>Ga0075163_10013072_pt1 | contig 10792 bp, 8 predicted proteins | sample JI1023141ADNA_FD_71478 | JGI IMG/M metagenome (GOLD analysis project Ga0075163, IMG submission 71478) | Wastewater effluent complex algal communities from Wisconsin, to seasonally profile nutrient transformation and Carbon sequestration -... | ecosystem: Engineered > WWTP > Effluent > Algae... | reverse complement strand
ATCGAATATCGTAGCAAATCGAAAGCCCAAGGGTTCCCCACGGCGTGTTCGTTACGACTGCTTTTTTTCCCGGCGCGACATCGTCGGATTCGCGGTAGGCGCGGTCGCCCGGCACGTCGACATCGAAGAGGTGGATTTTATCGTAGCGCGCGTGGATCTCGCCTTCGGGTGAAAAAAAGACGGAGGCGTTGAACACCTTTCCGCCGGGTGCTCGGAGGGGAAGGCTGCCGGCGAGGAGCCAGATATCGGCTTCTGCCGACCATTCGCGGAGAATTTCGAGCATGCTCCCGCGCGGGCCTTGGGCATTTTTTCTATAGTCCCCAGCGTGATCCGAGAAAAGAAGCATATTCTCCGGGAAGGCGACGATATTCGGGTCGGATCGTAGTGCCTCGTCGAGGAGCTCACGCGCTTGGGCGAGGTTTCGGTCGACGTCCGGGCCGGAGCTCATTTGGATCGCCGCGACCCTGGGATTCGCCGGGGGGAGGACGAACTTCGGGGTGCTCTTCTTCTTTGCCGTCATGGGAGTAGCCTAGCTGATTTTTCTGACCTTTTCCGCTACAGTATCGCCATGTGTGCCTTTCTTTCGACGCAGCCCTATAAAGGAACCCGAGATTTTTATCCTGACGAGATGAAGATCCGGTCTTGGATCTTTTCTCGGATGCGCGAGGCCTGCGCGAGCTTCGGATATGAAGAATACGATGGACCGATGCTCGAACCTTTCGAACTTTATGCGGCGAAGTCGGGCGAAGAGATCGTGAACCAGCAGCTTTATTGGATGATGGACCGGGGCGATCGGAAGATGGCTGTACGGCCCGAGATGACCCCGACGATGGCTCGGATGGTGGCGGGTAAGATTAACGAACTTCCAAAGCCGGTCCGCTGGTTTTCGATTCCGAACCTTTGGCGTTACGAGCGCCCGCAGCGCGGGCGACTCCGTGAGCATTGGCAATTGAACGTCGATGTACTCGGGGGCGATCCACTGTTGGCCGATGCCGAGCTTCTAACCCTTGCGTTTGGGATGATGAAACGGTTTGGCGGGGAGAAGCACGTTTCGATCCGCGTGAATAATCGTCGTTTGATGGACGAGCTTTTCGCGAAAAAGCTTGGCCTTTCTCCAGAGGCGACTCTCCGAGTGGTGAAGCTTATCGATGCGCGGGCGAAAATCGGTGAAGAAAAGTATTCGGCGGGGTTGGTCGAGATTGGATTGGCCGATTCTGCGAAGGCTCAGCTTGAGAAGTTTTTTTCTTCTTCTCTAGAAGACGTTGCCCGGGATCTTCCGTGTGTCGGGGCCGACGAACTCGTTCGGCTTTTCGCTTTACTAAGGGAGTCGGGAATCGCGTCGGATAAGATCGCGTTTGATCCGACGATTATGCGCGGGCTCGACTACTACACGGGTACTGTTTTCGAAATGTTCGATACGAGCCCCGAGAACCGCCGAGCGATGTTTGGTGGCGGGCGCTACGATAATCTCGTCGGCTTGTTCGGTAAGGATAAGCTTTCGGGTGTGGGTTTTGGGATGGGGGATGTTACCCTCCGGGATTTCTTGGAGACCCATGGTTTACTTCCTGTCATGCCCTCCGCGATTGATGTCTATGTCTCTCTTCCTAAAGCAGAGCTTCGAGGAAAGGCCGAGGAAATCGCGGGCGATCTTCGGGCGGCAGGACTTCGTGTGATTACGCCTCTCGAAGTCGCGGGTTTCGGAGTCCAGCTGAAACAAGCGGTGAAACACGGGGCTCGCTTTGCAGTGCTATTTGGAGACGCTGAGCTGGCGCAGGGGAAAGTCATCGTGAAGGATCTCGCGAAGAACTCTCAGACCGAAGTGGCGTTTTCGGACGTGCTTGGGGCGGTTCGGGTTTAGGGGGTAGTCCACAGTTCGGTTCAAGAAGTCCAGGGTCGCGTAAACGGCTTATTGGGTCCCTTACGTCATAACTCTCTCACCCTCCTTCGTTGTCATTTTCAATGAGTCAATGCGGGGGTGGGGTAAAATTGACCCAGTTACCTCGGACGAGAAGGTGGGTTATATTTGTCAGTGGGTTGGTTTAAATTTTGATCTTTGTCTCTATCGAAAGGCACTAATGGAACGACGAGCTGTAAGTGCAACAATGCAGGATCAACTTGTGGTTGCAATGGAACGACTCCGACCTGTTCTTGCAGTCAAGGTGAGATTCCGCACGTCAGTTCCGTTATTAAGCCGAAGACGATCGCACCTACTCGAAAATAAATCAGGGTTTTACGAAAACGAAGGGGAGAGCTTATGAACCGACGAAACATGCTTGGGCTTTTGATTTTTAGTGCGCTAACGACCAGTTCTGCATTTGCTAGTTATTGTACGACTGGATCAGGTGGCAGTATGACCTGCTTCTGTACCAATTCGGGGCCTTGGACCTCGGGTGGTTATCCTTCCGTTACCTTTGACGGAAACGCGAATATAGCGTCTGAGTCTCCGATGTACAGTGCGTGTATGAGCGCTTCCCCATCCATAAACATCCCGGCGGGCACCGCTCCGCGCCTGCTTCGGCAACTGCAAGCGTATTTCAAAGCAAAAGGAATTCGAACCACAGTGAAGTGAAGAGCTAATCCTCGGTTCTCGACTGATACGACGTGCGCGACTGTCGGGTAAAACCCGACATCGGTGAGTGATGGGTTTTTCTCTGCAGGCTGTTTGGTTTTTGACGGCGAGTGCAGCATTGATTTTCCATTTTCTCGATTCGCCTTTTCAGTTCTAATTAGAGGATGGGAATAGCTTTAGGTGGACTTGTTTTTGTCGTACTCGTGCTTTTTGTTTTCGTTTCGATGGCGATCGGGGTCTATAACCGGCTCGTCGCCTTAAAGAATCAAGTCGATCGTGCTTGGGCGAATATCGACGTCATTCTAAAGCAACGGTTCGATGAAATTCCCCAACTCCTCCAAGTCGTGGAGCAATACGCACAGTACGAGAAAGCCACTATCGCGCGAGTCGCCGAAGCTCGTCAGCATTATGGTGCAGCCCGGACGACGAATCAAAAAGTTGCTGCGACCCAAGAGATGTCGCTCGCTCTGCAAGGCGTGATCGCGATCGGCGAGGCGTATCCGGATTTGAAGGCGAACCAAAATTTCATCCAACTCCAAAGCCGAGTCTCTCAGCTCGAAAGCGACATCGCCGATCGCCGCGAGGTCTTCAATGAAGCCGTGACGAACTACAACACCCGCACCGAGCAGTTTCCCGACATGCTTTTCGCGGGGTGGATGAATTATCGACGCATGGATCTTCTCCGTGCGAAAGAAACGGAAAAAGTTGCCCCGAATCTAAAAATGAACCTCGGATAGAGAGAATTCGGAATGTCTCGAGAAAACGAGGGGATTTTTAAAGCGGGAATCGCTCTCATTTTTTTCGGGGGGACATTTTTTGTATCGGGACTCAGGCGTCATCGTCAGCTGAAAGCCGTGGAAGATACGCCGTCTTCAGATATCCGAAGCGCTGCCCAAGGTCTCGTCGAATTCCAGGGGCATGCACTTCCCTACGAGAGGGCATATGTATCCTCGGACGGGCGTTCCACTGTCTACCGCGACCTTAAGATTCAGAAGTATGTTCGTCGTGGAAAAAACTCTTCATGGGAAACCATCCACCAAGAAACTGAGGGGAATCAGTTCGTTCTATCCGATGGAACTGGGCTCGCTCTCGTTCACTTGAATGATGCGGAATTCGTCTTAAATGAAACGAAAACTGCTTGGAAGGCGTTTCCAGGTGAGGTCCAGTCCGATCTCGTTCAGCGCTACGGCGGAGTCGTCTCGGGACTCCGTCCCGGCGGCGGTGGTTTTTTTTCCTTTGGTGGGGAAGAGTTTCGATTTTTGGAGAAAAATATCCGAGTGGGTTCTCCGGTTTATCTACGCGGTTCGTTTTCGACGACGGCGGGCCTCGCTCCGTACGTGATCGAACCCGTTCATCTCCAGTTTTTGGGTAAACTCGCAAGTCTACGAAAAGAGACCGGTGGCAAGGCAAAGGCTTTTGATTTGAATCGAGACGGAAAGATCGAAGAGCACGAGGTCGCCCGCGGATCAGAGAAAATGCTGTATCAAGCGAAAAGCGGCGTTCAGTCGGGGGACCAGCCAGAACCCGTCGCGTTTCAGGGGATGCTTCGCAGTGATTCCAATCATGGGCTCCTGATCGCTGACTGCCACCAGGAACATTTAAATCGAAAACTCGGTTCGTTTGTCCTTCTTAGAATTTTTGGTGGCATTGCGATGATCGCAGTGGGAGTTGGTGTTCTTGCCGGTCTTACTTAGTTGATCGCTTTCTGTCTAAACTGTGGTTGCATATTGATATGGAACAAAAAATTTCAGTGGCGATCGTTTGGCTGTTTTGTAGCGCGTCGCTTATTTTGATGGGCTATTTAGTAGCTCAAGGTACCCAGGTGACCTGGAAAAAAATGAAGATGGGAACCCAACTGAGTGGCACGGTGACCGAACTCGAAGCGGGCGTCGCGGTCGTCGAAGCGACGTACCAGGATAAATTAGTTCGATTTTCCAAAAAGGTCCCGCCCGAAACCATCGTAGGTCAGAGTATTCCGATTTGGGTGAATACTGCGACCGGCGCGCCGACCGATCTCTATTGGGGGTTCTCGTTCCTTTCACCGAAGTTCTTTTTGACGTTTTTTATTTTGGCTCTGTTTTCATGTGGTTTTGGATACTCTGCTTTTTCGGATCTAAATCGCACGACTCGTATTTTGGGTGCTGGACAACAAGTCGAGGCAGAAGTGGTATCGATCACCAAAACACGTACGCGAAGTTCGAAACGAAGCTCGACCCGAAGAAGAGGTGGATTCGTCTACAGAGCGACTTACCGGTACGAGTTCCAGGGTAGCCCTTATGAGGTTGTCGCCAGGGCGGGATCTCCTTGGTCTCCCCAGGTAGTAGGAGATAAAGTTTCGTTTCTCGTAGATCCGAAAAATCCAACGGATTTTATGACCGACTCTTTTTTCGACCGCTGGGGCCTGGCTTTGGGTTTTGTCATTTTCGGCTTGCTGCTAAGTTTTTTTGGCTACGGCGTGGCATTTGCGTCGATAAAAATCGTTGGCGCGTAGTTACTGCGCGAGAAGCTCGCTCATTTTGTCACAGTCGGGGAGGTGTTTCTTGATCGACTTCACGAATTTCGGAATCGATTCGCGGTAGTGTCCTTCGTCCCCGATGTCTTTGAGAGCGTAATAAGTATTGATCTTGTTCGTGCACCAGAGTCCATTACACTGTTGTGCAGTCGAAACATCCCTAGCGAAATCGCTCGCGCGGATTTTTATTTTCTTCGTTCCCGCGAACTCCAGCAACACTTCGGCGAGCGCTGTCATATTTCCTTGCTGAAAGGTCTCTATAATGTGGGCTTGGATCGTGCCTAAACCCCCAGTCAAAGCACTGATGTTTCTGAGGTAGGCGCTTGTCGTATAGTAGAAGGTCGGGCGTTTCACATTTGTAATGGTTATGTGTTCGCTCGACTCATAGGTGCTGTATCCTTGAAAAATGGAGGAAGAAATATCGAGTTGGAGTCCGGTCGCTGCTCGGTTTTCTCCTGATACAATGTGGTAGCCCTTTTCGAGTAGAATCTCTTGGGTCGCAGCTCGAAGTTCCGGTTCGATATGGGCGATGGATGGATTGTCCATGTTGCTCACGTAAATCTCGATTTCGCACGCGAGGGGATTCGGTGCAGAATAGGCGAATGGGGTGAAAAAGAGGGCGGTGATCACGCTTGGGATGAGGGGTTTCATGCGCCTGAAATAACACCGATCGCCGTTCGAGGCCTTCTGTCCCGGTGACGACCCGAATGGAATTCCGTCACTTTAGGAAGTCGAAGTGAGGACCTAAACCCGCGCCTCTCTCTTGAACTCGTTTAGGATCCTCTTCGCCTCGGATTTTAGCGCGGAAGGAACCCGTCTCCAGTCACAGTCGATCTCCGCCCCGATGAGTGCAGTCGCGAAATTCAGATTCATCGCCTCGGGGAATCGGCGGCATGCCTTTTCTAGTGCGTCCTGCCAGCCGGTGCTTTGCAGCTCCTCTAAAGTGGAGATGCCCACTTCACGAAGCAGGAGTCCGCTCGCCGGACCTAGGTTTCTCGCTTCTTCGATGGGGTTGGTTCCAGGCAGATTTCGCATTTTATTTTGAGATATGTAATTTTTACTTCGGGCGCCCGAAGTAAAAAGGCTTTTACGCGGCTATCGCGTATCCAATAAGAGCTTGGGCCCGAGTTTCGACTTCGGAACATCCACGACGGTGCGGGTTTTTCCTGCCGACTGTGGCCCCTGAGGAATTCGCGCACGCGGATTTTTAGCCGCGGCCGCTTGGCGCGCGGCGAGCACTGGATCGATCGGTTGGTTTCGGGCCAAATACCTCCGAACCACTCCGACGTTTTCCTTTTTCTTAGGCTGAAGCAGAGCGGCCTGAATCTTTCGATCCATCCGGTCCTTCGCGACAAAAAGAGGGCGCTTCGACATCGGGTCCATCCCCGTCCAGTACATCGCGGTCGCTAAGGTCATCGGAGTCGGGATGAAAGCCTGGACCTGTTGGAGGTTCCACCCTTTTTCGCGAAGGTACCCATGAACTTTCTCCATTGCTTCGTGGGTGGTGCCGGGAAAGCCCGAGATAAAATAAGGAACAAGGTACTGTTCCTTCCCCGCTTCTTTCGAAACCTTATCGAAATACGAAACAAACTCGTCGAAATTACGCAGACCAGGTTTCTTCATCAAATGGAGAACATCGTCGTCCATGTGCTCGGGCGCGACCTTTAAGTGCCCACCCACGTGGTGGGTGATGAGCTCTTTCATGTACTCCGCGCCCGCTTTTTTATCGGAGAGCGCCAGGTCGTAACGAAGGCCGGAAGCGATGTGGATTTTTTTGATCCCCGGAATCTTTCGAGCCTTTTTCAGTAGATCAACCTGGGGCGTGTGGTCGTGCTGGAGCTGAGGGCAAACCTTTGGGTGCACGCACGAGAGCTTTCGGCACATCGACTGGATCTCCGTCGACTTGCACGACGTCTGGTACATATTCGCCGTCGGACCGCCGATGTCGGACACGGTTCCCTTGAAGCCAGCGACTTTCGGCATCTCTTCTAACTCTTTTAAAATGCTGCCCTCGGATCGCGACTGGACGATTCGGCCCTGGTGAAGGGTGATCGCGCAAAAACTACATCCGCCGTAGCATCCGCGAGTGGAAGCGACCGAGAAGCGAATCATGTCGGCCGCGGGGACCCGTGATTTGTACATCGGATGCTGGTCCTTCGCGAACGGAAGGTCGTAAATCGAATCCATCTCGGCTTGGGAAAGCGGAAGGGCGGGGGGATTTACGACCACCGCATTTCCGCCGTGGTATTGAACGAGGCGTTTTCCGTTATAGGGCGACGCTTCGTACTCGATCGCGTAGGCCATTTTCGCGAACTTCTTCTTATCGTGAACGACTTCGTCAAACGACGGAATCGTGAGTCGGGGCTCGATCGTGCGCGCGATCTCTTTCGTCGTACGAAATGCGACCCCACGCTGGGTTTTCATATATGCGAGTGCCGCTTCTGTCTCGGGCTGTGAAAGGGAGAGGGGGCCGCCCACGGCTTCGGCCGCCGCGACGAACTGTTCGACTAGCGCGTCGACCGTACGCTCTCCCATTCCGAAGACGAGAAGGTCGGCTTTTAATTCCGAGAGAATCGAGGGCCGAACTCGGTTCTGCCAGTAATCGTAATGGGCGAGACGCCGAAGCGAGACTTCGACTCCGCCCACGATCACAGGAGTTTCCGGCCATGCTTTTCTTGCGAGCTCCGAATAGACGAGCGACGCATAGTCGGGGCGTTTTCCGCCGACCCCGCCCTCGGAGTACATATCGTCTGAGCGTGGCTTCTTGTTCGCGGTGTAGTTATTGATCATCGAGTCGACGGTGCCACTCGAGACGCCGACGAAAAGTCGAGGCCGACCGAACTTCTTAAATTCTGCTGGCGAATCCCATTTCGGCTGGGACAGAATCGCGACGCGAAGGCCTCGGCGCTCAAGCCATCGTCCGAGCAGCGAAATCCCGAACGTTGGATGGTCGACGTACGCGTCGCCATTTACGAGGAGAACGTCGATTTCGCTCCATCCCCGTGCACGGACTTCCTCTGGCGATGCTGGAAGAAACTTCCGGCACGCCTCGCGGTAAACGGTGGCATTATCAATGCGAAGTGGGGACGAGGGTTTCTGCATCTGGGCTTTGGCCTTGTATAGCGTGGCGCATTAATTCACAAGAGTAACCCGGAGTGGGAACTCGCATGGGTAGATGTCTGAAATAACTAGAGAAGTCTGGATGACTAGTTATTGGTAACGAGCGCCCCGACGGAGTGGTTCAGATAGTCGCCACTGAGATTGGATTGGAGCTTCACCGTCTTTACGAGGAACTTCTCACCGGTGACGTAGTTCAGGCTCGAAGTATAGCTCGTCGAAGTGACTGGAGAGCTATTGAGCTTCGTGTAGCCCGAGACTTGGGACCCCGAATAATTTACTTTATAGATGTTGTATCCGACGACAGCCGTCTCGCTCGGCGCAGACCAACTCAGAACGAGTTTACCGGCTCCGCTTGCGCTAGAGGCCACATTGGCTGGCATTTTTACTGGACTCATTCGGAGAGTCGGATCGCCCATGAGGTTCGTCACGACCCCCATATAGGCGCCACCCCAGTAGCCGTAGGCCGCGTCCCAGTGAACCGTCGACGTAATGCTTGAGCCGACTTTGATCGCTGCGGTGGTGTACTCAGCGATGCACTCTTGGTTGCTGGTCACACTACAGTTCTGGGTCGCCATACTATTCACTGACCGCCGCATACTGTAACCCATGCTCTCCCCGAGGTTCATAAAGTGGGTGTAGACAGGGTTCGCTTCATAAGAAGACGTCAATCCATGTCCCTTAGCGATCATTGCGCGCAAGATATTCGAGCGAGTGTCGAAGTCTCCGAAGTAGCTCCCGAAGGAACGAAAGAAAATTCCGCGATGGGCGTAGGAACTTTGGGCGAGTTGGTTGATGTCGATATTGCTTCCGAGCATTCCAAAGAAAGAACCGCCCCCACCGTATACCCACTGCGCGACGGGTTTCGCAGTGGTTCCAAGTTCCTGTACGAAGTAATTTGCGCCCGAGGAAGTGAATTCGATATTTTCAACCCCGACGTGGGAGCTAAAACTCTTGAATGCACCCTGAATTCCGTTATCGAGTGCCCAGTACAAAGTATTGTTCATGATCGCACGATTCGAATTTACGGCGACCGATCCTTTTTTGTAGTCCGACGCCCGAACGAGGTAGCTTTTCAGTAAATTCACTTCTCCTTCACTGAAGGTCGCGACTCCATTTAAGTCCGTCTCGAGCGCTTGCATGTCCACTCGGCCGATCTCGATTTCGAGTTCGCTTGGCGCAATATTCGGGGAGAAGCGGGAGATACTCGCGCTCGTGCGGTTTCGGTAACCCGTGTGGGTGATTGCTCCCGATCCGGCAGGCCAGGCACTGAAGTCTGCATAGTACTGGTCGGTTGGCCATACGCCGACGTGATCTTCGTGCCCATCGGGCGCGCCATTGCCGGAATAGGCGACTGGGATGCGGCCGATGAGAAGTGCGGACTTCACGTTCGTCGAATCCGCATTGTAGGCGGTTTGTATTGCTGCTTTCACGGTACTTACCGAATCCGTCCGGTTCACAAGCACGTCGATAGGAATCCATCCATCCGCGATGAGTGTATTTCTAAATGTATTGAGCTCGGCGGAGATTTGCGAAGCGATCTGGTTGTCAATCACTAATAGAATTTTTCCACGATAATCAGGCGTGTCGACCTCGATGCCAGCCGATGTATAACCCAGCCCCACCATAGCGAGAGTTCCGGATAAAAGTGGGCCCGTGGCCTTGATTTCGTAGTGGAGCCCTCGAGTCGCCGCGAAGGTTAAGGAGTTTGCGCTCGTGGCGATCGAGCCAATGCTCGCACCCCAGTCGGTCGTTCCTTTGATTTTCCGGTAAATTTGAATCGCACCGGTTCGGGAAACGGTATTCACATTTTGGAGTTGAACCGTGATTTGGTATGGGTTTTTCGACACAAAAATTTTCAGCGGAATCGTTTTCTTAATGTCCGTCGCATCGGCTGGGAAGCTGTCGGAAAATGTTCCTGCCGGAGTAATTACCGCAGGCACGCTGCTTGGACTTGGAGACGGACTTGGAGACGGGCTTGGGGATGGACTTGGAGACGGAGCTGGAACGGGTAAAGTCGCGAGTGCGACGGACGCCGCATTCGAGCAGATACTGGCCGAGTTACACGACTTCACTTGTACCTGGTAGGTCGTATTCGCGGTTAGGCTTGCGAGATTTCGAGAAAGGGTGGTGACACTCGTCTCTGGAAACTTCGCTGCGGCCTCCGAAACCTTGTAAGACGCGGCTCCTGTGACCGCGCTCCAGGATACAGTAGCCGAGGTTTGAGTAATGGCGCTCGCCGCGAGGCCCGTCGGAATGGGAGGCGCGGGGGGATCAAGCGTGCGAATGTTCAAGTCAGCGCTGTTTAAGGAGCAGAGTCCCGCCGAGTTGCAGGCGCGAACTCGAACGGAGTGCGGGGTGCTGGCATTTAGTCCCGTCACTACTTTTCCCGTTTCGACGGTACTCGTCTCGGGGAATTTTCCGGCTGCTTCAGAAAGCCTATAAGACGCTGCTCCCGTGACGGCGCTCCAGGTCACTGTGAACGAATTTTGTGTAATCGCACTCGAGGCAAGACCTGCAGGTACTGCGGGAGCTGGAGCTGCGAGGGTGTTCACTCCAAGATTTGCCGTATTTGCAGAGCATGCTCCCGCCGA
>Ga0075163_10013071_pt1 | contig 10792 bp, 11 predicted proteins | sample JI1023141ADNA_FD_71478 | JGI IMG/M metagenome (GOLD analysis project Ga0075163, IMG submission 71478) | Wastewater effluent complex algal communities from Wisconsin, to seasonally profile nutrient transformation and Carbon sequestration -... | ecosystem: Engineered > WWTP > Effluent > Algae... | reverse complement strand
CAGATCCAGGAAGACCGATTGGGGAATATGTACTTTTCCACTCTAAATGGTATCAATAAATTTGATGGCAGGCAATTCACCACTTTACAGGCAATAAAAAGCAAAGACTGGAAACTGGAACCTGGTGATCTGTGGTTTTATATGTTAGGTAAAAAAGATGAACACGGCCCCTATCGCTATGACGGGAAAGTACTGTATAACCTGGAGTTTCCTAAACATTATCTTCACGATGAAATGCTTACCCAGGGTATCAACCCATTTTTTAGTCCCTATGAGCTTTATTCAATTTACAAAGACCGGAAAGGCGTTATGTGGTTCGGCACTTCCGTTTTTGGAGCCTGCCGCTTCGATGGAAAATCAATTAAATGGATGTACGAAAGAGATTTGACCATCGTGCCAGATGGTGGAAGCTTCGGCATCCGTTCTATTTTTGAAGATAAGGAAGGAGACTTTTGGATCTGTAATACGAAACATCGCTACAGCTTTGACTTACAACAAACCGCAACAAGCGACCGGCTGAAGTATAAAAAGTTAAACGGAATTGGAAACGCAAAAATCTTTGGTGGTGATGAATATATCTATTACTCACATATTGTAGAAGATAACGAGGGAAATATATGGCTGACTACCTGGGATAAGGGCGTATATAGATATGATGGAAAACACCTTACTCAGTACCTTGTTAAAGAGGCTTCAAAAGATGTCAATTTGGTTTCTATGTATAAAGACAACCGTGGTGACTTATGGCTGGGATCACCGGAAAATGGCGCATTTAAATTTAATGGAAGCAGTTTTGAGAAATTCAAACCCTGGTGAAGGGAAAACAAGTGTTATTTGTATAGCCGCTGCAAAAGGCATATTTAGTAACCTGCCCCGTCTTTAATATTTACTTTCTGATTATATTTGAGAAAGATTCCTGACACTGGCAAAAGGAGGTAATAAGTGCAGAACAGGTGCCAATAAACAACGGGTTATAATGCAGGACACCATCAAAGTACATAAATCAAAAATTGGCCCTGAAGTAGCCATTCCCATCATGCTTATTTTGGGAATTATCCTGTTCGTAACCGTGATAGTTGAAAAAAGATGGGCTGCTTTGTTAATTCTTCTCCCGGTTATTTTTTTGCTCACGCATTTATTTCTCACAACAAAATATACTATCCACGGAAACATACTAAAAATTAAATGCGGTTTTTTGTTTAATAAGGAAATTGATATTCATACAATTCGAAAAATTTCCGAGACCAATAACCCGTTAAGTTCACCTGCTGCATCTCTGGACAGGCTTGAGATTGTTTTTGGCGCTAACGACACGGTTCTTATTTCACCCAAAAACAAAGAAGCATTTATAAAAGATATCACTTCAGTTAATGCGGCTGTTGAGATAAAATTGAAAAATAAATAGCATGGCGACGATAGATCCGCCACTCACCCCGGCTTATAGCGACCTTCGCCCTGTTTGGAACAGGTTTTTCACTCTTAACTGGAAATTTGCGCTATTCCTTCTTCTTCTTATATGCATACCACGATTTATACTTGTGCTCAATGCGAATGCCACCGGCAGTTATGGTTCCATTGGTGCGATCATGCTTATTTCTGCATTGGTGCCATTTATATTTCTAAGTAAAAAAGGGCAGCAAAAAGCAGGGTTGGTAAAGCCATCAAATTATTATCCACTTTTATTAGCTTTTGCCCTGGGATTGATGGCAAGTTTGCTGCTGCATTATGCTGCACAGGCATTGTATGGAAGTGGCAACGAAAACTGGTATGCCTATATTGGCAGGTCTTACAACATACCAGCGGGAATCGGTTCAAACGACAAGCGGACAATGTTCATCATAATGGCTGCTACAGGTATGTTGTTCAGCCCTATTGGCGAAGAGTTTTTTTTCAGGGGCCTGGTGCATACAGGCTTTCAGCAATCCTGGGGCAGCAGGAAGGCTTCCCTGGCTGATGGCCTGGCGTTTTCACTGGTACATTTGTCGCATTTCGGGATCGTATACCTCAACAATAACTGGCATTTCGTTCCACTACCTGCTACCCTATGGGTGACCGGTATGTTTTTAACCAGCCTGCTGTTTGCTTATTGCAAAAGGTTAACTCATTCTATATGGGGTGCTGTAATTTGCCATTCAGCTTTTAACCTTGGTATGATCTATTGCATATTTTATTTGTTGTAAATCCGTTTGATGCACTGATAAGGATGCCTGCAGACTATTGCCATTTACAAACTGTCAGCTGCCTGCATTTGATTAAGATTTAATTAAACGGTTTCTCTTTTTTGTGGTAATACCATTTCACCAGGCTTCCTTCACTATTATTTTCAGTAGTATCTTACTATTAATATAAAAAAATCAAGGGGTATGTTTTTATACATACCCCTTATCATTAAAAATAACTAAGGTTAGTCTTTGGCGTTAGTGCCAGCACTGATTGATAAATGAGTTTAATGGTGTTCTCAACATCCCGTTTGTGCAGCATTTCCACTGTTGTATGCATATACTTAAGTGGAATGGATATGAGCACTGATGGACAACCATCATTGGAATAGGCAAAAGAATCTGTATCTGTGCCCGTGCTGCGGCTAACAGCATGCAACTGTACATCGATCTTATTTTTCTTTGCTACATCCTGTACAAAATCAAGCAGCTTGTTGTGCACTGCCGGGCCAAAAGTGAGTGATGGCCCTTTGCCACAGGCAGTTTCACCCTGTATGATCTTGCTTACCATCGGCGTGGTGGTATCATGTGTTACATCCGTACAAATAGCCACATCCGGTTTTATCCTTCTTGCGATCATCTCTGCACCACGAAGACCGATCTCTTCCTGCACTGCATTCACCACATATAATGCAAAAGGCAGTTTCTTTTTATTCTCCTGCAGCAGCCTGGCTACTTCAGCAATCATAAATCCACCGATGCGGTTGTCAAATGCACGGCCAATCAGGTAATCATATGCCAGCTCATCGTACCCGTTTTCGTAGGTAACCACCGCACCAATATGAACACCCAGTTCTTCCACTTCCTTCCTGTTAGATGCACCAATGTCCAGGAACAAATTATCCACTTTGGGTTGCGTTTCTTTTCCGTCATTGGCAATACGGGTGTGAATAGCAGGCCAGCCAAATACACCTTTTACCAGCCCTTTCTTACCATGTATCAAAACCCTCATGGATGGCGCAATCTGGTGATCCACCCCACCATTGCGCTTCAGGTACAATAAGCCTTCGGGAGATATATAATTGATGAACCAACTGATCTCATCTGCATGAGCTTCAATTACAACTTTAAATGGTGCTGTTGGATTGATCACCCCAACAGCCGTACCATAAGGATCAGTAAAAAAAGTATCCGTGTATGGCTTGATATATTCCAGCCAGAGTTTTTGTCCGCTGCTCTCAAAGCCAACCGGTGACGGGTTGTTGATGTAATTTTTTAGAAACGAATAAGAATTGTCTGTGAGGATGCTTTTTGCTGCTTTGGTTGATTTTGAGGTGGTTTTTGTTGTTGCTTTTGCCATAGTGAATGTATTTTTTATACCGTTGTTACATTTTGAAAATTTACTTCCGTTGATTACGGCTGTCGTGCTGCAATTTAACTAAATACTTGCGATAGTGGTGAGCAGCGTCATCAAAATCATCATACCATCCACCACAAAATAATAAAAGAAATAGCCCTGTTTTTTACGGGAGAAAAAATAAACGATCAGCGTTGCAAGGGAAGAGAGTTGCAATGCGATAACCTGGTGGCCCTGGATGCCATATTCTCCAAAGAAGAAATTGAGGGTAAACAACAAGGTAAAAACTATAAATATCAGCCACTGCATCAGGTGAGGCCCAAGGTCGGTTGCGAGACTGCTCAGGCCGTTTATTTTGTCAACGTGTACATCCCTGTTATCAAAAATGGTACAAAGCATCAGCATAAATAAAAAACGCTTTGCTAAGATCAGTATTTCCAGCCATGACCATTGCATTCGCTGCTCTGTCATAGGCAAATAAGCTGTTACAAACATCCAGGTAAATGCCAGCAATACCGTTTTGAGCCACCCCGCCTTTCTTGCAACATCCAGTTGCTTAAAAGGCAGCAGGGGAACAGAATAAATTAATGTAAGCAATACTGCAATCAATGCAACAGGAAGATCAATACCAGAGGAGGAAAAAAGCAAAGCCGCCCCGGCAGCACCCAATAACATCACCAGTAAATTGGAAGGACGGCTGCTGAAAAGGGTCCAGGATAACTTTTGCTTACCAATAGCCCCGGCCAATATGTAATGAAAATTGTAACTGGCAAGGGTTGCGCAAAAAACAAAGGCTAACAGGTAAAAATTCACCGTTAGCTGAAGCAACAGCATTGTTTGAAATACCAATGATGCCGCACAGAGCGCTACCCAAAAAGCGTGAGATATGATAAAGTAAAAGAGACGTAACAGGGCTTACTCTTTAATTAAAACAAAAGATGCTGATGTGATAGTATCACTAACATTTTTTTCTTTATCCCTTAAAGCAAATCGAAAATAACAGGTATCGGTAACTCCACATTGAGGCTCCTGTAACTGGGGTAAGGTTCTGTAACCAAACTTTACAAGAATGGTTCCTTCCAGGTTACCTGACACAGGAAATTCTGTTATTGGATCAATCCTGCTAAAGGATGTTTGCGGACAAAAAGTTGAAACCTGTTCAATGTACAAGGCAGAATCACTAACTACATCTCCCTCCGCATCAGTAAACGTAAGTTTTATCTCCAGCACCTGGCCAGGCCTTAATTCATTTGTATTGATAGATTTAAACGTCAATTGGGGTTTTGTAGTAAAACTGGCTTTCTTACATCCTGCAGCAAACAAACAAATTAAAGCTATTACAATTGTGTTACGCATCTTTGTATTTTAAAAATCAAATGTACGGACAGAAATTGAATCAACCCGTTAAAGATACAGAGCTTGTACAGAAGGTTTTTGCTGCCAATGCTGAAAATTTTAACAGTATTGCACTGGAGATTTTCAACTTTCAGTTCCATCATAACCTGGTGTACAACGAATATTGCCGGCTATTGAAAATTGTACCCGGGGATATTACAAATATGGCCCACATTCCATTTCTCCCTATCCATTTCTTTAAAACCCATTCCGTTGTTTCAACCAGTTTTGAACCTGCAGCCATTTTTGAAAGCAGTGGTACTACCCAAAACATTAACAGTAAACATAGGGTGAAAGATCTGACCCTGTATGAAAATAGTTTTACCAGGACATTTGATTTATTTTATGGAGTTCCCGGAGACTGGTGCATTATCGGGCTGCTTCCCTCCTATCTCGAAAGACAGCATTCTTCCCTGGTGGTTATGGTTGACAAACTGGTTCAACTAAGTCATCATCCCTGCAGCGGTTTTTACCTCAATGAATTTGACAAATTACAAGCTGTTTTAATGGAACAGGAAAAACGGAAGCAGAAAACTTTGCTCATTGGTGTCACTTTTGCATTATTGGATTTTGCAGAACTTTTCCCGATGAAACTCAGGCATACCATCATTATGGAGACAGGCGGTATGAAGGGCCGGAGAAAAGAAATGACAAGACAGCAGGTACATGAAAATTTAAGGAAGGCTTTTCAACAAGAAAATATACACTCGGAATACGGCATGACGGAATTGTTGAGCCAGGCTTATTCCAGTGGCAATGGCATTTTTAAAACGGCTCCCTGGATGAAAGTATTGTTAAGGGAAGAAGACGATCCGTTTGCCGTGTATGATAAGGCTGACAAATCGATCAACGGAGCCATTAATATCATTGACCTGGCTAATATTTATTCCTGCAGTTTTATTGCAACGGAAGATGCCGGAAAATTATATCCTGATGGGAGCTTTGAAGTGATGGGGAGACTGGATAATACGGATGTGAGAGGGTGCAGTTTAATGGCGGTTTAAAATGTTCCTGTTTTCTTGTTGCTCGTTTTGCTGATTCAAGATCCGGAGGCTTTGTAAGCATGAGCCTGGCACAACGGGAAAAGAGAAACAAGAAATGAACTATCCCAACGCCTGCACTATATCATTCAGTATATCATCCACATGTTCCAGGCCTGCAGAAATCCGTATAAGCCCCGGCGTGATGCCTGTAGCCAGCCGTTCTTCTTCCGTGAGTTTTGCATGAGTAGTGCTGGCTGGATGAGAAGCGATACTCCTGGTGTCGCCCAGGTTGGCAGTGAGTGATAACATCTGCAGGCTGTCTAAAAATTTTCTGCCGCTTTCCAATCCGCCTTTCAGATCAAAGCAAACAATGCCGCCGCCGTTTTTCATTTGTTTTATGGCAATATGGTGTTGTGGATGTGATGGCAGAAAAGGGTATCTTAAGGTGGCAATGGCGGGGTGCTCTTGTAATGTCTCTGCAATCTTTAACGCATTGGATGCATGTCGTTCCATCCTTACATCTAAAGTTTCCAGGCTCTTACTAAGTATCCATGCATTGAAAGGTGAAAGTGCAGGACCAGTACTTCTGCAGAATAAATAAATATCGTTTATAAGTTCTTTTTTACCGACAACCACACCTCCCAAAACCCTTCCCTGACCATCCAGCCATTTGGTGGCAGAATGAATCACCAGGTCGGCACCAAAATCAATGGGCCGCTGGCACACCGGCGTAGCAAAACAATTATCTACATTTAATAACAGGTTGTATTTTTTAGCAATGGTATTTACAAATGCAAGATCAACCAGTGCCAGCCCGGGGTTGGTCGGCGTTTCGAGGTAGATCATTTTTGTATTGGGTTTCACCGCAGCCTCCCATTCTTCGGGTTTATCAGCGCTCACATACGTATACCCGATACCGTAATTGGGCAGGTATTTTTTTATTACTGTTTGTGTACTGCCAAAGATGGAATTGCAAACAAGCAAATGATCGCCTTTTTTCAAAAAAGTCATAAAGGAAGCAAACACGGCACTCATGCCTGATGCGGTTGCATACCCGGCTTCAGCACCTTCCAGCGCCACCATTTTATCAGTAAACTCCTGTACGTTTGGATTGCTGAAACGGCTGTAAATATTATCATCCGATTCGTCTGCAAACGCTGCCCGCATTTCTTCTGCATTGTCAAAACAAAAACTGCTGGTGAGAAACAAGGGAGCCGAATGCTCCATTTGATTTGTGCGCTCAGTCTGGATGCGTATGGCTTCGGTAATGGGATGCTTCAATGAGGATGTTTTATTTAAGATGTAAGAACCAAGATGTAATATTTAATAAAAGAATTAATAGCGATCGCTGATAAGCATCACGGGTTTACTACCACCACCTCCCAGCTCAGCTTTGTACCGCCCCTTCGCAAGGTTTCGGCAACAGAACAATATTTATTCATCGAGAGATCGCAGGCTCTCTCTGCTTTTTCTTTATCTATATTTCCCGTGAGGGTAAAGACCACTTTTACATTTTCCCAAAGGGAAGGTTCTTTTCCTTTCTCCCGGTCGCCGGCAATATGAATGGAAAAGTCTTTCACTTCCTGCCGTTGCTTTTTTAATATCATTACGATATCAATTGCACTGCACCCTCCTATTCCCATCAGGAGCATCTGCATAGGCCGGATACCAAAATTTGAACCACCTGTTTCATCACTGGTGTCCATCCTCACCGTATGCCCTTTGGCATCTGTACCCTCAAAACCAAAATCGCCCTGGAGCCTTTTTAGATTTACTTCTATCATACAGTAAAATTTTATACAAATATAATTGCTGCAAAACTTTTACGAAACGTAATTTTCCAAAATAGAAAGTACTTAACCGGAGCATTCAACCGCAATCAATGTAAAAAATAATACAACCAGCATCTTACACATGCGTTCGCTGTTGTGCTGCCTCCCGTCCATTAGCTGGCAAGCATTTACTCAGCATTACTGCTTATACCTGGCACAACACAGTAAATCATGATTCCTGCCTTCATTAAAAGTTAAGTACTTTTTAATTTGAATTGCTATTACTTTGCAATGCATTGTATAAATCTCCATGAATTATTTTCAATACCCTCATCCATTTAACTTAGAAGACGGCAACCAGTTGCCGGAGCTCACTATTGCCTATAAAACTTATGGGAAACTGAATAAAGAAAAAAACAATGTAGTGTGGATCTGCCATGCATTGACTGCCAATGCAGAAGTGGATGACTGGTGGCCGGGTGTAGTAGGCAAAGGTCATATCATTGACCCGGATAGGTTTTTTATTGTTTGCGCAAACATATTGGGCTCCTGTTACGGAAGCACCGGCCCACTCAGCATCAATCCGGCAACGGGTGAGCCTTATTACAGCCAGTTTCCTTTCATTACCATCAGGGACATGGTAAATGCGCATATCCTGCTCCGTAAGCAGCTGGGCATTGAAAAGATATTCCTGCTGGTAGGCGGCAGTATGGGAGGGTACCAGGCAATGGAATGGTGTATCATGGAAAAAAATATTGCGGAACGGCTGGTATTGCTGGCTACTTCGGCCAGTGAAAGTGCCTGGGGCATTGCCACTCATACGGCCCAAAGGCTGAGTATTGAAGCAGACGGCACCTGGAAAAATCCTGCTGCAGATGCCGGAGCCAATGGATTAAGGGCGGCCAGGGCAATTGGCATGCTGACATACCGTAACTATAACATCATGGTGCAAAAACAATCTGATGGGGATGCTGATAAACTGGATAATTTTAGGGCATCTTCTTATATCCGGTACCAGGGTGATAAATTAGTCAGGCGGTTTAATGCCTATAGTTACTGGCTGCTTACGAGGAGCATGGACAGTCATAATATTGCAAGGAGAAGAGGTAAGGCTGCTGAAGTTTTAAAAACCATAACCCAGTCCACACTGATATTTGGTATAAGCAGTGATATTCTTTGCCCCTTATGCGAACAGGAATTCTTAGCAAGCCATATTCCCTCTGCTACGCTCATCAACATCGATTCCGAATACGGTCACGACGGTTTTATGGTGGAAAACGAGCAAATAACCTTACATCTTAGTACCTGGTTACAGTAAATAAAATACCATTCTCTACTTTTTTAGTAGAATAATTGACAGCAGGTGAACCAATTATGGTTTGTAACTGTTTATTTACATAAAATTTACAGGAATAGTTTATTCAATGTTTAAACATTATTATATCTTCGTTACATAAATGAAAAATATGGTACCGCAGGCAGGACGTAAAAAAGGATTGGTAAAAAAATTATTGATAGGTTCGGTGGCATTATTGTTGATTGGTGGCGGGTTGGCATGGTATTCATTTACAAAAGGATTTGATGATACCTCTACCATAGAGGCAGACTATACTGTAAATGCCAGTGGCTTTTTAGATGAATTCAGGGTTAATGGATCATTCAATAAAGAAGCGAATGTAAAATATGCCGAAAAGATCATTGCTGTAAATGGCAGGGTATCAAACGTGGAAGCGGCAGACACCACCCTTAACCTAAAGATAGAAAACGCAGAGGGTGCCTATATTGCGTTTGCATTTCAACAAAAGGACCAGGAAGCGGTGCAACAAATTAAAGCGGGTGACAGTGTTACAATAAAAGGCTCTTGTAATGGAGGAAGTTTTAGCAATATATTAGGCGTACCCTACATCACTTTTAAAAGAAGCTCACTTATTAAACTACATAAATAAAAACAACAAAAATGAAAAAAACAACCTTGTTCCTGGCGCTTACGCTTTCTGCAGGCTTATTGTTTGCACAAAAGAAAACAACCACCGCAGCTACTGTAAAATTTGATGCTGCCACTCCATCAGATGCCCTGCCAGTTGCTGAAAACAAAACGGTGATTGCTGCATTAGATACAAAAACCGGCACTGTAGCATTTGAAGCGCAGGTAAAAGGTTTCACATTTGGTAATGCTATGATGCAGGACCATTTTAACAGCCCTAAATGGTTTGATTCAGAAAAAAATCCAACGGCATCTTTTAATGGAAAGATCACCAACCTTGATAAAGTAAAATTTGATAAGGATGGTACGTATGCTGTTGCTATTGAAGGAGAGCTTACCTTAAAGGGTATCAGCAAACCTTTAAACGGTAAAGCTACCCTGGTTGTAAAAGGCAGCGCTATTCATGCGGCATCTGACTTTACTATTAAACTGGCAGATTATGATGTAAGCAATGCCGGGGGTAAAGTGGCAGATGAACCTAAAATTACTGTGAGTGCAGATTTTAAATAAGCGTTTTTCGTATATAAATAAAAGCTACGCCTTGAGGGCGTGGCTTTTTCATTTACTTAAATAGATTTTTCTTCCTTTAAATACTCCTTTCTCACACCATCTATCAAATCATCCTGGTGAAGAGAGTCCCTTCCCTTTTCATAAGCCTGTAACGTAGCTGCCTGCACAGCATTTAAGATCGATGCACCACTCATCTCATATTTTTTCGCCAGCAACTGCAGGTCAACCGATGCATCAGGCAACAGGCTGGATGGCATCGACTTTTGCCAAAGCACTAGCCGCTCTTCTGTGTTGGGCATCGGGAAATGAATAATAGAATGAAAACGGCGTATAAAAGCATCATCCAGGTTGCTTTTGAAATTGGACGCCAGTATCAGCAGCCCGGGATAATCTTCAATTCGCTGCAGCAGATAACTTACTTCCTGGTTGGCATATTTATCATGACTGCTCTGCACATTGGTACGTTTGCCAAATAAGGCATCCGCTTCATCAAAAAACAATATCCAGTTCTTTGATTCAGCCCTGCGGAAAACTGATTCTAAATTCTTTTCTGTTTCACCTATATATTTAGACACTACCTGTGACAGGTCAATCCGGTAAACATCTTTTTCAAACTGCTTGCCTAATAATGC
>Ga0075163_10013069_pt1 | contig 10792 bp, 7 predicted proteins | sample JI1023141ADNA_FD_71478 | JGI IMG/M metagenome (GOLD analysis project Ga0075163, IMG submission 71478) | Wastewater effluent complex algal communities from Wisconsin, to seasonally profile nutrient transformation and Carbon sequestration -... | ecosystem: Engineered > WWTP > Effluent > Algae... | reverse complement strand
ATCTTCCTTTCAAGTTAAAAGCAAATTTCATTTTTAAGTCAAATATCGCCCATACAATTAAGTAAGATTTCTCCTAAGGTCGAAATGACATTCTCTTTATATTAAGACCTCTGTTGTCATGTCGAACGCAGTGAGATATCTTTCTTTCAAGTTAAAAGCAAATTTCATTTTTAAGTCAATTCTCGCCACACAACCAAGTAAGATTTCTCCTAAGGTCGAAATGACATTCTCTTTATATTAAGACCTCTGCTGTCATATCGAACGCAGTGAGATATCTTTCTTTCTTGTTAAACTTAAAAGTCAAATGTCGCCATCACTTTTCCTTATGTCTAAATAACAATAGTGTTTAAAACTACCCCAAGCTTTCCAAAATAATAGCAGATGCTTTTCTTATTTCGGTTTCTTCAATAATCAAAGGTGGCGCTATGCGCAAACACTGTGGTGCAAACAAAAACCAATCTGTGATTAATCCGTTTACAATACATTTATCTATAACCGCTTTATTCATTTCAAAATCATCAAAATGCAGCGCCATCATTAAACCAACTCTAGTTACTTTATTTATTTTTGGATGCTTTAGTAAATCTTCAAAAAGTTGTCCTTTTGCTTCTACTTGTTCTATATATTTCCCTTCAATTAAAACTTCTAAAGCTGCATTTCCAGCTACACAACTCACCGGATGACCACCAAAAGTAGTAATATGGCCAAGGAAAGGATTTTCTTGAAACACCTCAAATTTTTCTCTAGAGCTAATAAATGCTCCCAAAGGCATTCCACCTCCAAAAGCTTTTGCTAGCAATAATATATCTGGCACTACATTTTCTTTTTGAAACCTAAACAAAGTTCCTGTTCGTCCCATTCCTGTTTGAATTTCATCAAAAATTAATAGCGCTCCTACTTCATCGCATCTTTTTCTAATTGCAGCTAAATATCCTTCACTTGGCACGCCAACGCCAACTTCTGCTTGTACAGGTTCTATTAAAACGGCAGCAGTTTTGTTTGTTATTTCTTGTATTTGCTCAAAATTGTTATAATCCAGCATTCTATTTCCTGGTATCAACGGTCTGTAGTTCGATTTAAAATACTCGTCTCCCAAAACAGAAAGCGCGCCCATAGTAGAGCCGTGATACGAATTTTTGAAGTAAACAATTTCTGTTCTTCCTGTATATCTTTTTGCCAATTTCATAGCGCCATCAGCTGCTTCTGCGCCTGAATTGGTATAATACACAGCTTCTAAATTTGGAGGTAAAAGTTTATTTAAATTTTCAGCATATTGCACTTGAGGCATTTCTACAAACTCGCCATAAACCATCAAGTGCATATATTTATCTACTTGATCTTTAACAGCTTGCACCACTTTTGGGTGGCTGTGCCCAACATTGCTCACCGAAATTCCAGATATTAAATCAATATAGATTTTGCCGGCTGTGTCGGTTATAAAAACACCTTTTGCGCTTACAGGTTCAAGTGCAAGCGGTTCGGCAGAAGTTTGTGCTATGTTTTTAAGAAATAATTGTCTCAGGTTCAAAATAAAAGCTTTTAATCTTTTGCAAATTTACCATTTGCTATAGATTTTCCTTCACTTTTTACTTGATAAATGTACATTCCTTTTGTCCAATTGTTTACATCTAAACTAATTGTACCATTTACTATTTTACTTTCCACTTTTCGAAGCGAAAGGTCATAAATATCTATAGTATAGTTTTTTTCTAAATCTTTAAATTCAAAAGTTAAATTACTATTTGCAGGATTTGGATACATTCTAAAAATTTCTTTTTCTATATTAGAAACTCCATTTGGAAGAGGTTCTTCGCTTTTTACCATTTGTACACCTGTAGTATCTGTAACATAAAAAGCTACAAAAATCATCATTTCATCGGCAGAAGTAAAACCCCAGTTTACAGAATTTGGACCATTGTTTTGGTAAGTAGCTTCCATTTCTACACCATCTTGAATATTTATAGGTAAAAACGGATAATTGAATTTTATTGGTAAATGTGCATAATCAAAATCTTCTAAAGTACAGCCTGGCAAACCATCTACACAACCTGCATCATAAATTTGTACACCTCGTGTTCCATTAGAATTTCGCTTATAAATATTAAAATCTTTACCATATTTATGTGTATGCGCCACCAAACCCCAAACATAAATATTTACATCTGCCGCCAAATTAAAATTTGCTGAGTGGGTAACTGGAACATTATTATTTGGAATTGGAATATTGGTGTTTGGCACCAAAATAACTTCCATAATTTGATTTGCCTCGCCTACAGGTTGCGTATAAACATTATAAAAAACTTCACATTTTAGTACTTGCGTACTTGAATAGTTTATATAGTGTGAATTCAAATCAAAAATAGTATTTTGCTCCCAAAGAAATGCCGAACCTTTTGGTAGTTCAAGTATGCCAGAATATTGATCTACAGAAATTAGTTCTCGACTATCAAAATCTTGACCAGGACGCATTCCATAAGGAACAGTTGCAGGATTCAAATTGCCTAGTGTTGAAGAAAATTTGTACGCTATATAGTGGTGCGAAAAATCTCCCATTTCTGTTTGCAGTTTATGTACTTCTATATCTGATTCAAATTTTGGTTCATATTTAGAAAAATATTCTATTTCGCCATTTGGCTCTAAAAAGAATGGACCTAAATGTATCTGAAAACCTTCGCCATCTGCTGGTGGCATAGGCGGGTTTGATACAGAATTTACACCGCCATTGTCGTAATAATCTTCAAGCAATGTTTTATCGAAAAGTGTTCCCGTTTCAAAAGCACCATACAATATCCATTGGCGTACAAACTCTATTTCCTTATCAGAAAGTGGTGTTTGGCTATTTGGTTCTGTTGCTCCTTCGCCAGTATGAAGGACTAAACCTGGCGTCAAATTATTATCTATTTTTCTGTACAAAAAACTTTTATACGGGTCGCCTGGATATACTAAAGAATTTTTAGCCGAAACAGCTGCCGTATTTGAAGGGTTTTTCTTATATAAACCTGCATACACACTAGCCATTTTAGCTTGCACAGTAGCACCGGCACCTTCCAAATTTAAGTTTGCCGTTTTAGTGGCATTACTGTGGCAAGGCATACATTTATTCTGAAAAATATCGTACACTTCGCTATAAGAATCTTGCGAAAAAACATTAAAAAAAATAGCTATTGAAAGAAGAGAAAGTAAATATTTGATCATATTAAGTTTGTTTTAGAAACTAAATATAACCAAAACAAACTACTTTCCATATATTTCTCCATATTTTATAGAAACATAATCCATAAAATATTTAAAATTCAAAGGCTCACCTGTTGCTTTTTCACAAACTTCTTTGGCTGTATAAAGTTTTCCGTGTTGATGTATATTTTCTCGAAGCCATTTTAAAAGTGAAGAATTATCGCCATCTATTATTTCTTTTTCTAAGCTTGGAACATCTTTTTTAGCTTGATCGAAAAACTGTGCTGCATAAAAACTACCTAAAGAATATGTAGGAAAATACCCAAAACCACCGTGTGCCCAATGTACATCTTGAAGTACGCCTACTTTATCCGAGGTCACATCTACTTTAAGATATTTTTTATACGCATCGTTCCAAATTTGCTTCAAATCTTTTACTTCTATACTTCCTACTATCAATTTTTTCTCTATTTCATATCTTATCATAATATGAAAATGATAAGTCAACTCATCGGCATCTGTTCTAATAAATGAAGGCTCTACCATATTAATACCTTTATAAAATTCATCTAAAGAAATATTGTCTAAATTTTCTGGAAATATTTTTTGCAACTCGCCATAGTTTGCTATCCAAAATGCTTTAGAACGACCCAAATTATTTTCGTAAAGTCTAGATTGGCTTTCGTGTATTCCTAAAGAAATTGCCGAGCCACAAGGCATTCCATATTGGTCAGGTTTTAAACCTTGCTCATACAAACCATGTCCGCCTTCGTGTATGCATGACCAAAGCATGTCATAAAAATTTTCTTCATTTACTCGCGTTGTAAGTCTTACATCTTCAGCACCAAAATTTGTGGTAAAAGGGTGTTCAGATAAATCTTGTCTTCCTGCTTCAAAGTCGAAACCAATTTTTTCTAAAATATTCATTCCAAAATCCCATTGTTTTTGATGAGGAAAATGCTGAAACATAAAAGAATTATTTGGTTTTGCTTGTGCAAATATTTTTTCGGTAAAAGGCGTTAATTTTTCTTTTACGTCGGCAAAAAGTGTATCAATTTCTTTAACGGTTGCTCCTGGTTCAAATTGGTCCATTAAAGCATTGTATGGATGTTCTTTATAGCCCAAAATTTCTGCTTTTTCTCTTTGAATTTTTACTATTTCGGTCAAAGCAGGAATATAAATATCAAAATTATCTTCTTTTCTTGCTTTTATCCAAGCTTGAAAAGCAGTCGAAATTGCTTTTGATTCTTTCATCACAAACTCGGTCGAAAACTTAGTGCTAATTTTAAAATCTTTTAACGCTAATTTTACATTTTTCTTTTCAATTTCTGAAAGAGAATCATCTTTTTTTAATTTTTTTAAAATTTTTCCTAATTTTTTATTTGTTGCCATTTTATGTGCCATGCCAGACAAAGTTGCAATCTGCTGTGCTCGTTTTTCCGAGCCTTTCTGCGGTATATAGGTTTCTTGATCCCAATTTAAAACTGCTATGGCATAACTAACATCTGCTAGTTTTGTGTATTTTTCTTCAAATTTTTTATAGCTCATTCTTTTTATATTTATGATTTTGTGCCAAATTATAAAAAATTTGGAATAAATTTATATCTTTAGAACTTAAAGAACTAACTAAACTAATTTACCCTATGAAAAAAAACTACTATTTACTGCTAGTCTTAATCTTTTTTTCTACAGCAATTTTTGCTCAAGATGCACATTTTTCGCAGTATTACACTTTTGGACAAGCTCTAAATCCTGCACTTACAGCCAACCATGACGGTTCTTATCGAGTTTCACTAATTTACAGAAACCAATGGAGCTCTTTTTTAGGAAAATCAGGATTTAATACTCCTGGTGCTTCTGTAGATTTACCTTTGCTAGAAGGACAATTAAAAGGCGACAAATTTGGACTTGGTTTAATGTTTTATAACGACAGATTTGGACAAGGTGCTATGTCAACTTTAAACACAGCTTTATCTTTAGCATATCATAAATCTATAGGTAAAAAACAAAACCATAGATTTTCTTTGGGTGCACAAGTTGCTTATATTCAAAAAAATGTTGACTCAGATGGTTATGTTTTTTACGATCAGTTTGACGTAATAAGCCATACTGGAATGGGACAAAGTTCAGATGTACTAAATATGGAAAGAGGAATGTATTATTTCTTCGATTATAATGTTGGTTTATACTGGAAATCTTCTTTTGGTAAAAGATTAAAATTACAAGCAGGTTTTGCAGCTTCGCATTTAGGTCAACCAACAGAATATTTTGTAAGTGAATCTAAAGATTATTATTTAGCTAGAAAATTTACTGCTGATTTAGGATTAGAAATTTTCTTTACAGATAAATTTTCATTCTCGCCAGACGCTTTATACCAAAGACAAGGTGAAGCGCAAGAAATTTTGGCTGGAGGTTCTTTTGGCTACTATTTTAGCGATGGTTTTAGAAACAAATCGAGCATACACTTAGGTGCGCGCTATAGAGTTGGCGATGCTGTGGCTACAATGCTACAATTGGAAGTTAGAAACATTAGAATTGGTGCAGCTTACGACGTCAACCTATCTCAATTAAAATCTGCTTCTAAATATGGTGGTGGTTTTGAAGTTTCTTTAGCTTATACAGGCGAAAGTATTCGTTCGTTTAAGGCAAACAAATCATTGCCAGCAAGAAGATTTTAATAACCGAAAGCCTACAGAAACATGAAAAAATACTTATTTTTATTTAGCATTATAATGTTTGGGAATAGCGCTTTTGCCCAAATAGACCACGAAAAAGCATTAAAACCACAAGCAGAATTAAAACTTGCCGATTTGCTTTACGCTCAAGGTTTGTACTACTCAGCTACAGAATATTACAAAGAAGTTATTAGAGAAAAACCAAACAATCGCTATGCGAGATATTGGTTGGCAATGTCTTATGCAAAATCTAATGACTATGCAAATGCAGAGCTTTGGTTCGACAAATTTGTCAACTACCAACTTGGTGAAAAAGACAAGGTGAAAAAAATAGAAAAAGAAAACAATACTATATATAACAAAGCAAGATTTTATTATGGTCAAGCTTTAAAAAATACAGGTAAATACGAAGAAGCTAAAAAACAGTTTGAAGCATTTAATGCCCAATATGTGCCGAGCACAAAAAAGAAACAAAGCAAGGACGAACAAGATTGGCTTGCGAAATCTAATGTAGAAATAAAAGGAGCAGAATTAGCTTTGGAAATGGCAAACTACACTAGAAAAGTAAAAATAAAATCTGTAGGCGATAAATTAAACACTGGCTACGAAGAAACTTCTCCAATGCCAATTGGTGATACTTTAATGTATTATTCATCATTAAACAAAGATGAATTAATCCGTTTTGACAGAGTTAAAGAAATTCCACCATATAGAATTTACCAATCTGCAAAAGTAAATGGCGAATGGCAAGAAGGTAAAATGCTTCCTACATATATAAATGATGAAAAGTATTCTACAGGTAATGCAGCAATTTCTGCAGACGGTAAAAGAATGTATTTCAGTAAATGCTACAACAATGAAATAGACGAAATAATTTGTGCACTAAACTTTTCTCAAAAAGATGGAAGCAAATGGTCTGAAGCTATTCAATTGAACAGTGAAATAAATGACCCTAGATACACATCTACACAACCTTCTGTAAGAACAAGTGGCGATGATATGGATATTGTTTATTTCGTTTCTGATAGAGAAGGCGGAATTGGAGGTATGGATATTTGGTATTTTATAAGAACAGCAAAAGGAGATTTTAAAGGTCCTAGATTGTTAAAAGGACCAATAAACACTGAATTTGATGAATTGACTCCTTACTACAATAACAGTGACAGTTCGTTTTATTTTAGTTCTAATGGACACGCAGGTATTGGAGGTTTTGACATTTTTAAAACTACCGAAAATGATGAAATGCAATGGATAGAACCTATAAATGTTGGCAAGCCAATAAATTCTTCTGCAGACGATTTATACTATATTAATGAGGCAGGAAAAACAAGTGGATTTTTGGTTTCAAACAGAAATGGAACATCTTTAATAAAAAACCAATACAGAGGTGATGATATCTTTTATTTCGAAGACTTTAAATATGGTTTGGAAGGTTTGATAGTAAAAGACGGTACAGAAGAAACAGGAAAAACTTTGGTAGATGAAGCAAAAGTTAGGTTGTTTACTACTGATATGGAAGGTAAAAAAGTATTAGTGCAAGAATTAGATGTAAAAAATGGAGAATATTTCTTTAATTTGAAACCAGATATGGATTATACCGTTGAAGTTATAAAACCAGGTTTCTCTTCAATTTTTGAAGAAATATCAACTAAAAACTTACCAGATGAAGACACTTTGAGTAGAGAATTATCTGTTACCAAAACTCGAATAGTAGCTACAGGAAGTTTGTTTAATGAAGAGGATAGCCTACAAACTAGTAAGTTGAACGGCGCATTGGTTACCTTGTTGGAAAAACAAGCAGACGGTAGTTTTAAAACTGTTTCTGCTACTAAAATTTCAGAAAGTAATCCAAATTTTTATTTCGACCTAGACGTTTTGAAACAATATGAATTAAAAATAGCTAAAGATGGTTATTTTGCTAAAAACATGCCGATAGATTTGTCTAAAGTTCGAATAGATCAAGATACAATTTATACTAATGCTTCAATTGCCAAAATTGAAGTTGGTAAATCTTATGCACTAGACAATATTCTATATGCATTTGGAAAAGCAGAGTTAACACCAGATTCTAAAAAAATTATAGAAGGTTTAGCTAAAATAATGCAAGAAAATCCATTAATTATAGTGGAACTTTCTTCACACACAGATGCCATTGGTTCTGATGCTTCTAACTTTAAATTATCGCAAGAAAGAGCACAAAGTTGTGTAAACTACTTAAAATCTTTAAACATTTCTGCTGAAAGATTGGTAGCAAAAGGTTATGGTGAAACTATAGCAATAGCACCAAACCAAAATGAAGACGGCAGCGACAACGAAGCTGGAAGAGCTAAAAACAGAAGAACAGAATTTAAAGTTTTAGGCGGTTTATAAACAAACTTTTTATTTGAATAAATATTAAAAAGACTTCTTTGGAAGTCTTTTTTTTTGAACTTTTTTTTGAAAAATGAAAATAACAAGTTTATATAATAGTATTACTTACGTTTCTATAGTTATTTGTAAATTAGAGGTCTAAATAAAACTCAGTTTATGTATAACAATGTAAAAGATGCTCTAGCTAAAGAAATTAAAGAAATAAAAGAAGCTGGACTTTATAAAGAAGAAAGAATTATAACTACGCCGCAAAGTGCGTCTATAAATACTACAAAAGGAAACGATGTTTTAAATTTCTGTGCTAATAATTATTTAGGACTTTCATCGCACCCAGATGTTATAAAAGCAGCAAAAGATACTATTGATACACACGGTTTTGGAATGTCTTCGGTACGTTTTATTTGTGGTACACAAAACATACATACGCAGTTAGAAAGAAAAATTGCAGACTTCTTAGGAATGGAAGACGCTATACTTTACGCAGCAGCATTTGATGCAAATGGTGGGCTTTTTGAACCTATTTTGAATGAAGAAGATGCCATAATTTCCGATAGTTTAAATCACGCTTCTATTATAGATGGTGTTCGCCTTTGCAAAGCAAAAAGATTTAGATACGCCACCAACAATATGGCAGATTTGGAAGAAAAATTGAAAGAAGCACAAGGTAGCAGAAGAATTTTGATAGCAACAGATGGTGTTTTTTCTATGGATGGAACGATTGCACAAGTTGATAAAATTTGCGATTTAGCAGACAAATATGGTGCTATGGTAATGGTTGATGATAGCCACGCAACTGGTTTTGTAGGTAAAACTGGTAGAGGCTCGCACGAATATAGAAACGCAATGGGAAGAGTAGATATTATAACTACTACTTTTGGCAAAGCACTTGGTGGTGCTTCGGGTGGTGTAACGGCCGCAAAAAAAGAAATTGTAGATTTATTGCGTCAGCGCTCAAGACCATATTTGTTTTCAAACACGCTCGCGCCATCTGTAGTAGGTGCTACGCTGGCAGTAATAGATGTTTTGGAAAAAAGTACAGATTTAAGAGATAAATTGGAAGCAAACGCACAACATTTCAGAAAAGGAATGTCGGCAGCAGGGTTTGATTTAATACCTGGCGAGCACGCTATTGTACCTGTTATGCTTTATGATGCAAAATTATCACAAACATTTGCCAACAAATTATTAGCAGAAGGCATTTATGTAATTGGGTTTTTCTTTCCTGTAGTTCCAAAAGATTTGGCAAGAATTCGTGTTCAAATTTCTGCAGGGCATTCTACTGCGCAAATAGATAAATGTATTGCTGCTTTTACAAAAGTTGGTAAAGAATTGGGAGTGATAAAATAAATTTTTCTACTTAGAATCGATAGTTGTAAACTAAGCACAACGTAAGCTTTAAATACAAGAATTTACCATTCTCATTTTTTGAAAACCAATACTCAAATAAAATTTTTCGGTATCGGTTTCTGCCCAAGTCGTTAAACTTAATTCTTTGTTAGAAAATTGATTTTGAAGTTCAAAAATTAAACTATAAGCCAATTTTCGTCTTCTAAACTTTGGGTTTGTACCTAAAAGGAAAATAAATATTGAATTTTCGAAAACCCAATACATTATGGAAGCAGCTATTTCGTTTTCAATTTTAATTATTTTGCTTCCTTTTTCTAACTGCGGTTCCATTAGTTCAAAATCTCGAAGCCAAATTTTAGCATTTTCATCAAATTCGGCTTCGAAACACGAAATATAAAAGTCTGACAAGTCATCTTTCTGTTTTGCATCAATAATTTCGTAAACTGGAGGTTTTTCTTCCAATTTCTGAGTTAAAACATAGTTGTGCATTTTTAAATAAAACAAAGATTCATCTATTTTATCGAAAATTTCTTGTCTATTTTTGTTTAAAACATAAGGTATAAAACGTGCATTCAAATATGTTTTTAGGCTTATAAAAATGGCATTTGCATTTTCGGTTTTTAAGAAAAAAGTTTGTCCTTCATATACATCATTTTTATTTTTGGTAAAGGCAAAAACCGCTTCATCATTATATTTCAAAAACAATAAATCGGAATATTTGTTTTTATAATATTCAAAAGCATTTAAAATTTTTTCGTCTTTTAATAAAGTAGATATTTCTTGAAATGTAGTTTTTGAAAGCATTAGATTTTGATTTTAAAAGAATAAAAAAACTTACTGAATTGGAATCAATTCTTTAGAATTTGTGCAATAGAATAAATCAACTCACGCCAACTATTCCAGCTTGACTCACTCCAATATTTTGAGAAATATTTATTAACAAAAACTAAATAGTAAATAAAAGTTACTAAAAGAATACCAATAAGAATATAAATAATGATCATTTATACATTTTTAAAAACGACATAATAAAATATACACGACTTAAATGTTTCAATAATAACCTAAAACTGAAACCTCAACTGCGCTTTCAATTCTGTTAAATTATTTCCATTTACTGCATTTGAACCTGAGCTTATTGTACTAATATTTGTGTAGTGCGTGTTTGAAACTTTTAGCCATAAATCTATGCCTTTATAAATTCTATAGCGAACGTTTAAGTATGT
>Ga0075163_10013068_pt1 | contig 10794 bp, 12 predicted proteins | sample JI1023141ADNA_FD_71478 | JGI IMG/M metagenome (GOLD analysis project Ga0075163, IMG submission 71478) | Wastewater effluent complex algal communities from Wisconsin, to seasonally profile nutrient transformation and Carbon sequestration -... | ecosystem: Engineered > WWTP > Effluent > Algae... | reverse complement strand
CTTCCGCGTCGTCGATACGCAGGGCATGTCGACGTTCACGGCGCTCCAGCGCAAGGGCGTGCCGAGCCGGTTCATCCACTTCCCCGACGAGAACCACTGGGTCCTCAAGCCGCACAACTCCAAGCTGTGGCACGACGAGGTGCTCGCCTGGCTCGACAAGTACACCAAGCGGTGATCAGTTCGGCTTGTTGAGGCTCACCGTCATCCGCGCGAGGTCGACGGCACCGAGGCCGGTGGTGAGGAACGTGTCGGAGCCCTTGAACGGATCGAACGCGGTCGATACCGCGAGATCGGCGATCGGGCTGACGTCGCCGTAGCTCACCGCGCCACCGCTCGCCGAGGTGAAGCCATAGATCCGGAGGTGCTGCAGCCCCTCCAACACATCCGTCGCACGCGGCTCGAACGCCTCGTCGCCCGGCAGCTCCGGCAGCGCGATGCTCCGATCCAACCCGCTACCGGTCACCGCCGACGGCGGTGCGATGACGCGCCACGTGAAGTCGAGCGAGCCGCGGGTGTAGCTGATCTCGCTGACGACGAGATCGCCGGCGGTGCGGGCCAGCGCACCGGGCGAGAGCTGGGTCCAGCTGATCGAGCGTCCGCCGAGATCGACGACGGGCTCCGACGAGATCCACGGCAGCATGTTCGGTTCGACCTGGAGGTTGTAGGCGCCCTGCACGGGGAGCCGCTCCGCGATCTGCTGCAGCCGCTCGAACTCGTCGCCGACCTGGTGGAGCGTCAGGTAGAGCTCGCGTCCGGCCGAGCCCATCGCGGGCAGCGCCGACAGCGCGCTCGCGCTCTCGGGACCACCGGCGAGAGGACCGAACGTCGTCGGACCGGAGGCAGGATCGCCGGGACGGAAGATCATCGCGCCGGTCAGGAAGGTGTTGTTGACCGACGCGAGATCGGCCGGCAGCGCGGAGAAGTTCGCGTCGGCCTGGGGGAACACGACGTAGCTCCCGGTCAGCGTGACGTTGCCGGTGTTCGCGAGGCTGAACAGCGAGAACTGCTGGAACGAGCCATCGGAGAACACCACCATGGCGTCGAAGTTGTCCGCACAGCTGGGGTCGAGGGTGATCGTGGTCGACTGCGTCGCGTTGGCGTTCACGGCCGTGACCTGTTTCGGCGTCGGGCTACAGCTCGTGTAGATGAAGTAGTTGGGGGCGCCCGCGTTGGTGGGCCAGGTGATCGTGCGCGACACCGACGGCGTCTCGTTGCGGCGGCGGCCGAACGTCACCGTGGTCTCGGGGGCGACGCTGCGCACCGTGGTCAGCTTGCTGCCGACGCCGTTGGTGACGACCACGGTGACATCCGCGGCCCCGGTGACGTCGGGCAGATCCACGGTGCCGTCGGCCAGCGTGGTGGTATCGGCGATGGCGGACCCGTCGGCCGAGGACATCGCGATCACGCGCACCCCGCTGGCGGGCAAGCCGCGGGCATCGCGGGCGACGACGTGGATCGTGCCGGTGACGGGCGGGCCGTCCGGATCGGCATCGGTGCCGCCGTCGGTGTCCGCGCCGCACGCGGTGGTTTCGGTCGCCGCGCAGCGACCGGTGGCGTTGCACGCGAGCCCGTCGGGGCAGTCCGAGGAGGTCGCGCACGACACCGCGCAGTTCGCGAGGTCGCGCTGGTAGCAGCCCGCGGTGAGCGAGAGGAGCAGGAGCAGCGTCTTCATCGAGAGTCCTTTCAGAAGGTCCAGCGCCAGGACGCCGACGCACCGGTGGCGCCGACGGAGATCGCCGGCCCGGTCTCCCGGGTGGGTCGATCGAGGATCACGAGCACGACACCGGTGGCGACGAGCGCCCCACCGGCGACCAGCCCGATCACGGCGTTGCGATTCGCCGCGGCACCCGCATCGTCGAGCGCACGCGCGGTCTCACCCGTGCACTCGATCGCGCAGGCGTCGCGCAGCTCGTCGGCCTTGCTGCTGCCGCGCGCCGCGAACACGACGCCGAGCCCGAGGCCGAGCGCGCCACCACCGATCACGGCGAACCCCGCCTTGGTCCTCCAGGTGCGGTGACGGACGAGCGGCGGAGGCTGCACGACGGACGGCTGGATCTCCGTCGGCGGTGCGACGACCGGCGCGGGCTCGGCGCAGGGCTCGTCGATCCGCGCGCGCACCTTGTCGGCGTTCGGGGCGTCGGGCACGCGGCGCAGGAACGTCTTGTAGAACGTGCGCGCCTGCACGCAGTCGCCGGCGAGCCGGTACGCCTGCGCGATGTTGAACAGCAGCTCCGGTCGATCGCTGATCCGGAACGCTTCCTTGAAGTCCGCGATCGCCGCCGGATACTCGGCGAGCTCGAAGTGCTTGCTGCCGCTCGCCTCGAGCGCGGCGGGATCGGGGTTGGGTTGGGCGGTCGCCGTGGTGGTGGCGAGCAGGAGCGTCAGCGCGAGCACGCGATTCATCGAGAGCGTCCTTTCGAGGGCAACAGGCCATCGCCGTCGTCGATCGGCTTGACGGCAGCGTCGGGCGCGACCCCGGCATCGGGCGCGGCAACGGTCACCGCGGCGTCGACGGTCGAGGCATCGCGCGATCTCGCGACGCCGGCATCGCGTGTGCGCTTGGTCGCGACCGGTGCATCGACAACGACCGGCGGCTCGACGGCGACCGGCGGAGCGATGGCAGCGTCGCTCGGAGCGAGCGCCATCGCATCGGCACGTACCGTCATCGCGGTGCCCACCGCGGCATCCGGTGACGGGGTCGCGATCGGCACGGCGGCATCGGGCGGAGCCACCTCACCGCCACGCATCGCCATCACGATGCCGAAGGCGAGGCCGGAGGCGGCGAGCGTCGCGAGGATCGCCAGCAGCACCCGGCGTCCCCGGTTCGGCGCTGGGGTCACCGGCGCCGTCGAGACACTCGTGGAGGCCGGCACGTGCGCGACGCTCGCGTGCGCGAGCTGCGGCGCGGGCACCGAGCCGGTCGCGAGGCTCGGCGGCACCACGCTCGGCGCCATCATCGGGATCGGCGTCGACATCGCGGCCACCTGCAGGCCGGGCATCGCCGGGGGGGCGTGGCCCCGCGGCAGCTGCCCCGGCCGCTGCGTCGCCTGCTCCGAGGCTGGGATCGGCGGGGCGTGACTGGGCGGCAGGTTCCCCGACACCAAGGTCGGCGTGTGCGGCGAGCCCGGCATCGGATGCGTCGCGATCAACGTCGGGGTCAGCGCGCCGGGTGCGGACGCGGCGAGCTTCTGGACGTCGGCGAGCACGCCGATCAGCTGCGAGATCGTCGGCCGGTACGCCGGGTCCTTCTCGAGCAGCCCCAGGACCACCTGATCGATCGCCGGCGGCAGCCCGGGGCGGATCGCGGACGGCACCGGCGGCTGCGCCTGGAGGTGCGCCATCACCATCTCCATCGCCGATTGCTCGATGAACGGCAGCGTGCCGGTCACCAGCTCGAACAGCATCACGCCGAGCGCGTACAGATCGGTGCGGTGATCGACGCCGCGGCCGCGTGCCTGCTCGGGGGACATGTACGCCGGCGTGCCGAGCATGCTGCCGGAGCGCGTGCGCTCGACCTGGTGCTCGCCGACGAGCTTGACCAGCCCGAAGTCGAGCAGCTTGACGGCCGGCTTCATGCCGCGCGCGTGCGACATGAACACGTTGTGAGGCTTGAGATCGCGATGGACGATCTGCTCGGCGTGCGCGGCGTCGAGCGCGGCGCAGATCGACAGCATGATCTCGCAGGTCTCCTCGAGCGTCGGCAGCATCCGCCGGATCCGCTCGTCGAGGCTCTCGCCACGGAGCCACTCCATCACCATGTACTGGCGACCGTCGGGCAGCGATCCGAAGGCGAACACGTCGACGATGTTCGGGTGACCGATCTGGTTCACCGCGCGCGCCTCGAGGATGAACCGGTCGATCGCCTCGGGGTCCGCGCACAGCTCGCCGCGCAGCACCTTGATCGCGGCGCGCTTGCCGATCAGCGGATGCACGGCGCCGTAGACCTGGCCCATGCCGCCCTGCCCGACGAGCTTCTCGATCCGGTACTCGCCGACCAGCGAGCCGATCTCGAGCATGTGGACGCGGTCCGGCGTCACAGGGGCGGTCCGTCGATCTCGCTCGTGACCGTGCCCTCGTTGAGCTTCGGGAGCAGCACGTCGTAGAGCTCGCTTGCCTGCGGCGCAGTCACGGTGCGCAGGCCACGGTTCAGGCGATCACGATCCTCGACGCCCCAGCGACCATCGGCGAGGTCGCGCTCGAGCGTCGCCAGCACCTCGCGAAACGCGGTGTCGTCCTCGTGTGTCCCGTGCGCGACGTCGGGCACCGTCGCCTCGCGTGCGGGCAGCACCGGAGGGCGTGCGACGCGGACCGCATGGTCGCGGACCGCCGCCGGCGTCACCGGTGGAGCGGACTCGTCGGTGGTCGCGCGACGCACGATCAGCCAGGTCGCCGCGATCGACGCGACCCACAGGCACGCCATCGCAGGTCGCTTCACTGCAACACCTCGATGCCGGTGACGTCGAGGACGCCCGACGGATCGGACTGCGGCGTCGCAGGCCTGCGCGCCGCGGTGTACGATCCCTTGGTCACCGTGACGAAGGCGCAGTTGCCTTCGTAGCGGGTGGTCCCGAACGTCACGGTCGAGTCATCCGTGATCGCGGCGATCGCGCGGAGCTTCGACTCCGCGAACGTGTAGCACTGGAACGTCCGGCCCTTCTCGTCGCGTGCGAAGCAGAGCGCGTCGACGTAGTCGTTCGCGGTGCCGCGAAGCCAGCACGAGATCGACTCGACGTTGCCCTGGCTGTTGTGGACGTCGGCGAGATTTCCACTCGCCGTGTAGCCGCCGTTCGACTCCGTGATCGAGACGCGGCGCACCTGATGCTCTCCGGCCTGCACGGCGGGATGAGCCGCGAGCGCGGCGGTCGTGGCGAGGGCAGCGGTGAACAGCAACTTGGACATGGCGTGACCCCAGTGCGTCCCGCGTGCCCTGTTGCCGGCGCCGGAATTCACGCGGTTACCTCGCGCATCGCCGGCTGCCTGGACAGATCGACCGGTCGATCGGCTGCACAATCTGTCTTCGATGAGCGACCCCACGAGCACCCTCGCCGACCTCGAGGCCCAGATCGATCAGCACGACGACGGTGGAGACCTCGTGATCCTCGCGACCACCATCGAGCACTTCGGTCGCCAGCTCGCGCAGGAGCTCCAGCTCGCGCTGTCCGATCCGGCGCGCGCGGAACCGCTCAAGCCGATCCTGCTCCGCGTTCCCGCGGTCCATGTCCGCGCGCTGCTCCGCGCCGCCGAGAAGCTCGACGATGCCGGCAACTCGCGCACCGCCGCACGCGTGCTCGTCGAGGCGCTGCACCGCGCGTTCGATGCGGATCGCGTCGAGCAGGTTGCCGACGCGCTCGGCTTCGTGCTGGTCGCGTTCGAGCAACGAGCCGCCTCGGCCACGCTCGAGACCCTGCTCGCGCTCGATCCGGCGCTGCCGCGACGCGAGCGCCGCCAGCGCCACCTCGAGCTGGTCGACGAGCTCGCCGACGCGATCGACTGGACCGCGCTCGACGACGAGCTCAGCTGATCACTTCGACGTATCGACCACACGCGCCGCCGGCACCACGTCGCCGGTCAGCGCCTCGAGGAACGCGACGAGATCGGCCTGCTCCGACGAGGTTCAGCGGCGTCATCTTCTCGTCCTTGACGATGCCTGTCGCGCCGACGTCACCGCCGCACGCGACCACCGAAGCCGGCGATGTTGGTGGGAAGAGGCTGCGGAACGAGACCACTGCAACTACGCGAGATCTCGTCGGGTCGAACCGGGCACGCCTTGCCGGCATCGTTCGCCGAGGGCTTGCCCTACGCGTGGCGCGTGAACGCCGCCATCATGTGCGTGTGGTCGAACCAGGCCATCACGTCGAAGCCACGCGGCACCCGGAACAACCGGAAGCAACGAAATCCCAGCGTGTGGATCGACGGGTCGCGAGACTTTCCGAGGTGCATCGGCTGGGTGACGCGGCGGGATCGCGGGCGGCGGCTCATGGCAATACGAGTAGCAACCTCGATACCAGCGCACGCATTCCTTAACTGCCCAGGATGACTGGCCAGCTAACCGCGCTGAATGTCAGTGCGTCAGTGCCTGCGGCGCGCCCCGCGACAGGGCGACGCATCACCTGGAGGCCTTCATCGCGTCGGCGAGGTCGCTGGCGAGGTGCTGGGCCTGCGTCGGTGTCAGCGTCGCACGAGTGCACTCGGTCACGTCGTCGGGGACCTTGGCCGCGATCCAGCACGTGGCAGCGTCCTGCGTCCACGCGTCCTCCACGCAGCGCGTCCTCACCAGCGTTTGGAAGTTCACGCCGAACGGATCGAGCCTGTCGCCCAGCTGTTGTGCGAGGCCAGGCTTCGCGATCGCGAACGCGTTCGCACCCACGCGCGTGCACTCGTCGCGCGTCGGGCGAGTGCTCGCGACGGGCGCGGCGTCCTCGGGTGGCGCCGTGGTGGGCGGCGGTGGTGCGGGCTTCGCCGAACCACACGCGACGAGGAACGGCAGCGCGAATCGCATCGGCGCAGCGTACACGCCATTCGCTTGAGCGAGCCGGGGTCGATCCGCGGCGGCGACATTGACGTATGGTTGGTGGAGTGACCAGCACCGGGGCGCGGGGGACGCCGCACAGCGGGTCGGTAGGCTCGACCGCCGCGCAGGAGCGGATCTCGCGTCATCAGGCGGCCGGCGAGATCCTGCGCGCGCGCAGCCTGCTGGTCGTCGCGTGCTCGCTGTTTCTGGTCGTCGGCCTCGGGCTCGATCTGTTCACGCACGCGATCCTCGGCACAGGATCGCTCGCGTTCGTCGTCATCGTGCGGTTCGCGACCACCGCGTTTCACGTCGCGATGATCGTGCCGCTGTTCCGCGCGCCGTCGCCGAAGGTGGCCGCCTTCCTGATCGTCAGCGTGTTCCCGGTCAGCGCGTTCTCGCTGATGTTGATGGCCACGCACATGGGCGGGCTGACGTCGCCCTACGTCACCGCGGTGTTCGTCGTGCTGATGGGTCAGGCGATCGCGTCGCCGGGACCCTGGCAGCGTGGCGTGCTGTGGGCCTCGCTGTCGGCGTGCAGCTATCCGGTCGGGCTTCTCGTCGCCACGCGCTTCGATCCAGAGCTCGCGGCGCAGCTCTCCGACACCAGCGCGCTCACCACGTTCGCCGTGTTCACGGCGGTGTTGCTCGCGGCCGGGATCGTCGTCGTGTGGGGCGGTCACGTGATGTGGTCGCTGCGGCAGAGCGTGTTCGAGAGTCGCAAGCTGGGCCGCTATCGCTTGCTCAAGCGGATCGGGCAAGGCGGCATGGGCGAGGTGTGGCGCGCCGAGGATCGCGCGCTGCGCCGCAACGTCGCGCTCAAGATCCTGTCGCCCGAGCACGGTCGCAAGCCCTCGCGCGTCGCGCGCTTCGAGCGCGAGATCCAGGCGACCGCCGCGATCACGCATCCCAACGTCGTGCGCATCCACGACTGGGGCGTCACCGACGATGGCGTCTGGTACTACGCGATGGATCTGCTCGAGGGGCTCGACCTGTCGACGCTGGTCAAGCGGTGCGGCGTGTTGCCACCCGCGCTCGCGGTCCATCTCTTCGTGCCCGCGGCCTCGGGGCTCGCCGAGGCGCACCGCCACGGCATCGTCCATCGCGACGTCAAACCCGGAAACATGTTCGTGATCGCACCCGAGCGCGAGCCGCTCAGGATCGAGCTGCTCGACTTCGGCATCGCGAGGATCGGCGACGAAGTGGAGCTCACGCTCGCCGGCGCGGTGATGGGCACGCCCGGCTTCATGGCTCCGGAGATCGTCGCCGGTGCGCCGGGCAACATCCGCGCGGACATCTACAGCCTCGCCGCCGCGCTGTACTACGCGCTCAGCGGCAAGACGCCGCGCGACACCAAGCACGCACCGGTGTCGTCGGTCGCGTCCAAGATCCCGCTCGCCCTCGACGACGTACTCGCACGTGCGCTCGATCGGGAGCCGAGCCGGCGCCAGCTCGATGCCGATGAATTCGCGAGCGAGCTCCTCGCCGTCGGCCTGACGTGGAGCGGCAGCTTCGCGATCGATCGCGATCACTCGCTGCCGCCACCTCCGGACCGCGACCCCACGGTCGATCCCGAGGAGTCGGCGACGCAGGCCGACGCGCCGCGTGCCGGGCGTGATTAGAGTCCCGACAGGTGCGATCCGTTACCCGGCACATCGTCGATGTTCCGACAGATCTTTTCTCGGTTTGCCTGTGCTACGCCTCCTCCGTGGAACCGCTCTGCCTCGACGAGCTCGACGACGCCGCCCTCGACCGGTTGCCGTTCGGTGTGGTGTGTCTGAGCCCCGCGGGGACCATCGAGCGCTACAACCGCGTCGAGTCGGAGCGTGCCGGGATCCAGCGCTGGCGCGCGCTCGGCCGCGATTACTTCCACGACGTCGCGATCCGCGATGGCGTCGCGCTCGCGAAGTATGTCGCCGAGCTCCCGACCGAGGGTCACGCTCGCGTGTTCCACACGCTGCGCGGCGCTCACGGTGCAGACGATGCGGTGATCGATATCTCGCGCTGCGGCGCCGGTCGGGTCACGCTGTGCATCCGCACCGAACGCGCGTAGTGCGCCGCCGCGGCCACGCCGAGCGCGCCGGCGATCGCCGCCGCCACGAAACCGTACTCGGGTAACCCCAGCACGATCGCGAGCGCGATCAGCTGCGCGACCGTGGCCACCTTGCCGATCACATCGGCGTGCAGCTCGCGGACCTTGACGTGCCTCGCGAGGTAGAGCACCGCGATCGGCACCAGCAAGATCTCGCGCGCCGCGAGCATCAGCAGGACCTCCAGGTCGACGTACGACGCCATCGCCGTGAACGCGATGACCACGAACAGCTTGTCGACCAGCGGGTCGAGCCAGCCGCCGATATCGGGCGTGGTCGCCCCTCGCCGCTTCAGCCAGCGGGCCAGGTTGCCATCGAGGGCATCGGTCAGCGCCGCCAGCCCCACCAGCGCAACCGCCGAGATTCCGTGGGTGAACCACATCCCGACCGCGAGGGGAATGCGACACAACGTCAGCACGTGGGCGGGCCACATCCTCGAACCTTGGGACACAGATCGCACGTTGCCCAGTCCTGTGTTAGAGCCTCCTTCATGCATCGCCTGTTGCTCCTGCTCGCCCTCGTCGGTTCCTGCAAGCGCGACAACCCCACGGGGCTGCCGCCCTCCAACGACTGGGGCTCCGCCGAGGCCGATCCGGGCGCGAAGCCCCCGATGGCCAAGCCCACGCCGAACATGGGTGGAGGCGGCGCCGATCCGCATGCCGGTGTTCCCGGTGCGCCGCCGCTCAATGGCGGCGGCGAGGTCGAGAGCAGCGATCCGCATGCCGGCGTTCCCGGGGCACCGCCGATCGCAGGCGGTGGCGCCGGTGGTGGCATGCAGCCCAACACGGTCCCGCAGGCCGTCGACGCGAAGTCGCTCGAGAAGACCGCCGACGGTCGCTCGGTGCTCGGCCCGTTCACGCTCGCCCCGCCCAAGGAGTGGAACGAGAAGCCGGTCACCTCGAGCATGCGCGCCGCGCAGTACACGTGGTCCGAGAAGTCCGGCGAGCAGGCCGAGCTGATCGTCTACTACTTCGGCGAAGGCGGCGCCGGTGGCGTCGAGGCCAACCTCGATCGCTGGCTCGGCCAGATCACGCAGCCCGACGGCAAGCCGTCGAAGGACATCGCGAAGATCGAGAAGACCAAGTTCGCGAACCAGGACGCGACGGTCGTCTCGGTCGCCGGCCGGCTGACCACGCAGCAGATGCCGGGCGGCCCCGCGCCCGTCGACATGGCCGATGCGATGCTGCTCGCCGCGATCGTCAACAGCCCGGTCGGTCCGTACTACTTCAAGGCCACCGGCTCGAAGAAGACCGTCGAGGCGAACGCGGCCAAGTTCCGCGCGATGATGAGCTCGATGAAGCTGAAGTGATTCAGGGCGTCGCGGCGCGCACCGCGGCCACCACCGCGTCGGGCTCGGGGAACATACCCCGTGATTTCTCGGCGACCTTCGCGCCGTCGACCCAGACGGTGAGCTCGCCGGAGTTGCCGATCACGAGCTCGGCCTCGAGCCCGAGGTCCTGCTTGAGCTTCGCCGCCACCCGGGCAGCGCGTGGTCGGTAGCCTCAACCGTTGCAGTAGCGGATCGTGACCTTCATGGAGCTGGCATAGCACGCGCCGCCGCGGGTGGTCCGATCCGCGTCGCGTTCACGCTCGAAGAGCTTCCCAAGATCGCCGCGGCGCTCGGCAACGGCCTGCCCTACTCGGCAGCCCGTGAGCTCACGCGCGTCGCGACCAGCGAGAACGAACAGGTGTGGCTCGACGCGGTGCGAGGCAAGACCGTGCACGAGATCGAGGGCATGCTCCGGTCGCGGCCGCGGCGCCAACCCGGACGATCCGTCGCATCCGAGCCTGGCGGGACGCACGTTGCCGTTCGAAGGAGTTCGGCCGGCAACCGAAGCGCTGGTCCGCGATGCGCGCCGCAAGCTGCAAACCGAGCGCGGTGGCGGCGCGGTGATCACCGACGACGACGTGCTCGCGTCCTTCGCCCGCGCGGTGCTCGAGGGCGGTGACGGCGAACGCACGAAGGCGCCCTACCAGATCGCGGTCACGCTGTGCGAGTCATGTGGTCGAGGTTGGCAGGCCAGTGGAGGTCGCACGTTCGAGCTGTCGTCGGCAGACCTCGATCGCGCGTGCTGCGATGCCGAGCGGATCGGCTCGCTCGACGCGGACGCACCCGAGCGAGCCACGCAGGATGTCTCGCCTGCCAAGCGGCGTCTGGTTCGCCGACGTGACAGAGGTCGTTGCCGCGTTCCCGGT
>Ga0075163_10013066_pt1 | contig 10795 bp, 8 predicted proteins | sample JI1023141ADNA_FD_71478 | JGI IMG/M metagenome (GOLD analysis project Ga0075163, IMG submission 71478) | Wastewater effluent complex algal communities from Wisconsin, to seasonally profile nutrient transformation and Carbon sequestration -... | ecosystem: Engineered > WWTP > Effluent > Algae... | reverse complement strand
CGTTTTCAGACCGCATCGCTCGAAGGACAGGTCGCGATTATTACTGGGGCTCGTCTCAAGATTGGCTACCAAGCCGCGCTCCTGATGCTTCGGGCGGGAGCCCGCGTCGTCGTTACGACTCGCTTTCCGCAGGACGCCGCGATTCGGTATTCGCGTGAGCCCGATTTTTCGGATTGGGGCGATCGCCTCCAGATTCATGGACTTGATCTTCGTCATTCGCCGAGTGTCGAAGCATTTACTCGGCTCATGATGGATCGACTCGATCGATTAGATATTCTGATCAATAATGCCGCCCAGACTGTTCGCCGTCCCCCCGGTTTTTATGCTCACCTCATGGAGATCGAAGAGAAGCCCGTGCGAGACCTTCCGGAAGCCGCGCGTGCCTTACTTTCTGGCCATGAAGAGTTGAAAAAAATCCTATCCGGGACCCAGTCTGTGGCTGGAGCAGATGGACGATTCGTCTCGGAATGGCACGCGGGAAAATTAAATCCGATGGTGGGGGTTACCGATTCAGCCGCGCTCTCCCAAGTACCCTATACTCACGACACGGTGGTCGCGCCTGAGTGTTTCCCGACCGGTAAAGTCGACGCGGATCTTCAGCAGGTCGATCTCAGAAAAATGAATAGCTGGAGAATGACTCTGGCGGATGTACCCACCGCGGAACTACTCGAAGTTCAACTCGTAAATTCAATCGCACCGTTTATTCTTTGCAGTAAACTCAAACCCCTCATGCTTCGCGATCGCACCGACGCGAAGCATATCGTGAACGTCTCTGCGATGGAGGGGAAGTTTAGTCGGCACACTAAGACTGACAAACATCCTCATACGAACATGGCGAAAGCCGCTCTGAATATGATGACGCTCACTTCTGCGCGGGATTACGCGCGGGACGGCATCTATATGAACGCCGTCGATACGGGCTGGGTCACCGATGAGGATCCGGCCGAGCTTTCCGCTCGAAAACAGGATGCGTTCGATTTCCAGCCTCCTCTCGATATCGTCGATGGAGCGGCCCGGGTTTGCGATCCGTTTTTCGCGGGAATAAACTCAGGAAAACATTCTTGGGGAAATTTTCTGAAAGATTATTTCCCGACCGAGTGGTGATTCGCTCGAGCGCAAAAATCTAGAAATAGTAGCGCGCGCCGATTCCACCTTGGAAAAACGCACTGGTCCCCGGAACAATCGCGAGACCTGGTACGAGTTCGACAAATACGCCAATCGGTTCGCGGGCCGGACGCCATTCGAGTCCGAGAGGAATGCGAATTCCTGCTCCCATCGATGAAGTAGAGTCCTTAAATATAGAATTTCGATTTCTGCGGTATCGATCGTCTGTTGAAAAGGCGAGGAGAGCACCGATTCCAACATAGGGGGTGAGGTTCGACGTGAACTCGTTTGTGTTCCCGAACTGCCCGTTAAAGTGATGAAGGTAGTCGGCGTAGAGTAGGAAGTAGTCTCCAAAGTTAAATGCGAAACCGAAATCATACGCGGCGTTCGGCGAAGCCCAGCTTTTCCCGGTAATTCCGGTTGGATCCCCCAAGATCACACCCAGGCCAAAATCTTTTTTGGCAGCGACTGGGGCGAGACGAGGCGCCGCCTCAGCAGCGGAAACGGAAAAAGCGGCGACGAACAGGTAGAGACCAAGTTTTGATTTCATTTTTCGATTAGAGCGGATTTTCATGTAAATTGGAACGTGATGGATAAGATTTATCTGGGTGTACGATTCGCTCCGTCACCGACTGGACGCTTCCACGTCGGTAATCTTCGGACGGCATGGGTCTCGCACTGTTGGGCAAAGGCTCTTCGTGAACCCTGGGTTGTCCGTTTTGAGGACATTGATCTGCCGCGCGTCGTCCCTGGGGCTGCGGATCTTCAGCTCGCTGATATGAAGGCGGTCGGTCTTGAGCCTGATTTGACGATTTTCCAACGCTCTCGTATCGAGCGACACTTTTCCCTTTTTAGGGATGCGTTAGAGAGTGGCGTCCTGTATCCCTGTCGCTGTTCTCGCAAGGATGTCCAAGAAGCCCTCGCTGGCCTCGCGTCAGCTCCGCATGGGGAGCTTCCCATTTACACGGGTCAGTGCCGAACGGGGAGTTCTGGACTCGGTCCGGTCGCATGGCGGTTTCGAGGATCCGATCCTTCAGGGGCGAGGGACTTTATTGTCGCTCGCACGCCGAGCCCGGAAATCAATCTCGTGTCTTTCCAACCCGCATACCACTGGGCATGCGCGATTGATGACTATGATGGAAAGTATTCCTTACTCGTCCGAGCGATTGACCTCGCCACCTCGACTCCGCTTCAAAGAGAAATCCAAGCGTGGATCTCTCATTTCGAGAAACGAGAGTGGAGCCCGCCTGCAGTTTTTCATACCTCACTCGTCACCGCGAACGATGGAGGTCGATTAGAGAAGAGAACGGCGGGAGTGACTCTTTCAGAGCTTCTCGCAGCCGGACGCTCACTCGAAGACATTCGAGAGGCCTTTCGATTGTCCTTCAAGCAAACGTCATTTACCTTTTCCCCAAGCGAAATCCTATCGGAGTCCGCACTTACACTTAAAATCCAGGACCTGTTTCTATGATCAAATCCTACCGTCGAAAACTCTATCTTTGGGTCCTTCTCGGAACGGTCGTCGGAGCGGCGATTGGATTTTTTGTTCCCGAGCATGGAGTTAAGCTCAAACCCCTTGGCGATGGATTTATCGCGCTTTTAAAGATGGTGATCGCGCCCATCATCTTTACAACTCTGGTTCTTGGAATTTCAGGGGCGGGAGATTTGAAAAAAGTGGGTCGTGTCGGCGGGAAGGCGCTCGTTTATTTTGAAATTATTTCGACGATCGCACTAGCGATTGGCGTAGTCGTCGCAAAAATTTTAAAACCCGGAGTAGGATTCAATGTTGATCCATCAAGTTTTGATTCCGCACTCACGAGTGAATATACGAAGCGCGCGAGCGAGGTCCATTTCGTAGATTTCGTCCTTCATACGATTCCAAAATCGTTCTTTGATGCGCTCACTGGGAGTGGTGATCTTCTTCAGGTTATTCTCGTCGCGCTTCTTTTTGGATATGGCCTAAATCATGCGGGTGAACGCTCACGGGGGGTGCATCATCTTCTCGAAGCGGCCTCCCATATTTTCTTTTCAATCGTGGGATTAATCTTACTCGCGGCTCCCCTCGGGGCTGCGGGTGCGATGGCGTTTACCGTCGGAAAATATGGACTGACTTCGCTCGGTTCTTTAGGGTCTTTGATGGTGAGCTTTTATATCACCTGCGCGCTTTTCATCGTTCTGGTTTTAGGTCTCGTCTCCCGAGTCGCGGGATTTAGCATATTTCGCTTTATTCGGTATATCCGCGCCGAGCTGGTTCTCGTTCTCGGCACCTCCTCTTCCGAGAGCGCGCTGGCCCCCCTCATGGAAAAACTTGAACGTCTCGGGTGTTCGAAGTCGGTCGTGGGTCTCGTCGTTCCTTCGGGGTATTCCTTTAATCTCGACGGAACGAGTATTTACCTTACACTCGCGATTCTCTTCTTAGCCCAGGCGCTCGGGCTCCATCTCACCACTGCTCAGGAGTTTACAATTATCGGTGTCGCGATGCTCACTTCAAAGGGGGCCTCGGGCGTCACCGGTTCTGGATTTGTCACTCTCGCCGCTACACTCTCTGTCATTCCGGGGATTCCAGTCGAGAGCATGGCCTTGCTTCTGGGGATTGATCGCTTCATGTCCGAGGCTCGCGCATTGACGAACATCATAGGCAACGGCGTCGCGACGATCGTGGTCTCTCATTGGGAGGGAGAACTTGATCGGAATGTTCTTAACAGCGAACTCGCTCGAACTTAGTTCGCAGGTTCGGCGCCCGGTGGAGTGGAAAGAGCGTCGGCTCCCCGTGGGAGGGAGTGGGTTCGCATGAGGCGTTTACACTGCCACTCCTTGTAGAGAACTTTCGCGAGATATGCTCCGCCTGATGCCCCCATGCCCCAGAAGATCGTGTCTCCGAAGTCGAGGCCTGCGAGCGTACCGATCATGCCGGTGACGGCGAGGGCAGAAATTCCAAGGGTCATCAGATCCGATCGAAATCGGACCATTTTTTTAGCGCGGCTCGTTTTGGCGAGTAGTGTTTTCGTATTTGTTTCTCTACTGATCGCAATATCCCAGAGACCTTGTGCGCCGACCGTCGCAAGTGCGGTCGTGAGATTATTTCCGACGTTATAAAGGAGCGTTCCCGTCGGTGGGTGACCGAGCATCGTGAGAGTGAGTTGAACGACGGCTACGAACCCGACTTCCATTGAGTACCAACGGAAGAATGGTTCGATCGTCTTTGCTGTTTTCCGAAGAGACTCGCCTTTTATCAATTTTTCGGCGAGAGAGCTCGTCAGATATTTTTGGACGTACGCGTTGTGGTATTGGAGTCCGCCGGACATCGCACCGGTGAGGACCCCAGAAGCGAGAGCAATCTCAAAGGGGAGGTGCTGGCTCACCATGAGACCCCAGGTCGAGACACTCGAGTTCACGATTCCGCGTGAGAGACTGAAGATTACACGTGAGTGATCGATGAACCATTCGGAGGAGTGAGCGCGGAGCGCTTTCTCGACGTCCACCGGTATGACATTTTCTCGAACCGGTCGGCCTCCGGCGATTTTTTCAATTTCGGGGTTTGGTGTAGGCGCGGACTTCGTCGTGACTTCTTCGAAGTTTGTAAGGAGAGCCGGATTTTTTCCGAGGTCATCGGCGAGCTCTTTTCGGAGCCGCTCCACGACTTCCGCACGGTCGGTTGCATTCTCCGTTACGATCGTCGTGACTTCGACGATATCCTTGGAGTTCGGAGCGACAAGATCCTGACGAATGGTCAGAATGTCGGCTCGTGCATTCGTGAAAAGCGCTGTAAATCCAAATAGAAGGAGGAGGTGCTTCGTACCCATCAGTCTCGTTTCGGTAGAAGGACAAAAAAACCAGAGGGAAAAAGACCAGTCATTTCGGGGTTTCGTGCTAGTTCTTCCCCATGCCCTTTTCTCAGGAAACGCTGAAGTTCCTTCGCGCTCTCCATCGGAATAACGATCGGGAGTGGTTCGAGGCACGCCGGGACCTTTACGAGCGGAATTTTCGGCAGCCCGCCCGCCAGTTTGTCGACGAAATCCGAGCGCCGCTATTAAAGCTCTTTCCGAATTTTCGGGTCGATTACCGCTCGGTAGGGCGCATCCATCGCGACACTCGATTTAGTTCCGATAAGCGTCCTTATAAAAACTACGTGAGTTTTTCGTTTAGCGATCGAACTTCGAAAGAGTCGTCGTATCCCGGGGCCTACCTTGGATTCGATTCCACGGGAGTCGTCTTGGGAATTGGGAGCTACGTTTTTACTAAACCTGTACGCGAACATTTTCGCGATCGTGTGACGACCAGTCCTACCGACGCTGCTTTTTCGCGGGCGATTCGGATCGCAGAGAAAAAGGGATTTGTGGCCGCAGGCCGTGACTTGAAAAAGATTCCCCCGGGTTACGATCCCGAGCACCCGAATGTCGACTTCCTTAGGCACAATGGGCTCTATCTCTCGAAGGAATACGATTTTTCTCCGCTCTTTCTCACCGACCGTTTTCCGAAGTGGGTCGTGAAACAACTCGAGCCTTGTGCACCGTTTTACATGTGGATGCGCGAAATGGCTCGGAGTGGGCCGAGAGATCTAGCCCGATTTCTTTAGGTGTTTTTCGCAGCGATCGCGAAAAGAGCAGCAATAATTTTCTTCGCCGCGACTCGGGAGGTTTCGAGAATTTCGAAGTGATCGAGAACGACGCCGGGGTTTAGGCCGGATCCAAGATTGCTGATCAACGAAAAACCAGAGAGCTTCGCGCCCGAGTGTGCGAGGGCGATCGCTTCCCAGACGGTCGACATTCCGACGGTTCCCATTCCCCACTGTGCGAAGAGGCGAACTTCGGCCGGAGTTTCAAAACTCGGTCCGAGTACCCCGAGATAAATTCCCTCTTGGGTTTCGAGTCCCGCCGCCGTGAGTTCTTTCCGTACCGTCTCCGTAAATTCTCGGTCCCAGGCTTTCGAAATATCGGGGAATCGAGGGCCGACCGGTTCACCACCCGGACCGTTTCGGACAGGACCGACGAGCGGGTTTTGTCCCGTAAAGTTCACGTGGTCGCGGATCATCATGATCGATCCGACTTTCCACTCGAGTTTTAGTCCGCCAGCCGCGTTTGTTAGAATGAAGTTTTTCGTTCCAGCGAGGCGCGGGACCATCACCGAAAGAGTTGCGTCTTCGGGAGTAAGGCCTTCGTATCCATGGAGGCGTCCCACCTGAAGGCAAAGGACTTGGCCAGTTTTTCTCTCTCGGAAGTAGCGATAAATACCAGCGTGTCCGGGTGCCGAGGCGGACGAGATGGCGGGTAGAGTTTTAAAATTCAGCTCTCCCACCGACTCCCAATTCGCGGGAATCCAGGCATCGACGAAGGAAGATCCGATGCCAGAGCCAAGGACAGCGTGGGTCGTCGGCGTCGGAATTCCCTTTTGCTTTAAAAAATCAGAATAGAGCGAAACCGACTGGATAATGTCTGGGCGGAGAGGGGAGTTCACTCCCTTTATATCCGCCCAGCCGAGGTCTATTTCAAGTCTCTTCCCCGGAGTTTCACTCGTTTTGTGAGGGTGGAGGTCAGCTCGTTTTGGAGCTTTTCGGCTACGGATTTGTTCAAAATCCCGGTCCCGACCAGGGCCTGGAGGTCGCGGGTCAGTTTTACCGTGTATTCCCGGCGGCCGGAGGTCAGGCTCACACCGAAGTCCGCTTGGATTTTCAGCTTCCCGGCTACTTCGGTCACCTTGAGTTCCGACGCCTTATAGGTTTTTGCGAACCCCTCTTTTGGGGACTTCAAAAAACGCTTCTTTCGTGTGGTAAGCGCGAGAGTGACACTCGGATCGACTGGATCTCCCGAGGCCGTAAGCGTAATCGAATTTCCTGATACTTCGAGGTCTTCGATTTTCGTGAGGCGGGTTCGGATGGAAGACAGGGGGATCACTTCGAGTTGAATCGTAGCCGTGATGCGTGAGCTCTCGTTTCCTTCCGACGTCTTCGATTGGGTCAGGTTTGCGAGGCGAATGATATGGGTATCGCCCGTTCCCGCGGACTCGATTACGAGATCGGCACGATTCAGATCATTTCCGTTTGCGACAGAAATTCGAACGAGGTCTTTTCCCGTGAGGCCTTGAAGATCTCCAGTGACCTCTACCTTGATGTCGGCGGTCAGTTTTTCGACTGTCTCCGTTCCGGTTTCAACCGTTCGAGTGTCCGTGCAAGAATAACCCACATCCCGTGTCGCAGTGTAGGGAACGTCATGGCACCCGGTGGTGACCACTTCGCTTGAGCAGACTGTTTGGGGCGCGCTCGTCGTACAGCTCGTGGTGGAGGGGCCGGTCGAGCAGACTCGCTGGGATTGGCCCGCTTCGCAAACGCGCGAAGAGGACGCCGGAGAGCATGCTTCCCGTGTCGTGCACTCGTGAGTCATCGTGCTGGTGCAGCCGCGGCTATTGCAAACTTCGCGGGGGACATCTCTGCACACAGGAACGCTATGGCAGCTCCCAGGTACCGTGACGTCGTGACATACTGATTCTCCAGGGACGTCCCGGCACGTTTCTTCGCCAGGATACTCCGTACAGGTTTGATCTCCAGGTACTTGATCGCAGCGTTCGACGGTCTCGTGGTCACACTCTTGGCGATAGTCGGTGTACTCTTCCTGCCTTGTACAGGTCGTTTCGTACTCTTCGGTGCCATAAGTCGTTCGAGTTTTTTCGCCGGCCAGTGAGAAAGCGGCAGTCGATGTGCTCGGCTTAAGGACCAGATCGTAGGAATCCGCGGCGAGTGCAGAAGTCGCGGTGAGGGCGAGCAGGCCTGAAAGCAGTGAGTGGAGGCGAGGTTTTAATTTGAGGGTGTTCATAGAGAGTTCCTTTATAGAGGGGTAGTTATTTGCACTGTTCGCTTCTTTTTCCCGAGAGCTTCACCCGCTTCGTGTAGGTCGAAGTCATCTGGCTTTGGGCTTTTTCAACGGTTGAAGAATTGAGAATTCGCCCGCCGAGAAGGGCATTCACATCGCGAGTGAGAGTGAGTGTGAACTCGTGTGGGCGTTTATTGAGGCACACATCGAGGTCTGCTCGAACACTCTCTCCGCCGGCGATCGGCGTGACTTTTAGTTCTTCGGCCTTAAAGTTCGAGTTCGAATCTTCTTTGAGGCCGCCGATAAGGCGATCTTTTTTCGTCACGACGCTGAGCTTTACGGTCGGGTCGATCGCCTCTCCAGTGGTCGTAAAAGTAAGGTCTCCTCGGGTTGCGGTCATGTCGCTCACGAGTGTTCGACGAGCGACGATGGACGCGACGGTAATCGCCTCGACCCTTAAAACAGATTCGATCTGTGATTTCTTTTCTCCGACTGATTTTTTCTCTTCTTTCACCTTCGTGAATCTGAAGAAATGCGTGTCGCCAGTCGCAGTCGATTCGAGCACGAGGTCGTCGCGGTAGACATCGAGTCCATTCGCTAACGAAAGCTTAAAGCGATCTTTACCGCTCAGCCCTTCGAGATTACCCACGAACTCGACGCTGACATTCGCGCTCAGTTCTTCGACAAGTTCGGTTCCGACGGGAACGCTTCGCGTCTGAGTGCACGAGTAGGTAACCGTCTGGTACGCGGTATACGGAACATCCCGGCAATTCGTAGTCTCAAGGTGACTTGAGCAAACAGTGTGTGAACCGCCGCCCGAACAGCTTTCACTCGTGGTGCACTCGCGGGTGGAGTAGTCTGTGCAGCCGTTGCTATTGCAAACGGGGCGACTCACGTCGCGGCACGAAGGCACGCTATGGCAGGTCTCTGCGCGTTCTTCTTCGTGACAGCTCTGGACCGTCTGAGTATCGCATTCCTGGCTGTAAGCGGTGTACGGCTCCTCTCGCGTGCAGGTCGTTTCGTATTCTTCGCTTTGATAGATCGTGCGACTTTTCGCTCCATCGAGGACGAGCGAAAAGTTCGTCGTCTTTCCATCGAGAACGATTTCAGAAACATCAGCAGCGAAACACGAGAGAGAGAGAAAAAGCGAAGCAGACGCGAGTAAGCGGATCACGGGAGTACTCCTGGCTAAGTTTTGGTTAAAAGGTTTCGCACCGTGGATAGCGAGTTCCGTGCCACGAGTCCGGAGGCTGAACTCGAAATGAAGCGCGCGTGGGAGAACCGCGGTGCCGTTTTGGCAGGGGCGGAAGGGATCCTTGGTAGCAAGGTGAACCCGCTTCGAGTTAGGATCAGACTAAGCGTGAGTCCCGCACCCGAAGTTAACGCACAACGTCGTTCCCACTCCTATACGGTCGCAGCTGGAATTTTTTTAAGCCGGATCGCAGGTCTCGTTCGCGAGCGAGTCTTCGCGCACTATTTCGGAAACTCCGACGCGGGCGATGCGTTTAAAGCCGCACTAAAAATTCCGAACTTTCTGCAGAATCTTTTCGGTGAGGGTGTCCTCTCGGCGTCTTTTATACCGGTCTATGCGCGCCTACTCGCCGTCGATGAACGGGAAGCCGCTCGCCGGGTCGCGTGGACGATCGGCTCTATACTCGCTTTAATTGTTTCCGTGATGGTTTTAGGGGGTGTCCTTGCGACGCCCCACCTGATCACAGCGATCGCCCCTGGTTTTACGGGAGAGAAACGCGAACTGACGATTCGAATCGTACAGATTCTTTTTCCAGGTACCGGAGTGCTTGTTCTTTCCGCGTGGTGCTTAGGGATTCTCAATAGCCATCGCCAGTTCTTTCTCTCGTATTCGGCTCCAGTGCTGTGGAACCTCTCGATCATTGCGGTTTTAGTTTATTTCGGATCCCGTCACGGGATGGACGCGCTCGCGATCGACGCAGCTTGGGGTCTCTTCCTGGGAAGTGCCCTTCAGTTTCTCGTCCAGCTTCCTTTCGTTCTGCGCTGGATACGGGGTTACCGAAAGTCCCAGCCTTCGGATCAAGCCGCGATTCGCGGAATCGGAAAAAGTTTTTTTCCGGTCGTCGTCGGTCGTGGGGTCGTTCAGATCAGCGCGTATGTCGATAATATGATCGCCTCGCTTCTCCCCACGGGAGCGGTCTCGGCGATCGCCTATGCTCAGACGCTTTATCTCTTGCCCATCTCTCTCTTCGGAATGTCGGTCTCTGCGGCGGAGCTTCCCGAACTTTCGGCTGTGGGCGACGCTGACGAAGAATCGAAAGAAAAACTTCGCGGTCGAATTCAAAATGGTCTCTCTCGGATTTCCTTTTTCGTGATTCCCTCGGCCGCAGGTTTTCTCTTTCTGGGAGACACAATCGCCGCTGCGATTTTTCAAACCGGACAGTTTAAACGAGACGATTCGCTTCTCATTTGGTCGATTTTGGCTGCGGCCGCGGTGGGCCTCCTCCCCGCGACGCGAGGTCGGCTGATTTCTTCCGCGTTTTACGCTCTTCGCGATACGAAGACGCCACTTAAGATTTCGTGTATTCGAATGATCGTCGCGATTTCCGTCGGAATCTTCGCCGCGACGAAGCTTCCCGATCTCTTAGGGTATGCCCATATTTATGGGACGGTCGGACTCACGGCCGCCTCGGGTCTCGCCGGGTGGCTTGAGTACGGTCTTTTAAAGCGACGACTCGAGGCCCGCATCGGAAAGATAAAGCCCGATCGTCGCCTCCAAAACCGCGCGGCGTTCGCGGCGGGATTAGCGGGTGTGATGGCATTTTCCGTAAAGGTCGCGATCTCGGATTTCGAGAGGCCTATCGTTTCTGCCGCGATCGTACTGGGGACCTTCGGCGCCGTTTATTTCATGGTGGGCG
>Ga0075163_10013065_pt1 | contig 10795 bp, 11 predicted proteins | sample JI1023141ADNA_FD_71478 | JGI IMG/M metagenome (GOLD analysis project Ga0075163, IMG submission 71478) | Wastewater effluent complex algal communities from Wisconsin, to seasonally profile nutrient transformation and Carbon sequestration -... | ecosystem: Engineered > WWTP > Effluent > Algae... | reverse complement strand
TGCAGTGCGGCCCGCCCGGTGTCGTCTGGCCCGCCCAGGATTGCGTCGCCCGAGCAGGCGGCAAGCGTCGCGAGCGCGCCAGACGCGATGAGGACAGACCGTGCCGTGCGCGTCCAGTTCCGCATAGGTACCTCCAGTGAACGTCCATAGGCGTACGATCAGCGCGGAAGCGCAGGTCGGCGCGCGGGACCCCGATCTTCCAATGTCCGGCCCAGCCGCGGCGATGTCAGTCGGAGGTCGCGTAGAAACACGCGGCGCTTCCCCGACAACCGCCCCGTCCGCGTTCCCGGATGCGAGGAGGGGGGCGGATCTCCATATTCGTCGGACGCACGCCCCCGCTGCTTGCTGGGCGGTCGAGGGCTACGCTGTGCCACGAATCGTGGCATCCCGTCCATGTCGGCTGTCCCCTTCGCGCCCGGAACCGCCGCGCCTGCCAGCCCCACCGTCCCGGTGCCGCCGGAGCCGCTCCGCGTCCTCCTCACGCGCTCGCGAGAGGGCGTTGGCAGCACGTACCGCACCTGTTTCCTGTGGGAAGCGCGGGTCACGAACTTTCGGTCCATCCTCCGAGGCATCCTGGCGGTCGTTCGCGAGATCGAGGCAGGCACATTCGGCAACGCGTACCGCGGCTCCTCGCTCAAGACGGTCTTGCACTCGGTGGCCGAGCAGCGCGAGCATTCCGAGGCGCCGACCACGCGTGGCTCTGGAAGCCAAAACTTCTCATCCCGGACACCTACGAATCGCCGGAGAACCATTGCGCCTTCGGCCGCTTTCTCGATACGTGCGTGCGCTGTACCACGGAGGTGCAGGTCCTCGCGGCCGTGCGGCGGCTCGCGGTCGTCCAGAAGTCTTTTGACACTTTGGAATGGAAGTCCTTTGACATTGCTCACAAAGCTGCCGTCGGATTCCTAACGAACGGAAAACTGGGCGAGGTTGTGAGCCCCTACCGACCATCTTGCCGACCCCGGCAGGATGGTCGAGTCGTCTCTGGGGGCGCGAAGCCGCCTGTCGTCGCCCGACTTCAACGTGCAGTCTCGTCACCACCGCGCCCCCCGAATTGACAGACCCGCCGCCTGGCGGTAACCGTCCGGGACCACAACGGGTCGGGGAGAGTATGGCCGCACCAGCAGCAGCCGCAGCCCTTCTCGGCGGAGCCACCGTGCTTGGCCGAGACGTGCACACCGATATCGAGCTTGCCGCGGAGATCGCTCAAGGGCTCCCCTCGGGGTCGCTCACCCACCTGGTCGAGGAACTCCACCCGGCCTTATCGCCACAATTGATCTACGCCCTCGTCGGGTCCGACCGCGCGCTCGATCTCAAACAGAGGAACCGCGAGCGACTGTCTCCCTCTGAATCAGATCGGCTGGCGCGTTTGGCGCGGATCGCCGTCCGGGCAGAGGAGGCCCTAGGAGACCGGGACACCGCATACCGGTGGCTCGGGACACACAACCGGGCGCTGGAGGGGCGGCAGCCTCTGGAGTTACTCGGCACGGACGCAGGCGCGACGGAGATGCAGGAGGTGCTCGTGCGCATCGAGCACGGCGTATACGGCTGAGTCACGCTTGAAGGTAGTCGGCCTGCTCCGGTGCGGCCTCAACGGCCTATCAGCCCCCAGATCCCGCTCATGCCTGACCCGAATATCCAACGTTGGGGAGACGCGCTCTGCTGGGTCGACCGCTGCATCGCCCGGCGCCGAGGCCGTGAAGCTGATCGACGTGCTCTGGCTGAAGCGCGACCCGTTCGGCGTCCCGACCGGCGGCGTCGCCGGCGCGTTCGAGGTGGAGCAGACGACATCCATCGACTCAGGGATCGTTCGAGTACTCGACGTGGCGCTCGGCGCACCGGATGCGGCCGTGACGCACCTGTTCCCCGTCGCGCCAGACGAGCGTGAGGCCGATGTGCGAGCGCCACGCGCGCGCCCCGCGTTCAGCCGCGTGTCAAATCTTCGCGTACGCTACCTGCCATACGGTGAACTTGCGCGTCCCCGAGCAACCATGGCGCGCTTCGGCACGGGGATGACGGCCGTCGAGGCGGTCGCGAACCTTGGTTTGATCTGCCCGATCAATGTGACGGATTGTAACCGCGCTCTGGATCCGTGCGCGGCCAGTACTGATGCGTAGAACTAGGGACGTCGGGCTCGCGACGACCAGTGGATCGCGCTGATGTGCCAGCCGTCAGGGGCGGCAGTCGCGCGGGTCAGGACCATCAATTCCGCACCGGCCGTATTGATCGCGCGCCCTCGATATTCGCCCTGGGTGGTGCTCGTGGACGTCGACCACGCGACGTCGCCACCTACCACGACGCGCACCGCGCTGCGTTCACTCTTCACGGCACGCGCGAAGCCGATGTCGCCCGGCAGGTGGTGGCTCCGGTACTCCTCCCGGGTTTCGACACCCCCGCTCTCAGCAATGGTCACGTCCGGCGCGAGCAGCGCGAGCGCGGCGGCGCTGTCGCCGGCGGCAAGAGCCGTGTGAAAGCGCGCGACGGTGCGCGCCACGGCCGCGGAGTCCGCAGTCTGGGCGCGGGCGACGGTCGGCATGATCGCGCCCATCAGGAGGCCATAGGAGGCGGCGAGCGCGACGGACATGCGGCGAACGGTCGGGTGCATCACAGTGAAGCCTCGAGAGGGGTCAGAAGGGAAACGCGGAGGGCCAGCGTCCGGTGACGCTACGGGGCCTCGTGGCTCGCGGCAAGGCGGGCGTGTGTGCAAGGCGCGGTGCCATCACAAACGCGCGCGGCGGAGCAACTGGGCGTTGACGGCGACGATGATCGTGCTGAGCGACATGAGCACCGCACCAATCGCAGGCGTCAGAACAATGCCCCAGGGGGCCAGCACTCCGGCGGCGAGCGGGATGGCCACGATGTTGTAGCCGGCCGCCCACCACAGATTCTGGACCATCTTGCGGTAGGACGCGCGCGACAGCGTGATGATGCGCGGAATATCGCGAGGGTCAGATCGCACCAGCACGATGTGTCCGGCTTCGACCGCGACGTCAGTGCCCGCGCCGATGGCTATGCCCACGTCCGCCGTCGCCAGTGCCGGCGCATCGTTCACGCCATCGCCAACCATCGCGACCCGTCGCCCAGACTCCTGGATCTCTCGCACGTGCCGCGCCTTGTCTTCGGGCAGCACTTGCGCCAGCACGTCGTCGATCCCCAACTCGGCGGCCACGGCATTCGCTACCTCGCGCGCGTCGCCGGTCATCATGGTCACCTGCACGCCGAGCGCGTGCAGCGCGCGCATGGCTTCGTAACTCTCCGGGCGGATCGCGTCGGCGATGGCGAGTGCGGCAAGTACACGGCCGTCTTGCAGCAGGTAGATGACTGCCTGCCCGCCCTTCTTGGCGTCCGACACCGTTGCCGTCAGTGACGCAGGGACATCTGCGGAGCGCTCCTCGAGAAGGGCCGGTCCGCCCATCTCATACGTCACGCCATCGATGGTCGCCGCCACCCCACGCCCAGGCAGCCCACGCGCATCAGACACGGTCGGCATTTCGATTCCTTCTTCACTCGCGGTACGAATGATACCGCGTGCGATGGGATGCTCGGACTGCGACTCCACCCCTGCGGCGAGACGCAGCACCTGCTCTCGTGTCACACCGTCGGCCATGGCCAGCGCGACGATGCGGAACTCGCCAAGTGTCAGTGTGCCAGTCTTGTCGAATACCACCGTATCGAGTTTGCGCGCTTCCTCCAACCCGCGTCGGTCTCGTACGAGCAGTCCGTGCCGCGCGCCGATTGCAGTGGAAATGGCGACCACCAGCGGCACGGCGAGCCCCAGTGCGTGCGGGCAGGCGATCACCAGCACCGTCACGACGCGCACGATGGCGACATCGATGGTGGCGCCAACAGCGAGCCAGGCGACAAGTGTCACGAGCGCGGAACCGATGGCCACCCACGTCAACAATCGCGCCGCACGATCCGCCAGAAGCTGCGCGCGGGACTTGGACGACTGCGCATCGGCGACCAATCGCATGATGCCCGACAGCTTTGTCTTCTCGCCGGTCCCGGTCACCGCGATCTCGAGCACTCCATCGCCGTTGATGGTGGCCGCGATCACTTCGTCGTCAACGCCTCGTTCCACCGGTCGTGATTCGCCGGTGATCATGGCTTCATCCAACGTGCTCGAGCCGCGCACGATTGTACCGTCCGCCGGCACGCGTTCGCCGGGACGGATGAGGAGTTTGTCACCCTCGCGTAGCTCGCTCACCGCGACGGTCTCTGTCCCGCCACTCGTAATGCGCGTGGCTTCATCGGGCAGGAGCTTCGCCAACTCCTTCAGCGCGCCCTGTGCCTGCTGGATCGAGCGCATTTCGATCCAGTGCCCGAGCAGCATGATGGTCACCAGAGTCGCCAGCTCCCACCACAGTGCTTCGGCTCGTAGCACTCCCAGTTCGACCACCCACGAGAACACGAACGCCACCGTGATGGCCAGCGAGATAAGCGTCATCATCCCTGGCTGTCGCGCGCGCAGTTCGCCGGCGGCGGATCGGAGAAACACGAGGCCGCCGTAAAGGAAAACCAGCGTACCAAGGGCCGCAGGGATGCGGGCGGAGAACGGAAACACGGGCGCCGTGTAGCCGAGCAATCTTTCGATGTGCGCGGACCAGATGACGACCGGCACCGTCAGTAACAGAGAAAGCCAGAAGCGGTCGCGGAACATGCCCGGGTTGTGGCCGGCGTGCTTGTCGTGACCGCCGGACTCGTGCGCTTCGGCTCCGTGCGCTTCGGCTCCGTGCGCTTCGGCTCCGTGCGGCCCGGCGCCGTGTGGTTCAGCGTCGCGTGGTTCTGCGCCGTGAGGCGCGGCCCCGTGAGGCTCAGCGCGGTGCGGCTCGGCTCCGTGCGTCTCGGCTCCGTGCGCCGAGCCGTGGTGACGAGCGGTCTCGTGCACGTCGTGTTTTCCTGATTTCCCGTCGTTCCCGTGCATCGCCCGCCTTCCGTACGTCAGGGTGCGCTGCTGTGCTCGGCGATCTCGCCGGCACGTGTTATTGCCAGAGCCTAAGGCCTGCCACAAGTCGCGCTTCCCCGGCCGCCCCACCCGCTTGCCGCGCAAACTGTGCTGTGCGTCCATAACCCCGGTCCCACACCACACCGAAGTACGGCGCAAACTCGCGGCGCAGCTCAATGCGCGTTCGCAAACCGAACGAGGTACTGCTGAGTCCTCGCCCGATACCGAACTCAACTTCATCGCGTAGTGACACGGCGGACTCGAGACGGGGCTGCAACACCAGACGCTGCGTCAGGTACAGGTCGTACGACACGGTGAGATCGAGCGACACGTTGCCGTCCGTTGTCACGAACATCGACGGCTCCACCTCGAACCAGCCGGGGGCCAAGCCCTGCAAGCCCGCTACCGCGCCCACGCGCGTCGCGGCGCTGCCGTCTTCATTCGCCTGGTCCACGCGCACGCCGATCTGCGCATCCCACCACGGAGATACGAGTCGACCGTACAGCACCTGGTACTCGCCATGCAGGCGACTGCCGCGTGTTGCGATGCCTCCGTCGGCCTTCGCCCAAAGACGGTTCACCGCGCCTCCGGTCCACGCCAGCAGGTCGTAGTTCACGGGGCGATTCACGCCGGAGGGTGCATACTCCAGCACTTCCGAGAGCACAAACGTCTCTCTCCCCCACGACATGTCGTGCGCGCTCGAATGAGGTAGCGTATCGACAACTTGCGCAGCCAACGGGCCGCTGCTGGCCAACATCAATGCGACAATGAGCACCGGCGCGGCCAAGAACCGCGTGACGCGATCAGGCTGCATCATGATGCCCCTCGTGTCCGCTCGCGGCTTTGCTTACGCGCACTTCGCGAAACATGCCGACTTCCATGTGATACAGCACGTGACAATGAAACGCCCAGCGGCCGAGCGCGTCGGCCGTCACCAGCAGCGACACCCGCTCTGCGGGCTTCACGTTGATGGTGTGAATGCGCGGACTGCGGTTGCCGTGGCCGTTCTCCAATTCCATCCACATCCCGTGCAGATGCATGGGGTGATTCATCATGGTGTCGTTCACCATGGTGAGGCGTATCCGCTCGCCGTACGTCAGCTCAATCGGTGAAGCCTGATCGTACGGGATGCCGTCGATGGCCCACGTGTATCGCTCCATATTGCCAGTCAGATGCAGCTCGATCTCACGCGTTGGGGCACGGAATTCTGCCCAAGGCTCCGCTGAGCGCAGCTCGGCGTATCGCAGCACGCGGCGCCCGTCCCCACCAAGGCCGACGCCAGGCTCCCCGAGGCGACTCTTGGTGCTCATGGGCACCATCGCGTTTCCAACCCCGTGCGTTTCCGAACTGTGAGGCGTTTCAACTGGCAGCGTACCCGGTGCGCGCAGGGTAGCTGTCGCTATCGCGGACATATCGTGACCCGCGTGCGCGTCGGCGGTCGCCGCCGGGACCTTGGCCGGCATGGCGTGCCCCATCGCCGCGTGATCCACCGCCGCACCGGTACTCGCAACCGTGTCCGCCTTCGCCCCGTGGTCCATGCCCTTCATGGCGCCATGATCCATGCCCTCCATGGCACCGTGATCCATCCCCGCCATGGCACCGTGGTCCATGCCCATATCGGCCATGGTCAGCAGCGGACGACGGCGACGGGCAGGAAGCGCGGCGACGACACCGGCACTACGTGACAGAATGCCGGCCGTGAACCCACTCCGGTCCATCGCTTCCGCGTACACACCATAGGCACGGTCTTCGGGCAACTGCACGATCACGTCGTACGTCTCGGCGAGCGCGATGCGGAACTCGTCGGTTTCCAACGGCTCGACCGGCTGGCCGCTCACCTGGACCACCGTCATTGGGACGCCAGGAATACGCACGTCGAAGTACGAACCGGCCCCGGCGTTGATGACGCGCAGCAGCACGCGCTCCCCGGGCATGAATTCGCCCGTCCACGGTGCTTCGGCCGTACGCCCGTTTAACAGGAAGCTATACGTCGCGCCCGTCACATCGGCGATGTCGGTGGGGTTCATGCGCATGCCCGCCCACATGACACGATCACTCACTGCGGCCGAGAGGCCGTCGCGAGAGACATCGCGAAAGAAGTCCATCACCGTGCGACGCTGAAAGTTGTACGCGTCGGGCTGCTTCTTGAGACGGGAGAGCACTCTGTACGGGCTCTCGAACGTCCAGTCAGAGAGCACGAGCACGTGCTCACGGTCGTACGAGGGCCCGGTTCGCTCCGCAGGCTCGATGATCAGTGCCCCATAGTGCCCGAGCTGCTCCTGCAAACCCGAATGGCTGTGGTACCAATAGGTACCCGCCTGATTGATCGCAAACCTGTACTCGAAGGTTTCGCCGGGACGAATGCCCGCAAAACTCAGTCCGGGCACGCCATCCATCTCAGGCGGCAAGATGATGCCATGCCAATGAATAGACGTGTCTTCCGACAGCGTGTTCCGAACGCGGATCACGGCCTGTTCGCCTTCGCGAAACCGCAGCACCGGTCCCGGCACGGTCCCGTTGATGGTGACTGCTTTTGCGTTGCGACCATCCAGTCGCACGACCGTTTCCGCGATGGCGAGGTCGTACTGGCGCACGTTGTTCGGCGCCGGGGGCAGCGGTCGCAAGCCGGCGTCGAGCAGGGCGTCGGGCGGCGATGCTCGCAGCGGAGAGGCTAGGGCGGAGCCCGCGCCGATAACTGCGGCGGTGCGTACAAAACTCCGACGGGATACGCGTGAAAACAAGCGCAAGTCGCTCATAGAACAGTAGGCTAGCGAAGGCCCGAAGAAATATACCCCTAGGGAGTATTGTATATACCCCCTACCCCTATGTCAATACCGCCTTCCCGGCGGGCCGCTTGCCGCGGCAAGGGGTTGAAATGCTGGGCAACATTTACACGATGTAAAGTAGCTGGAATCGTTCGTATCGGGCACCTCTTGCGGCGACTACTTTACGACGTGTAAACTTTCTGTTGAACTAAAAGCTCCGCCTCCCTTCCTGCTTGCCACCCCGAGTCATGACAGTTTTCCCCCGCGGGACACGCCTCGTTGTGCTCTTGTCCGCCATGCTGGTGGGCGCCGTTGCGCAGGCTCAGTCGCAAGCGCACGATGCTCACCATTCCGCGACGAATGCTGAGGTTGCAGCCGTCGTGCAGGCTATGCGAGCGCTCTTTGCCGCAGCCGAACGAGGCGACCTCACGGCGCTTGATTCCCTGTATGCCGGTGACAGCCTGCTTGTCATCGAAGGAGCGGGCCTGAATCGCGGCTGGGTGGACTATCGCGACAACCATCTCGCACCGGAGCTCAAGGAGTTCCGCAACTTTCGCTATCGTCCGTTCGAGATCGAGGCCAGAGTCTCGGGGACGCTGGCGTGGGCGACCTACCGTTACGCGCTCGCGGCTGACGTTCCGGATCGCAAGGTCGACGTGGTCGGGCGGGGTACGGCCATTCTGGAGCGGCGAGGTGATCGTTGGGTCGTGCGGCTGACTCAGACGGCGGGCCGTGCGCGTCGCCCCAGTGACCCGCCGATGCCGTGACGGCCGAGAGTTGCCCACGCGACACCGTCGCCTGTAGACTCGGCACATGACTTCTCGCAAGCGCCCCGGAATAGCTCTCGCATCTCCCAAGCTCCCCGCGACGATGAAGCTCTCGGGGGACGGTGTCGGCACCGTCCTCGGACAGCTCGAGTCTCGCCTGATGCGGCTCTGTTGGGATGCTCGGGAGCCCCTCACGGCCCGCGAGATTCACGAGCAGCTCCGAATCGAGCACCCGGTCTCGCCGTTCACCAGCACCACGGTGTTGAACCGGCTCGTCGAAAAGGGCCTTCTCAAGCGCGAGCGCGTCGATGGGCGCCTGCACTTCAGTGCGCGCGTCAACGAATCGTCGTTCGTCTCGCATGCGTCGCGTAGGGCGGTCGAGGGCATCCTATCCCTCGGCGCTGAGGCCGTCACGGCATCTTTTGTCGATGTGCTGGCGGAACGCGATCCTGCCCAGCTCGAGGAACTCGCTCGCCTCATCCGCCAGAAACTGCGGGAGCAGGGGGGCTGACGGCGATGCGGGTGGCCCCGTCCGCCGTCCGGCCTCCGGTCATTCGCCGCGAAGAGCGCAGACGACGCGTGCTGTTGTTCGCAATGGTGGCGGCGTTGCTGCTTGGGATTACCCCGGTGGTGGGGCATCATGTGCTCGGCGCGGTCGACTGGCTCTCGGCGGAGCAGCAGCACCTCGGAATGCTCTGCCTGGTTACGCTGCATCAACTGCTAGCGCCCGTTCATGATCTGGCGCATTGGTTGCTCTACCTGGGAATCGTCTTTGCAGTCGTGGAGCGGGGGCGTGTGCTCTGGCGTCACTGGAGGGTGATGCGGGCGCTGCCGCAGTCACGAATCATGCCTGATGGGCCAATTGGCCTCGCCGCACGTCGCGCCGGCCTCAACCCCGAGCGTGTTCGCGCGATATCGGGCTTGCCAACGCCCGCGTTCGTATCAGGCTGGCTTAGGCCGCGCGTCATCGTCGCCGCAGATTTGCCTGACCTTCTGACAGCCGACGAACTTACGGCTGTTCTTGCCCACGAGGCCGTCCATGTGCGGCGCCGCGATCCGCTGCGGCTCTTTTCGCTTCGCGCGCTGGGCTCGCTGCTGTTCTGGCTCCCGGTCATGCGGCGCCTGGCCGCTGATCTTGAGGATGAAGTCGAGATCACCGCCGACGATGAAGTCTCGCAGCACCTCGCGCTCCCGCTCGCATCAGCCGTGCTGAAGTTGGGTAGCGTCCGCACCAACCCCGTCGCGGCCACGGTCGGATTTCAACGGGCCGACTTGCTACCGCGAAGAATTCGTCGCCTCGCGGGTGAGGACACGGTCGCCTCCTCGCACACGTCCACCGGCTCGCTGGTCGCGGCGGCGGCCGCGCTGTTGCTCACGTGGAGTTCCGGTCTGATGGTGCTGCACCCACTCAGCGATGCCTCGGATCACAGTGAGCACGGACCAGCGCACTGCGATCATCCGAACGGAAACGCGCTGACGCACTTGTTCTGTCGCGGGTGGACAGTGGGAACCGGAAACTCTGCCGCGGGATGCCCACATGACGACGACCATCATCTCGTCAGCGGGCTACCTACCCCGGCGTCCACAGCACCCGCGATCTGATCGGCCATTGCCAGCGCAGCAGGTCTTGGGGTATATTTTACGGAGCGTAAAAATAGACCACTCCAACGACCCGTCCATGAAGCTGAGAAATCGAGCCTGGGCCTTTCTGTTCGCGCTGAGTGTTGCCGCACCCCTCAGTGCGGCGTACGCTCATCCGCGCCTTCTCAAGGCGACTCCCGCCGCTGATAGCCGATCCGCCGAGGCACCGCGACAGGTTGCGTTGACCTTCAACGAGTCGTTGGACGTCGCGCTCACCCGCGTCACCCTCTTTCGTGGAGACACGCAGGTACGAGCAGACTCTCTGCATTTGGCCGCCGGCGATGATAAGACGGTGGTAGCGTCTCTCGGCGCAGCGCTCGCGCCCGGAAGCTACACCGTTCGCTGGCAGGTTACCGGCGATGATGGACACCCCGTACGCGGGGAGTTGAAGTTTGCAGTCTTACCGACGAGCGTGGGGACGTCTAAAGCGACGCGCCCGTAGCCACGCGGCTTTCGGATGGAGAGCTATTTCGGCGTCGAGTCCCCGGCGTTCGTCGCTATACGGGCGGTGCTCTCCATCTGCAGTATCGGCCTGCTGGGTGCCTTCGCGTTGCGGTGGGCCGTGGTCGCACGCTACGTGGGACCCGACGCGGAAGGAGTTCGTGCGGCGGTAGATGAGCGTCTGCCGCGCTGGATCGACTGGTTAGGCATTACCGCCGTCGCAGCGTCCGTTGCTC
>Ga0075163_10013064_pt1 | contig 10795 bp, 7 predicted proteins | sample JI1023141ADNA_FD_71478 | JGI IMG/M metagenome (GOLD analysis project Ga0075163, IMG submission 71478) | Wastewater effluent complex algal communities from Wisconsin, to seasonally profile nutrient transformation and Carbon sequestration -... | ecosystem: Engineered > WWTP > Effluent > Algae... | reverse complement strand
AGATACTCACACTGCCCTACAACCCGAACAACGTCAGCGAGGATTCCGCCCCGGTCACGGTCGACCTGGAAGTCCAGGTGGGTTTGCAGCTGGCCAGAATGCTGGGCTACCAAAGCGACCCGGCCCGGCCGGATTGTGCATTCGGACACCTGACTTCCGGCGGCACCTTGGCCAATTATCAGGCCTTGCGTCTGGCCTTGGCATTGAAAGCATTCCCGGTCGCGCTGCGTCACGCCGGCGTGCCGGATTTGACCCTGCCTGACGACGACCGACAGGCGTTCGACCTGCGCCCTGCCGAAAGCACGGCCCTGCTGGTCAGCTGGCAGGAGTGGCTGGCGCAGCAGAATCCGTTGCAGCAACGGCACTGGCAGCAGGCCGTGCACACGCAGCGCCTGGAGCAGTTGGGCCTGGTCGACTTCTTCAATAACCACCCGGATATCGAACCGCCGGTGGTGCTGGCCCCGATTACCGCCCATTACTCCTGGAGTAAGGGCATGAAACTGCTCGGCCTGGGCCGGAACAGGCTGCGCCCGCTTCCGCAGAACGGCATGCGCATCGATGTCGACGCCATGGATGGCATCCTGGAAGATCTCCAGCGAAACGGCCAATCCGTGCTGATGGCGGTAACCGTCCTCGGCACCACCGAATACGGCACGGTCGATCCCGTCGATGGCGTGATCGCGGCACGCGAGCGCTCGGCAGCGAAAGGTTTCGGCTTTTCGGTACATGTCGATGCCGCCTGGGGCGGCTATCTCGCGACCCTGTTCCGCGATCCGGACGGCGGCCTGCGCTCCCGTCAGCAGGTGGCGTCCGATTTCCGCGCGTTTCCCTCGGCACCGGTGCACGCCGCATTCGCAGCGCTCGGGGCAACCGACTCCTGCACCGTCGACCCGCATAAAATGGGCTACCTGCCGTTCGGCGCCGGCGCTTTCATCTGCCGCGATCACCGGGTGATGTCGCTGCTCGCCGAACAGGCCGATTACGTGTTCCATGGCGGAACCCAGAACGATTACCTGGAACGCTACCGCAGCCTGGGCCAGTACATTCCTGAAGGATCCAAACCCGGCGCCATGGCGGCCGCGGCCTATGTGACGCACAAGGTATTGCCGTTGGACAGCGCCAATTTCGGCCGGCTGCCGGCACAGACCATCGTTTCAGCGGAAGCTTTTCTGGCCGCGGCGCTGGCATTCGCCGCCGAAATCAAGCCGTTCGCGACGGTCACGGTGCCGTTCGCGCCGGACAGCAATCTGGTCTGCATCGGCATCAATCCGGCCGGCAACCGTTCTTTGCCGGCGGCCAATGCCTTCGTGCACAGGCTGCACGATGATATGCGCTGCGATCCTTGCCAGCCGCTGCAGATCAAGGAGTTCTTCGCCTCTGCCACCACCTTGCGTCCGGACGCCATGGGCAAAACCGCGATGCGGGAAATCCTGCGCGACCTGGGAATCGATGAAGACTCGACCGAGGCAAACGGTGACGGCCGTCTGTACATTCTGCGGCATACGCTGATGAATCCGTATCTGCTGGACAAGGAAAACGGCATCAGCTACATCGACCGCTACTTCGACTATTTGCAGCAGCGGATACGCGCACTGTCCGCTCTGGCCGGCGCATGACCGGTTGCCGGATGCCGATTGCTGTCATTATGATGAACCCCGGACCGATCAAGGATATCGAATGACCCTGAGCCATTTTTCAGACCTGCTGGCCATGGCCAAGCAGCAGCCGGAACCGCAGCGCCTGCTGTTTGTGTTCGCCCGCGCGGAACTGCCCGTGGACGCGGACGCGGCGCAGCGCGATGCTCATGCACGAGGCGAAGGCGGCACTTTGGCGCCGGTGCTGTGCGTGGATAAGCGGCCCGAGGACATTACGAACTTCGATGAATTGACCGCGGAGTCCGCCGAAACCGGACTGACCTGGGACATCCTGTTCGTGGCGGCGATGAGCGGCCGGGCCGGCGTGCCGCCGAATGAGGATGAGGCCGTACAGCCGCTCAAAATGATGGTGGAAGCGGTGAAAAGCGGTAGGATCGGCCAATTCGCGGCCATCGATCGCAGCGGCGCGCTGATCGAATTGACCCGGGGTTAATTGCGCGCAGCGCTCGTGTTCTCGAAGAAATCCACGAAACCGCTACCGAGGTCATAGTCGGCGCCGACGATGCGTAGGCCGCCCTGCAGTTCGGCGTAGCGCAGGTAATCGGACTGCGAGCGCAGATTGCCAATAGTCGCCATCACGTTGGCGCGGATCGCCTGCGGCATGCAGGCATCCGCAGCGCCCCCGAAACCGGCCAGTACCGGTGCGATTCCGGGCGCGATGCGATCGACGATCGCATGCAATGCCGGGCTGGTGTCGGCCGGAGCCATACAGTGTGCGAGGGTAGCGCGTACAGCGCCACAATTCGAATGGCCCAGAACCACCACGAGTTTGGTCTGGAACTGTTCGACCGCGAATTCAATGCTACCCACCTGCGAGGGCGCCGCGATGTTGCCGGCGACGCGGATCACGAACAGATCGCCCAGCCCTTGGTCGAACACGAACTCGGCCGGAGCGCGCGAGTCGGAGCAGCCCAGCACCACCGCGAAAGGCCTCTGTGCGCGCGCATGTTCATCCCGCCGGGCATGGCTAAGCAACGCCTCCAGACTGATCACGTGATCCACGAACCTGCGATTACCCTCACGCAATCGTGCCAGAGCCTGGTCTGCCTCAAGCTGGGGACCCTGCATGGCGGCCTCAGGACCTTTCGCTGGCCGCCATGATTTCCGGCAGATCGCGGTCCCTGCCCATCTGCGGATGACGGCTGGCATCCATGCGGTTGATGGCGAAGTGCATCCAGATCAGTGCGGCACTGACCAACACGAACAGCAGCATGAAACAGCTGGTCCAGATGCCGATGAGGTCGTTCAACGCGCCGAAGGTGATGGGCAGGATGAATCCGCCCAGACCGCCGATCATGCCGACCAGACCGCCGACGGCGCCGACGTTGTCCGGGTAGTACACGGGAATATGCTTGTACACCGCGGCCTTGCCGAGCGACATGAAGAAACCGAGGATGAACACCAGCACCGTGAACGGCACCACACCCATCGCCAGGGTGAATTCGATCGGGGCCTTGACGCCGCTGACGACATACGTGGTGGTCGGGTACGACAGCAGGAAGGTCACCACCACCGAAACCCCGAGCGTCCAGTACATGACCCGGCGCGCGCCGATTTTATCGGACAGCCAACCGCCGACGATGCGGAACAGGCTGGCGGGAATAGAATAGCAGGCGGCGATCAGGCCGGCGGTCTTGATGTCCAGTCCGTAGGCGCCGGTCAGGTAACGCGGCAGCCACAACGCCAGCGCCACGAAAGCGCCGAACACGAAAAAGTAATACAGGCCGAAGCGCCAGACCTGCTGGTTCTTCAGCGGCGCCATCTGCACACGGAACGGCACCGGCTTGACGCCCTCGAGGCGGCGCTTGGCCAATCCGGGGTCGTCCTTGGTGAACAGGTAATACAAGATGGCGGTGACCGCCAGGCCGACCGCCCAGACCTTGGCGACCGTGTGCCAGCCGTAGGCGACCATCACCATCGGCGCGATGAGTTTGGTCACCGCCGCACCGATGTTGCCGGCACCGAAAATGCCGAGCGCCGTGCCCTGCTTTTCCGGCGGAAACCACTTCGACACGTAGGCGATGCCGACCGCGAACGAACCGCCGGCGATGCCGACCGCCAAAGCCGCGAACAGGTACTGGAGATAGGTGCTGGCCGAGGTCAGCAGCCATGTCGCCGCGGCACCGGCCAGCATGACCAGCGTGAACACGATCCGGCCGCCGTACTGTTCGGTCCAGATGCCGAGGAACAGCCTGATCAGCGAGCCGGTCAGGATCGGAGTCGCCACCAGCAGACCGAACTGGGTGTCGTTGAGCGCGAGCTCTTTCTTGATCTCGATGCCGATGATGGAAAAGATCGTCCATATCGCGAAGCAGACGGTGAACGCCAACGTGCTGAGCCACAGCGCGCGGTTCTGGTCGCTGCTCTTGACGCTATTATCAACATTCATACGCTTGCCTAAGGGTGATTGTGAGTTGAAGGATTATTCGGAGCCGGACATGTCCACGCCATGCACGCCGTAATGCGCGCTCAGTACCTGAAGGTAGTTGTGGATGGCGTTCTGCCTGGACTGCAGCTCGAGGTAGCGCGCGATGCGGCCGGCGCAGGCTTCGAAGGCCAACGGCTGTCCGCGTTCATGCTGCTGCACGTCAACGACGTGATGGCCCCATCGCGATTCCACGCTGAGTCCGGCCAGTCCTTCGCGCAGCATGAACAGCTGGCGTTCGAACTCCGGCGTGGTCTGGCCGCGGCTGACCCAGCCCAGCTCACCGCCCTGATCCTTGGACGGGCATTCCGAAAAGCGCATGGCCAGTTCGGTAAACAGTTCAGGGTGCTCCTGGAGCTCTCCGATCAGCTGCTCGGCACGTGCGCGGGCGTTGAGCCGACCTGCGACATCGTCCGGCGCCGCGGCCAGCAGGATATGCCTGACCAAGACCCGGTCGGGCGCATGCATGAGTGCGCGGTTGTTCTCGTAGTAGCGCCGGCATGCGGCTTCGTCGGTTTCCGGAACCGGCAACTCGCGCTCCAGCAAAACCCGTATCGCGGCCTCTTCCTGGGTTTCCGAATCCACCGGTACCGCATGCGCCGGGATTCCGAGCCGTTCGGCTTCCTTGTGCAGCAGGATCCTGACCGCCAGCGCCTGCGCCGCCGCCTTGCGGGAAGCATGCGGGTCGGTATCGGGATGATGCTGCATCTCGCGCGCGATCTCGGCTTCGCTGATGTCGACATCGGCGACCCGCACCAGCACTGGCGCGGCGCCGGCCATGGCGTTGGTAGGTTCAGCTTCGAGCGCAGCCTGCGAAAGCGCGCCCTCGGCCATCTGGATGGGAATGCTGCGGGATTGCTTCATGGCATGCTCAGCGCGGGTAACGGACCGGCGCCTGACGTTTGCGCACGACCTGATAGGGACGGGTCAGATAGCCGACCGGCACCGACCAGACATGAACTAAGCGGGTGAACGGCGTAATCAGCACCAGGGTCAGTCCGAGCAGGACATGCGCCTTGTAAACCCAGTGGGCATCGGCGATGAACGCGGCCGCGCCCGGCCGGAAAGTCACGATGTGCTGTGCCCACTCGCCGAGCTTGATCATCTGCGAACCGTCCATATGGCCTGTGGACACGACGATGGACGAGAGACCGAGCAGCAGCTGCGCGTAAAGCAGTACCAGCACCAGCAGATCGCGGCCCGAGCCGGTGGCGCGCACCCTGGGATTGAACAGCCGGCGCAACAACAGGATGGTCATGCCGATAAGGCAGATCACACCGAAGAAACCGCCGACCGCCATGGCCATGACCTGCTTCTGGCTGCTGCTGATGAAGTGCTCGTAGACCGAATGCGGCGTCAGCAGGCCGACGAAATGGCCGCCGAGAATCGCCAGTATGCCGATATGGAACCAATTGCTGCCCAGACGCATCCACTTGCCGGACAGCATCTGGCTGGAACCGGTGCGCCAGGTGTACGGATCGAGGTCGAAACGGGCCCAGCAGCCGATGGCGAACACCGCCAGCGCGATATACGGGAAATATTGAAAGAGAATCTCATTGATCATGGCGTCACCTGCGATGTACCTGGTTGTACAAGTGCCGCGGGCGCAGGATGCGCCGAAGCGGCCTTATCGACTGTTCGGGCGCCGGCCGGCAATCGCTTCGGCGGTGCGCAATTTTCCGAGGGCGCTTCGTTGCCGAAACGGACCGCTTCTTCTTCCCAGACCTTGTCCATCATTTCCGGGGTATCGTCGCGTTCTTCACTGGCGGCCCGCTTGCGGACCGGGCTAAGGTCGCGGGGCGCTTGGCCGTACTCGGCCAGAATCTCCAGAATACAGGCGTAGGCGCTGCCGCGTTCAGCTGCCCGTGCCGCCAGCAATTCCAGAATATGGCCGGTGTGCGAGAGCCAGTCAACGGCTTCCGATTCCGGCCGCAGCGACAGATACTCCAGCATCAGGGGCAGGTAATCCGGCAGCTCCTTGGCGGACAGCTCGAAGCCGTTGTCATGGTAGGTCTGCATCAAATCGACCATGGCCTGTCCGCGGTCGCGCGATTCGCCGTGGATGTGTTCGAACAGCAGCAGACTCATCGCCCGGCCGCGGTCAAACAGACCGAGCCAGGCCTCCTGCGCCGCCATCGGCGGCTGTTGCAGCAGTTCCGTGACGAATTGCTTCAGCTGGGCACGGCGTGCTGCCGGCAACCGCACAGCATCGGCGGCTTCGAGCAGCTCCGCCTTGTTCAGCCAGAGCTCGTCGCGCGGATAATCCAGCAACAGGGAAAACAGCTTCAGGGCACTCATGCTTTTTCCCTCACGCCGGCCTGACGGTTCGGCGGTACATGGTAAGTCTGCGTCGAGCGGCCACCGAACAGGGCTTCGGCCGGGCTGGACGGACTGCATCCGTTGCCAAAGGTGAAGCCGCAGCCGCCGCGCTCGCCGAAGGCGTCATTGGCATACTCGCGGTGTGCGGAAGGAATTACGAAACGGTCCTCGTAATTGGCGATGGCCAGGTAACGGTACATTTCCTCGGCCTGCGCGACGCTCAGGCCGGCCTGAGCCAGCACATCGAGGTCTTCGATGCCGTCGACGTTCATCGCACGGCGCCAGGCGCGCATGGCCAGCATGCGCTCCATGGCCCGCACCACCGGCGCTTCGTCACCGGCCGTCAGCATGTTGGCGAGGTAGCGGACCGGGATGCGCAGCGATGCGACGTCCGGAATCTCGCCGTTCTTGCCGATACGTCCGGCATCGGCGGCAGACTGGATCGGCGACAGCGGCGGCACATACCAGACCATCGGCAGCGTCCGGTATTCCGGGTGCAACGGCAAAGCCAGTTTCCAATCGATGGCCATCTTGTACACCGGCGACGCGGCGGCCGCTTCCAGCCAGCTGTCGTTGATGCCTTCAGCACGGGCGGCCTTGATCACTTCCGGATCGGTCGGATCGAGGAAGATGTCGAGGTGCGCCTGATACAGGTCTTTTTCCGATGGCACCGCTGCCGCCGCGGAGATGCGGTCGGCGTCGTACAGCATGACGCCCAGATAGCGGATGCGGCCGACACAGGTTTCCGAACAGACCGTGGGCTCGCCCATCTCGATGCGCGGATAGCAGAAAATGCACTTTTCCGACTTGCCGCTCTTCCAGTTGTAATAGATTTTCTTGTACGGGCAGGCCGATACGCACATGCGCCAGCCGCGGCACTTGTCCTGGTCGATGAGCACGATGCCGTCTTCTTCGCGTTTGTAAATCGCACCGCTCGGGCAGGCCGCGACGCAGGCCGGATTCAGGCAGTGCTCGCACAGGCGCGGCAGGTACATCATGAAGGTCTTTTCGAAGGCGCCGTAAATCTCGCGCTGGACGCCGTCGAAGTTCTTGTCCTTGCTGCGTTTGGCGAACTCGGTGCCGAGGATTTCCTCCCAGTTCGGACCCCAATGGATCTTCTGCATGCGTTCGCCGGTGATCAGAGAGCGCGGGCGGGCGGTCGGCTGGTGCTGGCCTTCAGGCGCCTGATGCAGGTGCTGGTAGTCGAAATCGAACGGCTCGTAGTAATCGTCGATCTGCGGCAGGTCGGGGTTGGCGAAGATCTTGGCCAGCATGCGGAAACGCCCGCCGGCCTTGAGCTGCAGCCTGCCGGCGCCGTCGCGGGTCCAGCCGCCGTTCCATTTCTGCTGGTTTTCCCACTCTTTCGGATAACCGATGCCGGGCTTGGTTTCGACATTGTTGAACCAGGCGTACTCGACGCCTTCACGCGAAGTCCAGACGTTCTTGCAGGTGATCGAACAGGTATGGCAGCCGATGCACTTGTCCAGGTTCAGGACCATGGCGATTTGGGCACGTACTTTCATCGGGCAACCTCCGCATTGTTCGGCACCGGTTCCCCGTCATGCCATTCCACTTTATCCATCTTGCGCACGATCACGAACTCGTCGCGGTTGGTGCCGGTGGTTCCGTAGTAGTTGAACCCGTATGCGAACTGGGCATAGCCGCCGATCATGTGCGTCGGCTTGACCACAACGCGCGTGACCGAATTGTGGATGCCGCCGCGGGTGCCGGTGACTTCTGCTCCCGGCGTGTTGATGATGCGTTCCTGGGCGTGGTACATCATCGCCATGCCGTTCATCACGCGCTGGCTGACCACCGCGCGCGCGGCAATCGCACCGTTGACGTTGAACAGTTCGATCCAGTCGTTGTCTTCGATGCCGGCGCGTTTGGCATCGTCTTCCGACAGCCAGACGATCGGCCCGCCACGCGACAGGGTCTGCATGATCAGGTTGTCCGAGTAGGTGCTGTGGATGCCCCATTTCTGATGCGGAGTGATCCAGTTCAGCACGATTTCGGTGTTGCCGTTCGGCTTGGCGCCGAGCATGGGCGCGATGGTCTTGGTATTGACCGGCGGCCGGTAGCCCATGAAGCCCTCGCCGAACGCCAGCATCCACTCGTGGTCCATGTAGAACTGCTGGCGTCCGGTCAGGGTGCGCCACGGAATCAGTTCATGCACGTTGGTGTAACCGGCGTTGTAGCTGACATGCTCGTCTTCCAGACCGGACCAGATCGGCGAGGAAATGATCTTCCTCGGCTGTGCCTGCACATCGCGGAAACGGATGGCTTCATGCTCCTTGCCGACCGCGAGATGGGTGTGGTCGCGGCCGGTGAAGGTGCCCAGCGATTCCCAGGCCTTGACGGCGACATGGCCGTTGGTTTCCGGCGCCAGATGCAGGATGACCTCGCAGGCATCGATGGCCGATTCGATCTGCGGACGGCCTTTCGAAACGCCCTCGGCCTTCACCGGGTAGTTGAGCTCGGTCAGGAAATCGACTTCATCCTGGGTGTTCCAGCTCATGCCTTTGCCGCCGTTGCCCTGCTTGTCGAGCAGCGGTCCGAGCGAAGTGAATTTCTTGTACAGGTTCGGGTAGTCGCGTTCGACCACCGTCATCATCGGCATGGTCTTGCCGGGAACCGGTTCGCACTCGCCTTTCTTCCAGTCGGTGACGCCGAACGGCATCGCCAGCTCACCCGGCGTGTCGTGCATCACCGGCGTCAGCACCAGATCCTTCTCCACGCCGAGCACGCCCGGCGCGAGCGCACTGACCGTGCGCGCGATGCCCTTGAAGATGTCCCAGTCGCTGCGCGCTTCCCAGGCCGGATCCACCGCTTTCGACAGCGGGTGGATGAACGGGTGCATGTCGGAGGTATTGAGGTCGTTCTTCTCGTACCAGGTCGCGGTCGGCAGCACGATGTCGGAATACAGGGCGGTGGTGCACATGCGGAAATCGAGGGTGACCAGCAGGTCGAGCTTGCCTTCCACCGGTTCGTCACGCCATTTGACATCCTGCGGTTTGACCGCGCCGCGCTGGCCGAGGTCCTTGCCCTGCAGGCCGTGACGGGTGCCAAGCAAATGCTTGAGCATGTATTCATGGCCCTTGCCCGAGGAGCCCAGCAGGTTGGAACGCCAGATGAACATGTTGCGCGGGAAATTCTCCGGCGCATCCGGATCGGCGAACGCGAAGTCGAGCTCGCCGGACTTGAACTGTTCCACGGCATGAGTGACCGGATTCAGGCCCTTGGCCTCGGCATCGCGGACGAAAGCCAGCGGATTCCTGTTCAACTGCGGCGCGGACGGCAACCAGCCCATGCGCACGGCACGCAGGTTGAAATCCACCAGGCTGCCGGAATACTTCTTCGGATCGGCCAACGGCGATATGATTTCGGAAACGTCGAGTTTTTCATAACGCCACTGGTCGGAGTTGAAATAGAAGTACGAGGTGCCGTTCATCTGCCGCGGCGGTTTGCTCCAGTCGGTCGCGAACGCCAGCGGAGTCCAGCCGGACTGCGGACGCAGCTTTTCCTGGCCGACGTAATGCGCCCAGCCGCCGCCGGTCTGGCCGATGCAGCCGCACATCACCAGCATGTTGATCAGGCCGCGGTAGTTCATGTCGTTGTGGTACCAGTGGTTCATCGCGGCGCCGACGATGATCATGCTGCGGCCGCGGGTCTTGTCGGCGGTACGCGCGAATTCACGGGCGATCTCGATGACCTCGGCGCGCGGAACGCCGGTGATCTTTTCCTGCCAGGCCGGCGTACCGGGGATGTCCTGGTCGAAGCTGGACGCCACATGGCCGCCGCCGAAGCCGCGGTCCAGTCCGTACTGCGCCAGCAGCAGGTCGTAGACGCTGGCGACCAGCACCTCGCTGCCGTCGGCTTGCTTGATTTTGCGGGTCGGAATATGGCGCTTGAGGATGTCCTCGCGTGGGCTGGAAGTCCAGCTTTCATGCGCTACCCCGCCGAAATACGGGAAGCAGACATCAACGAAGCCGTCATGTCCGTCCTTCAGGCTGAGCAGCAGGCGGGTATCCCGGCCCTGGCTGTCGCGCTCTTCGATGTTCCAACGGCCTTTCTCGCCCCAACGGAATCCGACGCTGCCGTGCGGAACTACCAGCCCGCCGCTGTTTTCGTCGAACGCCAGGGTTTTCCACTCGGGGTTGTTGGCTTCGCCCAGGGCGCCGTCCAGATCGGATGCGCGCAGGTAGCGGCCGGTGACGAAACTGCCATCATCGCGCGGATCCAGACGCACCAGCATCGGCATGTCGGAGTACTGGCGGCAGTAGTCTGTGAAGTACTGGCTCGGATTGTCGAGGTGGAACTCGCGCAGGATGACATGCCCGAACGCGAAAGCCAGCGCGGCGTCGGTGCCCTGCTTGGGATGCAGCCAATGGTCGGT
>Ga0075163_10013063_pt1 | contig 10795 bp, 13 predicted proteins | sample JI1023141ADNA_FD_71478 | JGI IMG/M metagenome (GOLD analysis project Ga0075163, IMG submission 71478) | Wastewater effluent complex algal communities from Wisconsin, to seasonally profile nutrient transformation and Carbon sequestration -... | ecosystem: Engineered > WWTP > Effluent > Algae... | reverse complement strand
ATCTGATGTCGCCGCGCACCCTGATCCGCCACCTCAAGGTCGAGGGCACCCACTTTCAGGCGCTGAGGGACGAGTTGCGGGCGCAGCGGGCTGAGTTCTACCTGACCCGCACGAGCCTGCCGATCGAAGAGATCGCGCACCGGCTGGGCTACCAGGACACCAGCAATTTCAGCCGCAGTTTCCGGCGCTGGTTCACCATGACGCCGGGCGGCCTGCGTCAGGCTGCCCGCGCGCAGAGCCATCCGAGAGATCCGCTTGGCGTCAATCCGGAAACCCGGTGATCAATCCAGCTTGACCCCCAGATCCACGGCGACCTTGATCCACACGGGGACGTCACGTGCCCACTCGCGCCGGGTTTCGGCCAGGTTCTTGGGCTTGTTGGGGATCGCAAAGGTCTCGCGCAATTTCGCCGCCCGCTCGGTATTGGCGCCTTCCACCACCACGTTGGACAGCAGCTTGAGCACGGCTTCCGGGGTGCCGGCAGGTGCCATCAAAGGCAGTCCGCCCTCCAGCCCCACCAGCGTTCCCGGGATGCCTTGCTCCACCAGTGTCGGGACATCCAGCAGTTTGGGTGAGCGATACGGGCCTGTGACTCCGATCGGTCGCACGCCCCGGCCTGCAACGGTGTTGAAGGCCTGATAGCTGCCAATGGCAATTTGCACCTGACCTGAAGCCACGTCCACCCACATCGGAGATTCGCCGCGGTAGTGCACCGAAAGGATCTTCGTGCCTTCGCTTCGGTTGGTCTGGTCGGCCACCATATGGGGGTACGACCCAGGAGCATAGGTTCCCATCGACGTGGTGTTGGTCTTGGCGAACTCGATGAATTCCCGCATGTTCCGAGCGGGCACCTTTTCGGACACACCGACCACCAGAGGCCCCGACGGAAAGACGGCAATCGGCGTGAGGTCCTTGTCGAGGTTGTACGGCAGTTTGGTGTAAAGCACCCTGTTCTGCCAGACCGTGCCCGAGGTGGTCATGAGGAGCGTGTAGCCGTCCGGGGGTGACTTGGCGACCGCGTCAATACCGATGATGGCCCCGCCACCAGGCTTGTTCTCCACGAAGGCCGGAACACCCAAACTGGCGGTGAGCTGCTCCGCGTACATGCGGGCATAGGCGTCGGTGAGGCCGCCCGGCGGAAACGTCACCACAATGCGAATCGGTTTGACCGGCCATTTGGCCTTTTGGGCCCCGGCATCGCGCAGAAGCGCCATGGCCCCCAGGCCCACCGAGGCGGACAAGAACTTTCGACGCGAACCGTGCGTGGAGTGGGTCATGAACGATTTCCTGTGGAACTGAAGGTGCGTTCAGTCTATCCAGGGGTCAAGGCCGCTGCGCAGGGGATAAACCCGCGCCGAATCAACCCAGCGGTTCCCTTCATCCTCAAACAGCGCGATCAGCGCTACGCGCGGCACGAGCCGAAGCGTGACTGGGGTCGTTGGGGGCCGGGCAGTCCTGAATCGCCCAACGCAGCCATTCGGTGTCGCAGGGCTCGGTGGGAAAGCGGGTTGCAGCAACAGCCGGCAAGTTGCAGTGACGGCGGTTCGACCGCGGCCTCTATCAGCAAGAAGGCACAGCCCCCGCAACCGCCACCCCGACCCTCCGGTGCTCGTTCCGATCATCGTCACCGTGTACCTAGGTGACACCTCAGGACATCAACATGTTGATCGTCGTCAATCACTGAATGGGCAAGAATTCGAAAATTGACGCGTGTGACCGGTCTTTCATCATGACTTTCATGATCAGGTGTTGCAGGAGGGTAATTTGTACCAGCGACTGAGGTTCAGCCTTCGCATGGTTCTCCCCCTGCTGATCGTGATGGCCGCGGGTTGCGCGACGTTGCCCGATCTGCCACCCCGTTCCGCGGAACTGGCGGTGCAGAACGTGACGTCCTCTCCGCTCGCGCGACTGGCGGCTGCATCAGCACCTTCCGAGCGGCCCGACTGGTCGGGTTTCAGGCTTTTTTACTCCGGTGAGTCGGCCTTCAATGCCCGCATCGCCCTGGCCCGGCGCGCGACTCAGTCGCTGGACGTTCAGGTTTATCACCTGGCCGACGACGAAACCGGGCGCGGCTTGCTTCGCGAGCTGCGCGACGCCGCACAGCGCGGCGTCCGCGTACGGGTGCTGGTGGATGACCTTCACATCGCCGAAGACGAGTTGCTCGCCGGTCTGTCCGCCTTCCCGAACGCTCGTGTGCGCCTGTTCAACCCGCTGCCGGCGCGCGGCGGATCGCCCAAGTCGCGCCTGCTGCGGTCGCTGCATGAGTTCGATCGCGTCAATCACCGGATGCACAACAAGCTGTTCGTCGCCGACAACAGCTTTGCGATCACCGGTGGTCGCAACGTCGCAGACGAGTACTTCATGAACAACCCGCAGGCCAATTTCCTCGACCTCGACGTGCTGTGTACAGGCCCCGTCGTGCGTGAGATGTCCGCCGTGTTCGACGAATACTGGAACAGCGAACTGACGCGATCGATCGACGCCCTGATCCCGCTCGGGGACGCGCACGAACGGCGGGAGCGCTTCAACGAGGCTGTGCGTGGAGCGACAACCCGGCTCGGGGAGCGGCAGCGCGATGCCTTTGGTCGAACAAGCTTTCTTCGCCAACTCGCCAATGGCCAACTGACGCTCGACCACGGACCGGCGCGCGTGCTGGCTGATTCACCCTACAAAGCGGCAGGACGCGATGGTGCGAAGGACCGGCCGACAGTGGCTTCGCAGGTTCTTGCGTTGTTGGCGTCCGCCAACGACGAGGCGCTCGTGATGTCGCCGTACTTCATCCCCGGAGAAAGAGGCATGCAGGTCGTGCGCGAGGCCAGCGCGGGCAAGCCCGGACGGATCACGTTGCTGACCAATTCGTTTGGCGCCACCGATGAGCCGCTGGCCTATGCCGGCTACGAACGATATCGGCTCGACCTGTTGAAGGCAGGTGTGCGCATCTTCGAGCTCAGCCCGAAACTGGCCCGCGATTCGGGCCGCGTCGCGTATTTTGGAGACACGATCGGGCGCCTTCACGCCAAGTCGTTGGCCATCGACCGGCGCTGGTTGTTCGTCGGCTCGCTCAACCTTGATCCGCGCTCATCCCACACCAATACTGAAATGGGGCTCGTGATCGACAGCGCGGTCCTCGCTCAGATGGTTGGAGGCATCTATCGGCGGGCGACAAACTCTGGTGCTTTCCGCCTTCGCCTCGCCCCGGACTCCGAACGCATCGAGTGGGTGGAGACCGACTGGCAAGGGCACGAATCCATACATGTCACCGAGCCGGACGACGATCCCTGGCTGAGATTGAAGTTGCTGCTGCTGAAGCCCTTCGTTTCCGAAGAACTGCTCTGACCGGTTCAGCGAAGCGTGCGGATTGAATGCCGCTCCTCGCCTCGGTAAGTGAAGATGCTGATTGCAGGATGGCGCACATCACCTCGCGGGTCGAACGCGATGGTTCCGGTCAGACCGCGGAAGTCGCTCGTGTCGGCCAACGCACGCAGGACTGCCGACGGCTCTGTCGAGCTCGCTCGGACCATCGCATCCGCCAGCACCATCACAGCATCGTAGGCATAGGGCGCATAGTATTCGGCCGCGCGGCCAAAGCGGGCTCGATAGTCCGCGGCGAACTGGGTCAAAGCCGCCTCTCCGATATCCCCGATGCCGGCTGGCAGCGCGCACAGGACCTGGTCATCGAGAGCCGCACCGGCGGACCAATAGGAAACCAGGTCGGGCGTGCAGATCGCATCGCCACCGATGAAGAGGACATCGAACCCGAGCCGCCGCATCTGCTTGAGCAGCAGCCCGGCCCGGCGGTCAAGCCCACCGAAGAATACGGCATCGGCGTTTTTCGAGACCACGCCTGCGCGCAGGTCGCCCGAGTCGTTCGTCGCTTCGTCGAACCGCAACCGGCCGACGACTTGCCCGCCGGCAGCCAGGACCCCGTTCGAGAACTCTTCGGCAAGGTCCTGCCCATATCGGGTGCGGTCGTCGATAACCATGAATCGTTTCGCCTTCTTCTCGTCGACGGCGTAGCGTGCAAGCAGGCGGCCGATGCGGGCATCGTCGGCAATCACTCGGAAAGCGGTCGTCCAGCCCTGGCGCGTGTAGGCGACCCGCGTCGCCGAAGGGGCGATCTGCGGGAGGCCGGCTGCGGCGTAGACGGCAGCACCGGCGATCGTGGCGTCCGAGAGAAGGTGACCGACGACGCCGGCAACCTTTGAGGCGACAAGCGACTCCGCGGCCACAATGGCACGCCCCGCTTCGCCCGCATCGTCGGCCACGACGAGGTTGAATACCACGCGCCGCCCGTCTATGGTCTTTCCCTGGCGGTTGAGCGTCTCGATGGCAAGGCGGGCGCCGTTGGCGCTGTCGCTTCCGACCCGGGCGAGCCACCCGCTCATGGGCGCGACATGTCCGATCTGGACGACCATTTCCTGCGCCAGCGCAGCACTGGCCAGCAGAGACCATACAACAGCGCCCACGGCAAACCTGAGCACCCCGGATACGAAATTCAACGCCGTCAACACAACAGTCGCACGCATCGGAAACACACAAAATGCCACTGATTCGGCAGGTTTTACCGCCGAACCGAGGCATTGGCAATACCTGTTCTCATCTCTTGCCGAGACACGCCACTGAAGAGCCTTATTTCAAGATCATCCGCGAACTCGACAAAGACATCGCGATCCGCGAATATGCCGCTTACGTGGTGGCTGAGGTCGTCGTACTCGGGCCAGCCGACAAAGCCGGCAACCAGGCATTTCCGATCCTGGCGGGATACATGTTCGGGAAGAACAAAGGCGATCGCAAGATGGCAATGACGGCGCCGGTGACACAAGCCGCGGTGCCGGTCAGCCAGACTGAAGTGGCCCAAGGCTTCCGGGCGCAGTTCGTCTATCCGAAGGACGTCGACCTGTCCATCGCACCGGAGCCGCTGGACGCGCATCAAGCTTCGGGTCGTCCCTGCGAGACGCGTGGCGGTGTTCCGCCATTCCGGGTTCTGGTCGGATTCCAACCACAACGATCACCGGGTCAGGTTGCAGGCTGCATTGAGCGCGGCCAAGCGGATCCCCGCCGGGCCGCCCGTGTATGCGCGCTACGACCCGCCCATCACGCCATGGTTCATGCGGCGCAATGAAATCTGGCTGCACCTGAAGGACCCGCCCTGATCCGCAGTGCCGATCGGCCAGTCTGGCTCGTGGCGGGCCATCGTGGTGGCGGATAGGCCTTGGGCGCCTCGCTTATTTCCGCGCTGGCGGCACATCCGTGCAGCTGCCATGCGCCACCTCGGCGGCCATCCCGATGCTCTCGCCCAGCGTGGGGTGCGGATGAATCGTCTTGCCGATGTCCACGGCGTCGGCGCCCATCTCGATGGCCAGCGCCACCTCACCGATCATGTCGCCTGCATGGATGCCCACCATGCCGCCACCGAGGATCTTGCCGTGGCCGTGGGCTTCGGGGCTGTCACCAAACAGAAGTGGGGTGACACCCTCATCGCGGCGGTTGGCAATGGCGCGGCCAGAGGCAGACCAAGGTTACAAACCCTTCGTACCCTTGTTGCCCTTGTTGCCCTTGATGCCCTCGACCGTCGCCTCGGCCGCCACTGTCTTGGTCTTCAGAACGATGTGCTCGAACGGCTTGGCATTCACCTTCTGCCAAATCTTCACCCAATCGCAGTCCGCGCCTTGCAGCTTACGTTTTACGGCCACCCAGCCGACTATCGAGCGACCCGTCAGTCGCCGACTTGAGCAAGCGACGAAATGAAGGACATTCCATGTGGCTGGGAGCAGGACAAACAGCCGCGTGTCGAAGTCCCCGGCTCATGGCGCGCAGTCGCCGTACCAGACCGTCAATATGGTCGGCCTTGTCCTCCAGCATCTGGCGTTTGATGTCGGGCCGCTTTTCGGGCGTGAACATCTTCGCGATCTCGTCCAACGAGAAACCCGCCGCCTGGCCCAGCGAAATCAACGAGAGCAATTCCAGCACACCCGGATCGAAGGTGCGGCGTAACCCCTGGCGCCCGACCGAGGCGATCAAGCCCCTCTCTTCGTAGTACCGCAGCGTCGAGGCCGGCAGGCCCGAGCGTCGGGCGACTTCCGCAATATCCATGATTCAAAAATGCCTTGACTTCAAGTCGACTTGAATTCGTAGAGTAACCGCACCGAACCACCCCGTCAACCCGAAAGGACGACCTCATGACCCCCTTCGATGCAGACTTTATCCGCACCGTCGCCATCGGCATTGGTGCCACCGCTCTGATGGACCTGTGGCTCACGCTGCTCAAGGCCCTCGGCTTGCCAACGCTCAATTTCGCATTGCTCGGCCGCTGGGTCGGTCACATGCCGCGTCGCCAGTGGAACCACGAGGCCATCGCCAAGGCGGCGCCCGTGCAAGGCGAAATGGCGCTGGGCTGGGCCGCGCACTACGTCACCGGTATCGCCTTTGCCCTGCTCCTGGCTGCGCTGGCCGGCACGGCCTGGCTACGCGCTCCCAGCCTCTGGCCCGCGCTGGGGTTCGGCATCACAACCGTGGCGTTGCCGCTATTCGTCATGCAGCCCGCCATGGGCGCGGGTTTCGCTTCGTCACGCACGGCCACCCCGGCCCTGAACGTGCTCAAGAGCCTAACCAACCACACGGTCTTCGGCCTGGGCTTGTACGCCGCGGCCCTGGCAATCGCTTCATTTACCGGGGCCTGAAGCCCCAACCTCCACATCAACCAGAAAGGAAACACCATCATGAAAAACATCGCCGTCATCTACCACAGCGGCCACGGCAATACCGAGCACTTCGCCCGCCTCGTCGTCGCCGGCGCGCAGGGCGTGGCCGATACAGAAGTCACTTTGCTCGCGGCCGAGACCATGACCACCAACCCGTCCGCCCTGATCGACTACGACGGCTACGTCCTGGGTTCGCCCACCTACCTGGGCGGCGTGAGTGGCCCCTTCAAGTCCTTCACGGACTCCACGGGCGGGCTCTGGCGCAGGCAGCAGCTCAAGGGCAAGCTGGCCGCGGGTTTCACCGTCTCGGCCCTGCCCTCGGGCGACAAGCAGAGCACGCTGATCTCCATGTTCACCTTCGCCATGCAGCACGGCATGATCTGGGTGGGAAACCCCTTCCTGCCGGAACAGGGCAGCGGCGTAACCTACGAGCATGCCATCAACCGCCTGGGCTCGTGGACCGGCATGATGGCGCAGGCCGGCCACTCGGCCCCGGGGCAGTCCTATGCGCCCGGTGACCTGCGCACCGCCGAGTGCTTTGGCCGCAACTTCGCCCAGGTGCTTGCGCGCATGACGGCACAGGTCGAGGAGGTGGCGTGATGCTGCCCGCCCGCTGCGCCCCGGCCCTGTTCGGCCTCATCCTCTCGGGTCTGATGTCGCTGCTGGTCTCGGCCATCTCCACTCTGCGAGCGGCCGGCCCCGGCGCCGACTGGCTGCCGCTGTGGATCGGCGCCTGGCTCACGGCCTGGCTCCTTGCTTTTCCAGTCGTTCTGGTGGTCGCGCCCCTCACGCGCCGCATCGTGCAGCGCATGGTACGGCCTGCATGAACACGATCCGCCGGGCCGAGCCGGGCCGCAGCGGCAGCGGTCCGTTCGCGTGCGGCCGCCGCATCTCGCGCCGCTGGATCGGTGTTCCGTCGCAAGGCCTTGGCCACTGCGCCCCTGTGCGCAGATAGTCCGCCTGTCTTCACAAACAGCCCCCCCAACCCGAAAGGACCCCACCATGTCTGCCCCTTCCATCTCCGGTTTGCGCGCCCTCCCCTACGTTTTGGCCCTGATCGGTCTCGCCATGCTGCATACGGCCGCCCAGGCCGCCGAGGCAGGTTTTCGTCAGCTAACCGTGGCGGCCAATGGCACGGAGGAAAAGCCGGGCCACGCCGCGCTGTATTACCCGACCGCCGACGCCGCGCGGGTGATCCCCATGGGGCCGTTCCCGCAGAACGTGGCCATCAACGGCGCACCCGCGCAGCAGTTCAAGGGCCTCATCGTCATCAGCCACGGCACCGTCTCCACGCTGATCGGCTTTGCCACGCTGGCGCAAGCCTTGGCGCGCAACGGCTACCTGGTCGCCGCCGTCGAGCACGTGGGCGATACCTGGCAAGACCCGTCGCTGCGTGCCACGCCGGCGCGCTACTTTGCCGAGCGGCCGCGCCAGGTCTCGCGCGTGATCGACACGGTCCTGGCCGATCCGCAATGGCGTACCCGCATCGCCACCAGTGCCGATGGGCACCCGCTGATCGGCGCCATGGGCCATTCGGCGGGCGGTTACACCGTGCTGGCGCTGGCCGGCGGCAAGCCAGTGCTCTCGCAGCTGCGCAAGCATTGCGAGGCTGAAGCGGCGCAGGATCCCGTGCTGTGCGACTTGTCGCATGCCCTGGGCAGCGGCACGGCGTCGGCCGACGCTGCCGCCGAAGGACAGGAAGAACCCGTTCAGGCCGACCCGCGCATACGCGCCGTGATGGCCCTGGCGCCCATGGGCGCGGCGTTCAGCGCTTCGTCACTCGCATCCATCGCGGTTCCGGTGGCCATTTATGTGGGCGAGAAAGACACCTTCCTCGTGCCCCGCTTTCATGCCGAATGGGTCATGCAGAACATGCGCAGTGCCAGCACGACGCTGCAGTTCGTGCCCAACGCCGGTCATTACGCCTTCATGAACACGCCCACCATGGACCTGCCTTCGCCGGACGGCAGCGTGGCCCGCGATCCCCAGGGCTTTGACCGGGCCGCCTTCCTGGACCGCATGGCACAAGAATCCGTTACGTTTTTCGAGAAGAATTTGCGATGAAAAGGCCAATCCGCAATGAAGACCGGAGCAGAGCCAGCTGGCTGGTCCCCATCGGCCTGCTGGTGCTGGGTATCGTGCCCGGTATCGGCGGCGCCCTGCGCCTGGCCGAGCTGGGTCACAGCGCGCCGATCACGGCAGAAAACGCGCGCTTTTTCGCCGCACTTGCGCCCGTGGCGCTCCACATCGTCAGTGCGGTGCTCTTCTCTGTGCTGGGCGCCTTCCAGTTCTTCCCCGGCCTGCGCCGCAGGCGGCCGCTGTGGCACCGCTACACCGGCCGCCTGGCCGCGCCCCTGGGTCTGGCGGCCGCTCTGTCCGGCCTGTGGATGACCTTGTTCTATCCAAACGCCGATGCCAACTTCGACGGCCCGGCCGTCTATGGCATGCGCCTCGCGGTCGGCTCCGGCATGACCCTGGCCATGGTGCTGGCGCTGGCTGCCATAGCCCGGCGCGATATTCCCGTCCATCAACGCTGGATGACCCGCGCCTATGCGCTGGGGATGGGGGCGGGCACGCAGGTTTTCACCCACATCCCATGGTCTGTGTGGCCCGAACTGCATGGCGAGTTGTTGCGGGCCGTGTGCATGGGGACGGGTTGGATCATCAATATCGTCGTGGCGGAATGGATAATCAAACGACAATGACGACGGACACCCTCCAGCGAATTTGAATCAGCCCTTGGCTCAGTTACCCGTTGATGTGTTGATCGTTCTCTTGTGCGGCGTCGCTTGCGTCACTCAATCCCGGACAGGCTCGACTTTCTTCCCGTTATCCGTCTGAGCACCCCAGTCACGCCACCCTTCCCCGAACAACTCCATCGGGTGGGGAGTGCGGTCCGAGCCGTTGCCGCAGCGCATGTCGTTTGCGACGCAGTAGTGGTCGCAGCCCCAGCACACCCGCTCGGGGTGGCTGGGCAGCGTGGGGAATTTCTTTGCCATGGCAGTTTGCGCCGTGTCGCCTGAAGCCGTGGCCTAGGATCCGCGTTCGGCTTATTTCCGCGCTGGCGGCACATCCGTGCAGCTGCCATGCGCCACCTCCGCCGCCATGCCGATGCTCTCGCCCAGCGTGGGATGCGGATGAATCGTCTTGCCGATGTCCACGGCGTCGGCGCCCATCTCGATGGCCAGCGCCACCTCGCCGATCATGTCGCCCGCATGCGTGCCGACCATGCCGCCGCCGAGGATCTTGCCGTGGCCGTGCGCTTCGGGGCTGTCGTCGAACAGCAGTTTGGTGACGCCTTCGTCGCGGCCGTTGGCAATGGCGCGGCCGGAGGCCGTCCAGGGGAACAGCCCCTTCTTGACCTTGATGCCCTGCGCCTTGGCCTGGTCTTCGGTCAGGCCCACCCAGGCGACTTCGGGGTCGGTGTAGGCCACGCTGGGGATCACGCGGGCGTTGAAGGCGGCGGATGCCAGTTCCTTGTTGCCTCGCAGTTCACCGGCAATGACTTCGGCCGCCACATGGGCCTCGTGCACCGCCTTGTGCGCCAGCATGGGCTGGCCGACGATGTCGCCGATGGCAAAGATGTGCGGCACGTTGGTGCGCATCTGGATGTCCACGTTGATGAAGCCCCGGTCGGTCACGGCCACGCCAGCCTTGTCGGCGGCGATCTTCTTGCCGTTGGGCGTGCGGCCCACGGCCTGCAACACCAGATCGTAGGTCTGCGGCGCAGGGGCGGTGCCGCCCTCCTCCGCGGATGCAAACGTCACCTCGATGCCCGCAGGCGTCGCCTTCGCGCCCACCGTCTTGGTCTTCAACATGATGTTGTCGAAGCGCCTGGCGTTCATCTTCTGCCAGATCTTGACCAGGTCGCGGTCGGCGCCCTGCATCAGGCCGTCGAGCATTTCCACCACATCCAGCCGCGCGCCCAGCGTGCTGTAGACCGTGCCCATCTCCAGGCCGATGATGCCGCCACCCAGGATCAGCATGCGCTTGGGGACTTCCTTGAGCGCCAAGGCACCTGTGCTGTCCACCACGCGCGGGTCTTCGGGCATGAAGGGCAGGCGCACTGCCTGGCTGCCGGCGGCGATGATGGC
>Ga0075163_10013062_pt1 | contig 10796 bp, 7 predicted proteins | sample JI1023141ADNA_FD_71478 | JGI IMG/M metagenome (GOLD analysis project Ga0075163, IMG submission 71478) | Wastewater effluent complex algal communities from Wisconsin, to seasonally profile nutrient transformation and Carbon sequestration -... | ecosystem: Engineered > WWTP > Effluent > Algae... | reverse complement strand
GCGCCTGGTCGTCATCGGCGATCCGGACGCCGGCATGCACACCCGCCTCATGCGCGCCTACGGATGCGGCGACGTGTGTGTCGATCTCAACGGCTGCCCCAAGTGCCCCCTGACCGTCGTGGCGAGGGCCGCGGGCACAAAGCACACCTCGCCGCTGTGCTCCTCGAAGGCGCCGGAGGTCGCTGCGGAATCGCTGGACCACCATGAGAGCCGGCTCCGCCGGCTTGGGCCCGCAGCCCCGTTTCGGACCTCGAAGCGGCGCTCCGCGAGATCGCCAGGATTGCGGGGTCCGCTGACAACGTGTTCGTCGTCACCGTACAGCCGTGGACGCTGACGGCCCGCCTTTACCCCGGCGCTCGTTGGCGCGGCACGGTCAGCTCAGGCGCCGTCAGCCGAGGCACGCATGTTGGCGGACCAGCTCCGCCAGGCCCGTGCCGACCTTCATCGCCTCGGGATCTCCGACCAGAACCGGGCCCTCGTGTGCGCGGCAGTCTCCGGCGCCCTCGGCATCCTCGCTGGTGTGGGGATCGGGCTTAGCATTCGCAAGCGATGACGCGGCGATCATCGCCAGTCGCCCGTCCAAGGACGCGTGAGATCTTGATAACGCCCGCCGCCGTTCTGGACCGAGTGATGGCTCGCTGGCGTGCGTCGCTGGCATCACGGTACAGTCCCGACGATATCGACGGCTTCATTCGTCGCAATCGGCCGGCCCTCGAGGCCGCGGCGGCACAGGCAATTGCGCGGCGCAGGGGATTGACCAGAGCACGAACGCCGCACTGGTTTGAGCTGTACAACCCGAGGGGCGGGGTCCCGCGCGAGAGCCTCCCAGGCTACCGGCGAGCGCGCGAGCTCGCCGCGGCGATTTTCGATCGGGCACTTGCCCTACTCGACGAGCCCGCTGGCGAGATCGACCTGGCATCCGCGCTCTCCGTACTTGGCGCGACGGACGATGAAGGCGAGTACGACTCCGATGAGGCGACCGCCCTCGCCGAAGAGCTTCCGTTCCTCGTTGGGACAATCGACTGGTCGCCCGAAGAAGTCGGAGACCTGCTCGTTGCTGTCATGGACACGGAGGCCCGGGGCGGCATCATGGCCGACGAAGACGTCCGAGCGCGGATCGCCGACCGAATTTGGGAAGCGGAACGACATCTCGAATTGCGCAGCATCGACAAGGATCAGGCTTGCGATTTTGTGGCTCGCCACCACTCCCTCCTGCCCTACTGCAATCCGCGGGGGATGATGTACGCCATCGGTGCGTTCTGGCGTCAAACTGGGGACGACAGTGCTCGTGGCCGTGAGCTGGTCGCTGTTGCGACCGCTGGAACGCCGACTGGTCGGTGGGGCCCTGGTACGTGTCCTGTCGACGGCATCCTGGAGCTGACAAGGATCGCCTCGGTATCGGGCCTGACACGACAGGACCGACGTGGGCGAACGGTCCCGGTGAACGCGAGCTCCGCCTTGGCGTCACGGCTGATGGACCTACTCCCCACGAGCGGGCGACGCGGCGCTGTCGGCTGCCGCTTCGTCACCTACAGCGTTGTGGGCGAACGCGCGACGACCTACCTCGCCCTCGTCGCCAAAGGTCTGCGCCCGGTGGGAATCATCCGTGGGAAGCCTTCGAGCGAAGTGGCGATGCTAGACAAAATAGTCTGGGAAGCCGGCTCCGCAGCTCGAGCCCCCAACTGGAACGTGCTTCCTCCCGACCGCCGTGAGGGGGCAATCCGGGCGTTCGCGGGTCGCCGCTGACACCACCGCCACCTAGCGCCGCGACCCCGGTCGGCCAGCCGGCTACGCGCGTCTGTGAGGACTTGACCATCCCGCGCCGACTGGCGAGGCTTGGGGTGGGGAGGTGTCGAGGGGGATGGCAACGACTGAGGATTGGGGAACGGTGATCGGAGCTGTTGCGGCCACCATCTACCACCTTTCGGGGGGTGCGGAACGTTGGGGGCCGGGTCCCGGGACGACGGGGTGCTCGTTGTGCGGAGAGACCTCGTCGCCTCTCCTCCGCGTGTCTCGCGGGCAGGTTTGCCTGGCCTGCGTTGCAGTGTCGAATGTCGGGCTGGTCAAGGACTGGCGCAGGTTGAAGGCCGAGAACGAAGAGTTCCGGGCCCTGATGGCCGAGTTCGCAAAGCACGGCCCCACGGTAAAGGACGTATTTGAGTCGCTGGATTCCCTGGTCTCGAATCTCAGGGACCGGACGGCTGAAAACATCACGCTCAAGCAGGAAGCAAACACCACCGCGGAGGAACTGGCGACTGCCAGGCAGACCTGTGCGTTGTTGACCTCGCAGGTTGAAACTCTCCAGCTTGACGTTGAGTCCCTGCGTCTTGAGGCAGAAGTTCTCCGAGGCAATCGTGATCCACGAACCGAGTTGGAGTCCAGCTTGTCCGCCCTTGAACTGACCGTTGCCAAGCAAACGTGTGCTTCACTGCATTCACTGGTTGATACGCTCCAGCGCGAGGTCGAAACTCTCCGCTTGGAGGCCGAGTCGCTCCGGCGCGAGCGTGATACCCGGGCCGAGATGGCTGCGAGCGCGGCCGCGGATTTGCTGGCCGCACCCTGGATGGTCGAATTCAAGGACATGTTGCATCCGAGGGTGTTTCAGCATGTCCTCGACCTCGTCGCGTCCTCCACGTCATCAGCCATGTCGAAGGCGATCGAGGAATTCTTGGGCGCAATCCTCCGGGCTGTCGCGCAAGGGACAAAGATGCTGGAGGGCTCATCTCAGGAAGTGATCGAAACGCTGGAAATGGCGGGCTTGCTGCGCCCGGGCAATCACACCGGCCGCGTCCTGTCGTGGCTCGTGCGCCGTAGTCCGCTGGTCTCGCGCCGGGTGGGCGAGCCGGTTATCTACGCCGTGCGGATGGACTGGTTCGCCAGGCCGCCGCAGGAGTGCCTCGAGCACCATCAACTGCGGCGGCGTTGAGAAACAATGGGGACAACATGTCCAGAGGAAATATTGATCCAGAGCAACTACGGTGGTTGGTCGGGCTGCTGCGGCGACCAGAGGTCAGTGTGGGCAGTGACGCGTGCTGGGATCGGCCGTTCATGGACGGGATTAGAGCCGACTACCCGGGCTTGGACCGATCCCATGACTCTGCCGAGCTTGTCGCGGGAGTGCCTGTACCAGATCGATGGATTGCGGTCGTAATCCTCCGAGGGGTGCAGATCTTGCTCGCCGCCGAAGGATACGAGGTACTATTGCTGGGGGGTCTTGAGGCCCCGTTCATTGCTGTGCATCGAAACCTGGAGCCCCTGGCGGTGAGAACCATCCCGCCAGACATCGAGCCTCTCTTCGCTCCCAAGCTCCCTCTGGTTGAACGACGAGCCATCGTACGAGCGATCGACGACGCATCCTCCGGGTGTCTGCGTATCGTTTCGGAAGTAGCCAAGGGGGCACCGATGCCGGCTGACCTGTTCGCAGAGCGTGTCTGGCGTGGTTGTCGATCGGCCAAAGACGCAACACCCCGGCCAGGGTGGAGCGCCGAGGACGAAAGGCGGGTGGGAGAATACCTCGCACTATCCTATGGACGCCCGCGCCTCGAGCAGATGGAAATGGCGTTGGCTCTTTCGGAGCGTGTTATCACTGGCAAGGACAAACCGCGTGATCGACAAATCCAGGCGACCGCGGCTGAGCTACTGTGGCGGGACCTTGGAGCGATTGACTGGGCCGTGGTCGATGCGGTGACGGCAGCTCGGCATGGATGGCTGCGAGTCGCTAGCCTTGCGATACAGGAGCCGACCGTGCGACAGGACTTCCTTGAGCGGACGATCGCGGCGATGGGTTGGATCGGCCAGGACGATCCCGTGGATGTTCGGGTGCAGACCGGCGCGGCTACAACTCGAGTTTATCGCTTTCGAGCGGGTGAACGTACCCTCATCGATCGCCAGGGCGGAAGACGCGGGCGGGTCCACTAGGATGGCCCGTTGGCGGCACGGCGGCGGCATGGGTCTGGGCGCTCGCGCTTCTCGACGAGCCCGCGGCGTCAGCATTCCCCCCTCGTGAATCGGAATTTCTCAAGCCATTCTCCCCTGAGCCGGCCAGTTTCTCCTGACCGTTCCTCCTGGCTGGGGGCGGACGACACGGAGGGCCGATGGCGACGCTGTCCGCGCAGACGGCGCAAGCGCGTTCGCCGGCTTGCGATAGCGCCCGTTCTAGGCGATCCTCCGGCTGGGTGACGCGGACCGCGAGCGACTCGGTGACCCTCGAGGGTCTATTCCAGCAGGCCGGCTTCACGCCGAACCCGAATCAGCGCGAGGCGCTCACCCACGAGCGCGGGCCGCTGTTCCTCGTCGCCGGACCCGGTTCCGGAAAGACGCGGGTCCTGCTGTGGCGCACGGTCAACCTGATCGCCTTCCGCGGCGTGGCGCCCGAGCGCGTGTTCCTCAGCACGTTCACCGAGAAGGCCGCCAAGCAACTACGGGACGGGCTCGTCTCGCTCCTCGGCCTGGTCACGAACCTGACCGGCCGCAGCTTCGACACCTCGAAGATGTACGTCGGGACGATCCATTCGCTGTGCAACCGGATGCTCACGGACCGGGTGTTCTCGCCGGACCGGGCCCGCGCCGACGCGCCAGTGGTCCTCGACGAGCTCGACCAGTACTTTCACGTCGCGTCCGCCTCGTTCTGGCGCGAGGCGGTCGCTCATCTCGGGTTCGTCGGTGAGGTCGAGGCCCTGCGGCAGCTCGTGAACGGGCGCTTCGAGACCAACCCGACGCCCAGCAAGCACAAGGCGGTCAGCAACCTGCTGGCGTTGTTCAACCGCTTCTCCGAAGAGGACCTGAGGCCGGACGAGTTGCTGCGGCGGACGCCGCCAGAGGACGCACACCTGGTCGGGCTCTACGAGGTTTATCTCCGGCGCCTCGGGTCGCGCCGTGTCGACCTCTCGCTGCTGCAGCAGGCGGCGTATCAGATCCTCGCCGCCGATGACCGGACGACCGCGGTGTTCGAGCACGTCATCGTCGACGAGTACCAGGACACCAACGCGATCCAGGAGCGGCTGTTCTTCCGCCTGGCCGGCGGCAGCAAGAACCTGTGCGTCGTCGGCGATGACGACCAGGCGCTCTACCGGTTTCGTGGGGCGACGGTGGAGAACTTCGTCCAGTTCCCGGCGCGTTGCGCCGAGCACTACGGGGTGGCGGCGCGGCGCATCGAGCTAAGCACGAACTACCGGTCCCGCCGGCAGATCGTCGACTTCTACACGAAGTTCATGGAGGGCACCGACTGGAAGCGACCGGGCGGCGGTCACTACCGGCTCCACGACAAGGGCGTCCACGCGGCCAGCGAGGACGGGGCCACTGCTGTTGTCGCGTCTTCGCCGGGCCCGCCCGAGCCGGTGGCCGACGAGATCGCTGCGCTCGTGCGTGGCCTCCTCGACAGCGGGAGGGTCGCGGACCCCAACCAGATCGCGTTCCTGTTCCCGTCGTTGAAGGCGGCGCCGGTGGCCCGGATGTCGCGCGCGCTCGAGGCGGTGGGGCTCAAGGTCTACGCGCCGCGGGCCAGGCGCTTCCTCGAGGCGGACGAACCTTCGGCGGTCATCGGCCTGATTGGCATGGTCCTGGGGCGACCGCCGCGCAACGTCGAGTTCGATCGCGGCGGCTATCGCGAGTTCCACAACTGGCTCGACGCTTGCGGCGAGCGAGCGGGCGCGCTGGTCAAGGGGGATGCGCGTCTTCTACGTTTCGTGCGTGACCGTCAGGCGGAGATCGGGCAAATACGCAAGGACCACGCGGCCCTCACAAAGGTCGTCGAGAAGGAGAAGTGGTCGACCGCTGTGCTCTACCAGCCCGGGGTCCACAAGAGGCTGCTCGTCTCGGTGACCGGGCTGTCGGATCGGGCGCGGCGAGCGATCGGCACCTCCTACCTCGACCGGTTAGCCGAGAAGCGTCGCCACGAGGGCAAGCCGTTCACCCTCGGGTATGTGCTGACTCGCGCGACGTCGGTCGACTGGGGCATCCTCGACATCTTCTATCGTCTGTGCGGCTTCGACTACTTCAAGGGGATGTTCGACGAGGCGGAACGCGGCGCCGACGAGGGGCCGATCTGCAACCTCGCGCTGACCAGCCAGTACCTGGCCCGCTATAGCGATACGTTCCCGTCGGTCATCTCGGCCGGCGCGTTCGACGGCGACCGCATCCTGCATCTGTTCTATCACTCGTTCCTGCTGGCGCTGTTCCGACTCGGCGAGGGCGAGTTCGAGGACGCAGAGGATCCGTTCCCGAAGGGCCGCATCCCGTTTTTGACCGTGCACCAGAGCAAGGGACTGGAGTTCCCGGTCGTCGTGCTCGGCAACCTCTACCCGGCGAACCGCGAGGTCCGGGCGGTCGAGCGATTGGTCCGTCCATACGTGCGCGCCGACGGCGAGCCGATCGCGCGCATGGGCGACTTCGACGCGATGCGCATGTACTACGTGGCGCTCTCGCGGGCGAAGAACCTGCTCGTGCTGCCGCACGTGCAGGGGCCGGGGCAGCGGATAGATCCGGCGTTCGCAGCCATCCTCCGCGGCGGTGGCGTCGCCCGCATCCCGGCGCTCACGGCCTCGGCGATCCCCGCGGCTTCAGCGGCCATCGACGACGTCGCCCGGCGGTACAGCTACACGGGAGACTACCTGGCCTTTCTGCGCTGTCCGCGGCAGTACATGCTGTTCCACAAATACGGGTTCGCGGCGAGCCGTACCCAGACGATGTTCTTCGGCAGCCTCGTGCACCAGACGATCGAGGACCTGCACAACTACCTGATCGCCGCGCGGACGCGGACGAGCGAGGGAGCGGCATGAGCGACGGCGTCGACATCGAGCGGTTCATCCGCGACGCCTTCGAGGCCAACTTTGATCGCCTGCGCGAGGAGAGCGGCCGGTCGATCACCCCCGACGTTAAGGCCGCCGCGCTCGAGCAGGTGCTCTTGTATTGGCGGCGCCTAGGAGAGCTCGCCGAGCGGGTCACCGAGACCGAGGTGCGCCTGCTGCTGCCCGACCAGCGGAGCCCCGCCCGGCGGCGCTACACCCTTGAGGGTGTGGTCGACATCGTCCACGAGGCTGACCAGACCGTCATGTACGACGTAAAGACCTACCTCGACGCGGAGGCGGCCCGCGACGACGTCACCCCGCACTTCCGCCAGCTCAACGTGTACGCGCACATCTGGCAGGCGCTGCGGGGGTCCGCGCTGGACCGCGTTGCCGTGATCGCCACGCGACCGACGCGGGGCCTACGGCACGCGCTCGCCACGGGCGAGCCGCAGCGCATCGATGCGGCGCTGCAGGCGTGGGACCCGGTGATCGACATTGACGTGCAGCAGGGCGTGGTCGATGACGTGATGACCGAGTTCGGTGAGGTCGTGGACCTCATCGAGGAGCGGCGGTTCGCGCCGCCGCCGGTGGAGGTGCTGCGCACGCCGTCGCGTCCGGGCGGGCGCGTGGTGTTCGGCACCGACGTGTGCCTCAACTGTGACGCCCGATTCAGCTGCACCAGCTACCGGCACTTCGCGCTGCGGACGCACCAGGCGCAGCAGCCGGAGGCCGTGCTGAGCCAGTACTTCGCAGACTTCGGCAGCGACCCCCAGCGCGACGAATGGCTCGACGCGAACCTCCCGACCGCGGAGCGGGCCGGGAACCTTGGAGAAGAGTGATGACGATCGAACGGATGGTGCGCCGAGATTGCCACGAGGACCGCGCGGAGCTCCTGCGCGAGCTGTTCCCGGAGGCGTTCACCGACGGGCAGTTGGACGTGGGCGTGCTCCGTGGGCTCGTCGGCGGGGACGAGGCCGGCGGCGACAACGAGCACTACGAGATAACCTGGCCCGGCAAGCGGGCCGCCCGCCGGCTCGGCGCGCGGGCGCCGACCTCCACGCTCTGTCAGTTGCCGGGGCAGGGGGTCGACGAGTCCGCCACGAAGAACATGCTGATCGTCGGCGACAACCTCGAGGTGCTGCGACTACTGCAGAAGTCGTACGCGGGCCGGGTCCGGGCGATCTACATCGATCCGCCCTACAACACAGGCAGCGACCTCCTCTACAAGGACGACTTCCGCGATCCAGCCGCAGTGTATCTGGAGGCCTCCGACCAGGCGGACTTCTCGGGGGTCCTGACGAGCAACCCGCGGAGCGGCGGACGGTTCCACACGCGCTGGCTCACCATGATCTACCCGCGCCTCGCGTTAGCCCGGAACCTGCTGACCGAGGACGGGGCCATCTGGATCTCGATCGACGACAACGAGATTGCGAGCCTCCAGCTCGTCTGCGACGAGATCTTCGGCGACGAGAACCACGTCGCCACCTTCCTGTGGGAGAAGCGGACGACGCGCGAGAACCGGAAAGTGTTTTCGGTGAACCACGATTACGTGCTGTGCTACGCGCTGAGTAAGGACAAGTTCCAGGCCGCCCGCAACATGCTGCCGATGACGTCCGAGGTCCTCGACCGCTATGAGAATCCCGACAACGACCCGCGCGGTGTGTGGCAGTCGGTGTCGCTGAACGCACAGGCCGGCCACGCGACCAAGAGTCAGTTTTACACGATCACGACACCCGGCGGCCGCAAGCTGAACCCGCCGCCGGGGCGCTGCTGGAGCTTGACCGAGGACAGGATGAAGGCGCTGATCGCCGACAATCGGGTGTGGTTCGGCGCCCGGGGCGACAACGTGCCGCGGCGCAAGGTGTTCCTCGATGAGGCCCGCGAGGGACTCACGCCACACACGCTGTGGACCGCGGACGAGGTCGGCACCAATGACTCGGCCAAGAAGACTCTGATCAAGCTGTTCGACGGGGTGGAGACGTTCGACACGCCGAAGCCGGTCGAGCTCGTGCAGCGGATCCTGCAGATCGGCACGCGGCCGCGCGGCGAGGACGACGACGAGATCGTGCTCGACTTCTTCGCCGGGTCCGGGACGACGGGCGAGGCCGTGATGCGGCTCAATCAGGCGGATGGAGGTTCGCGCCGGTTCATCCTGGTCCAACTGCCCGAGCGGACCGACAACCCCGCGTACCCGACGATCGCCGAGATGACGAAGGCCCGCCTGCGCCGTGCTGCCGCGGCGCTCGCCGGCCCGTCCGCGCAGACCGAGACGACGGGCGCCCGGCCGGATCTCGGCTTTCGCGTGCTAGAGGAGGCGAGGAGCAACGTGCAGCGCTGGCTGCCATACGACGGCGGCGACGTCGCCAAGCTGCCGCTGCTGTTCCGCTCGCACGACGGCCTAGTCGCGGGCTGGACGGTCGAGAACCTGCTCCTTGAGGTGATGCTGCTTGAGGGCTACCCGCTCGACGCCAGCCGCGCCCAGTGCCCGGACTTCCTCGACAACGTCGTCTACGTAGTCGAGCACCCGCGCATCCCGGCGCGCCTATTAGTGTGCCTCGATGGCGAGATCGGCGAGGGGACCGTCGACAAGCTCGCCGAGTTCGAGAAGGACATCTTCGTCTGTTGTGAGTCGGCGCTCAACGACGCCCTCAAGCTGCGCATCGCCGATGCACTGCACCGCGTGAAGACCCTGTAGCCGACGTCGATTACGTCACTTTCACATTATGGCCCTCCAGCTCAAGTTCGACGCGAACCTGCCGCACCAGACCGAGGCCGTCGAGAGCGTCGTCAGGCTCTTCGACGGCATGGTCCAGGTGGACACCGGCTTTCAGCTCAGCAACGAGATCCTCCCAAACGTGCCGGAGGTGGACGACCTCGCCGACTACTGGCTGGAGGAGAACCTCCACGACATCCAACACCGCCACAACGCGCAGCACCCGGAGGCAGTGGTCCCGGTCGGCCGCCTGGAGCGGGACGACGGGCCCATGCTAGAGGGGGTCTCCAACGACTCCTACGGCTGCCCTCACTTCACGCTGGAGATGGAGACGGGCACCGGGAAGACGTACGTCTACTTCCGCACGATGCACGAGCTGCACCGTCGTTTCGGGCTGCGGAAATTCATCATCGTGGTGCCCTCGGTGGCGATCCTCGAGGGCGTGAAGAAGACCTTCGAGATGACGCGGCAGCACTTCACTTCTCTCTATGGGGTGACCAACTTCGGGCTGGCGGACTACGATGGGGCGCATATGGCCCGGGTGGGGAGCTTCGCCAAGAGCGCGTTCCCCAGCGTGATGGTCATCACGCAGCAGTCGTTCAACAAGGCCTCGAACAACCTGTTCAAGCCGACGGAGAAGCTGAGCGGTGGGCTGCGGCCATTCGAGTGGATCCAGCGGACGAGGCCAATCGTCATCCTCGACGAGCCGCAGAACATGGGTTCGGACCGCGCGCGCGAGGGCGTCCGGACGCTGAGGCCGCTGTTCGTGCTGCGGTACTCGGCGACCCACCGCACCGGTCAGCAGCCGAACCTGGTCCACCGCCTGACGCCGGTACAGGCGTTCCGCCACGGGCTCGTCAAGCAGATCGAAGTGATCGGCGTGGCCGAATTAGGGACGCTGACGGCGAACATGCTGCAGCTCGAGGAGGTCACCCGCAGCCCGATCCGCGCCCGGGTCAAGGTGCTCGTCCTCGATCGCGGTGTGACGTCCGAGCAGACGATCACACTCAAGCAGGGCGACAAGCTGAAGCAGCACACGAAGCTGGCCGAACACGACCGCATGGTCGTCACCGAGATCACGATCGGGAAGGACGGTGAGCCGAACACGGTCACGTTCGAGGGCGGGAAGGACGGCGGGCTCGTCATCTCGACCAGTGACGAGGTCGTCGGCAGCCGGGTTGACGTGTGGCGCGCGCAGATCGAGAAGACGATCGAGAGCCACTTCGAGCGCCAGGAGGCCCTCCGCGCCCGCGGCGTCAAGGTGCTGTCCCTGTTCTTCATCGACCGCGTGGCCAATT
>Ga0075163_10013061_pt1 | contig 10796 bp, 5 predicted proteins | sample JI1023141ADNA_FD_71478 | JGI IMG/M metagenome (GOLD analysis project Ga0075163, IMG submission 71478) | Wastewater effluent complex algal communities from Wisconsin, to seasonally profile nutrient transformation and Carbon sequestration -... | ecosystem: Engineered > WWTP > Effluent > Algae... | reverse complement strand
GACAACTGCGACGGCGCCATCGACGAGGGCAACCTCTGCGGCGGCGGCGACGTGTGCGTCTTCGGGGAGTGCGCGGCACCCTGCAACGGCGGGCAGTGCCCGGAGGGGCAGCTGTGCACCAACGGCAGCTGCGTGAGCTTCTGCGCGGGTGTCGAGTGCGCCCCGGGCCAGGACTGCAACCCCACCAACGGCCTGTGCGAGAGCCAGTGCGGCGCCGGCTGCGGCGAGGACGAGCAGTGTGTGGACGGCACCTGCGTGCCCCGCAACGCCGGCGCCTGCGCCGGGGTGGACTGCGGCGCGGACAGCTTCTGCCGCGAGGGCAACTGCATCTTCTCCTGCGCGGGCCTCTCCTGCCCGTTTGGCCAGACCTGCCTGGACGGCCAGTGCGAGGACGCCCGCTGCGGCGGGGTGGTCTGCGGCGCCGGTGAGGTCTGCGTGGCCGACGCGTGCGTGGCCAACAGCTGCGATCCGGCGGCCTGCGGCCCGGGTGAGGCCTGCGTGGCCAACGCCTGCGCGCCGGACCCCTGCCTGGGCATCGTGTGCCCCGTCAACCAGGCCTGTGCCATCGTGGAAGGCACGGCCCAGTGCCTCGCGGCGTGGAACCCGGAAGATCCCGGTGCCGGCGGCTTTGGTGGCGACGGCGGCGCGGGCGGCGAGGGCGGCACCGCGGGTGAAGGCGGCATGGGCGGCGTCGGCGGCACCGGCGGGATGGCCGGCGCAGGCGGCACCGGCGGTGCCGGCGGCATCGTCCAGGGCGACATGGGCCCGGGCGAGACGCCCAACGGCACCGGGGGCGACGAGGGGTGCTCCTGTGACGTGGAGGGCAGCTCCACCCCCAACCCCGCGACCCTGCTGCTGATTCTGGCGCCGCTGGCCCTGCTGCGCCGGCGCTCCCAGCGCTGAAAAATCGCTCACCATACCCCTCCGGGCGCTCACAGCAAGAAAAACCCGGAAAAAACCCCAGGAATCGTTGGTGCCTCCGATTTCGACCTGCTACTCTGGCCGAGGATGAACCAAACAGCGGCGTGAGGGGGGTTGATTATTCCCTGTACCAAAACCCAAGGGGTCGGTCCCTGGCGGCGGTGTGCATGCTGACCTTGCAGTCGGAAGCCTGAAGCCCTCAACCACCTTCCCCACCTGTCTCAGGTCTGGGTTTAATCCGCACTCTCCGAGACTCGTTGTTGTGTGGTGAGTCCACTCGAAGGCGCCCTCAGGGGCGCCTTCCTTTTTCGGACCTGAGCACACCCCCTGTTTCGGACCTCAGCACACCCCCTGCAGCCTGCCCCCGGGATCGGGTACACCGCTCCCCAAGAGGTGCCCATGGACTCACCACCCACCCACCACGCCACGTGGTGCGAGATCGATACCGCGGCCCTGGCCGAGAACATCCGCGGCTTCCGGCGCCACCTGGGCCCCCAGGTCCGCCTCAGCGTGGCGGTGAAGGCCAACGCCTATGGGCACGGCCTGGTGCCGGCCGCCCGGGCGTTCCTGGCCGGCGGCGTGGATTGGCTGTGTGTGCACGCCCTGGCCGAAGCGCGCGCGCTGCGGGCGGCCGGCATCACCGCGCCCGTGTATGTGCTGGGCCCCATCCTGCTGGCCGACCTGGCGGAGGCCGTGGCCCTGGATGTGCGGTTTGTGGTCTACAACCGTGAAACCATTGATCATCTGGCGAGCCTGGGCCTGCCGGCCCGGCTGCACCTCAAGATCGAGACGGGCAACCACCGGCAAGGCGTGGAGCTGCCCGAGGCCCTCGCGCTGGCCGCTCGCATCGCCGAGGTGCCCGGGTTGGTGCTGGAGGGCGTGGCCAGCCACTTCGCCAACATCGAGGACACCACCGACCACCGCTATGCCCGCTACCAGCTGGGCCGCTTTGAGGAGGCGGTGAGCGCGCTGCGGCAGGCCGGCCACGCCATCCCGATCCGCCACATCGCCAACAGCGCCGCCGCGCTCTTGTGGCCGGACCACCCCTCCGACATGGTGCGGTTGGGCATCGGCGCCTACGGGCTGTGGCCCTCCAAGGAGACCCACATCGCCGCCGCCCTGGCCGAGGGCAAGGGGGGCGCGGATCCCATCATCCTGCGGCCTGGCCTGGCGTGGAAGACGCGGATCGCGCAGGTGAAGGACGTCCCCGAGGGCGCGGCCATCGGCTACGGCGGCACCTACGTGACCTCCCGCCCCACCCGCCTGGCCATCCTGCCGGTGGGCTACGCGGATGGCTACGACCGCGGGCTGGGTGGGCTGGCCCACGTGCTGGTGGGGGGTCGGCGGGCGGCCGTCCGCGGGCGCGTGTGCATGAACATTATCATGGTGGATGTCACCGACGGCCCGGCCCCGGCCCTCGAAGAGGAGGTGGTGCTGCTCGGCCACCAGGGCGACGCCCACATCTCCGCCGACCAGATCGCGAGCTGGGCGGGCACCATCCACTACGAGGTTGTGGCCCGCATCGCCGAGGGCGTGCCCCGGGTGGAGGTGGCCCACCCACTGACCACCGCGACCCCCGAGGCCCCCTACCGGCTGCCCAGCTGAGCCCGGCAAGCCGGCAGATCACCTGAAATATCAGACGCTTGGGGGCTTCGGCTCGGGAGGGGCCACGTCGAGGGCGAGGCGGAAGCCCAGGTCGGCCGCACCCTGGTCAAGCTTGCGGAAGGTGCAGGCGGCCAGGTGGCACTCGGCACGGCCCGTGGCGAAGGATCCCCCCTTCACCGCGCGGCGGCGGCCATCGCGGGGGTGCTCGGTCGAGGTCCACTCGCGCACCCCGCCGGCCAGGTCCTGCACGCCGTAGGGGCTGCGATCGGTGAGGGAGCCCACGGGGCTCGGGGCCCCGCCCTCGGGGCTCTCGGCGCACCGGCAGAAGGTGGGCTCCCAGGCGTCGCCCCAGGGGAAGGCCCGGCCATCCACCGAGCGCGCGGCCTTCTCCCACTCGGTGGCCGAGGGCAAGCGCCAGGCGCGGCCGTCCAGGGTCTTGCGCCACGCCAGATAGGCGCGGACCTGAGCCAGGGTGACCCCGGTGACCGGCGTGCCGCCATGGGTCTCCGGGTGCACGCGGCCGTCCTGGCCCTCGGCCCAGGCCGTCTCGGGCGGCAGCAGGGCGCGGCGCTGGGTGGGATCGGCGGCGTTCACAAACTCGGCGTAGTCGGCCACGGTCACGGGCGTGCGGCCGATGGCAAAGGCGGGCACCACGGCGCGGCTGCGCGGGAGGCCGGTGATGAACGGATCGTCGCAGCCCTGCCAAAAGGGCCCCTCGGGCACCACCACCACCTCGGGCGGGAGGGCGCCATCGGGCAGCAAATGGACTTGAATTTCAACCACTTCCTGCCGGCCCACCAGGACCGGCATGACCTGGGGCATCGCGCCTTCGGCGGCCACCTCCAGCACATAGCTGCCCATGGCCACCGGGTCGAGGTGCAGGGGTGCAACGCTCGGCAAGCGCCCTTCGTCGGCCACCAACCGGCGGGCCAGGAGGTGCACTCGGCGCAGGCGCAGAGTGGCGCCCGGCGTGGCGCACGTGACGTGCAGCGCCCCGTCACCCGCCAGGCCGCCGCGCAGGCTGCCCTGGCGATCGTGCTGGAGGGCAAGGCTGCGGTACACCGCCATGGCGCCCGCGTCGGCGAAGCGCTCGGCCTCCAGGAAGCGGTACCACAGCAGATCGCGCAGGCCGTCGTGGGCGGCGGAGTGCTCGGCGTCCTCGGCCAGGGCCTGGAAGTAGAGCGCCACCGCCTCATCAAATGCGCGGGCGAGAGCGGCCTCCATCGCCTCCAAGCGGTCCGCCTCCGCCCAGGCGAGCTCCACCTCGTCCTGGCTGTCGAAGGGCAGCCGCAGCGCGGCGCGGAGCTGGACTTCCCGGGCCAGCCGGCGCCGCTGGCGGGCCAGATCCCGGAAGGTCTGAGCCGCCCGACCCGCCTCGCGCACCGAGCGCGCCGTGCCCCGCACCCGGTGCAAGACCGTGCGTCCACCGGTGAGGCAAGCCTCCAGCTCATCCCGCAGCAAGGTGGCGTCGGCGTAGCGCTCCGAGGGCTCACGGGCCAGGCACGCCAGCACCACCCCCTCGAGGGCGGGCGGGATGTCGGCTTCGGGGGCCACCTCGCTGGGCGCCCGGATGGGGGCGCGCTGGGCCTGGCGCAGCACTTCGCGGGCGTCGTTGCCCGTGAAGGGTGGCCGTAACGTCAGGATTTCATAGAGGATTGCGCCCACCGAGAAGATGTCGGAGCGGGGCCCCAGGGCGTCCACCAACCCCATCGCCTGCTCGGGGGCCATGTAGGCCGGGGTGCCCGTCACGTCGCCCACACGCGTGCGGTAGACGGCGTGGTCGGGCCGACCGCCCACCACCGGATCCTTCACGTCGCGGCGCACGATCTTGGCGAGGCCCCAATCCATCACAAAGACCTCGCCAAACTCCCCCAGCATGATGTTCTCGGGCTTGAGGTCGCGGTGGATGACCCCCCGGCTGTGGGCGTAGGCGATGGCGTTGCAGATCTGCATGACGATGCCGATGAGGCGTGTGCGGCCAAACCGCCGGACGTCCTCCGGTTGGCGCTCGGCCAACCCCTGCAGGATGTCCCGCAGGGTGCGCCCCTCGATGAGTTGCATCGTAAAGAAGGGCCGCCCATCGGCATCGGCGCCCAGCGCATGCACCGCCACCACGCTGGGGTGTTGGAGCTGGGCCGTGATGCGCACCTCGTCGAGGAAGCGTGCCTCGGCGTTGGGCACCTCGGTGCGGGGGTCGAGCAGCTTGAGCGCCACGCGCCGTAACAGCACGGGATCACGGGCTTCTTTGATGGCGCCCATGCTGCCGTGGGCCAGATCCCGCAGGATCTCGTACTCCACCGGCCCCGACGGCAGCGCCACCCGCGGGGCCGCTGCCCACCCATCCTCCACGTCGCCCGCGATCACCTCGGTGGCCGCGTGCGCCGCCCCATGGCGGACCCCCGAGGTGGGGGCCGCGACCACGGCTGCCGGCAAGCTGCCTTCGGCCGGCGGGCCGGGGTGGCCCTGGGCAGGGCGTCCGGGCGACTCGGCAGCCGGTGGTGTCGACGTGGGCGGGAGCGACCCGTCGCGGGACATGCGCCGCGACTACTGCAGCTCGACGGCCTGGCCGAGCTCGCACGCCTTGACGAAGACGGGCATCAGCGCCACCGCGGCCTCGCCTTCGAGGGTGGTGAAGCAGGTGTAGTAGCGCGAGGCGCCTTCCTTCCACCGCGCCGCGGCGATGTGCACCTTGGGGCCCATGGCGCTCTTGGCCTTCGCCACCACGATGCGGCCCTCGGGGTTGGTCAGGGCGCGCTCGTCGGTGATCTCGAAGCTGTCGGCGTTGCGGAACTGGCCGAAGTTGACCTTCTCAGCGGTGGCCTTCCAGTCCTTGGCCGAGCACATCCCGTCGCAGTTGGTGCCCACCTTGTAGCTGGTCATGAAGCCGAGATCGGGCTCCTTGGGCGGCTTGTAGCTGCCCGGAATCACCTTGCTCTCTTCCCACCCCTTGGGCACCACCGCCAGCACCTTGCCGTCGTCCACGGAGGCGGCGCCGAACTCGATGCTGGCCCCGGAGGGCCGCGCCGCCGTCACGGCCGCCACGGCGTCCTTCTCAAAGGCGGGCAGCAGATCAGCCGCCGACTTCTTGGGCGTACCCCCGCCTGCCGCCTCACCACCGGCCGACTTATCGCCACAAGCCAGCATAGAAAAAACGAGTGAAAACATGGAGATGGAACGAAGAACGCGCATGGTACTCCTCAACCAGGGTGTGCCCCATGGTGGCCCGGTCCATGCGCGAGTGTCAATTGCAGCGGCGGCCCCGTGTGACCCCGGCGGGACACTCCCCGTTGGCTTCGATCTCGCCCCGGGTGCAGATCCGCGGGCACTCAAAGGGGCCCCGCTCGCGCACTTCGCAGCCAGCGCCGGTCCAGACGATGTCGGCCACTTCCCAGAACTCGGAATTGGCATCCCCGTTGCCGCCTCCGGGCTGCAAGACGATGGGATCGAAGGCCCGCGCGAGCCCGCCGCCGCAATACACGCGCACGCTGACGGTGGACGCGCCGAAGCCATCGTCCTCCCAGTAGTGCACACCGAGCCGGTAGGTGCCGGCCCGCGGCGCCTGAATGTTGATGTTTTCCGGGCCATTGCCCTCCACGTCGTCCAGGTCGAGGCGCGGATCGTCGGGGCCGAGGGGCGCGCTCCACTGGACCTGGGCGGGCGGGGTGCGCCCTGAGTTGTTGTAGTCGGCCAGCTCGGCGCGGCAGGCGTCTTCGTCGTAGCTGTCGCAGACGCGGCAATTGCGGAAGAAGCAGTCGTCGCCGGTGGCGCCATCCTCAAACCACTGACCGCCCGGCGCGCGCAGCAGGTGCATGTCCACGTCGGAGGTGTCGCCGCGTGCGTTGACATTCCACACCATCTCGATGCGCAGGCCGTCGGACGTCACGGTCGTCAGGTGGGTGGTGCAGCGGCCGATGCCCCCGCCCTCGTCCTCCACCTCCAGCTCCAGCGTGTATTCCCCCAACAAATCCGCGAAGATGCCCGTGCTGAGCTGGTTGGGCGGTGTGGGCGTCGCCCCGCTGCCCGGCGGTGCCTCGACGATGCGCCAGCTCGCCCGGACCATGCGGTCGCCATCGGGGTCAGCGTAGCCACCCATGAAGCGGTAGTCCGCCAAGGGCGGGCCCGACTGGTCGGGCGGGCACAGCGCCTGGGGGGCGTCGTTGTTGCAGTTGGGCAGGTCGTCCACGCGCCCGTTGCAGTCGTTGTCCAGGCCGTCGCAGACCTCCGCCGAGGGCAGCACCTCACCCTCGCAGGGGCCGTAGAACTCGAGCCGGCACGCCTGGGTGCCCGCCCGGCACTGGCCGTCGGCCACCTCAAGCGTGCGGGGATCGCCGCTGTAGCAGGGCTTCTCGGGCACCGTGCAGGTGCAGCCTTCGTCCACCAACCCATCGCAATTGTTGTCGAAATTGTCGCCGCAGATCTCCTGAGGTCCGCAGCGGTTGCCGCCACCGCCGCCTGCGGCCCCCGCGCCGCCGGCCCCGTTGCCGCCGCCCCCGCCGATGCCCCCGCCGCCCGCGCCGCCAAAGCCGGCCTGCAGCACGTCAGGGAGATCGGCGTCGAAGGTGAGCCCGCCGCCCCCGCCGGAGTCGATGGGTGGGTCGCTGCAGGCCACCAGCCCGCCGAGGGCCAGGAGGGCCCACCACCGCCGCAGGGGGCGAGGGGCGCCGCCGGCGCGGCCCGGGTTGGGCCGGCACGAGTCGGCCGCTGCTTGGGGGCGCTGTGTGCGCATCGCCATCCTCCACCGGGCGCCGTGGCGCCCATGTCCCAGTGCGTGACGTCCACGTCACGGGCCGATTGTGCCAGATCCCATGGATCATGGGGGTGCGCCGCGGTGCAGCGCGTGCCAACCCCTCAGGACCCTGGTCCGCTCCACCGCCGTGCAGAATTTGGGCCGCGGTCGGAACCATCAGACCGACGGGCTGTCGAAGCCCACGGAACTGTTGAGGTTCCACCCCAAACATCTGGCAGGCACCCCCCGGTTGGACCCGCAACCGCACGGCCGAGCCTTGTCCTGGAGGTCCCATGGAACGCCCCACGCCCCTGCGCATCGCGCTGCTCTGGCATGACACTGTGCTCAGCGAGCGCCGGGTCACCCGCGGCCCCGTCACCGTCGGTGAAGCCCTCGACAACACCCTGACCCTGCCGCCCTCGGCCCTGGGAGACCGGCACCACCTGCTCGAGGCCGTGGACGGCGCCTGGCGGCTGCACGACGGCGGCACCGCAGGCCGACTCCAGGTCGCCGGCCGCGAACGCGCTTGGACGGGTGCGGCGGAGGGTTCTGGCCCCCAGCCCACCCTCTGCGACGGGGACTGGGCCCAGCTCGACCTGGGCGACTTCGCCCTCCTGGTGCAGGTGGGCGGCGAGGCGGTGGTGACGCCGCCCGGCGCGCGCGCGGCCCGCATCGAGACGCCCCTGCTCGCCACCTTCGCGGGTGCCCTTGCCCTGCATCTGGCCGTGCTGATCGGCGCCTTCCTGCTCTATGAGGAGCAGCCGCACCTGGCGACCCTGGACACGCCCGACCGCATCGCCCGCGCGTGGAACCAGAGCGCGCCCCAGGAAGAGAAGCCACCCCCGCCCATCGCCGAGGAGACCATGGCCGAAGACCCCGGCAAGCGGGCCGACGGCAAGGCGGGTGTGCTGGGGGAGCCCGACCGCACCGAGCCCACCCGCCGTCAGAAGAGCGAGGGCGAATTCGTCAACAAAATCAAGGAGGCCGGGGTGCACCGGGCCCTCGGCAGCAGCTTGCTGGGTCGCGGCCCGCTGAAGAGTGTCTTTGGGGATCGCGAAGGCTTTGCGAACAAGCTGGGCGCAGCCGTCGCGGGCGGGGACGACGCGCTGGTCCTCGGCCACGGGTCCCAGGGCATGGGGCTGCGCGGCACCGAGCGCGGTGGGGGCGGCGAGGGCTTCGGGCGGCTGGCCGCCATGGGCACCCTGGATGGGGGCGGCGGCGGGCGGACCACCCGCACCCGTCTCAAGACGCGCACCGTCGCACCGCTCGGCGACGGTGGCGACAAGCAGCCGAAGGTGGTGGGCCAGTTCTGCAAGGAGGCCGATGTGCAGCGCGTGGTGGCGAGCCGCCGTGCGGGCGTGCAGTTCTGCTACGAGAGCGCGCTGCGATCCAAGCCCGACCTGCAGGGCAAGCTGACCATGACCTGGCGCATTGGGCTCGATGGCAGCGTGGCAACCGCCTATGTCGACAGCAACCAGCTCGGCGACGCGGAGGTGGCGAGCTGCGTGCTGCGCCAGATCAAGCGGTGGAAGTTCACGCCGCCCGAGGGTGGGCAGTGCCAGATTCGCTACCCGTTTGTGTTCTCGGCGGGCGAGTAGCCATCAACGCAGTGCGGGCGTCATGCTGACCACCACCGACTTGGACGCCGGCGTGCCACTCTCCCGGGCCACGCTGCGGGCGGGCACCAGCGGGTTGGCCTCGGGAAAATACGTGCAAATACAGTATCTTGGCAGCGCCTGCTGCACCACGATGAAGCCGGGGGCAGTGCGCTTCTCCCCCTGGTAGTGGCTGTGCAGGTCCACCACGTGGCCCTCCAACAAGCCCGCCTCGGCCATGTCCTCGGGACCCATCATCACCACACGGCGCTCGCCCATGATGCCGCGGTAGCGGTCATCGAGCCCGTAGATGGTGGTGTTGTACTGGTCATGAGATCGCACCGTCATCATGAGGTATTGGCCAGCCGCCAGCACCACCTCGGGGATCGCCACCACCGTAAACGCCGCCTTGCCGCCCTCGGTGTGCCAGGTGCGGTCCCGGGCTCCGTTGGGCAGCAGGAAGCCTCCGGGCTGCCGGACGCGGCGGTTGAAGTCCTCAAATCCGGGGATCACGGCCTCGATGGCCTCGCGGATGCGATCGTAGTGGGCGATGAGGCCCGCCCAATCCACCTGAGAGCGGTTGCCGAGGGTGGCCTGGGCGAGGCCCGCCACGATGGCCGGCTCGCTGCGCAGCTCGGGGCTGGCCGGCTCGCGGTCACCGCGGGAGGCGTGCACCTCGCTCATGGAGTCCTCGACCGTGACCCACTGCGGGCCCTCCGCCTGAAGGTCACGCTCGGTGCGGCCGAGGCACGGCAGGATGAGCGCCTCGCGGCCCGTGACGAGGTGGCTGCGGTTGAGGCGCGTGGACACCTGGACCGTCAGATCGCAGCGCTGGAGCGCCTCGGCGGTGTAGGCGGTGTCCGGGCTGGCGGAGTGGAAGTTGCCGCCCATGGCCACCAGCACCCGCACCTGACCGGCGTGCATGGCGTGGATGGTCTCCACCACATCGTGGCCGTGGTGGCGGGGTGGCTCAAAGTTGAAGTGGGCGCCCAGCCGGTCGAGGAAGGCCGCCGTGGGGCGCTCCACGATGCCCATCGTGCGGTCACCCTGCACATTGCTGTGGCCGCGTACCGGGCAGGCACCGGCGCCAGGCTTGCCGATATTCCCCTTCAACATCAACAGGTTGACCACCATGCGGATGTTGTCGACGGCGTTTTCGTGCTGGGTGAGGCCCATGGCCCAGCAGGCGATCGTGGCCTTGGAAGCGACGTAGAGCGCCGCCACCTCCTCGATGGCCGCGCGGGTGATGCCGCTCGCCCGCTCGATGACCGCCCAGTCGGCGGCCGCCATCGCGGCGGCGAAGGCCTCGAAGCCCTGGGTGTGCTCAGTGATGAAGGCGGCGTCGAGGTGGGCGGCCGGCGCTTCCAACCCGCCGTGGGCCAGTACCGCCTTGCAGATCCCGGTGAGCAGCGCCACGTCGCCGTTGATGCGCACCTGGAGGTAGTGGGTGGCGATGGCCGTGCCCCGACCCAGCAGGGCCAGCGGGCGCTGGGGCCAGGCGAACCGCAGCAGGCCTGCCTCGCGCAATGGGTTGATGGCCACGATGGGGCAGCCGCGCTTGGCGGCGGCCTCCAGCGTGGTGAGCATGCGCGGGTGGTTGGTGCCCGGGTTCTGGCCGATGACCAGGATCAGCTCGGCCTGCTCAAAGTCCGCGAGGCCGACGGTGCCCTTGCCCACGCCGATGGTGGTGCCCAGGCCACGTCCGCTGGACTCGTGGCACAGGTTCGAGCAGTCGGGCAGGTTGTTGGTGCCGAATTGCCGCACGAAGAGCTGGTAGAGGAAGGCCGCCTCGTTGCTGGTGCGGCCCGAGGTGTAAAACGCCGCCTCGTCCGGCGAGGCCAGGCCATTGAGGTGGCGGGCGGTGACCGCAAACGCTTCTTCCCAGGTGATGGGCTGATAGCGCTGTGCATCCGCGGGTTTGTACATCGGGTGGGTCAAGCGACCCTGGG
>Ga0075163_10013059_pt1 | contig 10798 bp, 12 predicted proteins | sample JI1023141ADNA_FD_71478 | JGI IMG/M metagenome (GOLD analysis project Ga0075163, IMG submission 71478) | Wastewater effluent complex algal communities from Wisconsin, to seasonally profile nutrient transformation and Carbon sequestration -... | ecosystem: Engineered > WWTP > Effluent > Algae... | reverse complement strand
GTCATGGCTTCGTTATAGAACTCGCCGCGAATGTAGATATAGCATTTATGCGCGCCCATCGCGAAACCGGCGATCAATGCGCCTTCGATCAGCTTATGTGGCTCATGGCGGATAATATCGCGGTCCTTGCATGTACCGGGCTCGGATTCATCGGCATTGATGACGAGGTAACTCGGGCGGCCATCGGGGCTTTCCTTCGGCATAAACGACCATTTCATGCCTGTCGGGAAGCCTGCGCCGCCACGGCCACGCAGGCCCGACTTTTTCATCTCTTCGATGATCCAGTCACGGCCCTTGGCCAGAATGTCTTTGGTCCCATCCCAGTCACCACGCTTTTTTGCGTAATCGAGAGAATAAGGTTCCTGCCCATAAATATTGGTAAAGATGCGATCCTGATCGGCAAGCATGAGGCGAACTCCTGAATAAGTCGCCGTAATCATAGACTTTTCTGCTCAAAAATCTACCCTGCTAAATATTTCCATATTTAATATTTTTAGGGTTTGGGCACCGGTTTCAGGGTGATTGAAACGATCTCCGCCGGGCAGTTGAACCGCAGGGGCAAACTGCTGGTCCCCAGACCGCTGGTCACCACCAGATCCCTGCCATTTTCCTGAATATGTCCATACACATGCGCCCACGGTGCCCGGCTGGGCAGCGCTTGTAAATAGCGGCGGCCGGGAAACATCACCTGCCCGCCATGGGTATGCCCGCAAACCGTGACAACGGGACGTTCGTCAATATCCTGAAATGTTCCGGGATCATGACACATCATCACGACCGGATCATGGCTGGTGATGAATTTATAGGCCTCACTCAGGTTCGGCTTTTGTGTCGTGTCGTCGGCCAGCCCGGCAATCCATACATCCTGCCCCGGATGATCGGGGCGTCTGACCTTGACCGCATAATTATCAATCACCTGAATATCATTCAGTTGCAGGTGTTTCTGTAATTCCAGTCCGTCTTCGTACCAGTCGTGATTACCGAGAACGGCAAAAACACCGTATCGGGCGCGCAATTTTCCAAGACTGTCAGCAATCGGCTTGCCCGGGACATAGCGGTTGAACAATTCGTTACTGACCTGAAAATCACCGGGCAGCAGAATGACATCAGGCTTCATCGCATTCAGCCGCGCAACGACCTCTTCGACTTTTGCCAACGTGACGGAGGGCGACCCGACATGCCAATCGGCAACCATCGCGATATTGAGCGGCGCATGCGTGCCCGGCCATTTTAGTGATGCAATTTCATATGCCTGATGGCGCAAGGGAAATGGCGACGTTGACAGACCATAGACGCCAAACACGCCTGCGACCCTTGCAAATGCCTCTTGAAGAAACCCCGGCCCCTGCATGAAAACCCCTTTTTATGATGATGGGCTCACATTAATGGTTTTCGGGGCGGAACGCAAAATCGCCCCCGAAGGGGCGATTTCCGATATCTAGACTTTGCCGGTTAAGACATCTGGCTGTTCCGTCTCCGGTATGATCTCGGCCATCTGTCCGGAATTCAGACGATCAAAGACAGTCGGATCGTTCTTGAAGAATTGCGGCATCAGCGAACCAACCATCATGCCCGCAAAGCTGGCCAGCAGACCGGCGAATTGCGGCGGTATTGTTGCATCTTCCGGAGCAAAGAAGAGACACCCGAGCCAGACAATCAAACCGCAAAAAATAGCGGCCAGAGCACCCTGGTTCGTCGCCCTGCGCCAGAAGATACCGAACACCAGCGGGATAAAGGCGGTTGCCAGCGTTATCTGATACGCGCTCTCGACCATTTCAAAAATGCTGGCATCTGATTTGTATGCCGTAATCGCATACAGCGTCACCAGCAGAGTAAAGATCACCGTCACCCAACGCATTGCCTTCAGAAGGTTTTTATCTGAGATCCCCGGATGCAGCGGACGCAGAATGTTTTCGGTAAACGTCACCGAAGGTGCCAGCAAGGTTGCCGAAGCGCACGACTTGATCGCAGACAGCAACGCACCAAAGAAAATGATCTGCGCGAAAAGTGGCGCCTTTTCAAGGATCAGATTCGGCAGGATCATTTGAGAATCCCCGTCCTCACCCATATGCGTGGCCACCATATCCGGAACAATCAGCAAAGCCGAATACGCAAGAAACACAGGAATGAAGGCAAATACGAAATACAGGCAACCACCCAGAACCGATCCCCACTTCGCATACTGCAATGTTTTCGCCGACTGTGCACGCTGGAACACGTCCTGCTGCGGCATCGAACCGAACATCATGGTACAGAGGGCAGCGGCAAATCCGATGATACCGACCACATCCATACCAGGCCAGAAATTGCTGAACTTGCCTGCGGCAACAGCGTGGTCGATCACACCGCCAACACCGCCGGGAACGATGCTGGCAACTTCGCCGCCGATATACAACATGCCCAGCACGATAATCACCATCTGCAGCAAGTCGGTAATGGCAACGGCCCACATCCCGCCGAAGAAAGTATAAATCAGGATCGTCAGAGAACCGATCCACATCCCGACCTCGCGGTCGATAACGCCGCCAGAAACAATATTAAACACCAGCCCGAGCGCCATGATCTGCGCCCCAACCCATCCCAGATAGGAAATCACGATCGCCAGCGTTGTCATCACCTCGGCAGTACGGCCATAACGCTTTTTATAAAAGTCGCCGATGGTCAGCAGATTCATCTTGTAAAGCGGCCCCGCCAGAAACAGACCAAACAGGATCAGGCAAAGCGATGCGCCGAACGGATCGGCGATAATCCCGCCCAGACCTTCGTCAAGGAAGGTTGCGGGAATCCCCAGAACGGCTTCGGAACCGAACCACGTCGCAAACACTGTGGCCACGACCATATAGAAAGGCAGATGACGGCCAGCAATCGCGAAATCGCGTGTATTATGGACCTTACTACCGGCCCAAAGACCGATCAGAACCGAAACAACCCAGTACGCAATCACGAACCAGAACAACATGCCCATGAAAAATCCCAACCCCTGTCCAAGAGATGAATCAATATTCTGAAATTATAGGTTTAGCTTTTGCGGCAAATCAAGCGGCGGCAAGCCCCTCAGCCAGATTATCAGGGAGATTTTACGCCTGCCTGCACATAAGGACGCAAGACGTCCGCCAGAACCCCGGCCCAAACCCTATGCCCCCGATAATTCAGGTGTCCGCTGCCCGCATGGCGGCCAAACCCCTGCAATTCCATCAAACCAGCATTGCCCGCCGCCTCTGATTGCATAACCCGGACCAGCATTTCATCCCAATCAACAAAGGCAATGCCATGCCGATTTATGACATCCTTGGCAGCCGTGATTATCTTCTGACGCGCGATAAGCTCGTCCCTGCATGAGTCAGCAGGTACAGGAACACGCAATGCCAGTAGCATCGGAGTATCTTTTCCAACGGCATCTCCGGCGGCCCGCATATCTTTAAGGAACTGATCTACAATTTTTCTATTATCTGATGTCATAGAAACTACCCAGAATTCCCACGAATTCCGCAGTGCCTCCTGCTCGCATTGTGCAGATACAGATAATTGGCTTTCCTCTTTTGAAGCAGGAAATACGAAATTGGGGATAGGACTCGGCTCCCTCATCTCAGACAAGAAAGATTTCGCCTCTTTCGCTTGGTAATAGGCACTCCGGAACAAATGCGAATGATGCATCATGTATATAAATGCCCGTCCGGGAACACTATCTGCATAACGCTGGGAAAAACGGTTGCGGAACCCATAAGAGCGCTCGACCTGCCCTTGTTCATTGATCCCATAGGCAGGGCCCTGACTGTCATGTCGTAACTCACCATTGTAAAGCTTGAAATCAGGCAGCAACATTAAACCCATATCAGGTTTAAACTCCGGGACCTCCTTTTCAAACCGGGTCAGCATCCGCAAGCCGTTACTGCCGCCCATAGCCAGATTGACGATATCAACCTTGTCGCCAACATCTTGCTGTAATGTACGCTCGGCCAGTGCTGCAAATGTCACCGGCCATTCCACCTGCAATGCCTCGGTAAAGGAGTCCCCCATCAAAGCAATGCGAAATCCGTCGTCAGCTTTATCAGACACATCACCATCACGACGGATGGCCTGTGTGTTTATATGAACCTGTACTTTATTTTCAACATTCCAGAGCACATCGCGATCCGGTTTATAGGCATACCCGATATCGTGATCAGGGCCACCCAGTTGGGGCTCGACAGCCGGAAGCACGCGAAAGAACGGCGAAACATTCCCGGCTGTCACCAAAACTTCCGCAAGGAGAACGCCAACAAAAAGACCAGCCATGATCAGAAGAATATTCCGCATGATCAGAACCTGAAATAAATAAAGGGGTTCGCAACCGTACTCTGGACCAGAACAAGTCCGACAATCACAGCTATCAGAACACCGCAAGCGAACGGAATATTGACCCTTCGCAGCCTGCACAGCATGGCCCTTGTATGAATTTTACTCTCGACATAATGAAGGACCATCAGCAGCAAGCAAAACGTGCCCAGGACAGGCCCCATCCCCATTTCATCATAAAAAAGAGAATTAGATTGATGTCCTGTAGCACCACCCCACATGACAGCCAGATATTCATACGCAGAATCCATATCGGCTGCCCGGAACAACACCCACAGGCTGATGACGATCAGCATATGCACCGGCCATGACAACCAGACCGGCAATTGCATCGTCCTTCCGGCCAGACGGGCGAGATAGATATAAGCACCCCACAACGCCCCCCAGGCCACGAATGTGTAATTTGCCCCATGCCACAATCCGGCCACCGCCATGGTCAGAACGACAACGCCAGCATTACGCAGTACATTCCCCCGGTTCCCGCCCAGAGGAATGTAAAGGTAATCCCTGATCCAGTGAGACAGCGTAATATGCCAGCGGCTCCAGAATTCCTGCGGTCCGCGGCTGAGATACGGCGTCTTGAAATTGACGGGCAGCTTTATGCCCAGCAGATAGGCCGACCCGATCGCCATATCCGAATAACCCGAAAAATCGAAATAGATCTGGAACGTAAAAAGGATCGCCCCCATCCACGCCCAATACGCATTCTCAGGCCCGAAATGGAATATATCGTCCACATACGGGGCAATGCCGTCAGCCAGAACGACCTTTTTAAAAAGCCCCAGTGCAAAGAGGGCAAACCCGTAGCTAACGAGATAAAGTTTCCGCCGGTTTCCATCAAAAAGCCTTTCCAGTTGTGGCAAAAGCTGATGAGCGCGCACGATCGGCCCGGCGATCAAATGCGGAAAAAACGATACGAACAGAGCAAAGCTGCGGAAGGATCGCGCCGGTGCCGCCAGCCCCCGCGCCACATCGATCTGATAGGACAGTATATGAAAGGTGTAGAAGGATATCCCGACAGGTATCCCCGCCGTTATATAGCTGACAGCCTGACTGCCCGCATCGCGCGCACCTAAAAACTCGGCATATTTGAAAAAGACCAGAAGACCCACATTGCCTATAACGGCCAGCGCAATCCGCCAGCGTATATTCGCAATACCGCGCGCGATCAGCCAGTTGACGGCAACAGACGTAAGGAAAATAAGCGAGTCATACAGCCCGCAGAAACAATAAAATATGACACTTGATATAAGAAGAAGACTGACCCCATGCCGGGGCACAAAAACAAACAGGCGCGACAGCGCCAGCAGGAGAAGATAGGAAAGAGAATTAAAAAGCATCTTATCCTGCTGATCTTGCGGGCCGTCTTATGCCCTGTTCTTCTCTTTGAGCCTTAGGCAAACATCACTGCTTCATAACAGTAATTCTAAAAGAGCCAAAACTCTTGCAAAGTATCTTCTTCATAACAAAAATCGAGAAGAAGATACCGAGAAAGAATCCAATAATTCCACCTACAGATGCGATAGTATTTTTATCAAGACCGACAACATTACCAATTATGCCAAAAACAAGCCCCAATAAAAAAGATGACCCTAGTGCAAGCAATATCGCACGCCAGCACCATGCCCACCAAACTCTTGTCGCAATAAGGTATGTAGGGTCAATTTCATTCATTTCTGCACCCTTTACTTATTCGCTTTTGCCGTCTTCAGAGTTGTCCCGCCACCAGCCGCCTGTGAATTCAGGCGCCCGGACTGGGAACCGACAGGTACATCCTTGTCATGGGCTAGCAAATCGATAATTTCCGTCATGCGCCGGGGCGTCAGGTCTTCATAGAAATTATCGTTGATCTGAACCATCGGCGCATTGACGCAAGCGCCCAGGCACTCGACTTCCATAAGGGTAAACTTTCCGTCTGCGGTTGTCTCACCCATGCCGATGCCCAGACGGTCATGGCAAACCTTCACGATGTCATCGGAACCGCACAACATGCACGGCGTCGTCGTACACATCTGCACCAGATACTTTCCCACAGGCTCGATGTTATACATCGAATAAAATGTCGCCACTTCATAGACCTTGATCGGCGGCTGCCCGACGATACGGGCAATCTCATCCATCGCCGCACGGGGAATCCAGCCCCCAAAAGGCGGGTTCGCTTTCGCCCCATCTTCAGCCACCTGACGCTGCGCAAGATCCAGCAAAGGCATGATCGCGCTGCGGGCACGTTCGGCGGGATAACGCCCGAGAATATCATTCACGGACGCCGCATCGCGGAACGCGAATGTTGCGGGCTGATAGGAGGCATTCAGATCAAGATGTTTTTTCATGTTAAGTCCACAATATTACTGTTGTTCTTTCTTGCAGCGCCATTTCATGGTCTGCACATCCGTCATCGTCACAAGGGCCACATCAGCCGATGTCAGATCAGGATTGAAAATCATCGTCCAGTTCTCGGCCTCATAACGGGGGCCGGAAATAAACTGCACCGGGTACTCGTGTTCTTGTCCGTTTGCATCCTTGGCATAGAGCTTATTCGCCTCAAAACGCACCGTTGCCGCATCACGGCGCTTTTCAGCGCGATCATTACCAAACCGCAGGACTACAACTTCATTCTGCTCGCATGTCATAGCCGTCAGGTCTGCCGCACGAACCGGAACAGACACCATCATGATCATCAGCATCAGAAGGAATGCGCGCAGCATCAGCGGTCAATCTCCCCGAACACGATATCCATCGAACCGATGATCGAGACCGTATCCGCCAGCAGGTGACCACGTGACTGGAAATCCAGCGCCGCCAGATGGGCAAATCCCGGCGCCCGAATACGGCAACGATGCGCCTTGTTGGTCCCATCGGAAACCAGATAGACGCCAAACTCACCCTTCGGTGCTTCCACAGCCGCATAGGTTTCCCCTGCCGGAACGTGATATCCTTCAGTGTACAGTTTGAAATGGTGGATCAAGGCTTCCATTGAACGTTTCATCTCGGCGCGCGGCGGCGGCGCGACTTTATAGTCGTCCACCATGACAGAGCCTTGCGGCATCTTTTCAATCGCCTGCTTCATAATCCGCAGGGACTGGCGCATTTCTTCCATACGCACAAGGTAACGCGCATAGCAATCGCCCGTCTTGCCGACTGGAATATCAAAATCCATCTGGTCGTATACTTCATAGGGCTGTGATTTACGCAGATCCCACGCCAGACCGGATGCCCGGATCATCGGACCGCTGAAACCCCAGTCCATCGCTTCGTCAGCAGTCACTGTACCAATATCAACTGTACGCTGCTTGAAAATACGGTTTTCTGTCAGCAATTCTTCCAAATCGCTAATCACCGGCGGAACGGATTTGAGTGCCCATTCATACATGTCTTCGGCCAGTCCGACAGGCATGTCATAGCGCACACCGCCCGGACGGAAATAGTTCGCGTGCAAACGGGCGCCGCAAACACGGTCGTAGAATTCCATTCCCTTCTCACGCTCTTCAAAGCCCCACAACGCCGGCGTAATCGCACCAACATCAAGGGCAAACGTCGTGATATTCAGAAGATGGTTCAGAACACGCGTCATCTCGGAAAACAGAACGCGGATATATTGCGCACGCGGCGGCGCCTTGATCCCCAGCAGGTTCTCAACCGCCAGAGCAAACGCATGCTCCTGATTCATCGGCGCAACATAATCGAGACGATCAAAATAAGGCGTCGCCTGCGTGTAGGTCTTGTATTCGATCAGTTTCTCGGTGCCACGGTGCAGCAGGCCGATATGCGGGTCCGCGCGCTCAACAACCTCGCCATCCAGTTCCAGCACCAGACGCAGCACGCCGTGTGCCGCCGGGTGTTGCGGTCCGAAGTTCATCGTATACGGCTTGATGTGGGTTTCCTGCCCCATATCCAGATAATCGGTCTTGGGAAGAGTCTGACTCATGATGCCTTTTTCTCCTTGGTCGCGGCGACGCGGGTATCAACCCAGCCGCGCACAGGCTTGGTCGCCTTTTCATCACCCGGAAGCTGGACGTCTGTCATCCCTTCCCATGGCGACATGAAATCGAATGTGCGGAAATCTTGTTGCAGTTTTACAGGCTCGTAAACCACGCGCTTGAGTTCATCATCCCAACGCACCTCGACATATCCGGTCAAGGGAAAGTCTTTACGCAACGGGTGACCTTCAAAACCATAATCGGTCAGAATACGGCGCAGGTCAGGATGGTTGCTGAAATAAATACCGAACATGTCCCATGCTTCACGCTCAAACCAGTTGGCAGAGCTAAAAACAGGAACCGCCGAAGGAACCGGCGTATATTCATCCGTCGCAACTTTCACGCGGATACGCGCATTCTGGGTCAGCGACAGCAAGTGATAGACAACATCAAAGCGCTCGGCGCGTTCGGGATAATCAACGCCGCAAACATCGATCAGCACCTTGAACGCGCATTCACGATCATCACGGAGAAACTGAAGAACGTCGAGGATCGCTTCGCGCTTCACGTAAAGGGTCAACTCGCCCTTCACCGTTTCGTGGCGAAGGATAGCCCCTTCAAGGTTTTCGGCGACATGATCAGCCAGATCGTTCAGAGCATCATCAGACATGGTTATCTCGCAATCCTGGTATCTTCACGCTGGATTTTCTTCTGCAATTGCAGCAACCCGTACACAAGCGCCTCAGCCGTAGGCGGGCATCCCGGGATATAGATATCGACCGGCACTATACGATCACAACCGCGAACGACGGAATAGGAATAGTGGTAGTACCCACCACCATTAGCGCACGACCCCATTGAAATCACCCAACGTGGCTCCGGCATCTGGTCATAAACGCGGCGCAACGCCGGTGCCATCTTGTTCGTCAGCGTACCCGCCACGATCATCACGTCGGACTGGCGCGGGCTGGGGCGCGGAATAATACCGAAACGGTCAAGGTCATAACGCGACATGTAGGAATGGATCATCTCCACCGCGCAACACGCCAGACCAAACGTCATCGGCCAGATCGACCCCGTGCGCGCCCAGTCGAACAACGCATCGGCCCCGGTCAGAAGGAAGCCCTTCTCGTTCAGATGTTTCGAAATGGCCGCGGGCACAACATCCTGTGTCGCCGCTGGTGGCAGCGGCAAACCGGTCATTGTTGTGGCGGGTGCCTGTACGACTTTACGCTCATGGGACATATCAGATTGATCCTGTTTCTCTGCTGTACTTACGGACGAGACTCCGAAATTTCTTCATAAATCCTGTATTTTCCATCATGACCCGCCATCACCAGAAGCGATATGGGGCTCTCGTATTTTTTAAGCTCCGAAAATCGTATGGCCCTGATCCTGACAGCCCCATTTTCTTCGGTGTATACAACATCGGAGTAGATGTTGCTGTCTCCTCTGGCCTTGGCTATCGGCAATGCCGCCCTGACCAGCCGCTTGTAATCGATTCCCTTAATAACCATCTCTTTGGACTGCCCGTCAGGGTAATAACGTGTATTCTTGATATACGCTTCCTCGGAATACAAATCAGCCATAGCCGGGTCGAATGCCTTCTCAAGCGCCGCATAACGCCCGAAAAAAATCTGGGCATCATCAATGGCGCCAGCATTCGCAATTCCCGGCATCATCAAAGCCAGAACAAGAAAAACTCTGAGGGTCCAGACGGTCATCATTCCCAGTCCAGCGCTCCCTTTTTCCATTCATAGATAAAACCGACAGTGAGAATCCCAAGAAAAACAACCATCGACCAGAATCCAAACAATCCGATATCACCCAGGGAAATCGCCCACGGGAACAGGAACGCCACTTCAAGGTCGAAAATAATGAACAGGATGGCGACGAGATAGAAACGTACGTCAAATTTGCTGCGTGCATCGTCAAAAGCATCAAAACCGCATTCGTAAGCCGCCAGCTTGTTGGCATCCGGACGGCGCCAACTGACCAGTTGTGATGCAATCACCAGCAACAGCCCGAAGCCGAGGGCGATCCCGACGAATAACAGGATAGGGAAATAGTTTTGCAGCAAGTCTGAAGGAGCCATGAGAGAAGCCTTCCGGGCAGGTAACGCGTTATAACGGCTTAGGAATACAACATATGCGCCCGGTTTGAAAGCCTCTTGGCCAGGTCATTTTTATTTCCCGTAATATTTTGCCGTTTAAGAAACGAGGCATAGAACCTTCCTCAACAGCGCAATAAAAAAAGGATGCCGAAGCATCCTTTTATGACCGCTGAAATGGCGCGAGCGACGGGACTTGAACCCGCGACCTCCTGCGTGACAGGCAGGCGCTCTAACCAACTGAGCTACGCCCGCAATTTCAACAGCCCGGTATCAGTACAGAAAACCACCCTGCTTTTCAAGCGTTTTCTCTACATTGGTATTCTAAAGACCAAAAAAAGAAAAAAACGAGTAAAGTCTATAGCTTAGGGTGCCATTCAAAGCTCTGGTCTCGCCCAGAAAAGAACCTGACCGATACTAAAAGAAATCGGTCAGG
>Ga0075163_10013058_pt1 | contig 10798 bp, 10 predicted proteins | sample JI1023141ADNA_FD_71478 | JGI IMG/M metagenome (GOLD analysis project Ga0075163, IMG submission 71478) | Wastewater effluent complex algal communities from Wisconsin, to seasonally profile nutrient transformation and Carbon sequestration -... | ecosystem: Engineered > WWTP > Effluent > Algae... | reverse complement strand
TCCACCCGCTGGAAGCCGCTGGCCGCGGCGCGCCCGGCCACGATCTCCGAGGTGCCGGGCTGGAACATCCGGCCCTCGATGATCCTCACCTGCGGCCTCAGTTGCAGGCCGGCGGGCGAGGTGCCGCGCACGCTCACGTTGCTGGGCTTGCCGTTGCTGCGCTTGGGCAGGTTGATCAGCACCATCGATTCGCGGCTGAACAGCCGCAGGCCCTGGGCATCGGTGGCGATGCCGGGCAGGGTTTCCAGGATGCCGGCCTGCACGCGCTCGATGGCACTGTTGATCTCGGCGCCGGCGCCCTTGCGCAGCACGATCGCGTTGTCGGGCTGGCCGGTGGCCACCAGCGTGCTGCGGATGCCCTCGCTCATCATCAGCACCGTCGCAAAGACATAGACCACCAGCGCCATGCCCCCGGCGGTGAGCAGGGTGGTGACGCGCCGCACCCACAGGTTGCGCGCGATGTACGAGAAGGGGACGGATTGGGTCATCGCCTCAGGCCACGTGGCGCAGCCCCTGCACGATGTCGATGCGACTCATCTTCCAGGCCGGCCAGGCCGCGGCCACCACGCCCACCACCAGCGCCGCGCCCGCCTGCAGCGCCATGGTCAGCGGCGACACGTGGAAGGCCGGCAGCAGGTTGCCCACCGCCTTCCCGAACGCGGCCGCCAACGGCAACGTGAGCGCGATGCCGATGAGCGCGCCGATGGCAGCGATCATCAGGCTCTCGCCGAACAGCAGCCGCACCACGAACGCTGGCGGAAAGCCCAGCGCCTTGAGCGTGGCGTACTCGGCCAGGCGCTCGCGTGCCGTCATCGTCATGGTGTTGGCCATCACCGCCATGATGATGATGACGATGATGAAGCTCACCGCCTGGATGGCCACAAGGATGGCTTCGCTCATCGACACGAAGCCCAGCTGGAAGGCGGCCTCGGTTTCGGTCAGGGTCTCGGCCAGCGAGTTGGCGAATGACGCATCGACGCGCTGCGAGATGGCCGCCGCGTTGTTGGGCTCGTCGATGCCCAGGATGTAGACGCCCACCACGTCGGTGCGGCGGGGGCTGCGCTTGCGCAGGGTCTCGTTGATGTAGGCCCACTGCACCAGCAGTTGCCCCTCGTCGGTCTTGGCCTCGGCGCCGTCCCAGATACCCTGCAAGGTGAATGTCCAGGTGCCCGGGTAGATGGTGCCGCGCAGGGGGATCTGGTCGCCCAGCTTCCAGCCGTACTTGTCGGCCAGCTTGCGGCCGGCCACCGCACCTTGGCGGTCGCGGATGAAGGCCTGCTTCTGGGCGTCGGGCATCAGGTACTCGGGGTACAGCGCGAGGTAGCTGGCCGGCTCCACCGCAAACTGCGGGAAGAAGTTGCGCTCGGTGATGTACACCCCGCCGAACCAGTTGGCCCAGCTCACCTGGCGCACCCCTTCGATGCCGCGCAGCTTTTGCGCGTAGTTGAGCGGCAGCGCGAAGGTGAGCGAGATGTTGCTGCGGGTGACCAGCCGGGTGCTCGAGCTCGTTTCCACGCCGGCGTACCAGGCGTCGACGATGGTGCGCAGCATGCCGAACGCGCAGATCGCCACCACCAGGCCCACCAGCGTGAGCCCCGTGCGCAGCTTGTGGCGGAACGCGTTCTTGAGCAGCAGCTTGAGCAGGAACATGGCCGGTGCCTCAGGCGGCGGAGTCGGGCACCAGCACGCCCTTTTCGAGGTGCACCACGCGGTGCGCCTTGGCAGCGGCCTTCGGGTCGTGCGTCACCATCACGATGGTCTTGCCGAGGTCGGACACCAACTGCTCCAGCAGCCCCAGCACCTCTTCGCCGGTGTGCCGGTCGAGGTCGCCGGTGGGCTCGTCGGCCACGATGAGCAGCGGGTCGGTGACGAAGGCGCGGGCGATGGCCACGCGCTGCTGCTGGCCGCCCGAAAGCTCGTTCGGGAAATGGTCGGCCCGGTCGGTCAGGTCCACCAGCGCCAGGGCTGCGGCCACGCGCTCGTGCCGCTCGCGCGACGACAGCGGCGTCAGCAGCAGTGGCAGGGCCACGTTGTCGAAGGCCGACAGCACCGGCATCAGGTTGTAGAACTGAAAGATGAAGCCGACGTTGGCGGCGCGCCAGTCGGCCAGTTCGCCTTCGGACAGTCGCGCGATGTCCACGCCACCGATCTCGATGGTGCCGCTGCTGGGCTTGTCGATGCCGGCGATCAGGTTGAGCAGCGTGCTCTTGCCCGAGCCGCTGGGGCCCATCAGCGCGACGAAATCGCCCTGGGCCACCTCGAGCTCGATGTCCAGCAGCACGGGTATCGCCTGGCCGCCCCGCACATAGCCCTTGCTGAGGTGGTGGATGCGGATCAGCGGCGGCGCCGCTTCACTCGTCATTTGCCGGCCACCGCGATGCGATCGCCGGCCCGCAGCCGCTCGCCAGGCGCAAGCACGATGCGCTCGCCCGATTTCAGCGCCTGGCCGGTGATCTCCTGCACGTCGCCGATGGTCCGGCCCAGCGCGACGGGCAGCAGCTCGACGGTGTCGCCCTGCACGCGGAAGACCACCTTGCGGCCATCGCGCTCGACGATCGCCTTGGGGTTGACGGCGATCACCGGCAACTGGTCCTCGGAGGTGGCGGGCTTGGACAGGAAGCTCACCTTGGCGCTCATCTCCGGCAGGATGCGCGGATCGAGCTTCTCGAAGCGTATCTTGGTCATCACCGTGGCCTTGGCGCGGTCCACCGTGGGCACGATGCGCGAGACGCTGCCGCGGAAGCGCGTGTCGGGGATGGCGTCCAGCGTGATCTCCACCGGCTGGTCGGCCTTGACCTTGGCAACGTTGCTCTCCGACACGTCGGCCTCGACTTCGAGCGTGCCCATGTCGGCCATCGTGACCACGGCGCCGGACGTGCCGCTGGCGCTGGAAAAGGGCGTGATCATGTCGCCCACGTTGGCGTTCTTCACCAGCACCACGCCGTCGAAGGGCGCCCGGATCTCGGTGTTGACCTGGTTGACCTGCTGCACCCGCACCTGCGCCTGGCTTTGCGCGATGGCCGCCTGCGCGCTGCCGATGGAGGCCTGCGAAAAGGCCACCGTGGCATGCGCGGTCTGAGCGCGGCGCTCCGCCGCATCCACGGCCTGCGGGGACACGAAGCCCTGCGCCCGCAACTCCACCTGGCGTTTCAGTTCGGCATCGGCGTTGACGGCCTCCACCTGCGAGCGGCGCAGGTCGGCCTCGGCCTGCCGCAAGGCCGCCTCGGCCTGGCGCACGCCGACCTGGGTGGCGGCGATGCCGGCCTGCACGTCGGTGGCGTCGAGCCGGCCGATCAGGTCGCCCTGCTTGACGATGCTGCCCTCGCGCACCAGCAATTCGATGAGCCGACCGGTGCCCTTGGAGGCCACCGCCGCGCGCCGCTGCGCCACCACGTAGCCCGACGCCGTGAGCTGGGCCAGCGCCTGCGACGGGTAGGCCGCCAGCACCGAGCTCACCTGCACCTCGGTCTTGCGCGGGGCCAGCAGCGCCGCGGCCGCACCGCCCAGCACCAGCACGCCGAGCACCCAGGGCCACCAGCGGCGGCGTCTGCGCAGCGGCTTGCCGGCGCTGCGGTCGATTCGCAATTGGCCCAGGCCTGGGCGGGCCGGGCCGGCCTGGCCGGTGGCGGGCGTGGGGGCCTCGGCCGGGGTGGTGCGAACAGTGGATTCGGGGCTCAAGGGGTCGTTCATGGCGGGCAAGCATGCCACGCCTGGGTTTCAAGGGGCTGGCGGCGGCAGGCCGGGGTAGTTCGCGGGCGTCCACACCGTCTTGCGGGCGTGCACGCTCCAGGGCGTGCCGGCACGCAGGGCGGCGCCAAATGCGGCTGGGTCGGTCACCCAGCTGCCGCCGAATGCCGTGACGCCGCGCCGGAACAACGCGTCGGGCAGGCAGCCGGCGCTGGGGCCGATCATCGCGATGGCCAGGGCGTTGCGGCAGCGCGAGAGCACGTCGTCGAGCGTGTCGTTGAGCAGCACGGTGCTGGTGATCAGCACCTTCTCGCAGTCCAGCAGGGCGCTCGGCTCCAGCGTCACCGTGTAGCCGTCGCGGTCACCGGCCAGGTCGGCGCGCAGTTCCAGCACCGTCAGGCGGGCGCCGCAGGCTGTCACCCGCTTCACCAGCGGCGGAAAGTGTCCGACCATGCCGATGTGCTCGCCGGCCCGGGGCGCCAGGCCGCCGATCGAATCCGCCGCGTCGGGAGGCTGCAGCCCGGCCCGGTCGAGCAGGTGGCGGCTGAGGGCATTGACCGCGGCAAAGCCGAGCGCGCGGACGGGGCCCTGGCCGTCGCGCCATTGCGCCGCCAAGGCGAGCGCGTCGGCACCGACCACGCCATGGGTCGACGCCGGCCCCGACAGCTGTGCCAGGGTGTCGCCCAGCAGCACATAGCTCAAGCCGATGGCCCCGCTGTCGAGCTCGATGGCGCAGAACTCGGCGTCCTTGCTGCCGTTCCACGGGTGGGGCGGCAGGTGCAGCGCCCGCACCCGGGGACGGACCGCGGCCAGATGCAGTTGCAGTTGCGCGAGGAGGTCGTCGGCGGCGCTCATCGACGAATCATGCCGCAGCAGCCCTTGAAAGCTCCGCCGCCGGCCCAAAATGCCGGCCGCGTACCCTCAACGTTCCGCAGGCGGTCCGGTCGCCCGGCAGTTTTCCAACTTCGATTTCGCACCCGAACGAAACCATGAACAAGCAAACCCATGCCTTCCAGGCCGAGGTCAAGCAGATCCTGCACCTCGTCACGCACTCGCTCTATTCGAACAAGGAGATCTTCCTGCGCGAACTGATCTCCAACGCATCGGACGCCTGCGACAAGCTGCGCTTCGAGGCACTGGACAACAGCGCCCTGTACGGAGAGCAGCCCAACCTCGAGGTCCGGGTGTTCTTCGACGCCGAGGCCAAGACTCTCACCATCCGCGACAACGGCATCGGCATGAGCGCCGACGAGGCTGCATCCCACCTGGGCACCATCGCCAAGAGCGGCACGCGCGAGTTCGTGGCCAAGCTCGAAGGCGAGCAGAAGAAGGACGCCAACCTGATCGGCCAGTTCGGCGTGGGCTTTTATTCCGGCTTCATCGTGGCCGATCGCATCACGGTCGAATCGCGCCGTGCCGGCCTCGACCCGAGCCTGGGCGTGCGCTGGAGCAGCGAGGGCACCGGCGAGTACGAACTCGAGACCATCACGCGGGTCGATCGCGGTACCGACGTGGTGCTGCACCTGCGCGACGAGGAGGCCGACGAGTTCCTGAAGACCTGGAAGCTCAAGTCCGTCATCGGCAAGTACTCCGACCACATCTCGCTGCCCATCCTGATGCGCAAGGAAGAGTGGGACGACGAGAAGAAGGCCCAGGTCACCAAGGACGAGTGGGAGACGGTGAACAAGGCCGCGGCGCTGTGGTCGCGCGCCAAGAGCGACATCACCGACACCGAGTACCAGGACTTCTACAAGCAGATCAGCTACGACACCGAGGCGCCGCTGGCCTATACCCACAACCGGGTGGAAGGCCGCAGCGAGTACACCCAGCTGCTCTACATCCCCGCCAAGCCGCCGATGGACCTGTGGAATCGCGACAAGCGTGGCGGCGTCAAGCTGTACGTCAAGCGCGTGTTCATCATGGACGACGCCGAAGCGCTGATGCCGGTGTACCTGCGCTTCGTGAAGGGCGTGATCGATTCGGCCGACCTGCCCCTGAACGTCAGCCGCGAGCTGCTGCAGGAAAGCCGCGACGTGAAGGCCATCCGCGAGGGCTCGACCAAGCGCGTGCTGGGCATGCTCGAGTCGCTGGCCGACAGCGACAGCGCCGATGACAAGGCCAAGTACATGAGCTTCTGGCGCGCCTTCGGGGCGGTGCTGAAGGAAGGCATCGGCGAAGACTTTTCCAACCGCGAGCGCCTGTCCAAGCTCTTCCGCTTCGCCTCCACGCATGCGGACGAGGGTGTCTCGCTGGCCGACTACGTGTCGCGCATGAAGGAAGGCCAGGACAGCATCTACATCATTGCGGCCGATACGCTGGCCGCCGCCAAGTCCAGCCCGCAGCTGGAGATCTTCCGCAAGAAGGGCATCGAGGTGCTGCTGCTGGTCGACCGCGTCGACGAGTGGATGCTCAGCCACCTCTACGAGTTCGAGGGGCACCAGCTCCAAAGCGTGGCCAAGGGCGCGGTCGACCTGGGTTCGCTTCAGGACGAGGAAGAGAAGAAGCAGGCTGCCGACCTGGCCGAGAGCTTCAAGCCCACGCTCGAGCGGCTGAAGGAAGCGCTGAAGGACCGCGCGAAGGACGTGCGCGTGACCACCCGCCTGGTCGATTCACCGGCCTGCATCGTCGTGGAAGAAGGCGACATGAGTGCCCACCTGGCGCGCCTGCTCAAGCAGGCCGGGCAGGACGCGCCGAAGTCGCAGCCGATCCTCGAGGTGAACGCCGAACACGCGCTGGTCAAGCGGCTGGCCGCCGATGGCGCACCTTTCGACGACCTCGCGCACATCCTGTTCGACCAGGCCTTGCTGGCCGAGGGCGGGCAGCTCGAAGATCCGGCCGGTTACGTGTCGCGGGTGACCCGTCTGCTGGCGGTCTGAACGCTTCAGCCGGCGGGCTGGTCAGTCGATGTCCGCCGGCGTGATCGGCGGCTCGGCCATGGCTTCGAGTTGCTCGCGCAATTGGGTGGTCTGCTGCCCCCAGTAGCCGGATGTGCCGAACCACGGAAACGCGGCCGGGAAGGCCGGGTCGCTCCAGCGCTCGGCCAGCCAGGCGCTGTGGTGGATCATGCGCAGCGTGCGCAACGGCTCGATCAAGGCCAGTTCGCGCAGGTTGAACGACTGGAACTGCCGGTAGCCGGCCAGCACGGCCGCGATCTGCAAGCCCATGGCCTCGCGGTCTCCTGAAAGCAGCATCCACAGGTCCTGAACGGCAGGGCCCATGCAGGCGTCGTCCAGGTCCACCAGGTGCGGTCCGGTGTCGCGCCACAGGATGTTGCCTGGATGGCAGTCGCCATGCAGGCGCAGCTGGCTGGGTTGCACGGCCTCGAAGGCCTCTTCGACTGCTGCGATGGCTGTGTCGCAGGCGGCGCGCCAGCCGGGTTCCTGGGCCGGCGGGATCATGTCCAGCGCCAGCACACGGTCGCGCGCCGCGTGCCCGAATGTCTGCGCGTTCAGTGTCCGTCGGGTGGCGAAGGGGCGGCGCTCGCCCACGGCGTGCAGGCGGCCGATGAAGCGGCCAATCCAGCGCAAGGTGTCCAGGTCTTCGAGTTCGGGGGCGCGACCGGCGTGGCGCGCAAAGGCGGCGTACCGAAAGGGCTGGGTGTCGATCGTGCGGTGGGCCAGCGTGGTCCCGTCCGCCAGCACCAGGGGCGCCACCACCGGCACCTCGGCTCGAGCCAGTTCGATCGCGAAGGCGTGCTCTTCGAGGATCTGGGCATCGGTCCAGCGCTCGGGACGGTAGAACTTGGCCACCACCGCGCTGCCATCCTCCAGGAAGACCTGGAACACCCGGTTCTCGTAGGAATTCAGCTGAAGCAGGCGACCGTCGCCGCGCAGTCCCACCTCGTCCAGGGCATCGAGCACGGCCTGCGGACTGAGTCGATCGAACGGGTGGAGGTGTTGCGGGTGGCCGGTCATGCCGGATTGTCGGCGACGCTGCCACCTGGCCGCAGCCTGGCCGCTTGGGCTGGCGCCGGCTAAACGCCGGCCTCAGTGCCGGCCTCAGTGCCGGATGGGCCGCGCGGCGCGCGGGAAGTCGTCCTGCGCGGCATCGGCCAGATCGGGTGGCATCGTCGCGGGGCCGGCGGCCGAGCGGTCGACGGAATTGCTGCTGTCCAAGGCCCCCAGCACGCTGGTGCCCACGGCCTCCGGGCGGTTCTCGGACGAGAAGAACGAGTCGTGGAAGAAGCCTGAATCCTGCCAGAGCGTGGTTCGTTCGCGCCGGCGCGAGGCGACTGCCGTGGCCAAGGTGGAGCGCGCCTGGTGCACCGCGGGCGCGGGCTGGGGGCCGCGCGACGAGGCTGCGCTCTGCGGCACCAGCATCTGCAGTTCCGGGATCGATGGCAGGTGATCGGCCGGGCAGCGCAGGTAGCGGATCCGGCAGGCGGCCAGCACCGACTGCTTGATCTGAGTGATGCGGCTTTGGGCCAAACCGCTGCCATCCATCACCAGGTCGATCGTGGCCAGCACGCGACCATTGGCACTGCACACGGCAAAGGCGACATGGATGCCACCCAGCAGGTCGTACCAGTAGCGCACCTGCTGTGGGTCATTGGGCTGGCAGAACCGCACCAACGGCAACTTGGACAGCACGATGTGGTGCGGCAAGGCTTCCCGCAGTTGCCTGTAGATCCGGCGCTCATCGGCACTGAACACCGGGCGTGCCGACAGGGCCCAGTCGGTGGGCAGGGGGTGGCTCGCGCGACCCTTGCCGGGGCGCATGTACAGCCACACGCCCACCGATGAAATCACGGCTGCGGCGGCCAGCGCAATGATCCACAGGGTGTTGGGTTGCATGAAGCGCCCTTGTCGCGGGGGTCCAGGGTGTCCCAAGGCTGCGACAACTGACCTGAGACGGGCAGGCGGATATTAACGCGCGGGGTCGCAACGCCATATGGTGCGCACCCCGCAAACGCCGCTCAGTCGAGGGGGAGACTCCCCTGGATGGGGGACGGAAGACCGACCCGTTGCGCTATTCGCGTTCCTGGCGCGGTCCCGTCTCGATGCGCTGGATGCCGGAGCGCACCTCGCTGATGGCGTCGACCACGGCATCCACCAGTCGGGCCTGCTGCTTGAACCGGTAGTCGAATTCGGCGGCGCCGTCGGTGATCACCTGCTCCAGGTGCGAGGCAAGGGTCTCGGGCGGAAGTTTGAGGTAGGCATCCGACTCTGGTCCGTCGCGGTGCAATGTCGCGCCCGCGGTCTTGGCGATGCGCAACATCGGCACGTTCTCGCTCAGTGCATGGATGAAGATCGTACTCAAGCCGCGGTTGCGGGTGTGCAGCATGGCGTGCTCGAACAACCTCGCGCCGTAGCCCCGACCACGGTGCTTGCCACTCACGGAGCATCCGAACTCGGCCGCGTGCGGATCCATGCCCGGTGCAGTGCCGCTGGGAGGATAGGCCAGGTGGGCCATTGCGATGAGTTCGAGCCGACGGTTGAAGACGCCGAAGACTTCGTCCCTGTCAAAGTCCAGCCCGTCGACGTAGCGGCCGATCTGGACATCGTCGGCCTGGTATCCGAAGCGCAGGTATCGGTCGTGCGGCGACAAGGCAGTCAGGTGCTCGACGATGCGCGGACGTTGTCGTGGCGACAAGGAGCGGATTGGGATCCATGGCAGTTGGGGCGCCGCTGTGGTGGCGGTCTCGACCGGCCCGCCGGTCGGGGCGGCATGGTCATTGACCGCATTGCCGGATGGGGCCGGTGGCGATGAAGCGGGCAAGGTGTTCTGCATGGAGAGGCTCCACTGAAGGGTTAACCCTTATACTACAGGCATTGCTGCGATGCAGCATCGCTTCTGGCGATCGGGTTTGTGATCTTTGCAGGCCAAGGCTATACTGCTCGGCTGCCCAAATGATGGCTGGGTAGTGCGTGGGACCTGTTCGACCAAGTGTTCGATTCAGGCCCACGGGTGGCGGGGCCACCTGCAATGCGGCGAGCATTGCATGAAAGCGGAGAGGCTGCCCTCATAAGCAGTTCCGAAGCGGATTCCCCACCGTGATGCCATCTTGTCTGCACCTTTCAATTTCAGGAAGGTGCGTCTAAAGAGAAACACTCATGAAGACCTTCAGCGCCAAGCCGGCCGAAGTGAAGCACGAGTGGCTCGTGCTTGATGCCACCGATAAGGTGCTCGGACGTGTCGCCAGCGAAGTGGCACTCCGTTTGCGCGGCAAGCACAAGGCCATTTACACGCCTCACGTCGATACCGGTGATTTCATCATCGTCGTCAATGCCGACAAGCTTCGTGTCACGGGCGCCAAGTCCGAAGACAAGATGTACTACCGGCACTCGGGCTACCCCGGCGGCATCCGCGCCACCAGCTTCAAGGACATGCAGGCCAAGCACCCCGGCCGCGCGCTCGAGAAGGCGGTCAAGGGCATGCTGCCCAAGGGCCCGCTGGGCTACGCGATGATCAAGAAGCTGAAGGTGTATGCCGGTGGTTCCCACCCGCACACCGCCCAGCAGCCCAAGGCGCTGGAAATCTAAGGAGCGGTGATGATCGGTAATTGGAACTACGGCACCGGCCGCCGCAAGTCTTCGGTGGCTCGTGTCTTCATCAAGCGTGGCGAAGGCCAGATCATGGTCAACGGCAAGCCGGTGGCAGATTACTTCGGCCGCCAGACCTCGATCATGATCGTCAAGCAGCCCCTGATGCTGACGAACAACGAGACGGCGTTCGACATCAAGGTCAACGTGCACGGCGGTGGCGAATCCGGCCAGGCCGGCGCTGTCCGCCACGGCATCACGCGCGCCCTGATCGACTACGACGCGACGCTCAAGCCGGCCCTCTCGGCCGCCGGGTTCGTCACGCGCGACGCCCGCGAAGTGGAACGCAAGAAGGTCGGCCTGCACTCCGCTCGCCGCCGCAAGCAGTTCTCGAAGCGGTAAGCATTCACTTGAAAATTGCTGTGCAATTTTCAAGTGGCTCCGCGAGCGCAGAAAGGCCCGGCGAAGCCGGATCCTTCCTGCGAGGGGGACCGTGCTGCGCGCTGCGCATCCCGGTCCATACAAAGCCGCACAAGTTCGCACTTGCTGCGGCTTTGTTCATTGGGGAGAGCCCGCCACCATGCGTTTCCGACTGCTCAGGCGCCGCCTGACCATCAGCGCCCCCCGCA
>Ga0075163_10013056_pt1 | contig 10799 bp, 6 predicted proteins | sample JI1023141ADNA_FD_71478 | JGI IMG/M metagenome (GOLD analysis project Ga0075163, IMG submission 71478) | Wastewater effluent complex algal communities from Wisconsin, to seasonally profile nutrient transformation and Carbon sequestration -... | ecosystem: Engineered > WWTP > Effluent > Algae... | reverse complement strand
GATGCCACCTCCACGGTCAGCGAAGGAGACGCCTTCAATGGCCTGGCCAATGAACTTGATATCCGCGTACTGCACATGGCTTTTGGCTGGACCATTCAAGTGGATGTAAACGGCGATCGCAAGGCAGACATGGCAATAGACGTCCTGGATGTAACCCACGGCATCAGTTGGAGCATTGCTGACTTCATACTGACCGATGTCTGAATTGTTCAGTGATTGAGCATCGGCCAGAGTGACGCCACCAGCGATAGCGCCAGCATGATGTTGATGACACGGTACCAGCGTGGGTCGGTCAGGACGGCCCGCAGCCCTGCGCCGAAAAGAACCCAAGCCGAGATGCTGAAAAGCCCTGCAACGAAGTAGCAGGCGACGACGGCGAGGACACCAAGCATTGGGTTGTCGGCGATGGCAAAGGCCGCAACGGTGGAGACAGCCATGGTCCAGGCTTTGCCGTTGACCCACTGGAAGAGCGCCGCCTGCAAAAAGGTCATTGGCTCTCCACGTTGTGTTTCACTGCCGGAGGCAGGACGGGACAGAGCAATCTTCCAGGCCAGCCACAGCATATAGGCGGCACTCGCGTATTTCAGAATCGTGAGAGCTTGCGGAACGGCAACAAAGAACTGGCCGAGCCCCAACCCCACCACCAACACCATCAATGGCCATCCGAACTGGATTCCCGCCGCGTGTGGCAGGGTGCGCCTCACGCCAAAATTGATGCCGGACGCCATAAGCATGATGTTGTTTGGTCCCGGCGTGAAGGCGAGGACAAAGCAGAAGGTGAAAAGGGCGATGAGGTAGTCAGTGGTCATGCCCGTGCATGGCCGAAGGCGTAGCGGCAGGCAAGCGCATCATGCAACTGGGGCATGGCACGCATGAGCGGCACTCGCTTGTCGGAACCAAGGCTTTCGCTATCTTCCGGGATTGTCTGGTGCCGCACACCTCCCCTGTTGCCGCGCCCGATCCCCTGCGTAACTGGGCTCTCTCGATGGAGAGGTGTGACTGATCAAATGATCAAAGGCCGGAGTTTTCCGGCCTTTTTCTTTCACCTCACGCCCGCGCCCGTTCCGCTTCTCGCGCTTTGCGCGTGGTCAGCAAATCGCTGATGGCATGGGCTGGCATCGGCTTGTGGAAGTAATAGCCCTGCAACTCCGTGCAGCCTGCGAGCTTGAGCACGGCTACCTCTTCCTGCTTTTCCACGCCCTCCGCCGTCACTTCGGCTGAAAGACCGCGCGCCACCAGCAGCGTGCCTTGCACGATGGCCAGTTCCGCCGGATTGGACAGCACCTTGGTGATGATCGAACGGTCAATCTTGATGCGGTTGAAGCTGAATGTCCGGAGATAGCCAATAGACGAGAAGCCGGTGCCGAAATCATCAAGCGCCACCTTGATGCCGTAGCGCTGCAGCTCCTTGAACACCTGTTTGGCGCGGTCGGCGTCGCGGATCAATGAGGTCTCGGTGATCTCAAACTCCAGGCGATGGGTGGGAATGCCGTGCGATTCAATGATTGCCATGGCACGTTCGACAAAACGCGGATTGTTGAGCTGCACAGCCGAGATATTGACGGCGAGGCGCAGGTCCGGCCAGTTGCGGGCCGCTGCACAGGCCTTGTCGAGAATGAGTTCACCGAGATCATCAATCAGGCCAGCTGTTTCGGCCACCGCAACAAATCTGTCGGCCGTCACCTTGCGGGAAGAAGACTGCGGCCAGCGCGCCAACGCTTCGACACCGGAAATGCGCATGTCACGCACCGAAATGACCGGCTGGAAGGCGATTTCAAGCTGCTTCGTCTCGATGATGCCGCGCAATTCGGAAGCGATGGATTGTGCTTCCGCCCGTTCGACGTCGAAGCTCGCATCATACATGCACTTGCGATTCTTGCCTTCCGTCTTTGCCTTGTACATGGCGATATCTGCCCGGCGCAGGATCTCCAGTTCGTCAAGATCGGTTTTGTCCGAACAGGCAATACCAATGCTGGCGCCGACAAAGGCGATGCGCCCATCGATATCGAAGGGCTTGGCGAGAAAACGTAACAGATGTTCGGCGAATTCTTTCGAGTCGGCTTCGGCCGCTTCACCAGAGAAAAGCACCACAAACTCATCGCCACCCATACGGCTCGACAGAACAGATTTTCCCGCAAGCCGCGCGATGCCGGTGCCCACGGCCCGCAGCAGCCGGTCACCCAATTGGTGGCCGTAACTGTCATTCACATCCTTGAAGCCATCAAGATCTGCATAAGCAATGACATGTTGCCCTTGCCCGCCGGCGCGTATCGCCTTGAGCTTTTCCAGCATGGCGGCACGGTTTGGCAGTTCGGTGAGTGGATCATGGCGAGCTTGATGCAGGGCGCGCTCTTCGTTGTTGGCAAGGTTTTGGATGAGACGCCAGCAGACAAAGGCAATGCCCGTCATCACCAGAATAAGGAAGCCAAGTGTGGCGCTGGCTTTTGAGCGTGCGCCAGATGTCGCCGTCTGTCCCAGATTGCGGTCTTTCCAGGAGAGGCCAAATGCGGCTACGCCATCAATGCTGTTGACCAGCAGACCGGCTTCCGGCGTTTCCGCTGCCTGTTGCACCTGCAAGTCGCTGACGAGATAACGCGCCTGTACGCCACCCAGGAGTTGGTCATTCAGAAGCCTTACAAAAACAAGATAACGCGTGGGCGTGGCAGTGCTGTCACCCGCGGTTGCACGCAGGATGGGTGCCATGGCCGTAACCGCTGGACCATCGGGTGTTTGCACAAATGATGTAGCAACTGTTGTGGCAGAACGGCCTTGCAACTTCGCCAACATGCTTTCATGTGCACCACCGAGATAGCGTGACATGTCGTAGGATTGGTCGCGCGGCACGCCAGCTGTTACCAGAGGCATGGATTGGCCCTGCTCCATGACGACCACGCGATCATAGGACTGTCCCACGGAATTGATGCTCCCCCAGGTACTGGCCACCCATGCGGCGTTCACCTGCGGATAGATATTGGCGTAGGCCTCGTCCCACGTCGCATTCTGGCGCACCAGGCGGGCAAGATCATTCTCTGCTGATTTGAGTACCCGCTGCACAATCTCACGGTTGCGGGCATTTTCAACCTGGTCAGCGCTGTCTGACACCCGGTTGAGCAGATCCGTCGTCAAAGACAAAACACCAAGCGAGGCCAGAAGGAGCGGCAGGGCAATCGCGATGATGAACCGCCAGCCCACAAGATTACGCATGTAAAACCCCAAGATTGAGGCCTCACTTTTGGGCACTATCCTTAATCAAGCCATTAACCGGCACACCTGACGGCTGCAGAAACCAGCCATTTCCCCTTAAACCTCGCGTTAGGGTAAATGGCTGGTTAATTTTCGAGGGTCAGGCCGCCTTCGCCGCTGCGGCTGCTGCAACCACCTGCTCCGCAGCGCGACCGGTCAGTTCGGCCATGTGGTCAAAGCGGGTGGAGAAGGTGCCGACACCTGCCGTGGCCGAGCGCAACTCGATGATCAGCGAGGCGATCTCGGCTTCCGGCATCATGGCCTTTACGGTGTCCCAACCTGTCCAACCGTCGCGCCCGTCAAAACCCAACAACTGCCCACGATGGCCGGTGACGATCTGGTTGACGCGCGGTGTCGCTTCGTTCGGACAATGGATATCGACTGCCAGAACAGGCTCCAGCAACACCGGCGAACATTGCGGCATGCCTTCACTCATGGCGAGACGCGCCGCCATCTTGAAGGCCATTTCCGAGGAGTCGACGTCGTGATACGAACCCTCAGAAAGGTTGACGTTGAAATCCACCACCGGGAAGCCCAGCGGCCCCCGCCCCATCCATTCACGAATGCCCATTTCCACCGCCGGGATGTATTGCTTGGGCACAACACCGCCAGTGATCGTGTCCGAGAACACGAAGCCCTCGCCCCGTGCCAGTGGTTTGATCTCCACCACCACATCACCATATTGGCCATGGCCGCCGGACTGCTTCTTGTGGCGTCCGCGGATCTGCACCGACTTGCGGATGGTTTCCTTGTAGGCGATGCGGCGCGGCTTCGAGAGAGCGTGGACGCCAAATTTGCTCGCCAGTTTCTCAATGGCCACCCGCAAGTGCATCTCGCCCTGCCCCCACAACACCATGTCACCCGTGTCATGTTCATGGGTAAGTGCCAACGATGGATCTTCCTCGATCAGGCGATGCACTGCCCCTGTGAGCTTCACTTCATCCTTGCGGTCGGCAACCGAAATGGCAAAGCCATAAACACCCGGCGTCGCATCGTGGGGCGCAAGCTGCGGTGTGTTGCCCTTGGCCGTTGCGACAGTTTCGCCCGTGGCAATGCCTTCCAAACGGCCAAGCGCAACTGTTTGTCCCGCTTCTGCCTTGGCGATCTTGCTTTGCCCGACTCCGGTATAGTTGTGAACGCCGGCAACGCGCGCCTCTTGCCCTTTGCCACCATAGAGCGTCACACCATCGGCGATTTCTCCCGACAGCACCCGGGCCAAGGAAAGCTTGCCGCCCTGTGCGGTGTGAAAGGTCTTGAGGACCTGTGCCACGGCGCCACTCCCCGCCTTGACCCCGAGCCGCGCTGCCGTGGCCGACACTCCCCGCACATCATGGCGCAAGGATTTGAGCAGGCGGCCAACGCCATTGCCGTGCTCGGCCGAACCGAACAGCACGGGGGTCACATGGCCTTCCGCCACATCGCGTGAGAGATCGGCGAAGACCCGGTCCTTCGGAGGCTCCATGTCGGCGAGCAGTTGCTCCATCAATTCATCATCGTGATCGGCGAGGCTTTCCAAGAGTGTGAAACGCTCCTGCTTTTCCATGGCCGCAAGATCAGATGTCATCTCGACAACCTGACTCTCAGCCAGTTCGCGATAGACATAGGCGCGCTCCAGCGCCAGATCGACGTAACCCGTCACCACGTTGTTTTTCCAAATGGGCAGTTGCCGCAACACCAGATTTTTTCTGCTGGCAGGCTGCATCCACTGCAGGACATCGCGTGGACTGGCCTCTGCCCGGTCGATCTTGTTGAGAAAGATGATACGCGGCAAATTGAGGTCATCCAATTGCCGCAGGATGAGTTGCAGGGCCGGAGCCTTCTTGGCGTCGGCATCACAGACAACGATGGCCGCGTCGCAGGCCGTCAGCGCCGCGCGTGCGTCTTCGGCGAACTCAATCGATCCCGGGCAATCAACGAAGGTGAAGCTGTCGCCCATGAAACTGGCGCCAGCCACATTCAGCTCCACACCCATGGCGTGGGAGCGGGCTTCGGTACTTGCATCGCCTGCCAGCGACTTGTCGGCGGACTTGCCCTGCCGCGTGATGGCACCTGTACGGTACAACAACGCCTCCAGAAGCGTCGTCTTGCCGCTTTGATAGGGCCCAACGATTGCGATCAGTCGTGGGCCCTGTTCTCGTCTGCCGGATGTGTCCATGGCTCAAGCCTCCCATTCTGGTGTTGTCAGCAGAGGGGGCCGAAAGCGGCATGGCGTGGAAGTCATCGCCGCAAGCGGCTCCAACGGGGAGAAGCTTGACTCCAATTTGACTGTTGCGCAACAGTGAAAGGCACAGGATGCGACAAAGGGTGCCGCATCCCACACTTGTTCTACTCCGCTTGGCCGATCTTCATGTTCTCCGGCCAGGTGATACGGTAACCTGTCTTGATCACGTTCTCGCCTTGCGCCTCAAGATCAAAGGTCCAGGCCATCACGCCGCGGCGTTTTTCGTAGTCTTTTTCGGTTGGTGCAGTCATGCCCGCCAGGGTTTCAACTTCGATGTCATCGGTAGCCGAAAATGGCATACGGTCAAGGATGCGCAGCGCCGTCTTGCCCTTGTGCAGGTTCTTCACCGTGATGTCCCAGGCGCGCTCCTCCACATTGGAGGTGGTGAGATAGCCCTCTTCGCCAACCTTCTTTGAAACTTCCTTGCGTTCGACCTTCACCAGATCATCGATACCAAAGCCGAGCGTGGCCTCTTCCGTTGCCGCGAGCAGCGGCACCTGACCCTGCCCCACGTAAACGCCTTCACGGTAGAGATTGACCAGACCGGGCAGCATCGGTCCCTCACCCTTCACAGTGAAGGTGGCGGTGAGATAGGCGTTGGGATCAAGGCGCGGCACGGAGACAACCGTCAGCTTGGCCTCGTTGTCATCACTGGAAATGCGGACCTTCTTGGCCTGTCCGGAGTTGTCAACAACGACACGCCCGGGAATGACGAAGTTGGCCTGGAAGCCGGCAAGCTCGATCACGGCCTGGCGCTGCTCCACGGATTTGGCGCTCTCTTTTTTGTTTTTCTCTGGCGCATAGGCACCACCAACTGCCCCTTCAACTTCCATGCTTTGCACTGCATCAGCGGCCATTTCAGAAACCGGGGCGGAAGCCGGTGCCATTGACAGTTTGCGGCGCAGGTCATCGCGCTTGGCCTCAGCCATCAGCTCTTCCTCAAAAATGTCAGGTGCTGCCGTCGTGCCGGTGGGCCGTGTGGTCGAGAGCGTCAGCGAGACGTTGTCCCAAGTCTCGGAGGTATATTGCGTGACTTCGGCACGGCGCACCATTTCCAGCTTGGCGGTGTCAGTGTTGCCGGTCGTGAGACGCGCGTCATAGTATGGAGCCCAGCCGGCTTCCATCAGGCGATAGCTGACGCGCAGCGCGCCCTTCATTTCCGCCTTGGCCGCGACATTGATTGTTGTCTCGGTACGATAGCTGTCGGCGGGAGCCAGCATGTTGAGCTTGGCCGAAAGCTCATTCACTTTCTCGTCGATACCGCGCTGGCGCAATTGCGAGTCCTGAATTGTTTTTGCCAGTCCGGCCATGCGCGTGCCGATGAGATCCAGCAGGTTGGTCAGTTGCACCACATCAATGCCCTTCACCGGTTCTGTGGAGGACTGTGGCACGAATTGCTTGTCGGCAAGGCCCGACAGGAAGGTGCGTTGCTGGTTGGCATCGGCGATGGCCTGGTCGAGGGCCGTACGCTCGTCATAAAGGCCCGCAATCTCCTTTTCGATCACCTTTCGCTGTGCATCGCGTTCCGCCTGATTGATGTAGAGGCTTTTGGTATCGACAGACGCGATTTCCAGCGGCGAAGACCCTTCACCCTCCACCCGGATAGAGCGCGGATCAACCGAAGCCGGAAGATCAGACAGGATGATACGGTGCTCACCCGCCGGCACATTCACGTCGGCAATGCGCGTGACATCGGCACCCTGCGGATAGACCGTAACGTGGTCGATTTTCGAAGTGGTGTTGAAGTCGGCGGCGAAGGCCGGGACGAGACAGGTGGTGGCAAGGAAAAGGCCAGAAAGGGCAAGTCGCATGGTGTTCCTCCGAAAATGCGCATCTGGGGCGACTCTCACAATCCTGCGTCGTGGCGGAACAATGGCAGTCTGATGTCAGCTTGTTGAAATATCGAAAGCGTTAACACCATGGCGGAACTGATGATTTCGCCGTTGACGGATCAGGGAAGACTTGGTCTGCTGGCAGTGAGGGTCAAATCAGGACAATTGCACATGTTGAAACGCCATATCATTGCCGCCACGCTTCTTCTGGTATCCGCCAGCTCAGCCGCACTATCCGCCGCAACGCAGGAGGAAGCAGATCGCATCAAGGCTAGCCTGCAATCCTATCTCGGCAGCGAAACCGGCGTTGTGGCCGTGGCCGCCCAGGGGGATGACTATGTGGTGACACTGGATGCCACACCCTACATCGCCAAGGCGTCCACACCTGGTCTCACCGCCAAGGTGGACCCGGTTGTCCTCACATTGCGCCCCAAGGGCAACGGCCAGTGGGATGTGTCCCAGTCCGGACCCTTTGCTCTCTCGTTTGCAGTCGATGGGGCAATGTCCATGGATGCAAAAATCGCTTCGCAGCAGTGGACAGGCGTGTTCGATGAGGCGTCCGCCAGCTTCCTCTCCAGCAGCTACGACTACAAGGGCATCACCCTCAATCAGGTCATCAATGACCCATCCACCAAAATGAAAACCACCACAGCATCCGCCTACGAGGGGTGGAGTGGGTCTTCCACAGCAACACCGCGGCCGGACGGCGCCATTGACGGCAGCAGCACGATGACCCTGACCGGCATCACCAGCGCCAGCAAAAGCGAACTGCCGCCCGACGCCATGGCTGCGGGAATGCCAAGTTTTGATTACACCCTTCTCAACGCCAAGACTGAATATGTGACCACCGGCAAGGGCGTGAAGTCCAAAGCCATTCTTGATCTCCTTGCCTGGTTTGTCGCCCATCCGGCGAAGGAACTGATCGTCAAGGATCAGGCGCAGTTGAAGGAAAAAGTTCTCGCCGCCCTGCCGCTGTGGGAGCAGATCGACAGCACTGCCAATATGGAGCAGACATCCGTGGCCACGGCCTACGGACAATTTGCTGTGCCAACCGCCTCGGTTGGTGTGACCATGAACGGGCTAAGCAAAGAGGGCAAGCTGCGCGAAGCCTTTGGCTTCACCGGCCTTACAATTCCGCCAGGCATTGCGCCGCCCTGGACTGATGGCCTCATCCCCGCAGACTTCAATCTCGATTTCACCGTCGATGGTGTTGACCTCGAAACACCTGTCAGGATGTTTGTGGCACAAGCTGATTTGTCCAAGGAGCCACCTATACCGGCGGGGTCTGAAATGGCCTATCTGCCCGCCTTCGCCCCCAAGATGAGCGTTGGCCTCAATTTTCAGAAAGGCCTCATCGCCTCTCCCGTCTACAACATCAGCTATGACGCGAATGTTGTGATCGGCTTCATGGGCGTGCCAACCGGCACCGCCAACATCCGGATGAAGGGTCTGGATGAGGTGATCGCCAAGGTGCAGGCCGCGGCCACATCCGATCCGACGGCACAGCAGGCCATGGGTGGCTTGGTGGCGTTCAAGGGCTTCGGCAAGGCAGAACCGGATGGCACCATTGTCTGGGCCATCGATGTGACGCAACCCGGCAAGGTCCTGATCAACGGCATCGATGTTGCGCCGATGATGGGCATGGCCGCACCACCGCCGCAACCCTAAGCCTTAGAAGCTCAAAACCTTCACCTGCTTGACGTTCGGCAACTGGTTGACAGCGGCCAGGACGTCGGCAGGGACAGCTGCATCTACTTCCACAAGACCAATGGCGTCGCCACCCGGTGCCGCGCGGCCGAAGTGGAAGCAGGCGATGTTGATGCCGGCATTGCCCATCAGCGTGCCGATGTTGCCGATGAAGCCCGGCTTGTCGTTGTTGGTGATATAGAGCATGTGCTGTCCGAAATCGGATTCGAGTTCGATACCCTTGACCTGGATGATGCGCGGCTTGCCATCGGAAAACACTGTCCCCGCAACGGAGCGCTCATACTTCTCGGTCTTGACGGTGAGGCGGATATAGGTGCCATAGGCGCCGCGCTGCGTCTGCTTCACTTCATCGACCTTGATGCCGCGCTCCTTGGCGAGCAGCGGTGCCGACACCATGTTAACACTGCCGATCTGGGCATGCAGCACACCGGCAAGTGCAGCAGATGTGAGCGCCCGCGTATTCATTTCGCCCACGTCTCCAGCATACTCAATGACGACGCCCGTGATGGCAGAATCGGTCAACTGCCCGGCGAATGCCCCCAACTTGCTCGCCACCTCCACGAAAGGTTTGAGGCGTGGCGCTTCAACAGCAGAAATCGACGGCATGTTCAACGCATTGGTAACGGCACCGGTCATCAGGAAATCGGCCATCTGCTCGGCCACCTGAAGCGCCACATTTTCCTGGGCTTCATTGGTGGACGCGCCGAGATGCGGCGTTGCCACCACATTTTCCATGCCGAACAGTGGATGCGAGGATGCGGGTTCAACTTCAAACACGTCAAGTGCCGCACCGGCAACTTGCTTGCTCTTGAGGGCTTCAACCAGCGCCTCCTCATTCACCAGGCCACCACGGGCACAATTGATGATGCGCACGCCTTTGCGGCACATAGCGAGGGAATCGGCGTTGACAATGTTGCGGGTCTTTTCGGTCAACGGCGTGTGCAGCGTGATGAAGTCAGAGCGTTTGAAGATGTCATTGAGTTCGACCTTCTCGACGCCAAGTTCCAGCGCCCGTTCAGGTGAGAGGAAGGGATCAAAGGCGATGACTTTCATCTTCAGGCCGACGGCGCGATCCGCCACGATGGAACCGATATTGCCGCAGCCAATGACGCCGAGTGTCTTGTTGAACAGCTCAACACCCATGAATCGGTTCTTCTCCCACTTGCCAGCCTGGGTGGAAGCATTGGCTTCCGGAATCTGCCGGGCCAGCGCCATCATCATCGAGATGGCATGCTCCGCCGTGGTGATGGCATTGCCAAAGGGCGTGTTCATCACAACGACGCCGCGCTGGCTGGCGGCGGGAATATCCACATTGTCCACACCGATGCCGGCGCGGCCAATGACCTTGAGGCGCGAGGCTGCGGCCAGAATTTTTGGCGTCACCTTGGTCGCAGAACGAATGGCCAGACCATCATAGTTCGGAATGGCCTCCAGCAACGCATCCTTGTCCTTGCCGAGGTCGGGCTTGTAGTCAACGTCGATGCCACGGTCGCGGAAAATCTTGACGGCGGCTTCAGAAAGTTTGTCGGAAACGAGAACGCGGGGAGCGGTCATGGGAATAGTCCTGTAACTGAAATGGAAATGCGTTAGGCAGTGGCTTGCGCGTAGGCCCAGTCGAGCCACGGCACGAGCGCTTCGAGATCGGAGGTCTCGACGGTGGCGCCACACCAGATGCGTAGACCCGGAGGAGCATCGCGGTAGCCGCCGATGTCAAAGGCAGCGCCTTCGGTTTCCAGCAGCTTCACCATTTTCTTTGGCACATCTTCGGCACCATCGAGTGTAAAACACACAGAGGT
>Ga0075163_10013055_pt1 | contig 10799 bp, 9 predicted proteins | sample JI1023141ADNA_FD_71478 | JGI IMG/M metagenome (GOLD analysis project Ga0075163, IMG submission 71478) | Wastewater effluent complex algal communities from Wisconsin, to seasonally profile nutrient transformation and Carbon sequestration -... | ecosystem: Engineered > WWTP > Effluent > Algae... | reverse complement strand
TCCCGCGGCGCCGCGTCCGTTCCCGCAACTGCTGCGTACAGCTCCTTCGCTTGTTTGCCGCTGATCGTTCCCTCATCAACGAGCAGGAGCATTTCAGCGACCTGCGTAGGGGACACAGCGATCCGCGCTTCCAGCCCCGTCGTTACGACGTCCCGCAACACCTCGCTCTGCACGAAGTTCGCGAGTTTTGGTGCGTCGCCATAAAGCGCGCGTGTTTCGTCAAAAAAACGCGCCACGCCTGGATGGACCGAGAGCACAGTTGCCGCATACGCGCTCAGCTGAAGCTCGCTCACCCACCTCGAGCGTTTGTCCGCGGGCAGCTCCGGCATCGCGTCTTTCACAGCCGAAACAACATCGTCCGCGACGAGCAGCGGGGGCAGATCTGGCTCTGGAAAATAGCGGTAATCGCTGTCGCTCTCCTTGTCGCGCAGGAGATAACTCTCGCGCTTCTCAGCGTTGTAACCGCGCGTTTGTTGCCGCACCCGCTCGCCTCGCTCGACCAGGTTCTTCTGCCGCCGAATCTCCACATCAATGGCATCCGCGACAAACTTGAACGAGTTGATGTTCTTCAGCTCAACGCGTGTGCCGAGCTTGGTCTCGCCGATTTTTCGGATCGAGACATTGGCATCACAACGAAAACTTCCTTGCTCGAGGTTGCCGTCGTTCACCCCGACAAACATCAAAATCTCACGCAGCTTGCGTAAATACTCGGCCGCCTCGTTGCCCGATCGCAGATCAGGATCGCTCACGATCTCGATGAGCGGCGTGCCTGCGCGGTTCAAATCAACGACCGACTCCGAGCCCACGCCGTGTTGGTTTTTGCCCGCATCCTCCTCCATGTGGACGCGATGAATCCCAACCCTGCGCGTCGCGCCGTCTGCCTCGACAACAAGCTCGCCCGCGAGCGCGAGGGGCAGGTCGTACTGGCTGATCTGATATCCCTTGGGCGAATCTGGATAAAAATAGTTCTTCCGGGCAAACACGCTTCGCGCCTGGATGCGGCATCCAAGCGCGAGCGACGCCGCGACAGCGAGGCGCACAGCCTCGCCGTTCAGCACAGGGAGCGCACCAGGTAGGCCCAGACAAACAGGGCACGTATGCGTATTGGGCGCGTCGCCAAAACTCGTCAGGCACGCGCAGAAGGCTTTGGTTTGGGTGAGGAGCTGGGCATGCACCTCGAGCCCGATCACCGGCTCATAGTCGCCATAGGCGCTCATGGGCCGATTATGCCGATCGGGACGAGGCGCGCCTCTTGTTTCAGTGATCCATGTGATCGCGGCTCAAGCCCGGATGCGAAGCATCGCCCGGCTCGTGACGCGGATTTTCCGTCTTCCGACCACCATCACGGCCCGTCATCTCCATAAGCAGCTCCTTCTTGAAGATGAACTGCTCACGCGAATCGTACGGGGCTGCGTGCATGCCGGTGTCCATCCGAATCGCGTCGCAAGGACACGCTTCGACGCAAAACCCGCAGAAGATGCAGCGCAGCTCGTCGATCACGAACGACTTTGGAAAACGCTCGTAACCGCGGCGCGAGTCGCCTTGCGGATACTCGCCCGCTTCAATGTGGATGCACTGCGCCGGACAAGCCGTGGAGCAACACAGACACGCCACGCAACGCGGCGAGCCGTCGTCGCGAAGCGTGAGGCGATGCAAGCCGCGGAAACGCTCGGGATACGGGCGTTTTTCCTCGGGATAACAGATCGTCGTGATGCCTTCGCTGAGGCCCTCGAGCACAGGATCGGGCTTCTGGCCGAGGACCATCTCCTTCGTGTTCTTGAAGAAGTGGCGCATCGTGATCGCCATGCCCCGAAGGAACTCGGGGAAGTACGCCTGCACCTCAGCCGTGCGGCGCGGGCGCGCGATGGGTTTGCCCACGACAGGCGCGCCCGCCGGCTTGGTCCAGGGATTCGAGGCAGGTGTTCGCTTCGCCATCGTCGTCTCCTAATGAGGGCGGGCCCTTAGGCCTGCCGAGGCTCGGGCTTCACGCCACCCAACGCCGCCGCAAAACGGGCCGAAGAAGACGCGAGGAACTTCTTGCGCTCCACCGGCTCGAGCAAACCAACAACGAGGGCCACAAAGCCTGCCAGCGTCGCGAAGGCGATGATGCCTTGCGTGATGTCGCCGAGCAGCTTCGTCCACGCCTCGACTTGAGGCCCACCACCACGAATCGCGAGGATGACGACGCCCGAGAGCATCATGTTCGCGATCGCGAGCGGCAAGAGCTTCGTCCAGCCGAGCTTCATGAGCTGGTCGTAACGGAAACGCGGCAACGTCCAGCGGAAGAAGACCTGGATCCAGGTGACAAACACAGTCTTGCCGAAGAACGCGAGCACCGAGATCACGCTCACAGCGACGTGCGTCATCTTGTACTGAAAGAGCATCGTGTCGCCGAACGCAACCGTGAGCCCATCCGCGTGCAAGAACGGAAGCGCGTAACCACCGAAGAAGAGGGCGACGAGCAGCGCGCTCGAGAAGACGAGTTCCATGTACTCGCCCGTCATGAACATGCCCCACTTCATGCCGGAGTACTCAAGGAAGTACCCGGCCACGATCTCGCTCTCGCCTTCCGGCTGATCAAACGGAACGCGTTTTGTCTCTGCGCATAACGCAACGAGGAACAACAGGAACCCGAGGGGCTGCACGAACACGCCCCACGCGTTTTGACCCTGCCAAACCGCCATGTCGCCCATGCGAACGCTGCCGTAGACGAGGAACAAACCGACGAGCGAGAGGCCCATCGCGACCTCGTACGAGACCATCTGGCTGGCCGCACGAAGAGCGCCGAGCAGGGCGAACTTGTTGTCGCTCGACCAACCCGCGATCGCCGCGCCGATGATGCCCGTGCCCGCCATCGCGAAGCAGTAGAGGATGCCGACGTTGAGGTCAGCGATCTGAAGCGGAACACGAATGCCCGTGCAGAGGCCGTTCGCAGGAACAGCGTTCGCAAGGTGCGTCAGATCCGAAAAATCGAGCGCGCCGTTCTTGTTTGCGTCGACGAAACAAAGGTCGTTGCCGAAGGGCAACACAGCAGCCACGACGATCGCCGAAAAGACGGCGAGGATCGGCGCGAGCGCGTGCAGGAGTTTGTCGCCGTTCGGCGGAACAAAGTCCTCTTTCCAGATCATCTTCATCGCGTCCGCAGCAGCGTGCAGCGTGCCCGCGAGGCGAAGAGGAATCTTGCCGTCGGGCACGCGCGAGGTCGCGTACAGGCCCACGAGCAAGAACACACCACCCAAGACAAACCCGGAAATCTTCGCGGCGAGCGGCACTGCCTCAGGCGAGACAAAGCGCATCGCCACGAGGCCGAGCGCATGCACGCCGAGACCGCCGAAGAACATCGAGCGCGGATCCACGTCGCTGAAGATCTCTTCGGCTTTGTTGATCGCGCCAGTGTCCCGCACCTTCGCGCAGAGCACGAGCAGGCTGAGCCAGCCGACAAACACAGTCAGCTGCACATTCACCGTGAGGCGCTCATACGCCATCCGACCTGAAAGCTCGCTCAGCGAGCTGAAGATCGAGAGCACGCCAAACAACGCAGGGGGCAAAAGCACGATGCCCCGCGCCGCCATGTTCGGCAGAAAAACAACCGCGCGGTTCGGGCCAACGCGGTCCTGCACCATCGCGCCTTGTCGGCGATCGGCCCACGTCGCGAGGGCCGCCATGTTCAAGAAGAACATGACGATGATGAGGATCTTGATGACCGCTAAAACGATCTCGACGAGGCTCATGCGCTCACCTCGGGCTTGCCCGCATCTGCTCGGCCCGCGTTCGGACCGCTCTCGCTTCGCGCCTCAGGCGCCATCGCCCGACGCACATCAGCGAGCGTCTTTTCTGTCATCGCGTAGCCAAGCTCTTTGCCGAGCCGCGCCACGAGTTCCCATGCAGGACGCGCTTCGCCACGTGGCGTGAGCGCTCGCTCGCTTCGTTGCGACAAACCTTGTTTGTTCACGAACGTGCCGTCCGTCTCCGCCCACGCGCACGCGGCCAGCACGATATGCGCCGCCTGCACGAGAGCGCCGTCATGCGCAGCCATCGTCACGACGCCCTTCAGCTTCGAAAGTGCGCTCTTCGCGTTCTGCGTGTCGACCTCAATGTCAGCACCGAGCGCGATCACGAACGAGTACTTGCCCGCCTTGATTGCGTCCAAGAGCGCTGCGATCGGCTTCGGCGCAGGCGAACCCGCGAGCTGCATAACGCCGCGCGTGTTCGGGTTCTTGTCCTCGCTCATCAGGATCTTGTCGCCACGCCCGAGCGGCTTGCCCGACACGTAAAAATCCTTCGCGCCGATGAACGTACGGCCGAGCTTGAGGAGCGCGAAGTTGTCCTCGTTCGAGTGCTGAGCGCTAAGCACAATCGCCACGCGGCTCGGATCGTCCTTGAGGCCCGCGAGCTGATCCTTGGCGGCTTCGAGCGCGTCATCAAGGCTCGCCTCTTCACCACCAACGAGACCCGAAAGGAGCCTGTTTTCGACAGCCCGGCGGTACGAGAGCATGCCCTCGTCGCACATCCAGTACTTGTTCACCGCCTCGTTGTCGCGCGGGCGATGTCGATGCGGCGTGTTCGAACGCGGGTCGTAGTCGAGGTACGCGTTGCAGCCCGTCGAGCAGCCCTGACAAACAGTACGCGCGCTGCGCAAAAACCAGACGCGCGCCTTAAAACGGAAGTCTGAGCTGGTCAAAGCGCCGACCGGACAAACATGCTCGGTCATGAGCGTGTAGTCGTGGTCAAGCTCGCGTCCTGGCGAGACGACGATCTCGTTCAGGTTGCCGCGCTCGCGCACGCTGAGCACCGGATCCTGCGCGACCTCCGCCGTAAAACGAACGCAACGCGTGCAGATGATGCAGCGCTCGGCGTCGTAAACGATGGTCGGACCGAACACGACGCCCTTCGGCTTGTGCACGACTTCCTGCTTCATGCGCTTGCCCGTGCGTTGGTGCTCGAGCCAGTAGTCTTGAAGCCGGCACTCACCCGCCTGATCACAAATCGGGCAATCGACAGGGTGGTTCAGCAGCAAAAGCTCCTGCACAGCGGCGCGTGCTTCCTCGACATGCTCGCTGCTCTCGGAGAGGACCTCCATGCCGGGCGCGCAGGCCTGTTGGCACGAAGGGATGAGCTTCGGCTTGCGGGCGGGGACGTAGTCTTTTTTCTCCGCGTCCCAGCGCAAGATGTCGAGCTGCATCGCAGGACGTCCCGGCGGCGGCAGCACCTCAACGAGGCACATGCGGCAGTTCGCGGCGACGGACAAACCCGGATGCCAGCAATAATGCGGGATGTCGATCCCGGCGCGGTGCGCCGCGCGGATGATGGTGTCCCCTTGCTCGAAGGGAATCTCGCGACCGTCAATCTTGATCGTTGCCATCTCAGTGATCGCACTCCCCGCCGATCATGTTGAGGGAACCGAACGTCGGCACGACGTCCGGGATCATGAGGCCCGTGATGAGCTGCTGCAGGCCTTGTGTTGTGGCGAAACACGGCGGCCGAATGCGGCATCGATACGGCGTACCGCTCCCATCCGAGACCAGGTAAAACCCAAGCTCTCCATTGCCCGCTTCGGTGTACGAATAACACTCGCCAGCGGGGACCTTGATGCCCTCCATCACGATCTTGAAGTGCTGGATGGTGGCCTCAATCGTCGTGTAGACCTCGTTTTTGGGCGGCAAAATGATGCGAGGATCGTCGATGTTGATCGGCCCCTCGTCAGGCATCTGATCGAGCGCTTGCTCGATGATCCGCGCCGTTTGTCGGATCTCTTCTTGCCGGCACATGAACCTGTCGTAGTTGTCGCCCGTCGTGCCCACCGGCACGTCGAACTCCATGCGGTCGTACACGAGGTACGGATGCGCGCGACGCACGTCGTAGGGCACGCCCGAAGCGCGAAGCACGATGCCCGTCCAGCCAAGCGCGAGCGCGTCTTCCTTGGGCATCACGCCGACGCCCTCAAGACGATCGAGGAAAATGCGGTTCTTCAGGAGGAGTTTTTCGCCCTCGTTGATGAACTCAAGCACCCGAGGAACGCCTGCGCGGACCATCTCCTTGAAGAACTTTGAGGGCGGACTCGCCATGCCACCCACGCGCCCGAAGCTGTGCGTGACGCGCGCGCCTGTCTCTTCTTCAAAGATGTCCCAGATGATCTCGCGAGCGCGAGCGAAGTAGAGAAACGGCGTAAACGCGCCGAGTTCCATGCACATCGCGCCCGAGCAGATCATGTGGTCGCACAGACGCGCGAGTTCACCGAGAACGACGCGGTAGTACTGGCAGCGCTCCGGCACCGTGACGCCGAGCATCTTCTCCACCGCGAGCGCGAAGCCCACGTTGTTGAGCATCGGCGAGACGTAGTTGCAGCGATCGACGTACGGGAAAATCTGCGACCACGTCCCGCGTTCGCACATCTTCTCGAAGCCGCGGTGCAGGTAGCCGATCTGCACGTCGGCCTTCTGAATCATCTCGCCGGACAGCTCGAGCACGATGCGCACCGTGCCGTGCATCGCAGGATGCGACGGGCCCATGTTGAGCATCATCGGCTCGCTGGGCAGCTCGAGCAGGCCCTCCTCGAGATCTCGATCAAGAGGTTCCATGGCTCAGTTCGTCTCCTCGTCGCGCCGGTAATCGTGGGTTTGTCGCCCGAAGGACATGCCCTCGTCCGCGCCGAAAGGACCAAATCGATCCGGTACGTCGCGCAGCTCGATGAGCGGCTGAATCTTCTGCGCCGGGTAGTCCTTGCGCAGCGGATGCCCCTTGAACTCCGGGTACATCAGGATGCGGCGCAGATCGGGATGGCCCGTGAAGACCACGCCGAACATGTCGAACGTCTCGCGCTCAAACCAGTTGGCGCCTTTCCAAACCGGAAACACCGATTCGATCTCCGCGCCGTTGCCTTCGTCATCACCGACCCGCGCCTTCAGCCGGATGCGATGCGCCTTGTCGAGCGAGTGCACATGCAGCACCACCTCAAAACGAGGCGTCCTCTGGCCGAGCCAATCGACGGCCGTGATGTCGACGAACATGTTCATCGCGCATCGAGGATCGTCCCTTAAAAATTGCGCGATCTCCCGCCATTTCGCGGGGTTTACGACCGCCGTGTCATCGCCGAATTGCGAGTGCGTCTCGAGGACGTCGTCGCCAAAACGGCTCTTGAGAATGTCGAGGACGAGCTTGCTCATGTCTCCGTCGTGCTCTTCTTTCCAAGCCTCACGAGGTTGCCTGCGACCACTGCCGGGTCTTGGCGCGGCTTGACGATCGCGGGCTCTCGATCACCGCGGGCGATTTTGTCCTGCAAGAGCAAAAGCCCATCAATCACGGCCTCCGGACGCGGGGGACAACCAGGGACGTACACATCCACAGGGATGACTTTGTCGATGCCCGCGATGGTCGTGTAGTTGTCGTAAAAGCCGCCGCACGAGGCGCACGTGCCGAAGGAAAACACCCACTTCGGATCAGCCATCTGCTCGTAGATGCGGCGAAGCGCAGGCGCTTGCCTTTGGCTGATGGTCCCGACGACCCAGAGCAAGTCCGATTGACGGGGCGAAAAACGCGGCGCTTCAGCGCCAAACCGCGCCATGTCGAAGCGCGGGCTCGCCATCGCCATGAACTCCATCGCGCAGCACGCCGTGATGAACGGGTACTGAAACAGCGAGTACTTCTTGGCCCAGTTGAGCAGGTCATCGAAGCGCGTCGTCGCGAATCCGGTCTCCGATCCCTCGAGGACCCGAATCGACGATCCACCGCTGCCAGAGGTCATTTCTCCCATTCGAGCGCTCCCTTTTTCCAGACGTAAAGCAACGCCACCACGAGAAGCGCGATGAACGAGCCCATCGTCGCTAGCCCCGTCCACCCGAGGTGCTTGAACTCAACTGTCCACGGGTAGATGAGCACCGCCTCGATGTCGAACACGACAAAGAGAATGGCGGTCAGGTAAAACTTGACGCTTGGCTTGACAAACCGACCGCCGGTCGTCTCGCTGCCGCACTCGTACGGCATCATCTTTTCGGGCGTCGGGTTTTTCGGGCCTAGCAGCGACGTGAGCGTGAACAGACCCACGGCGAGCAGCGCCGCCACGACGAAGAGCAAAAATAAAGGGACGTAGGTGGCCATTTGGTGTGCTCCGCTGCCCCGGAATCTCCGGTCCCTCCACCGACGCACGATCGCAGGCAGAAAGAGGGCGGCTTTGGCTGACGCGAAATACGGCCGATCGCGGCGTATTCGCGGCGGCTATGTAGCGTTGGGGCCAGACGGTGTCAATTGAGCGCTTGGCCCCGAACGAACGTACAAACTCTACGCGTTTTTTGCGCTCAGTTCTTCACGCTGAGCACAAGTCCTCGGAACGCTGTGAGCGCTGTCCCGAGCTTGGTCTCGATCTCACGAATCTCTTCGATCATCTCCGCGTCCGGGACGCCCGCCGTGCGGGCCTCACGCACGCAAGCGAGAGCCGCGACATAACGCTGCCTTCGCACGTATGCCTTCGCGAGAAGAGGCCAAATGAGCTTCGGCGGAGCACCCAAGCTCGACGCACGTCGAAGACCACCGATGGCCTCGCCCGCGCGACCGTTCTCGAGCTGCGCCTCGCCTAACCTGCGGAAGATATCGGCCGCAGCCGCTCCATCGGCGGCGTACTGCACCGCCAGACGCATGACCTCCTCGCCTTGATGCTCCTCGCCAAGCTTCACGCATGACGTACCGAGCAAGCCGAGGCCTTTCGCGATGAGCGCGCGCGCGTCCGGCGTGAGCATTTGCCCCTCCGGCGTACGCAAGAAGATCGCGAGAGGCGCAGGCCAAGCGCCAAGCAATTGCACCACGCGCTGCCAATCTGAGCGTTGCGCGGCGGCCTCTGCCTCCGCGACGCGCGTCAGATCGATCGCCGACCTTGACCCTGCCGACGCACGCTCCAACTCCTCGCGCACATGCGCACGGATGCGCGCGCGAAACTCACCAAGCTCGTACGTCTGCTCGAGACCATCACGCAAGACGAGCAAGCGTGAGGTTCGACCGTCGACGTAGAGCTTGCGCAAGCTGTAGCCAAAGAGCGGCGCGAGCAGGAGATACCGCACGCCGATATGCAGCTGCAGGGCCTCAATGTCCGTGTCGCGCTCGGGCGGCGCTGGCGTCGCGTCCTCGGTCAGCAGAGCGCCGACCAAGCGATGACGAAAGTCAGCAAGCGTGAGCCTCTGGACTTCACTCTCTTCTTCTTCGTCACCCGGTGGGGCGATGACAAAGTCGACGAGCGTGTTGTCCGGGTTCCGCCGGTCGACGGTGAGCGCAGTGATGCGCGCCCCTGTGATCATCGAAAAGGCGAAGAACGTCTCGCCGACGATGTCGCAGAGAGCCTGAAAGCTGCCGATCCCGTCACCGATGCGCTCAAACCAGCCGTCGGTACGGACCGCATCGAGAGAGAAAACTCGTTCCCTTGCCATGAGCGGGGGGTACTGGTTGGGGGGACTCGACTGGCCGAGCCTTTGCAACCAAGCGTGTAAAAGGGTTGGGGAGGATCTCACGAGCCGCGCGGAATGTCACCGCCCGAGCCCTGGCGAAACCAAGTCTCGCCCCTCCATCCGCTCCACGGAAAGCACCTTCTACGAAATTCGTTGACCCGAACGACCCTACCCCGGCCATAGCAGCGCGATGGCTTACGCTTTCGGCCCGATCTAGGTCGCGGGCCTCGCGGCCACCAGCGCACGCACATGCCGCTTGGGCCTTGCGCCGATATTCGACACGTCGAAGTTGACGCCGCCTCCGATGCTGCCTGAGGAAGGTCCGCCCTTCTGAAAGCCCGCTCCACCGGTGCTTCCGTCGGGTAACTGAAGCTTCGATACGACATCAACGGTGACGATCGCGCCGCGGGCATACGCCGTCGGAAGCGTAAATTCCCGGCTCGCAAGGTTGCTTTTTACGTTCGCTGCCACGAGCGACCAATCACCCGCGCTGCCCGCGGACGAACCCACGACGCGAACGCTCGAGACATGTCCACCGGGAGCGATCTTCACCTCAAGGGTTGCATGCGCGATGTCCGGTGTTCCCGAGCCGCGCACGACCTCCGAGACAACTGTCGCGATCGCCCCGGCGCCTGGAAGATCGAGCCCGATGCCTCGATCTTTGTCGCGCATGATTTCGCTTATCACCTTGCCCGCGATGTCGCGATCCACAGCCGGCGGAGGGCCGATCGTCGTCGGTGCAGGCTTGGGTTTGTCCGCGGCCGCGATGGCGCCAGGCACAGCCCAAATCGGGCTCCCAATGCCAGGCACACCACCCGCAGGACCAGGCAGACCCGAGGGCGGCGTCGTCCACTGTTCCGGCCCTGAAGGCAACGCTGTCGGCGCTGCTTCTACGATCGGAATGGGCTCGACGTTTGTCGGCGGCGTGTTCTCTGGATACACGTCCGACGTATCGGGCAAACGCACGCGCTCTCGGTCAAGCGGTTGGTTCATCGCGACGTCTTGAGGACGCTCGATCAAAGGCTCGCGATCGTCAGGACGCGGCGGCGGCGGCGGGAGATTCTCGATGTCGATCTCGACCATCCGCTCCGAACTCGAGTGCGCAACAAGCAGCGCTTGCCGATTCGGCGCGATGCGGGCGCCAAGCGGGATCGCGACATGAAGCGCAGCTGCGAGGAAGACGAACGTTGAGAAACGCACGGATCAAAACCTTGGTCCGCCTCGGGCGGGGCCGCAAGAGGTGCCTTGCGAGTCAGGCCGAAGAAACCAAGGTGACGCTACGTTGCGAGCGTTCCCGACGCAAAATCCTCAACCCCAAATCGCTCTTCCAAGAGCCCGCTCCACCAGCACCGGAACCAGCTCTCGCCGCCA
>Ga0075163_10013054_pt1 | contig 10800 bp, 8 predicted proteins | sample JI1023141ADNA_FD_71478 | JGI IMG/M metagenome (GOLD analysis project Ga0075163, IMG submission 71478) | Wastewater effluent complex algal communities from Wisconsin, to seasonally profile nutrient transformation and Carbon sequestration -... | ecosystem: Engineered > WWTP > Effluent > Algae... | reverse complement strand
GCTGCGCTCGCGCAGGCCCACGGCGGACGTGGGCACGGGCCAGGACACGGACAGGGGCACGGACAGGGGCGACGCTAGGCTCGCCCTCTTCTCTCTCGATCTTTTCCGGCCGTTCCCCTCTCTCCCTCTTCTCTCCCTCTTCTCTCCCTCTTCTCTCCCTCTTCTCTCCCTCTTCTCTCTCGATCTTTTCCGGCCGTTCCCTCTCTCTCCACATTCTCGAGATCCCTCGCGGACATGGATCGCCCATCCTCGCGTTCGATCGGCTCCCGCACTTCGACGTCTTTCACTGCTCCCAGCGAACCGAGACGATCGAGGAGCGGGGGACGCAGTGGGGGCGCATCGGTTCGAATGTGGAGCCGCCCAAGCGGTGCGTTGGCCGAACCGAGCGATACCCAGCGGCGGAAGACTCGAACCGGTGTGCCCCCACGGAGGCACCCACAGGCTCGACATCGTGACCAGGACGTCCGCGAAAGATCGAGAGAGCGCCCGCGAAAGATCTCGAGGACGTCCGCGAAGAATCAAAAATATCCGCGAACCAAAAATCTCAAGCCGGAAAGAATTCGGCCGGCGTCCACCTGCCATCGACCGGCATGGGCGCCCCGCCCTCGATGACCTCGCCCGGAGCTCCTGCGCCGACTCGATCGCGCTCGACCATGCTCATCAGCCCGAGCGTGCAGAGGTGTCGCGCGGCTGCGGCCGCGCTCGGGTAGCCGAGCACGCGGGCGTCGTAGCTGCGCAGCGTGCCGCCGCTGGGGTCGCGGACCAAGTGGATGAACACGCCGCCGACGCGCTCGCGCACCGGCAGCTCGCTGGCCAGGGTTGCGACGTCGTCGGCGTAGCTGGCTCGCACGCCCAGGTGGGCCAAGGTCGCCCGGAGGCTGGCGTCGCGGAGGCGGCCGGCACAGATGTCGGCGAAGAGGCAGTAGATCAGCGGGTCGCGCTCGGCGTCGTCGCCGAACAGGTAGACGCGAGTTTGCGGCGGGAAGGCCCGGGCGAGCAGCAGCAGGGCCGAGAGCTTGAACGCGGTGTGCTCGCGCAGGCTGTCGAAGTGGCGGCGGCGAAAGACCTCGAGCTGGTCTTTGTAGAGGATCCCGTCGAACTCGATCCCGTCGAGCAGCATCTTGCGCTCGATCGACTTGCGAATGAAGGGCGGGCTGGCGGTGATGAAATAGAGCGGGCGATGCTCGCGGCCGGTCGGGCCGTCGCGCAGGCCGTGCAGCAAGGCGGTCGCGCCCGGCATCGCGTGCTTGTCGACCGCGAATTCGAAGGGGATCTTGAGCATCCCCTTCAGCTGCGAGAAGCGAGTGTCGAGCCAGGTCTTGTCGATGTCCCAGACGTAGGCCGGGCCGGCGTAGTCGGCGGGCAAGGTCCGGTGGAGCTTGCGGACGAGCGGGAAGGGGGCTCGGATGACCTCGACCTCGGCGACCTCGCGCTCGTCGTCGTTCACGCGCGGCCTCGCGGGCCGAAGGAGCTCGGCGACTGGCTCTGGGCTTGAAAGAGCGAGGGATCGATGTCGTCTTGGGCGGCGCCGCTCATCAGCTCACGCAGGGCCAAGCGGGGATCGAGCTGCTCGTGGACGACCTTGTAGACGCCGTGGATCAGCGGCGAGCGCAGGCCGAGCGTGTTGGTCAGCTGGTGGGCGATCTTGGCCGCCTTGACGCCCTCGGCGACCATGCCGAGCGCGGCGATGGCCTGGTCGAGCGTGTCGCCGCGGGCGAGCGCGGCCCCGACTCGGTTGTTGCGGCTGAGCGGGCTGGCGCAGGTGACCATGAGGTCGCCGATGCCCGCGACGCCGGAGAAGGTCATGGGATCAGCCCCGAGCGCGACGCCGAGTCGGGCGATCTCGGACAGCCCGCGGGTGATCAGCAGGCTCTTGGCGTTCTCGCCCAGCTGCATCTCGGTCGCCATGCCGGCCGCGATCGCGATGATGTTCTTGAGCGTGCCGGCGAGCTCGACCCCGACCACGTCGACGTTGCCGTAGACGCGCATCTGCTTGCTGCGCAGCAGCTCGGTCGCGCGCTGGATGACCCGGGGAAAACGCGAGGCGAGCACGGTCCCGGCCGGCTTGCCCTCGCAGATCTCGCGGGCGATGTTGGGCCCCGAGAGCACGCCGTGTTGGCGCATGCAGGTCTCCTCGAGGATGAGCTCGGACATCCGCTTGTGGCTGTCGAGCTCGAGCCCCTTGGTCCCATGCACGGCCATCTGCTGCGGCTTCACGAGCGGGCCGAGGTCGGCGCAGACCGGGCGAAAGCCCTGCGAGGGGATGATGATGAACATCATGTCGACCTCGCGGACCGCCTGCTCGAGATCGTGGGTCGCTCGGACCAAGGGCGAGAGCGGGAGCCCAGCCAGGTAGCGCGAGTTGGTGTGGTCCTCGTTGATCTCGCGGCAGAGCTCGGCCGAGCGGGCCCAGAGCCAGACCGGGAAGCCGTTGATGGCGATCAGGTTGGCGACGGTGGTGCCCCAGTTGCCCGCGCCGAGCACCGCGACCTTGGGTTGATCAGGCATGTCCGGCTCCTTGCTGGCCGCGCTCGTGGACCAGCGTCGGGGCCCCGCGCAGGCCGTACCCGTCGAGGCGATTGCGATAATAGAAGAGCAGCTTGGCGTCGCCGACGTGAAGGCGAATGCCGCGTCGCTCGACCACCGGGCGATGGTGGTAGGTGCCGAAGTTGCGCAGCGCGGCCCGGACGAACTCGCCGATCTCGGCGTCGGCGACGGTGTCGCTCAGCCGGATGCGATCGGCCTTGGCCCACTCGCGCAGCTCGGTGAGCACTTGGGCGAGCTCGTCCTCGACCTCGGGCAGGGCCAGGCTCTGCTCGTTGCCGATCGATCCGAGCAGGCGGTAGAGGTCGAGCTCGGGCCGGCGGCGGCGGAGCAGTTCGAAGCAGGCGAAGGCGAGCACGTGGGTCGAGTGGATCACGTTCTCACGCCGGTACTCGGCCAGGATTCGGCGCTCGAGCTCGCGGGTGTACTCGGCGTCGCGGATCGGATCTTCGACCAGCTTGCCCTCGACCTCGAGGTAGCCGGCGGGATCGATCGGGCGGCCGCGCGGGTCGAGCGAGACGCCCTCGTCGTCGACCGGGTTGCCGAGGCTGTCGAGCGGCTGGCCGAAGCGAATGTGGATGTCGAGGTCGAGCGAGAGCAGCCCACGCAGGTAGTCGCGCCAACGCTCCCAGCGCGAGAACTCGTCGTCGACGATGATGTAGCGGGCCTTGCCGGCCTCGGCCAACCAGTCGTCGATCAAGGTCGAGGCCTCGAGCACGAGCGGGTAGGAGATGGTGCAGGGGACCACGTAGACGGCCGGCTTGGGTCGGCCGTGGACCAGGTTGTTGCGGAACGCGGCCAGCGAGCAGCCGAGCAGGCCCTTCTTGAGCCGGCGTTCGATCGCGCCCGAGCGGCTGCGGTGGCCGCCCGGGAAGTAGAGGTTGTCTTGGCCGAACTCGAGCGAGACGGTCGCGTACTCCTTGAGCGTCTGCTTGTAGAGCGGGTCGAGCTTGCGGCGGTCGACCGTGTAGCCGCCGAGGTTGGACATGAAGCGGCCGATCAGCGGGTTGCCGAACAAGTTGAGCGCGGCGCCGTAGGTCAGCGGCGGCAGCCCGAGCTTGTCGATCGCGAAGCCGAGCACGAGCGAGTCGAGGTTGGAGCTGTGGGTCGGCGCGAGCACCAAGGTGCCGCGCTCGTGCAGCCGAGCCAGGGCATGGACCTCGCCGGCGATCCGCAGGTGCTCTTCGAGCTTGGGGATGGCCTCGCGGTCGAGGAGGCGGCGGGGCGAGAGCCCGGTCAGCAGCGTGCTCAGCAGCGGCGGACCGACCCGCGTGGCCAGCTTGTACGCGGTCGGGCTGAACCCGGGACCGCGGCGGCGACCGGGCACGCCGACGCCGGTGGGTTGATGGCCGAGGTCACCCGCGATCTCTTCGGCGTAGCGATGGACGACCTGCTGGAGGATCCGAACCTGCTCGCGCTCGGACACCCGCGGCAGCTGGCGACGGATGTCCGCGTAGAACTCGCGATCGTCGGCCGCCCGCTCGTCGTGGTCGAGCCGAACCAGGCGTTCGTGCTCCCACCAGAGCGTCTCGTTGAGGGTCTCGGTCAGCGCGTGGCCTTCACCGACCCGGGCGACGATTCGACTCGTGACCTCGGCCACGATCTGAGCGATGTGCTCCGCGTCGAGCATGCGCGGGCAGCATAACCCGCACGAGCTCAGTCGCGGGCGCGGAGCGGATACAAGGTCAAGAAGGCCACGCTCACGCAGATCACGAGGGCCAAGATCCCGACCTCGCCGATGCTGCGCAAGCCGAGGTGGTGCGCGGCGAGCAGGCCCGAGAAGCCCGCGACCGTCGTCAGCGCGGCCAGCAGCGAGGCCCGACTGGTCGCGCCGAGATCGGTGCGGGTCCGGGCGTGCCACAGGTGAATGCTGGCGTCGATGCCGAGCCCGACCACCGCGGGCATGACCACGAGGTTGAAGAAGTTGAGCCGCAGGGGCCAGGTGCCCATCACCCCGAGCGTGAAGATCAAGCCGAGCGCGAGGCTGGCGAAGCAGATCAGCGTGGGCGCGACGGCCCGCAGATCGAGCGCGATGAAGATCAAGATGATCAACAAGGCCCAGATCGGCAGGCTCCGAGCGTCGCGCTCGACCAGGACCATGAGGTCGGCGAAGACGAGCCGGCTGTCGGCTGGCAGCACGCCGGTGCCGGCGGTCAGCTCGTCGATCCGAGTCCGGACCGCGACCAGCTCGTCGATGCTCCAGCCGGCGATCTCGAGGCAGACGTGGGCGATGCGATCGCTGCGACCGTCCTTCTCGGTGAAGGGCTCGAGCGCCCAGTCGGGCAGCTCGGTCGAGGCGAGCGGCTTGACCTTGCTCAGCCGCTCGAGCGCCTCGAGGTGGGTCCGGTACTTCTGCTCGTCGGGCCCGAGGTCGGGCAGCTCGGCCAAGAAGTCGTTGGTCAGCCCGATGATCGGCTCCATCGCGGCCTGCTTGGCCGCCTGGTTGGTCGGCATCAGCGTGCCGAGGCTGTAGACGTCGCGGATCCAGGGCTCGCGCGGCTCACCCGTGTCGATCGCCCCGGGCAAGATCTTGGTCTTCTCGGCCTCGATCCGGGCGACCACTTCGTCGAGCTCGGCCGGATCGTCGGCGATCAGCGCGAGGGTCTTGGCACAGCGGCCGCCCGTCGAGCCGTAGTTGATCTTCAAGGTCGCGTCGTCGTCGGTGCTCCGCAGCGCGCGGGTGTCCTTTTCGAACGCGACCTTGGGCATGCCGAAGAGCCCGTAGACACCGACGCCGATCAAGAGCGCGACCCGGGCGAAACGCAGCGGCCGCAGCAGCTTGGCCGGCACGCGCAAGCCGGGGGCGCGGGCGGGCTTGGGCTTGGACTGCCGACGCAGGGGGCCGAGCAGGGTGTCGATCGCCGGGACCAAGAAGAGCGCGGCGATGAAGCAGATCAGCACGCCGACCGCCGAGATCAGCCCGAACTCGCGGAAGGCCTGGAACTCGGCCAGGCCCAGCACCGCGAGGCTGCCAACGGTGGTCAGCATGGTCGCGCTCAAGGGGCGAAGGTGGCTGGCGATGACCTCGGGCCAATCGGCGGTCGGACCTTGGGCCTGGCGCAGGGCGTAGAGGTGGACCGCGAAGTCGACCCCCATGCCGAAGAGCACCGCGAACAAGAACACGGTCAGGGCGTTGAGCTGGCCATAGACGAGCGCGGCGACGGCCAGGGTCATGGCCATCGACACGGCCATCGGGACCAGGACCAGGGCGAGCGCGCGCAGGCTCCAAAACCCGATCACCAAGACCGCGATGATCAGCGAGGCCGAGATCCAGGTCGCGCGCGCGGCATCGCGGACGATCGTGTCGACCTCCTTGGACACGTCGTAGGCCGCGACGACCTCGACCCGGGCGTCGGTCGCGATCCCGCGCGACTTGGCGTCGGCGACCCGCGCCTCGATCCGCTTGACGACCTCTTGGGCGAACTCGACGTCGGTCGCGGGCCGGGTGAGGCTGGCCTTGAGCACCCGGACATCGCCCGCGTCGTTGACGTAGGGCTGGCCGACGTGATCGTCCCAGACGACCTCGCCGGCCTCGTTCTCGCGCGGCCAGACCAGGTCGACTTCTTTTGCATCGAGCACGCCCTGCGCGACCAAGTCGGCGCGCTGCTCGGTCAGGAATTGATCGAGGTTGAACGCCGCTTCGACCTCGGGATCGGGCGGCGCGTTCTCGGGCGGAGCGTTCTCGGGCGGCGAGCCTTCGGGCGGCGAGCCTTCGGGCGGCGAGCCTTCGGGCGGCGAACCTTCGGGCGGGCCCCAGTCGAGGTCATCGTCGCCGCCGCTTTCATCCCAGTCGTCGGCGTTGACCGCGTTGATGTCGATGGGATCTTCGGTCAGACCCGGGCCCATCGCCTTGGCGACGGCGCGCTTGTGCTGATCGGCGAGGGTGTCTCGCAGCTCGATGAGCTGCTCGACGTCGAGGAAGTACAAGGCGTGGTCGCGCAGCGGGGTGAAGTCGCGGACGACCGTCAGCCCGGTGGTCTCGGGCCAGCTCGCGACCTCGGCCCCGATCTCGTCGACCATCGCCGCGTTGGCGGCGTCGTCGGGGCTCTCGACCGCGACGACCAGCTGCTCGGCGCTGCCCTTGCGGGCCTCGATGGTGTCGAGCGCGTGGACACTCGGCGCGCTCTTGGGCAGCAGCGCGCGCAGATCGGTGTTGACCTTGATGCCCCTGCCGTAGAGGACCGCGGCGATGGCCAGCAAGATCGCGACGAAGAGCACGAGCGCGCTGCGAGCCCGAGTCTCGACGATCCATGCGACCGCGTTCGCCGTCGTTCGTGCGACTGCGCCGGGGCGAGCGTCGGCCGGGTCGGTCATGCGGGCGCAGGGTAGCCGCTCGCGTCAGCGACGGCGACGGCTCTGACGATCGGCGACGGCCTTCGCCGCCACGAACAAGCCACCGAGCACCACCGCCATACCCGCGCCGACCAGGAGCTGGCCGAGCGAGACATCGCGCAGGTCGACCTCGACGGCGGGCCCGGTCGAGGGCATGGGATTGCCGGTCGGCGAACCGTGGGTGAAGCGCGATCGCATCCCGGCGGTCGCCAGCCAGAAGCTCCGCTGTTGATCGAAGGCCCGTCGGCGCTGCTCGTCGAGCAGGACCTGCTTGGCCTGCGCGAGCAGGATGGTGCGTTCTTTGGCGGCTGGGTCGTCGGGGTTTTGGTCGACGTGGTCGCGTACCATTCGCGCGCGATAAGCCGCCTTGATGGCGGCCTCGTCCGCGCGCGGATGGACCTCGAGGACCTCGTAGTAGTCGACGAACACCGCCGTCACGCCTCGAAGCATCGCACAGCCACGCGAAGAGGGTGTGAGCGGATTCTCATGTTGGTCACAGTCGTGGGTGCCGGGTAGATCACACTTCGGTCGAGCGAAGTCGGACTGCGATCCCGAAGCGACGCGTGGGCGACTCGATGTGGTCGGCTTGCGGCGAGCGCGGAAACCCTCGACGATCTTTGCATGCGACTGATCGCGTTGGTCCTGGTCCCGCTCGCGCTCTCGGCCTGCGGCGCGCCTCGCAGCGACGACGAGGTCGGGAGCGAGAGCGAGTCGACCAGCGCAGAGTCGGGCGAGTCCGACTCGAGCACGGGTGATGGCTCGACCAACGATTCGCTCGACACGGTCGGCGACGTCGATCTGCCCGTCGACGACGAGTGCCTCGAGCCCGCGCCGGGCCAGCTCTGTCTGCATGACGCCGGCTTCCTGGTCACGGCGGTCAAGCCGAGCACGATCCTGATCGAGGATGTCGACGGCGACGAGCAGCTCGACCTGCTCGCGATCAGCGTGGTCAGCTCGTTGGTCCGGGTCGCGCCAGGCCAGGGGGAGGGCAGCTTCGGCGACTGGATCGACAGCACGCTCGCGAAGGGGATCCGGGGCGCGGCGCTCGGGCAGATCGACGAGGACGGCGACCTCGATCTCGTGCTCGCCAACCTGGTCACGCCCGCGGGCATGGCGATCGCCTACGGTGACGGCCAGGCCCGGTTCAGCCCGCCGCAGTTCAAGTCGAGCGGGTCGGCGCCGCGGGCCGTGGCGATCGGGGCGATCGACGAGGACGCCTGGATGGACGTGGTCATCGCCGACGAGGACGGCGCGCAAGTGTTCGTGATGCTCGGTGACGGGCTCGGCGGGCTCTCGACCCTCTCGACCTTGGCGGTTGGCCTCGAGCCCTATGACCTCGCTTTGATCGATCTCGATCTCGACGCCCAGCTCGACGTCGCCACGGTCGACCACGGCAGCGACACGATCAGCGTGGTCTGGGGCGAGGGTGGGGGAGCCTTCGCCAGCGCCCAGGCCGAGCCGATCGGCGCTGGTCCGCGCGGGATCGCGGTCAGCGACCTCGACGACGACGGCGACCTCGACCTGCTCAGCGCCGACTTCGACGGCGACACGGTCTCGGTGCTGATCAATCTGGCCGAGCTCGCGCCGCGGACCTTCGCGCCCGCGCTCACGCTCGCGGTCGGCGACTCGCCCTACGCGGTCGCAGCGGGCGACATCACCGGCGACGGCTTGCCCGACATCGTCAGCGCCGACTCGGGCGCCAAGCAGCTCAGCGTGTTGGCGTCGCTCGTCGGCGGCGGACATGCGCCCGCGGTCACCTTCGCGACCGGCTTCGAGCCCTTCGACCTGGCCATGGCCGATCTCGACGGTGACTCACGGCTCGACGTGGTCTCGGCCGACTTCGGCTCGGGCGGGCTCACGCTGCTGATGACGGCGCCATAGCGGGCTTGGAGCGGGTTTGGTACATTCCGGCCATGCGTCTCCCGAGTGCATTGCCCGCGATCGCGTTGCTGGCCACGCTGCCGCTCGCCTTTGCCTGCGAATCCAAGTCGGATCCCGATCGCAAGGATCTCCAGGCCGGGGCTGCGGCCGCGCTCGGGGACGGCAAGGACAAAGAGACCAAGGAGCTCGAGGCCAAGGACGCCGCCGAGCGGCGCGAGGCCTTCGAGGCCCGCAAGAAGGCCGAGGCCGAGCTCGACGCCAAGCTCGACGTCTTCACCGAGCAGCTCGTGGGCCTGCCCGACAAGCTGCCCAAGAACCTCGACGCGGCTTGCACCGAGCTGATCGAGGTCTACTCGGATTGGATCAAGGCCATCTACTTCGACGACGATGGCAAGCAGCTGACCTTCTTCGATTCGAAGGCCAAGAACCTCGGCGAGGTCAAGGGCAAGTGCGCCAAGGTCGGCAACATCGAGGCCGCCGCCTGCATGACCCACGTCATTCGAGGTGTCAGCGGCGACCAATTGCCCGAGTCCGATCGCAAGATCATCCAGGGCAAGCCCGATCACTTTTTCGACGCGTGCGTGACCAAGTACGCGGGCAAGTAGCCAATTGAGCCAACGACCTTCCGACCGAAAACCTCGCAAGCGCCCTGCGCCTGCTGCCACGGCACCTGCCTCGCCTCCCGCCTCGCCGCCACGTCAGGCCCTGACCAACGTCGGTGGCGCGATCGAGTCGCGCGGCAACCCGGCGTTCTGCGTGCCCTTGGTCGCGGCCTTCGAGGCCGCCAGCGAGACGCCGCAGAACGATCTGCGCGAGAGCCTGACCCATGGCTTTCATGCCTTTCCGGCTCGCATGCACCCGGCGATCGCCCGCGTGTTGCTGCGCGAGCTCTCGATCGGCCCGAGCTCGCGCGTGCTGGATCCCTTCTGCGGAAGCGGAACGGTCCTGATCGAGGCCATGCTCGCGGGCTGGAAGTCGCTCGGCAGCGATCTCGATCCGCTCGCGCTGCGCCTCGCTCGGGTCAAGACCGAGCGCCGTGATCTGCGTTCGCGCGAGCGCTTCCTCGACGAGCTCGAGCGTGTCGGCGATGCGTCGACCAAGCGCGTACGCGAGCGGGTCGACACCCGCGCCGACCTCTCGGCCTCCGAGCGGCAGTGGTACGAGATTCACACGCTCAAGGAGCTCGCAGGGATCCTGGCCGAGATCCGCGAGGTCCGTGACGGTCGAGATCGTCGCGCGCTCGAGATGGTGTTCTCGGCGATCGTGGTCAAGTTCTCGCAGCAGCGCGCGGAGACGGCCGAGCGCCCGACCGACAAGCGGATCCGCAAGGGCCTGCCGACCGAGTTCTTCATGCGCAAGGGCAACGAGCTGGCCGATCGCTGGGCGCTGCTCGCCGACGCCCTCCCCGAGCACAGTCACGCGCCTCGCCTCGTGCTCTCCGACGCTCGCGTGTTGCCGCACACTCTGGCCGGCGAGTTTCGCTGCGACCTGATCCTGACCTCGCCGCCCTACGGCGGGACCTACGACTACCTGCATCACCACGCCCGCCGCCACGCCTGGCTGGGCATCCAGTCCAAGGCGCTGCGCGAAGGAGAGATCGGCGCTCGTCGCCACCTCTCGCCCGACGAGCCACTCCGCGGGGAGCAACCTCGCGCTCGCTGGGACCGCGAATTGTCGGCGGCGCTGGTCGCCTTGCGCGAGCTGATGCGGCCCGAGGCGACCATGGTGCTGCTGATCGGCGACGCCGAGATCGGTCGTGAGCGCGTGCCCGCCGACCAACAGCTCGAGCGCCTCGCAGGCCCCGCCGAGCTCGAGGTGGTCGCGGTCGCCTCTCAGTCACGACCCGACTGGCGCGGTGGGCTGCCGCGGCGCGAGCACTTGGTCGCTCTGCGAGCGCGAGTCTGAGCGCGAGCGAGCCGGACTGGTTCACATTCGAGCATGCTGAGTCGATCCGACTCGACCCCGGCGCGTCGAGAATTCGCGCGGCGAAAGTCTCCGTTCACACTATCCTCTGACAGCAGTCGAGATCGCGGAGCGGCCCTT
>Ga0075163_10013053_pt1 | contig 10800 bp, 7 predicted proteins | sample JI1023141ADNA_FD_71478 | JGI IMG/M metagenome (GOLD analysis project Ga0075163, IMG submission 71478) | Wastewater effluent complex algal communities from Wisconsin, to seasonally profile nutrient transformation and Carbon sequestration -... | ecosystem: Engineered > WWTP > Effluent > Algae... | reverse complement strand
TTGACGGATGCCCTTTCACTGCGGCCGAATCGAACTTTCAACACGTCCAATTCTGTTGCACCACAAGGGCATCCGTCACCCCGGCACGCTCAACACCCTCAAATCACCGGTGGATCCAGGGTGAGGTGGCCTCGCAGGCCCGCCGGGACGGCGGTGAGCACGAGGACTACCACGGTGCATCATCCGAGTGGTTCTGCCCTCCGACGACTCGGCTGCCATTGCGGTCCCATAGGTAGATGACATCCCAATCTGGAGCGTCGTCGGCCGCCAGCTCGTCGTTAGCAACAAGTAGGTGCCGTATGTCATGCACGCACCTGGTGAGCAGATTTCGTTCGACAATCGCATCACGAATCGCCCGCCGTGTCTCACCCGGAATCTCTTCGGCCTCGTGATCGCTCGCCATCTTGAAGGCGAGGGGGATCGCGATTTCGGCCTTATAGAGATCGGCAATGTCGAACACAAAGGAACGGGCGTGCCCCGTATGGACGAAGCCCAAACCGGGGGCACAGCCGAGCGCAACAATGACGGCGTGGCACACGCCATACAGGCTGGTTGTTGCCGCTGAAAGGGCCATATTGACCGGGTCTGAGCCTGCGAAGTCGTCCGGGCGATAGTCGCGCTTCTTCCATTCCACGCCGAACTCCTCGGAGGCATCTCGATACGCCTGCCGAACCCGCGCACCTTCGCGGCCGCGGAGTTGCTGCATCGTCAGTCCAGAGACGTCCTCGCCGGGAAAGCGCATGGCGTACATCTCACGAGCAACTCGCAGACGCGCGTTCTGGTTGCTCACCAGACCCGCCTGCGCCTCAAGCAGCCGGGAAGAGTTCGTGAGCGTTCGGCCGTGAGCGTAATAGCGGACCCCCTGCTCGCCGACCCACACGCACGTCGAACCGCTTTCCGCCATGAGCGTCATAGCTTGGTGCGTCACATTCGTGCCGGGCCCGAGCAAGAGGGCCCCGATCGTCGCAGCCGGGATATGCACGACCCCACGATCATCCGTTGCTGTGAGCGCATTGCCATCTCGATGAACCACGCAGCGCTCGAGATAGAGGAAGCTCAGTCGGTCCTGAGCACGCTGCAATGACGAGATAGGAGTCGGGGGCGGCCCGGGTATCGGTTTCATGGTCGCGGCGGGGCGAGAGTCATCAGGCCGCACCCATACGCCTTCGCGCGTCCCATACCTTCAACGAGCGCCGAGCGCAGTGCGTCAGGATCTTCAATAGTCAGCAGCCCGGTGAAGCTTGCGCGGCTCAAACTCACGGTTGACCGACTCGCCTCCGCCGACCCGCGCCCAAATCGGACCGTATGCCGATCGCGCACCTCTGCCTGCACACCGAAACTGTCGTGCGAGGGCACGTTGAACCCCCAGGTGGGCCCACTCTTGATTAGCCAGTCGCGTTGCTGATCAGCAGTGACATGTGGGGAGATGCGACCCCGCCTTCTCGTATCCCCCGGGGTTCTTGCGAGAACGCGAACCGGATTGGCAGTCACGCGAAAACGCCATACTTGACCCGTGTCGAGCATGTCAAGAAATGGCTGGTATTCCGTGCTGTCCCAATCCGGTTGGGTCGGCCACCCCGCCTGTTCGAGCAGGCCTGTGAAGTCGGGAGTGACGGGAGAGACGACATACACCTGTATGTCGTGCTTCGCTGGCTGATCGATGCGCCAGAGCACCCGACCCGATACTCGGTCGTCGAGGAATCTGGGATGCGAACCCATGACTGCCGCGTGCATGGCCTGCGGCGATGCAAGGAGCTTCTGGGTGCCGCGCCGCGTGGGGTTCAGCCTGATCCGCGACAGATAGGTCATGCGCTGGCCACCACGCCGAAGAAGTCGTCCTCTGGCGCATGCGCGAGGTCATTGTTGACCGTCACCACCTGGTCGAGCCGAATGACATCGCGCCAGGCGTATTGACGTCGCTCGGGGGCGAAACTCAGCGGAACATCGCGCGCAGCCATCCTGTCCCCGCGGACCTCACCGTCATCATCGATGACTATCGACAATGGAACCGTGGCGCCTCGACGACGTCGGTACCAGTTGGAGGCCACCCAGGGATGCGTGCCCAGCGCGGTCAACAGGTCGACGTCTACGACTCCTTGGATCAGGTCCGGCGGAGCCGGACACGACCGTCTGCCGAGATAGAGCGGAAAGATCGGTCGCCGCAAGGCCTCGGCCAGCCCGTGCACGACCTCCCTGTCGCCCTGTACGCCGGCGAGAAAGGCAGCGTCAGAAAGATAGAAGCGATTGGAGAGCGGCATGACAGCGCCGTCCCGTGACCGGTGCGCCGTCTGGAAGTCGCGCAGAATCCGACCCGGCTGATCGATGCGCACCCCGAAGCGAAGGCTCAGGAGATCCTCGATGGGGTCGGTGCGGCGCCGGCCTTGAGCCGCGGCCAGCATGCCGAGCACGCCGCTCTTCGTCGGCTCGGATCGCGTCTCGCGCCGGGTGAACCGGCTGGAGTCGCCCCAGGCCTGCATGGGCCCCGCAAAGCGAAGGAGGAGGGTGCTCATTCGCTGGATCCCAATTCAGTGTGAGATCCGCGCACGGCGGCTCCCACTGCAGCGACGAGCGTGGGCAGGGGCACGGGCGTCGACATGGCATCGAGAGCGCTTGCGCGTTCACTACCGCGAGCCGTGATCACCATCGCCGGAGCGAACCCCATCGACGATACGGAGTGGAATTCGGCCACCAACCGGGCCACGGAGGCCCGGGTGAATCCAGCGTTGCTCACGACGGCCTCCTCGAAAGCGCCGACGAGATTGATCGACCGGTCATCGCGAATGCACACCAGGACGGCATCGGGGATCGTGCGGTTCGCGAAGGTGTTCTGCTTGCCCGTCGGCATGCTGGTGACAAATCCGTTGACGAAGGCTTCCACGGCCCGAGCGGTCGCCTCGGCGTCGCCGAGGTTCGCAGCCAAGCCCTCGACATCGACGGTCGCGAACCGATAGAGCGTCGAGGAATTGAACTCGATCACGCCGATCATCCCGGCCCCTGTCTCTTCTTCCGGGTTCGCGTCATCGACCGCGGTGTAATAGTCCTGTTCGGGCGTGACGGCATGTGTGCTGATGGCGTGTGCCACCTGCACGGAGGCATCCACATTGAGATCGGCGGCGTCTGCGACCATTCGGCCGAAAAGCGCGACCTCAAGCCCGTGATCTGCGTCGGCAGCGGCCTTGGCTGCCGCCTTCGTCGGTTTCGCCTCGCTCGCGAGCGCCAACTCCGCCAGCCGATCGAGCTGCCGGTTGCTCCAGAAGACGAGATATTGCGTCTTGCCGAATCCGAGCGGAGCCGCCTCACCCGCATCGACGGCCTTCTGCTGGGTCTTGGTGAGTTTGACCTCTTCGATCTTCATCCCCAGCGCTTCGAGGACCTGCTTTGCGCGGCGCTGTGCTTCTGCCGCATCCAGGTCCGGATCGTGGGTTTTCATGCGCTCGACGAGCTTCTCGACGGCTTGCTTGGTGCGCACGCCCAGCCCGTCCTGAACGACATTGTCGACGAAGGTGGACCGGACGGCCTTTTTCCATGCCTGGCTGCTCACTCGTGAGCGGAGGACGCCGCCGTAATAGGCGGTCTTGGGGCTGCCGGTGTCGTCGCGGTTGATATTGCTCGGTGGCACGGACTGGATGACGTGGATGTCAACGAACATTGGTGGTCTCGCTTTCGTCAGGGGTGTCAGTGGTGGCGGTCTTGGGTGCGTCACTAAAGGAGATCCGGTGGAATCCTCTTCCCCAGCGCAACCGCACCACGGGCGCGCCGGAGAGTTGTTGCCACCGATAGAGGTCGGCCGCGAGCATTCCGTAGTCGAGTGGAATGCCTTCCGTGCGCAGCAACTGGATGATGCCGCGCAGGTGGGTTATCAACTGGCCGTATGTCTGCGCGCGCCCCAGAGTCTGGAAGCGCGCCATCACGGGCCCTTTGGTGGGGTCGTCCGCGTCGCGGGCCTCGGCCAGTTGGCGGATCGCGGTGCCGAGGTTCCGATTGCGGACGTGCACAGTGCCCGACGCGGATTGGGCGTGGATCGCGAAGAGGACCAGGGCCGATTGGGCCGCCCGTTCAGCGGGATTGGCTTCGTCCGCGCGGCCGACAAGGTCCGACGGCAGGACGTCCATCGTCAGCGCCCAAGATTCGGTGTCACCTCCGAGGTCGCCCGGGCGCAGCCGGCGAAGTCGTGCCAGGTCCGCGCGTGCAGAACTACGCACGCCAGTCGAGCCAGATTCCATGGCTTGTTGCAAAGCGTTCGCGCGGGCGCCGACCGCGCGGGCGATTTCGCGTTCGCGACTTGGTGCGCTGGGCGTAGTGCTCACGTGGGTTGCACCTGCACCTCTGCCATCGGTGAGGGTATGCCGTGCATCGAGTCCTCCTCGTCCTTCCGTTGTGATGGGGTGGGAAAGAGCTTTGCCAGGCTGGCCCGGAACCACACGTCAGCCAGGGCCGCGTCGAGATGTTTGCCGTTCACATGACGTCCAAGGACGGCGTCGGGTCCGGCCTCGCGCACGAGCCGCGCCCCCTCAGCAGCAATCGACTCTCGGCAGATCGACGTCCACCGGGCGCCCGCATCAGCGGGCTCGCTGGCCCCGAGGCTGCTCAGCCAGATCCGAAAGCGCCCGTCCAGGTCATGAAAGCCGAATTCGCGTGCTCGCTCGCGTGCGCCCGCGGGCTCGCGCCCCGAGGCGCTGGCGAGGTTTCCGGCCAGAGTGCCCAGCGTCCAGACAGCCTCCGACGCGGCCTCGACGGCCCGCACGGCTACCGCCATGATTGTGGGATCGGTGAGCACGTTGGCCCGCATCTCAAGGGCGTCGTCATAAGTCGCCTCGATCATCGAATCCTGCGTGCCATAGGACATCCCGATGGCGTGCAGGGACACGTGAGTCTCTGGTGAGAGTCGGCCTTGCTGACGCTGGTCGGCTAGCCACGATAGGACGTTGGGCGGACGCATCGTGTCCGCCTCGTTTCGGACAGCTCCGCCCGCGGCCCGTTCGACCAGAATGCCGTCTAGTCCGCGCCACAGAGCGCGGGCTGGATCGTGCTGACGCGGCATGTAGGCGACACCGCCGATCACCTTCTCCTGGTTCGCGCTTCGCCTCCACGCACTGTGGTGCTCAAATGAATGCAGGTTGCGGGCATGCAGGGGATCGCCATTTGTGATAAGCACGTCCACGACGTCAACTCCGTTGTGGTGCAATAGGACTCGACGAATGGGCCAGGTGACGAGGTCGTTGGTTCCGGCAGGCTGCGTGTGCTTCGGATCCGCACCCGCCCCAAGCGTTGGACGCTCCCATACCGGTAAGTCGGGGTCGTCATCGAAGCGCCGGTAGGGCAAAACCAGGTTGAGCAGGAGCGTCTCGCGCAAGTTCGCGCCTTCGACAAACACGAGGCCGAAACGGCCTGCCAACCCGGTCCCGATGGGGTAGCCCTTGCCGCCCTTGACCCGGCTGTCACCCACCGCACCGGTCTTGATCCCGGAGACGTCGAACTGGTGGCAGTGGATGAGCCATCGCGCTGCTTCGGCATACGAGAGGGAGGTGACCCCCCGTCCGCCGCGGGTCGTGAAGTATTGCTCCCCGGCGGGTACTTCCGCAATGAGCTTGACTAGGCCCGAGGTCTTGCTCGCGGTCAGTCCAGCACATTGGAGGAATGGCGTGCTCGTCGATAACAAGTCGAACCGTTCGCCCTGGGCGTCGAGATAGGCATCGATCTCCGCGAGCGGTAGGAGGCGTTCGGCCCACAAATGGCCCCATGCCTCCGGTCCGTGTCGCTCGTCCGGGATTGCCCGTCTGACGATCACGAGGAGAAGCCTGAGGATGGCCGCGTTCTGCGTCGCGATCTCCCCGGCAAGAGCCCGGATGTCCCCGGCGCGATGGAAGACCTCCCGCAGCGATAGCTCTTCTATTCGATCGTCGATCCGGACCGCCACCCAAGGTTCGCTGCGTAGGTCGTACGCCGTGCGGGTCATCTCATCTCCTCTTCCTTGGTGATCTCGAGCCCGAGGTCCGGGTCGTATCGCAGTTGCCACCCGGCGATGTCCGCGCGGAAGTTCTCGTCTAGGCAGAGAACCAATTGCCTTGCCAGCCAATGGGATTGCTGCCAGCCTGTGAAGTCGCGGCACTGATCTTCCAGTGCCCGGATCGTTCGATCGATCTGTCCTGGGCCGGTCATTGCACCAGGCAGGCGGACGGTGGCGGCGCAGGCGGCAAGGGCGAGTTCTTCTCGTGGCGGGCCCAGCGAGACCACCCCGAGGTCGGCATCCGGGTGACTCCCGGAGAATGGCAGCAAACGGATGGAGTCCTTCGATCGATAGATGACGATCACCTCGATTCCATCCTCGCTGTCGCGCACGCGGGCCGCCCCGCCCACGGCTTCGTCGCCGCCGAAGTCGTCGGTGCGCCCGGCGAGCCACCCAACGAGGCTTTCGCCGCGTGGCTCGTCGAGCAGGAAGACTCCTGCGCGGGCCTTCTGATCTTGCGCCTGCAATACGCGCCCTTGCTCTGCTTCGGACCAGACGCGCGTCCACGGGCCCGGCGGGGCTAGCACTTCGTCATAGGCGCGGTCCACCAGAATCGGGATGTCGTCCGGCAAGGTGATCGGGAGACCGCCGAGATGTGGTGCGAGCACGCTGGCAGCGCGAAGCAGCCGGCTCGCTCCATAGACGGCGCGGCTGCCTTGCTGAAGGTCTGGCGTCGCCGAGGTCAGGTCGGGCACGCCGAGGAGGAAGAGGCGAGGCAAACGGCATACCTCTGGACGGTCGCACTCGCCCGGTCCACGTTCGTGTCGGTGCAGGCGACCCGCGCGCTGAAGGATCAGGTCCGCAGGCGCTAGGTCGCTCACCATGACGTCAGCGTCGATGTCCAGTGACTGCTCCAGCACCTGGGTCCCGACCACGACGAAACCTTGGGGACGCGGCGTCGCCGGACCAGGCGGCCCGAGCATCGTGCGGAGTTCGCGCTCGCGCGCGGCCCGTGCGTCGGCGAGAAACCGACTGTGCAGCAGAACCACTCGGTCACCGACCAACTCCCGCAACTGGCTGAACGTGCTTTGGGCCGAGCCGACGGTGTTGCGTATGACGGTGACGACTGCACCGGCCTCAACCATCGGGACAACGAGATCGGCCAACTCCGCCTCGGACATCGCGACGATGGACACTTTCCGGCGTTGACCATCCCACGGGACAGCCAGAACCTCGGTGCTCGAGCCCTGAACAGTAATTTGGGGATAGCCGGCTGCGGGGGTAGTCAGCGGTCGGCGGCCACTGCCCGCCGCGTAGGCCTGTAGAAAGTAGGCGCGTTGCTCGGGAGGCAAGGTGGCGGAGAGCAGGACGACTGGCGTGCCATATGCGCCGAGCCATTGCAGGATGCCGCCGAGGTAGCGCCGCATGTAATCGTCCGCTGCATGCACTTCGTCGATGATCACGACCTTGCCAGCGAGCGCGAGATGCCTCAGGGCGAGGAAGCGCGTCTTCAGCGCGCCGAAGAGGACCTGGTCAATCGTGCCCGCGACGATCGTGGCCAGCACCCCTTTTCGGCGGCCGGTGAGCCACGTGGACACCACGGCGCTCTCGCCCTCGTCGTCCAACTCACCGAACTCAGTTTCGCCGGCGTTCACTGCGTTGATGTGCTGGCCCGTAATCAGCCCGCGGTAGCGCTCGTTGAGCCGGGCCTTGCCATGGGCCAGGAAAACCGTTGACGCCTCGTCACCGTCGAGGTTATCGACCCAGTCCAGCAGTCGATCAAACATTGCATCGGAGGTGGCCATGGTGGGCAGGGCGACAAAGACACCGCCGAGACCGAAGCGCGCGGCGAGCACCTCAGAAGCCATCAGCGCCGCCTCGGTCTTTCCGGACCCCATCGGCGCTTCCAGGATCAGCAGGCTAGGTTGCGAGACCTCCGACGCCACCCGGACCAACTCGCGCTGCAGTTGCCGCGGCTTGCCAGACAACAGTGGAAACCGTTGCGGGAGAAGAAGATCGACGTCCACACTGGGGTTGTCGGGGTGCCACGGGAGCAACAGGTCGCGACCCAGTCGCGCCCGTTCGGCACGGCGAGCGGAGGTGAGGACATCGGCATACGGGAAGCGGCGTGCATCGCTCGCGAGCCAGTCGGCGATGACGACGACTGCGCTCACGAGAGCCTGCGTTGTCAAGGTAATGGGCCGCGATGCCCAGCTTTGTAGCCGAGCATCGGCGCCCGTATGCCGAGCCATGCCGGCAAGAAGTTCTTGCTGCACCTCCCGCCACGCGTCGACTCGCCCCCGCACCCAGAGCGGGTCCTTGTCCAAGTCATTGAGTTCGAATCCGGTGGGCGGAACGCCGTGATGCATGCCGATGGGCACGGTGAGGGCCAGCGCGCGCGGGCGCGAGAAGCCGTGCTGCTCCACCAGCCAATCTCGGGCGATGTGTTGGCCGATGCGGCAATGTGGCGGCAGCTTGGTGAAGCCGCCGACCTGGTAAGGCGGACAGATGAGTCCATGGTCAGCCATCCGGTCGACGAGGTGACCGAAGCCCGGTGCCATCTTTGCCTTCACGGCGAAGCCCGGGCTCGCTTTGCCAATGTCATGGATTCCGGCGAGGAAGGTCATTAGGGCTCGGCCGTCTTGGTCTCCTTGTGGGAGGGAGTCAGCGATGATCCGGCGCACATTCGCGGGGAGCCAGCGATCCCACAGCTGGCCCGCCGTTTCGGCGGCGTCCAGGAGGTGACGCGTCAGGCGCATCCATTCTCCCGTTTCTGCATCAGTCTTAGCCCAGACTGACAGCGCAGCGTCAGAGAACACTGGTTCAGACGGATGGTCGGCGCCGGGTTGTGAGTGGCCACGTGGCAGCACAGGTGCGGGGCGCGCGGGCGGTGACTCTCGGGTGTTGAAGGCCGGGCTGGCCAGCCGCCGTGCGGCCAGATCGAGAAGTTCGAGGATATCTTCCGCGACGATGAGCATGCGTCCTCGGTCTCGCTTGGTGCTCACAATGCCGGCATTGCGTAGCTCGGCGAATGCGCGGGCAGCCGTGCGCTCGCTGAGCCCGAACATGCGCTCGGCGGTCTCCACGCTCATGATCGGCGCCTCAATGAGGCCATCGAGCACCGCCCTGACGCCCGAATCCGACCTCGGTGAAGGGGACATGCCGGAGTCCACGCGGTAGTCGCGCAGTTCTTCCGCCCATCGTTGGCGAATCTCGGCGACGTCAAACGCCAAAGACTTTGCTTGCTCGACTGCGTCGATGATGGCGCGCAGGAAGACCGCCAACCACGAGTTGAGGGCGTCACTACTGCTCGGGTCGGTTGAGTCTCCAGTGAAACGAAATGCCTCCAGTCCAGCGATGTATTCATCCGTCCTCGTCATGAGGACCAGGGAGACGGGGATGAGGGCGCCCCGGGCTAGTCCCCGCCGAGCCAGAACCAGGTGGATGAGCGCTCGCCCAACCCGCCCATTCCCATCGCCGAAGGGGTGAATCGTCTCAAACTGGGCGTGGGCGATCCCCGCTTGCACGAGGGGCGAGAGGCTGTTGTCGTTGAGGAAGTCCAGAAGATCCGCCATCAACCGGGGAACGTCCTCAGGGGGCGGGGGCACGTATGCCGCGTCGAGCGGATCGAAAGAAGACCCACCTATCCAGTTCTGCGTAACGCGTATGCCGTGGAGCGCGTCCCGGTCGGGCAGCAGGCGCCGCTGGAGGCCGGACAGGTGCTCGTCGGTGATCCGTGGTTCATCCCGCAGCACGAGCATCGACTCCCGCAGCACGGCGACGTTCTTGGCGACCAGTCGCGCGGACTCGGATAATCCGCGCACGTCCTCGCTCAGAGCCAGTCCTGCGAGAGCGATTTGACGGGCACCCGGCGTGACTCCTTCGATCCATGAACTCGCGGCCGCCTCGGAACTGACCAAGAGCGGTCCTAGCAGTTCCAGTCCGTGGCGGGTTGACCCGTCGGCGAGTGATCGGGCCGCCGCCTCGGCGAGACCAAGTAGCCGACGATTGTCGGTGGTCAATGCAATGCTCCGAGCATGCAGCGGATCAGGGACATAGGCGCGGTACTCACCGCTGCGCCGCATTCGGCGCGTCCCGTCCCCGCCGGCCCAGCGTCGATCCTCCCACCGGCCCACTTTTTGCCTCCCAACTGTCGCGCTAGAGATGATCCTTGCCTAGATGGGAACTAAGTGTCAATCCCTGCATCACCATAAAAGTTCCTATATTCGACGTACTCCCAACAACATGACCTTAGCTTGGGCCAGGTCGCCTGGAGTCTGCTGCGAGATCCCCGCAGGGCGGGGCGAGAACGACCTGCGACCTCCTGCTTCCCCATAAAAGGGCTCATCCCCGCCGGGCGGGGCGAAGGCTGCCAGCGCGGCCGATCAGGGCAAGCCTAAGGCGACGTATGCCTTGGGCGGAACACGTGCCCGCGCGCCCGCGATCTGGTTCCATCGCGTCCTCTCCCGCGCCGTGCGGGACCAGAACAGGGCCAAATTGCCCTTTCGACGGGGTCAGAGTGCCCTCTCGACGGGGCCAGAGTGCCCTCTCGACGGGGCCAGAGTGCCCTTTCGACGGGGGTGGGGCGGGAAGGCAGGGGGGAGCAGGGGGAAAGCCCCACGGCATACGGTCGGGGGAACCGCGTAGATTGCTCCTACGTCGAGAGGGTGGCTGGCCCAGGTGCGGGTCGGCAGCCGAGTGCGCCCGGGTGGGCGCCCAAAGAAGGGGAACGAACGAGTTATGACCGAGCAGCCCGCGATCCAGGATGCGGCCGTCCAGCCGCTCGCCCCGCCCATGGAGACCTTGACCCTGGACGCCCCCGCACCAATGCAGCAGGTGGGGGCCACCTCGGC
>Ga0075163_10013052_pt1 | contig 10802 bp, 9 predicted proteins | sample JI1023141ADNA_FD_71478 | JGI IMG/M metagenome (GOLD analysis project Ga0075163, IMG submission 71478) | Wastewater effluent complex algal communities from Wisconsin, to seasonally profile nutrient transformation and Carbon sequestration -... | ecosystem: Engineered > WWTP > Effluent > Algae... | reverse complement strand
AGGGCCGGGTTTTCCAGCGAGGGGCGCACGCCGGCGCGGGCGGCCAGGTGGATGACGCCTTCCGGCTGTGTCTGGGCGAAGAGTTCGTCAAGCAGGGCGGCATCGCGGATATCGCCTTCGACAAGCTCGAAGGCTTCGTGGGCCAGGGCTTTGGCGACGTTCGCCCGCTTGGCTTCGGCGGCGTAGAATTCGTCGAAGTTATCCAGGCCGGTCACGCGGTGGCCGTCGGCCAGAAGCCGGTCGACGACGTGTGAACCGATGAAGCCCGCGGCACCAGTGACGATCACGTTCATTCGATGTCAGGTCCTTCGGCTCATGAGTTTCGCGAATCAGTGCCCCGGCATGAAAGCCGTCCGTCGGCGGCCAGGCATCTCGCTAGGCGATCGCGACAGCGATGCCCTATAATCCTAAACGACGTGGCCCGAAATCGATAAGACCGCCTGAGGCGGTTGGCGGAAATCATTGGCGGAATCATGACGAAGAGTGCCTTGTATGTCTGCTATTTCGGGGTCCGCGAGCCTCTCGTCCAATCTCAGGTTCTGCCTTATGTCCGCAAGTTGGCTCAGGCTGGCTGGACTATGCACCTGCTGACATTCGAACCCGGATGGCCGGCCGAATTTCCCGAGGCAGAGCAGGTCTCTCGCCGCGAAGCCCTGGCACGTGACGGCATCATCTGGCACGCCCACCCTTACACGAAAAGCCACGGTTTGGCGGCCAAGGCGAAGGACATCTTCACGGGCCTGTTCGAAACACGCCGTATCGCCCGCGAAAACCGGGTGAGCATCATCCATGGCCGCGCTCACGTCGCGACGACCATCGCCCTCTTGAGCACCATGTTTCTACGCCCGAAGCCCAGAATACTGTTCGATATCCGGGGCTTTAACCCGGAAGAATACGTGGATGCCGGCCGCTGGAAACCCGGCAGCCTGAAATTCCGCCTGCTGAAATGGGCTGAACGATGGCTCTTGCGCCGATCGTCCGGATTCGTGATCCTGACTGAGGCCGGCCGTAAGATCATGTTCCCGGCCGCAGTGCCGAATACGGGCCCGGAGGCCTGGCGATTGCCCGACGGCCGTCCCGTGCAAGTGATCCCCTGCTGTGTCGATATGGCCCGGTTCGAAACCGCTGACGCGCCGAGTCGTGAATCGGCCCAAACGGCCCAGAATCTTCAGGGCCGATCGGTCATCGCCTATGTCGGCGCTTTGGGGGGCTGGTATCTGGATGACGAGATGGCCCGCATCTGGACGGTCGCGCGGCGGATGAATCCCGCTTCGTTCGCTCTTATCTTCACCCAGAGCCCCCGCGCTGGCATTCAGGCCCCGCTTGAGGCTGCGGGGGCTGTCGAGGGCAAAGACTTCCACATCGAGAAAGTCCCGCCCGCCGAACTTGCCGCAAGACTTCCGGCCGCGGAACTGGCGTTGTCGATCATCAAGCCGTCGTTTTCGAAAATCGCAAGTTCGCCCACGAAACTGGCTGAATATCTGGCGGCCGGATGCGTCGTGATCAGCTCCAGCGGCATCGGCGACGGCGACGAGCACCTTCTGGCCAACCGGGTGGGCGTGATCCTTTCGAATTTCGACGACGCTTCGATCGAAACCGCGCTGAGGGATGCCTTCGCCCTGGCTGCGGATCCCGAAATCAACGACCGCTGCCGCCGAACCGCACGTGAGCTTTTCGACCTGAACAGTGTCGGAGGGCCGAGATACGTGAGGATCTACGATTGCATCCTCGGAGGCGGCGACAAGCACGATTGACTGCCCGATCGTGCCACCGCCGAACCGAAAAGCGCATTCTGGTCAACCGCAATCGGCTCATGCGCTAATCGCCAGCCAGAAAGGTCAAGCTTTTCAGGTCGACGGCACAGGAATTTCGGACATCCACCGGCTCAGACTTCCTGGCGGTACTGAACGTCTTCGACACCATCGGCCCGGATCATCTCGGCCACCAGGTCGGCCGGCGACCGGCCGGGGCTGAGGGTTACCCGGTAGGTCAAGTCCATCGAGGCCCCCTTTTTCGCCGAACCGGCCGAGATCAGTTCATGCCGCAGCGTGACGGCCGCCAGGGCGGTGTCCACGCTTAACCGGGCCGCTTCGCTCTGGCTGACGCGGAACGACAGCAGGGCCGATGCCGCAGGTGCGGCCTTTTTGCCAGGCGGCCACAGAAACAGCGACGTGATGGCCAGCACGATCAGGCCCGTCACGGCCACGGCCATCAGGTTCGCGCCGGCCGCCATGCCGACGACGACGGACATGATCACGAAGGCCGTGTCCTGAGTGTCGCGCACCACCGTGCGGAACCGCACGACCGACAGAGCCCCCGCCAGGCTGAAGGCCCGGGCGATGTTGTCGCCGATGATCTGCGTGGACATGGCGATCAGGCCCGCCAGCAGCACCAGAGTCGTCTGGAACGTCGGGGCGACTTGCTCGCCCCGGCGTGCCCAGCGGTTCAGCCCGGCGACCACCACACCCATCAGCAGGGCCGAAGCGATCCTCAGCGCCTGTGCGGTCGAAAAATCCCAGGTGCCGCTGGCCGTCAGGCTCGTGAGCCAGCCGTTCATGGGCGGCCTCCCGCCAGGGGCGAAATCCGGGTCATTTCTTCGGTTCCGCCTTGCCGGGATATGCGAGGAGATACGCCCGCCGCTTGTCCGCGAAGGTTCGCAGGCTCATCACCGGCCTGCCCCGCGCGGGAGCGGCCTGCGCTGGTGCCGGCGAGTCGGCGACGGCGGCCTGAAACGCTTCGAACGTGGACAGCTTGCGGGTGTCTTCCTTCACATAGGGCTCGATCAGCTTCGCCTGAGCCGCCACGATGGGCCCCATACGGTTCCAGTCGAGCCACTCGTCGGCGATCAACTTGACCAGTTCCAGATACCGGGCCTTGTACTCGGGCACGGCCAGCAGCTTGCTCCGCAGCGGCGTGCGCTGGTTTTCCAGGCCGATGAGGGGGTCCAGATCGACATTCCCGCCACCCGGTCCTCCGGGGCCTCCTGGGCCCATACCTGGCCCGCCGAAGCCTCTGCCCTGCTTGCCCTGCGGGCCGCCACGCTGCTGTCGCTTCTGCTGCGCGCCGCCCGGAGGTCCGCCGAATCGTCCGCCACCAGGGCCACCGGGACCCATGCCCGGTCCGCCGAATCGCCCGCCACCCGGTCCGCCCGGGCCCATGCCGGGGCCGAACATCATGGCCGGGCCGAAGGCTTCGTTCATGTCGTGGGGGATCAGGTGAAACTTGCCGGCACCGTCACGGAAAAGGCTGTAATCGCTGGCGCGGGTCCAGTAGCCGTCGCCGTTGATGAGGACGTTATCGAGAGCGAGGAATTTGAGGACGCCGTCGACGTCCAGGATCGGCTCTATGGCGTCCTTCAGCTCGTCGGCCGGGGTTTCGTCGATCACGCGACACAGCTCGATCAGGGCCTTCCAGTCCTTCTTGCCGCCCGACTTCATCTGGAAGCGGTTTTCGTACTCTTCCTGATCGTCGCCCACGTAGCGCAGGCCGCCGTCGGCACCGGGGTTGCCGCGCACCTTCCAGCGGGCGCCCTTGGGGCTGCCATGGTTTTCGGTGAGGAAGATTTTGTCGAACTGCTGGGCGTTGGCGTAAAGGCCCCAGCTTTCGCCGTTGATGACGACGTGCACGAAGTTCGCCTTCGGTGCCGGGATATAGGCCCGGGCGATTTTCGAGTAAAGGACGGTGTGGAGGAAGCTGGGATCCTCGTGCGAATTGAGCAGGTTGAGGGTCTTGTAACCGTAAAGCCGCTGGTTTTCGTCCGAGAAGTCGATAGATACGTTCAGTGACCGCTTATGGCCGGCGCTTACGCCCATATACGACGACATGCCGCGGAAATGGACGCCCACGCCCGGATACTTCTGGCCGTCGACCGTCATTTCGGCGGGCACTTCCACGTCGGTGCCGTGGAATTCCTCCAGCTCGGCTTCCCAATCGTCGTTTTCGAAATCGAGGAACACGGTCCGGACGATGTCATCGTCATAAAGGCCCTTGTCCGGATAGTGTTTCACGTCCTTCGGGGCGACTTTCTTGCCCGGCGTGGCTTCCGTCTCCTCGCCGCCGAAGCCGGGGGGCCGCATTCCGCCCCGAGGCCCGAAGCCCGGCCGGCCCCGGCCTGGCCCGGCCGCTCGCTCTTTTTTCAACTCAGCGCGGGCGGTCTGGCGTTCTTCGGCACTTAACTTGCCGTCGCCGTCGGTGTCGTAATCGGCGGCGATTTCGCGGTCTCCACCGAATCCGGGCGGTCCGCCCGGTCCGCCGGGTCCGCCTGGGCCGAAGCCGGGGGGCGGGCCGATCCGGGTGTTGATCGCCTGGGCCAGGGCCTGCGTCTCGATGCCGCCGACCTTTTCCGTGTCGGCTTCGGCGACCGTCGTCGCCGCGAATTCCGCGGCTTCGTCGGCCGAAACGGTCTTGTTCTTGTCGGTATCGGCGAGTTCGAGCAGTGCCGGGGCGATGAAGAAGCCGGGGCCGACTTCGGGGTCGCCCTCAGGGCCGACGTGCTGGTTCAGGGCACGGGCGAGAGTTTCCTCGTCGAGGCCCGATTTGCCCTTCGGCGTGCTGGCTTCCACGAATTTGCGGGCGCCGGCTTTGGCTTCGGCGGGGCTGAGCTTGCCGTCGCCGTCGGTATCGCCAGCTTCCATGATGCGTGGGGCGATGAACATGCCTGGCCCGAATCCGCCCGGGCCGCCGGGCCCGCCGGGGCCTCCGAATCCGCCAGGTCCGCCCGGCCCGAAGCCAGGCGGCCCCCCGGGCCCACCTTCCCGGGGAGGGCCGTCCTTGCGGAAATCCTGAGGGCCCGCGAAGGCCGTGCGCAGTCCTGAAATCGGGCCCTGCCCTGGAAGGCCCAGCGAGATCGCCGCGGCGCCGATCGCGGCCGTAGATGCCAGAATGACCAGCGGCCGGGCTGTTGCGAACCGTACGGAAAGCGAAGGCGAAAGTAAGAGTCGCCGAATCATCATGCGTGTCCTTCCTGGCCTGGACCGGAATATCGACGTCCGTCTCCGGCGCTTCTTCACCGGATCTTCACGATCATCCTACGCCACCGGTCGCACGCAAGCGAGTATCGGATCGTATCATGCCCCGAGCACTTTTGCGGCTCTCCGTCGAACTTACGGAATCTGGATAAATAACGATAAGAATTTATCGTAAAACGATAATAATCGGAGTAAGATTCGGATGGAGAGCGGAATGGCGGCCGTCGCTTCATCGCGCGTGATTATCGAATGCGTGACCGATTCGGAAGGAGGAGGGCAGATGAGAATGAGACGTATTTCGACGGCATTTCTTCAGGGCGTCGTCGTGCTTTTGGGCCTTGGCGTGTTCGGCTTCATGGTCTGGGAACCACAGATTGAGGGCAGGAACGCGCACGCGACGACATTCGAAATCTATTTCGCAGATCCCTTCCTGGCGTATGCGTATGTCGCTTCGATTCCATTTTTCGTGGCCCTTTACCGGGCCTTCGCGTTGATCGGATATGCCGGGCGGAACGAAGCGTTCTCACCCGCTGCCGTGAAGGCTTCGAAGACGATCAAACGCTGCGCGCTCAGCCTGATCGGGTTTGTCCTGGGCGGGTTGATTTTCATCATGCTTCAGGACAGCGACGATCGGGCTGGCGGGGTTTTCATGGTCGTGCTCATCATGTTCGGTTCGTTCGTCATCGCCGCTGCGTCGGCGATGTTCGAACGGATTCTCCAGAGCGCGGCGGAATTGAAATCCGAGAACGACCTGACGATTTGACGAGACCATCATGGCAATCATCATCAATATCGACATCATGTTGGCGAAGCGAAAAATGAGCGTTACCGAGCTATCCGAGAAAGTCGGCATCACGCTGGCCAACATTTCGGTATTGAAGAACGGCAAGGCGAAGGCCATTCGCCTGTCGACACTGGAAGCGATATGCAGAGCTCTCGATTGCCAGCCTGGGGACATTCTGGAATATGCGGATCGAAATGAGGCGTGACGGATCCGTGGCCTTCGGAAATTCCCGCTCCTCAGGTTGCCATCCTTTCGTTACCAGCCGCCCATTTCCGCCCGTCCGCCGCCACCGTCTTGACCTTGGGTATTACGAATGTTAGTTTCTTCATATCGTAAGACGAATGAACCAATTCGTGTGAAGAATCACGAGGCTGGAGGGGGGCAGAGACATGACGGCACGAGTCGAATCGCGGCGTGGGTTTACGCTGATCGAGCTGTTGGTGGTGATCGCCATCATCGCGGTGCTGATATCGCTGCTCTTGCCGGCTGTGCAGTCGGCGCGTGAAGCGGCCCGGCGCATCCAGTGCGTCAATTCGCTGAAGCAGATGACCCTGGCCCTGCACAATTATCACGACACCCACGGGGCTTATCCGGCCGGGTACTGGTACAAGCCTGGCTATGTGTGGGGCGGGTTCGGCTGGGCGGCTTCGGTGCTGCCCCAGATAGAGCAGGCGAATCTGCACAATGCCATGAACATGTCGCTGACGGCCTGGCACGAAGCGAATCAGACCGTGGCGCGCACGCATATGCAATTTTATTTGTGCCCGTCCGACGAAACCTCGCAGTTCGGCTATCTCGAACGGTATGAAATGCGGTTTTCGATGGCCAGTTATGTCGCCAGTTTCGGCCCCGGGGACATGGACGAAGACCCCACGGACATGCGGGGCGTTTTCTATCGCAACAGCCGCACTTCGATTTCCATGATCCCCGACGGCATGTCGACGACGCTGGCTCTGGGCGAGCGGCACAACGGCAAGTTCGGCCGGCATGACGCACACAACATGAATCACGCCGTGGCGGAGACGGTCTGGCTGGGCGCCATCCGCGAGCTGCCGGACGACGACCACGCCCACACCACGCTTTTCGAAACCGCAGCCCCGCCGAACAGCCCGGAGATGACGGATAAGGACTGCGCCTGCCGGCATCCGGGCGTTTGCAATTTCTCGTTCATGGACGGTTCGGTGCGGGCGATCAAGCACACGGTCGACGTGCGTGCGTTTCAGGCCCTGTCGACGCGGGCCGGCGGCGAGGTCATCTCGGGCGACTCCTATTGAAATCGGAATGACCGTGTTCGAAGGGGCAGGGATTTCTTCCGATGAAGGCGGCTGTGCCGCGGGCGATCAGGTCCCTTCCTGATCGAGCGACTGGAATTCCGGTTCCATTTCGTCCATCGATCTTCCGAACGCCATTTTCGGATAGACATTGGTATCCCGGTCGATCATGACTTCCAGCAGGAATGGGGCGGCCGGGTCGGCGTATAGCTGGCGCAAGGCTTCGTGGATATCCCGTTCGGCTTCGACTCTGGCGGCGGCGATGCCGTAGGCGGTGGCGACCTTACGGAAGTCGGGGGCGGAATAGCCAGTGACGGTCGATTGAAACCGGGATTCGAAATAGCTGGCCTGAAATTGCCGGACCATGCCGTGGCATTGGTTGTTGAGCACGATCATTTTGAGCGGCAGGCAATTTCGGGCGATTGTCTGCAGTTCCTGGACATTGAGTTGAAATCCGCCGTCGCCGGCGATGACGGTCACGCAGCGGCACGGGGCGCCGTACCAGGCGCCGATGGCGGCAGGCAGAGCGAAGCCCATGGCGCCCATGCCGCCGGAGGTCAGGAAGCGCTGGCTGGCGTTGAGCTCCAGGGACTGGGCCGCCCACATCTGGTGCTGGCCGACGTCGACGACGAATGCGGCCGAGCTGGCGGCGGCTTTCGAAATCGTGTGCATGAGCACGTTCGGGTTGATGCCCGCGGCGTCTTTGAGTTCGGCGGTGTCGGGATACTGTCGTTTGAGGGTCGCGATTCGGTCGAGCCAGGCCTGCGGGGGCGAGCCGGGCGTTTCGCCGCGAAGGCGGTCGATGGCGTCGTTGAGGAAGGTGTCGACGCGGGCGACGAGCGTCTCGCAGCCGGTGACGCGGTTATTCATTTCGCCAGCGTCGCAATCGACGTGATAAATCGTGCGGCCGGCCCCGAACAGGTCAGTCCGGGAGCCGGTCTGGCGAATGTCGAGCCGGCTGCCGAGCACCAGGAGCAGGTCGCTTTCGGCCAGGGCGGCATTGGCCCATCGGTTGCCGTAGCTGCCGATCATGCCGACGCGCGCTGGGCTATCGAAGGGCAGCAGGTCGACGCCCAGGAGCGAATGGACGACAGGCACATTCAGGGCTTCCACGAATTGGCGGAAGGCGGCGGCGGCTTGGCCGCTGCGGATGCCCCCGCCGGCGAGAATCAGCGGCCGGGATGCGCCGCGGATCGCGCGGAAGAGCCCCTGCATGAAGACCTCGTCCGGCTTCGGCCCGGTTCGCGGTTTCGCCGGGATCGCCGCGGGTGGTTCGATTTCGGCCCGCTGCACGTCCATCGGGATATCGATGAGCACCGGGCCGGGCCGGCCTTCCATGGCGGTTTCGAAGGCTCGGTCGAGGATCTCGGGCAAGGTTTCCGGATCTTCGACGGTGACGGCCCATTTGGTGATCGGCCGGGCCATGGCGACGATGTCGGTTTCCTGGAATCCGAGCTGGCGGATCTTGCGGTCGAGCTTGCGTTCGTTCCGGTTGACCTGACCGGTGATGAAGACGGCCGGTATCGAATCGAAGTAGCAACTGCCGATGCCCGTGAGCAGGTTCGTGGCTCCCGGGCCGCTGGTGCCCAGGGCCACGCCCGGCGTGCCGCGGATGCGGGCGTAGCCTTCCGCCGCGAAGGCCGCGGCCTGTTCGTGGTGAACGCTCACGACACGGATGTTCGTTCGCTGGGCGAAGGAATCGAGCATGTGGGTGATCATGCCCCCCACGAGTTCGAAGACGTCGGTGACGCCACGTGATTCCAGGGTCTCAGCGATGTAGTCGGATGCCTTCATCTCAGCGGTCGCCTTGCGGTAGGAGTCGCCTGCCTGCGCGCGTCGCGGGAGTACGCCACGCGACGCCGTATCATGCGTTTACGCTTCTTCGAAGTTCAGCCGTTCTTTTTCGATCACGAGGGGCCGCTTCTGAACCTGGGTCAGGATCGCACCGACGTATTCGCCGATGATACCGATGAAAAAGAGCTGCACGGCACCCAGGAAGAAGATGCCGATGATCACCGGTGCCGTGCCGAGCGTGAACTGGTTCCAGAAGACGAGCTTGGCGATGAGGTAGGCGAATGCCACGAACAGGCTGAAGGCCGACATTGCGAAGCCGGAGAGCGTGGCCACGCGCAGCGGGATGCGCGAATGGTTGGTGATGCCCAGCATGGCCATGTCGTAAAGGGTGTAGAAATTGTTTTTGGTCAGGCCGCGTTTGCGCTGGGGCTGGCGGAACGGGATCTTGTGGATATCGAGGCCGATTTCGGCGATCAGGCCGCGGAAGTAGGGATAGGGGTCGTCGATCCTGCGGAGGATGTCGAGAACCTGGCGGTCATACAGACCGAAGCCGGTGACGTGCTGCATGAGCTCGACCTGTGAGATCTTGCCGACCAGGCCGTAGTAGAAGCTGCGCAGGGCGTACATGACGCGCGATTCTTCGGACTCGGTCTTCACGCCCACGACGACCTTGAAGCCCTCTTCCCACTTGCGGAGGAAGTCGTGGATCATGGCCGGCGGGTCCTGGAAGTCGGACGCCATCAGGATACAGGCATCGCCGGGCGCTTGCAGCAGGCCATAGAACGGCGACCGGATATGGCCGAAATTGCGGGCGTTGAAGATGGCCTTGATGTGGGGTGATTCGGCGGCCATTTCACGGAGCGCCTCGCGGGTGCCGTCGGTGGAGGCGTTGTCGATGAACAGGATCGAGTGTTCATAGCCCGGCTCGGTGGCGAAGACTTCGTCGATGGCTTTGGCCAGCTCGCGGACGTTCTCGACTTCGTTGTAGCACGGGGCCAGCACGCAGATGCGCTTGCGGGTCGGGGCGTTCGGATCGGTCGGAGCGTTGGGATTCGGCATCATGAACCTGGTTTGCCGGGCTTAATGGACGTCAGCGGTCGATAGCGGGTTTCATTCTAGCGTTTTCTGTCGTGTCGCGGGGCCTCGGTGGCTGCCGGTCCAGGATTTCGAGCAGATCGGCAGGGCGGGCGATGGTGGCCAGCACGTTCTGGTGATCGAATTCGGCTGGCTGGCCGAAGCCCCAGAGCACGCCGACGCACGGGATGCCGAAGTCGTGCGAGGCGTCGACGTCGTGATGCCGGTCGCCGATCATGAGGGTTTTGGCGCTGTCGATCGGATTGCGCCCGAGCAGCCGGGCCAGCACGTCGGTCTTGGTTTCGTGCGGGGCATCGACATCGTGCCCCTGGATGTCGACGAACTGGCCGGCCAGGCCGAAATGCTCGAGGATGTCGTGCGCGAAGGCGTGGGGCTTGGATGTCGCCACGAAGGCCCGGAGGCCGCGGGCCCGGAGCTTGCCCAGCAGTTCCGGAATGCCGTCGTAAAGCTGGTTTTCGAATTTCCCCACGGTACCGTAACGGGTGCGGAAGTGTTTGAGGGCGACTTCGACTTCGGCCGGGTCCGGATCGCCCAGCACGCGGCTTAGGGCCGCGAAGACCGGCGGGCCGATGAACCAGTCCAGGTTCTCGTGTTTCAGCTCAGGCCGTCCGATCATTTCGAAGGCGTGATGCAGTGACCGGAAGATGCCTTCGCTCGGGTCGGAGATGGTGCCGTCGAGGTCGAAGATGACGGATTCGTATTTCATGATGAGCAAGGGTTCGGAAGGCCGTGAAATGATTCTGGGCCGTTACGCATTGTCCGGAAGGTATTCATGCCGTTCGCGCGCGATTCGCCGTTCAGGAGGCTTCAGGCCAGTTGCGTGCACCCCCGCCATCCACGAAGAAGCAGGTGGCGTAGCCCAGCTCCAGCAGCCATTCCGCAATCCGGTCC
>Ga0075163_10013051_pt1 | contig 10802 bp, 7 predicted proteins | sample JI1023141ADNA_FD_71478 | JGI IMG/M metagenome (GOLD analysis project Ga0075163, IMG submission 71478) | Wastewater effluent complex algal communities from Wisconsin, to seasonally profile nutrient transformation and Carbon sequestration -... | ecosystem: Engineered > WWTP > Effluent > Algae... | reverse complement strand
CTCCTCGGTCTCGGAGGGGTGCTGCGCAATCGTCAGTGTCGGGTTCAGGTAGACCCCGCGGTCCATGTCGGCGATCTGGATCGATGCCTTGTAGATCGTCGCCTTCAATGCCATCGGGACCTTTCAGGGAGGGGTGGGACCTGTGCGTGCCGGGCCGCAGCAGTGGCACGGTGCGGATGGCATGATTGTCGCTTTTGCCGGCTTCGGGGCATTCCCCCCGAAGTGTGCGGCCCTGCAGGATTGCCGATGACCGACCTCAACCCGCTGCTCGAACCCTGGACTGCCCCTTTCGGCCTGCCCCCCTTTGCCCAGGTCCGCGCCGAGCACTTCGAGCCGGCGTTCCGGGAGGCGATGGCGGTGCACCGTGACGAATTGGCCGCGATCACTGCGCAGGCCGAGTCGCCGACCTTCGACAACACGGTGGCCGCCTTCGACCGCTGCGGCCGGCTGCTGGGTCGGATCGATGCGCTGTTCTACAACCTGACGGCCTCCGAGACCAGCCCGGCGCTGCAGCGCGTGCAGCTGGCGATGGCCGGGCCGCGGGCCGAACACGACAGCGCGGTCTGCATGGACCCGCGGCTGTTTGCGCGGATCGACGAGTTGCATCGCCACCGTGCCGATCTGGGGCTGACCGCCGAGCAGCGGCGGCTGCTCGAACGTGTGCACCTCGACTTCGTGCGTGCCGGCGCCTGCCTGCATGGCTCTGCGCAGCAGCGATACGCAGCGATCATGAGCGAGCTGGCGCGCCTGACGACGCGTTTCGCGCAGAACGTGCTGCATGACGAGAACGCCTTCCGCCTGCAACTCGTCGGCGAGGCCGATCTGGCCGGCCTGCCGTCCTTCCTGAGGGCCGCTGCACGGCAGGCCGCGGCAGAGCGCGGCCTCGACGGCGGCCATGTGATCACGCTGTCGCGCTCGCTGGTGGTGCCCTTTCTCACCTTCTCGCCACGGCGCGACTTGCGCGAGCAGGCCTGGCGCGCCTGGGTTTCGCGAGGCGAACACAGCGGTGAGCACGACAACCGCGAGGTCGCTCGAGCCATCCTGCGGCTGCGCCAGGAGCAGGCGCGCCTGCAGGGGCACGAGAGTTACGCCGATTTCGCGCTCAGCGACACGATGGCCGGCCGCCGTGCGGCCGTGCAGGGCCTGTTGGACGAGGTCTGGCCGCGCGCGCTGGACGCGGCCGATCGCGAGCGTGACGCCGTGTTGCAGGCGATGCAGGCTGCAGGTGCCGAGCACCCGCTCGAGGCCTGGGACTGGCGCTACTGGGCCGAGAAGGTGCGTGTGGCGCGGTATGCGGTCGACGATGCCGAGGTCAAGCCGTACTTCCGGCTGGAGGCCATGGTGGCCGCCGCATTCGATTGTGCGAGCCGCCTGTTCGGCCTGCAGTTCGAAGCGCGGCCGGAGCTTTCGACCTACCACCCGGACGTCAAGGCCTATGAAGTGCGCGACGCCGGTGGCAGCGTCGTCGGACTGTTCCTGCAGGACAATTTCGCGCGGCCGAGCAAGCGCAGCGGCGCCTGGATGAGCGAACTGCGCTGGCAGCACCGCAACGCCGGTGCCGACCAGCCGGCGGCGCTGCCGGTGATCCTGAACAACAACAACTTCGCCAAGGGCGCACCGAGCGAGCCGACGCTGCTGTCGCTGGACGACGCACGCACGCTGTTCCACGAGTTCGGTCATGGCCTGCACGGGCTGCTGTCGAACGTCACCTACGAGCGGCTTTCGGGCACGCAAGTGTTGCGCGACTTCGTCGAACTGCCGTCGCAGATGTTCGAGCACTGGTTGATGGTGCCCGAGGTCCTGCAGCGACACGCCCGCCACTGGCAGACCGGCCAGGTCATCCCCGACGACCTGGTGCGCCGCATGCAGGCGGCACGCCGCTTCAACCAGGGCTACGAGACGGTGCGCTACACGGCCAGCGCGATCGTCGACATGGCCGCGCACGCACTGACCGATGCCGAGCCGCCGGCCGACCTGTGCGCCTTCGAGGCCGGGCTGCTGCAGCGCCTGGGCCACAGGCCCGAGGTCGGCCTGAACCACCGCCTGGTGCATTTCCAGCACCTGTTCTCCGGGTCGGGTTATGCCGCGGGCTACTACGTGTACCTGTGGGCCGAGGTGCTCGATGCCGATGGCTTCGACGCCTTCACCGAGGTCGGCGATCCGTTCGACCGGGGCGTCGCGGCGAACCTTCAGCGCTTCATCTACGGCAGCGGCAACAGCGTCGAACCGGGGGCCGCCTATGCCGCTTTCCGGGGCCGCGGGCCGACCGTGCAGCCGCTGCTGCGCAAGCGCGGCCTGATCGACGACGACAAGGTCGCGGCCTAAGGGGCCGGGGCCGGCCCGAACCAGCGCTCCAGCGCGCCCATGAACTGGCCGAAGTCGAGCGGCTTGGTCCAGTAGTCGGCCAGGCCCGAGCGCAGCGCGTGGTCGATGTCCTGAGGCAGTGCATTGGCCGACAGCGCGATGCACGGGATGGCGGCCGTGCGCGGGTCGGCGCGCAGCCTTCGGAAGACCTCGTAGCCGTCGATGTCGGGCAACTGCATGTCCAGCAGCACCAGCGACGGCCGCATCGACACCGCCCGCTCCAGGCCCAGCAGACCCGTGCCGGCCGACTCGAACCGCAGGTCGGGTCGGCGTTGAACCAGTTGCGCGACGATCAGCGCATTGACGCTGTTGTCCTCGATGTAAAGGATGCTCGGCGCGTGCGGTACGGGTCCTGGAGCGGCGGCCGGTGGCCAGGCGGGGCTCGGCGTGACCGGTGGGTTGACGGGTGCGTTGGCCGCCGGCAGGTGCACCTCGAAGACGCTGCCCTGGCCTGGGGTGCTGCGCGCCTCGACGCGCCCCCCCATGCGTTCGACCAGGCTCTTCACGATGGTCAGCCCGATGCCCGTGCCCTCGATGGCCTCGCCGTTGATGCCGAGCCGGTTGAAGGGCTCGAACAGGTGCGCCAGTTGCTCGGCGCTCATCCCGCGTCCCCCATCGGCCACGCGCAACACCACTTGCTCGCCATCGGCCTCGCTGCTGATGTCCACCCAGCCGCCGGGCCGGTTGAACTTGACCGCGTTCGACAGCAGGTTGAGCACCACCTGGCGCAGCCGTGTGCGGTCGGCCATTGCGGCGTGGGCGAGTTGCCCGAAGGCCAGGCGCACCTGGCAGCGCTGTCGCAGCGCCTCCACCAGCGGGGCCGCCTCGGCGACCAGGCCGGCCAGCGCCACCGGCTCGGGCACGATGGTGAGTTCACCGCCTTCCAGCGCGGTGAGGTCGAGCACGTCGTCGACCAGCGACAGCAGGTGCTGCCCTGCGGCCAGCACGTGCTGCAGGCGCTGCACGCGGGTGGCGGTGTGCTCGGCCGTTCCCGGTTCGTCGGCCAGCATCAGTTGCGCGAAGCCGATCACGGCATTCAGCGGCGTGCGCAACTCGTGGCTCATGCGCGAGAGAAAGCGCGACTTGGCCTCGCTCTCGCGCAGCGCGATCGCCTTCTCCTGTCGGGCGGCCTCGGCGTCGCGGTTGGCCGTGACGTCCCAGTTGGCGCCGATGCGGCGCATCGCACGGCCGGCCTCGTCGAACACCACCGTCGAGCGCGAGGCCAGCCAGCGCACTTGCCCGTCCGGCCAGACGACGCGGAACTCGAGGTCCAGTGGCAGGTTGGCGGCCTCGCCGCGGTGCAGCGTCTGGCGCACCGCCTCACGGTCCTGCGGATGCACCATGCCGTAGCGCTCGTCGTAGTCCGGCGGCTGGGGCCGTGGGGCGCGCCCGCGCAGAAGCCACATGCGCTCGTCCCAGTGCACCTGGCCGTTGAGCATGTCGAGCTCCCAGGTGCCGAAGCCAGCGCCGCGGGCAGCCAGTGCGGCGCGCTCGTTGGCCTGGCGCAGCGCCCGCTCGGCGCTGCGCTGTTCGCTGACGTCGATCAACACTCCGAAGCGCAAGGCCTCAGGAGCAGCCCGCTCGACGAGCGCGTGCAGCAGGATGTCGCGCCAGCCACCGCCCTGCCGCGCAATGCGGAAGCTGTGGTCCAGCGGCTCGTCATTCTGGCTGTCCATCCATGCGGACCAGCGACGGGCCAATTCGGCACGTTCGTCAGGGTGCGCCCAGCGCCGGATCCAGTCGCCCCACAGCGGCACCGGTTCACCGGGCGCCAGACCGTGCAGTTCACGCAGTTCGTCGCTCCACTGCGCCCGCTCGGCACGCCCCTCCAGGCTCCACCAGCCGATGCCGGCAGCCCGCGTGATGACCTGCAGACGCCGACCCAACTCGACCGCGCCCAGGGCCGCGTCGGTGGTGCCTGTCAGGGGTGCTGGGTCGGGGGTGTTGTCGGGCGGCATCTCGGCGGCGGCTGTCGGCGCGTGGGGTGCACCCAAGTATGACGTGGCGGCCCGGCGTCAAGGCCGGAAAAGCGTGCGCTTCGGCGACACTGCGGGCACCTGCACGGTGCGGGTGGAGGACCGGGGTGGACCCGAAGGACAGGATCGTGGCGCGTGCGCCGGTGCAAGGGGCCGTCATCGGCATCGAAGTGGCGGTGGGACAGGGGGTGGCGCAGGGCCAGGTGCTGCTGCTGCTCGAGTCGATGAAGATGGAGGTTCCGGTCGAAGCCGCCGCTGCCGGCGTGGTCGACGCGGTGTTCGTGGCGGTGGGCGATGCCGTCGGTGAAGGCATCGAACTCGTCCGGCTTCGGACAACGAACGATGGGCCCGCAGCGGCCGCTGTCGCTGCCCTTGCGCCGGCGCAGCCTGCGCTGCCTCGGGCCGATCTGCAGCATCTGCAACGGCGCCGCGAGCTCCTGCGCGACGAGGCGCGGCCCGAGGCCATGGCACGGCGCCACGCCGGCGGCCTGCGCAGTGCCCGCGAGAACGTTGCCGACTTGCTCGACCCCGGCAGCTTCAACGAGTACGGCGCATTCGCGGTCGCCGCGCAACGCAGCCGACGCGCCCTTGACGATTTACAGCGACAGACCCCTGCCGATGGCCTGGTGGTGGGCATCGGGACGGTCAACGCCGCCCGCTTCGGCCTGCCGGCCTCGCAGGTGGCAGTGATGGCCTACGACTACACCGTGCTGGCCGGCACGCAAGGCGTGTTCAATCACCGCAAGAGCGACCGCTTGCTCGAGCTGGCCGAGCGCCTGGGGCTGCCGGTGGTGCTCTTCGCCGAAGGCGGCGGCGGGCGGCCCGGTGACGTGGACTGGCTCGGTGTGGCGGGCCTGGACTGCACCACCTTCCACCGCTTCGCCCGGCTGTCCGGCCAGGTGCCGCGGGTGGGCATCGTCGCCGGCCGCTGCTTTGCCGGCAACGCGGCACTGCTGGGCTGCTGCGACGTGATCATCGCGGTGCAGGGCGCCAGCATCGGCATGGGCGGGCCGGCGATGATCGAAGGCGGTGGCCTGGGCAAGGTGGCGCCGGACGACGTCGGCCCGCTGTCGGTGCTGGCGCCGAACGGCGTGGTCGACGTGGTGGTGCCCGACGAGGCCGCCGCCGTGTCGCTCGCACGGCAGTACCTGGGCCTCTTCCAGGGGCGGCTGGCTGGCGATGTGGCGGCAGGTGGCGACGCGCTGTCGCTGCGCGACGCACTGCCCGCCAACCGCAACGCGCTCTACGACCCACGCCGCATCGTCGAGACCGTGGCCGATGCCGGCAGCGTGCTCGAACTGCGGCGCGACTTCGGCACCGGCGTCATCACCGCACTGGCCAGGCTGGGCGGGCGTGCCGTGGCCATCGCGGCCAGCCAGCCACGCCACCTGGGCGGTGCGCTCGACGCGCCGGCCTGCGACAAGCTCGCACGCTTCATGCAGCTCGCCGATGCCTTCGCCCTGCCGCTGATCACCTTCGTCGACACGCCGGGCTTCATGGTCGGGCCCGAGTCGGAGAAGTCGGCGATGGTGCGTCATGCCTCGCGGCTGTTCGTCACCGCGGCGTCGCTGCGCGTGCCGGTGGTGTCGGTGATCCTGCGCCGCGGCTACGGCCTGGGCGCGATGGCGCTCACTGCCGGGCACTTTCATGCGCCGGTGGCCACCGCGGCCTGGCCGAGCGGCGAGTTCGGCGCGATGGGGCTGGAAGGTTCGGTGCGCCTGGGCTTCCGCAAGGAGCTCGAGGCTTGCGAGCCGGAGGCGCGCGAGGCCTTGTTTCAGCGCCTGCTGGCCGAGGCCGTCGAGCGCGGCCAGGCGCTGAACATGGCCAGTCACCTGGAGATCGACGACGTCATCGACCCGGCCGAGACCCGGGACTGGCTGTTGCGCGCGCTGGCGGCTGGCGACGGTCGCCCGCTGCCGCCGCGGCGCGGTTTCATCGATACCTGGTGACGCAGCTCACATCGGCTTGAAGCGCCAGTTGTAGGCCTGGCTGACCGGCAACCTCTCGCCGTGGCCCTTCAGGTGCAGTGTGATGCGGCCGAGTTCGTCGCGCTGCGCACGGGCGATGCTGCTCGCGCGCACGACGACCCCGCGGTGCACCTGCCAGAACTGATCGGGGTCCAGGCTGTCGGCGATCTCCTTCAGCGGCTTGCGGATGTGCGCCTCGTCGCCGGCGGTGACGACCCGCGTGTACTTCTCGTCACTCTGGAAGAACAGCACGTCGTCGATGCCGAACATCTTGATCGTGTCGCCGACGCTGGCACTGATCCAGCGCAGCCGCTGCGCGTTGCCCTCGGAGCCACCACGCAGTCGCGCCGAAAGTTCGTCGACCAGCCTGTCCAGCGGCGGTGCGACCTGCTGCAGGGCCACGCGCTCGCGCAGCCGGGCCACGGCCTGTTGCAGGCGGGCAGCGGCGATCGGCTTGAGCAGGTAGTCCACCGCACCGGCATCGAAGGCCTCGATCGCGTGGCTGTCGTAGGCGGTGGTGAAGACCGCGTGGCAACGCCCGCTGGCCGCGCGGGCGACGTCCAGCCCGCTCAGGCCCGGCATGCGGATGTCCAGGAAGGCCACGTCCGGTGCGTGTTCGTCGATGGCCTCGACGGCCGCCGGCCCGTGCTCGCACTCGGCCACGATCTGCAGCTCGGGCCAGGCGTCGGCCAGCATGCGGCGCAGTTCGGCACGCGGCAGGTCTTCGTCGTCGGCAAGGATGGCGGTCGGCATCGTGGGCTCCTCAGGCGGCGTCCGCGGTCAGCTCGAGCGGCAGCGTGATCGTCGCCGCCACGCCGCCTTCCGGGCGGCTCTTCAAGGTGAGCGAGGCCCGGTCAGGGTACAGCTGAGCGAGCCGCTCACGGATGTTGGTCAGGCCGAGGCCGGTGCCGGCCTGCGAGGCGCCAAAGCCCACGCCGTCGTCGAGCACCGACAGCGCCAGGTCGCCCTCGGCGTCGAGCTCGGCGCGCAGCTCGACATGGCAGGGGCCGATCTTCAGTTCGACGCCGTGCTTGACGGCATTCTCGGCCAGCGAGATCAGCATCAGCGGGGGGCAGCGTGCATGGCGAAGGTCGGCCGGCAGCTGGAGCGAGAACTGCAGGCGCGGCATGCGCGACGACATCAGTGCCAGGTAGGCCCGCACCAGCTCGAACTGCGCCGCGACCGTGGCCTGGGCCGAGCCGTCGCTGCGCAGGCGGGGAATCGACGCGCGCAGGTAGTCCACCAGCCGGTCGATCATCTCGCTGGCCCGCTGCGGGTCGCTGTGGATCGCGCTGCGCACGCCGGCCAGGGTGTTGAACAGGAAGTGCGGCTCGACCTGCGCGGCCAGCACCGACAACCGCAGCTCGGCCTCGCGGCGCTGGGCCTGCGCCTCGCCGAGCTCGCGCGCGGCCTGCAACGCGAGCAGCCCGTCGCGTTCGCGGCGCCACCCGAACAAGGCCATGCCGCCGGCCAGCCAGAACGTCAGTCCCAAGCTGCTGGCGCGGTTGGCCACGCTGGTGCGCTCGACGGTCGGGGTCTTGCCATCCGGCCCCGAGGCCGCACTGGCGGCGCTGTCCGGCTGGCTGATGTTGACGCCGATCGACATCACCACCTGGCGGCGTTTGCCCTGGGGGTCGACGTTGCCGGTTTTTTCGGCGATGAACTGCTTCATCGGCTCGGCGCCGACTTCGACGAACAGCTGCATCAGCGCCACCGTCACCAGCACCGCCGTCCAGAGGCTCCATTGCTCGCGGCGGGCCGGCCAGTGCTGGCGGCGAACCCACCCGGCCAGCCACGGCCCCAGCCACATCGGCGTGACGATCAGCACCAGAACCTGGGCCATGCCGGCGGGCAGGCGCCCGGGCTCGGCGTAGAACAGCATCGTGGCCACCAGGAACAGCAGGAACAGGGCCAGCACGATCGACCACGAGCGTTGCCGCCCGCGCGTCCAGGCGCGGCTGAACACCGGGTAGCGACGGTAGCGGTTGAACCAGTTGTGCGTGCTGCCGGTCAGCTCGATGGGCAGGGCTAGTTCGAGATCGATCGCGAGAGGGGCCGACATGGGATGCAAGCGTAGCCGGCCCCGGCCAGGCTGCGCCAGTGGGCGACGAAGCCGCAGTCGGGCTCGACGAAACGGCCCATGAACGGGACGAAGCCCTGCAGCCCGCGGCGCAGGCTGTTACGCTCGCCGCCCCGCAGATCCTTCGGAGAGCCCGTCATGTTCCACACCGCCATCGCCGGCAGCCTGCCCAAGCCCGCCTGGCTGGCCGAAACCGGCAAGCTCTGGCCGCAGTGGCGCACCGAAGGGGCCGACCTGCAGCACGCAAAGCTCGACGCCACGCTGCTGTGGATCAAGGCCCAGGAGGACGCCGGGCTGGACACCATCGGCGACGGCGAGATGTCGCGACAGCACTTCGTGCACGGCTTCCTCGAGAAGGTGAGCGGCATCGACTTCGAGCACAAGGTCGAGATGGGCATCCGCAACGACCGCTACAAGGCGATGGTGCCGCAGGTCGTCTCCGCGCTGGCCTTGAAGGGCCGTGTGCACGAGGCCGAGGCGCGCTTCCTGCGAGCACACACGAACCGACGCATCAAGTTCACGCTGCCCGGCCCGATGACCATCGTCGACACCGTGGCCGACCGCTTCTACGGGGACCGCGTCAAGCTCGCCTTCGCCTTTGCGGAACTGCTCAACCAGGAAGCCCTGGCGCTGCAGGCCGACGGCGTGGACATCGTGCAGTTCGACGAGCCGGCCTTCAATGTCTACATGGACGAGGCCGCCGACTGGGGCGTGAAGGCGCTCGAGCGGGCGGCCCAGGGCCTGACCTGCAAGACCGCGGTGCACATCTGCTACGGCTACGGCATCCAGGCCAACATCGACTGGAAGTCGGGCCTCGGCCAGGAGTGGAGGCAGTACGAGAAGGTCTTCCCGGCGCTGGCCGCCAGCCGCATCGACCAGGTGTCGCTGGAATGCATCCACTCGCGGGTGCCGGCCGAGCTGATGGCGCTGCTGAAAGGCAAGGACGTGATGGTCGGCGTGATCGACGTGGCCAGCGACACGATCGAGACTCCGGAGGAGGTGGCCGACACCATCGGCCGCGCACTGCAGTACGTGCCGAAGGAGCGTCTCATCGCCTGCACCAACTGCGGGCTGGCGCCGATGTCGCGCGAAGTGGCGCTGGCCAAGCTGCAGGCGCTGGGCGCCGGGGCGGCACTGGCGCAGTCGCGCTTCGGTGCTGCCTGAGCGCACACGCAGCGCGGCTGGAGCGGCGTTGTTGCACGCCGCTACACATCGTTCCGAATTGACACCCGTCAGGGCTGCCGGCAGTCTGTGAGTCGGCGGGCCCGTCTCTGGGCACCGGTGGGCCTTCTTGCGTCGACGCGCGCTGAGATCGAGGCTGCCCGGGCCTTCCGTTGTTTTTTCGGCCCACCTTGTTCACGGGGGATGTTCGGTTGAGCGCGCAGCACGATGTCGACTCCGGCTTCAGGCGGCCTCCGGCCCTGCCAGGCCGGTGCGCGCCTGCGGTGGGGAGTGCACCGGCGTGGTGAGTTTCTGCCCACGCTGTGGTGCCGAGGGCGGGTTCGGCGCGGCCGGCTGCCGCCGCTGCGGCCACCAGTTCGCCGGCTGGGCGGTGTTTGCCGACCTGGGGCCGGCGTGCGTGCGCTGCGGGCATCAGGGCCCGGCCGATGCAGGCTACTGCGTGCGTTGTGGAGCAGCGGCTCCCGAGGCCCGCTTCAACGACGACGACACGGTGTTTTTCCGTCGTGACGCCGCTCAGGGCTTCCGGTCCGTTCAGGCCGCGCCTCGGCCAGCGGGCCGGGTGTGCGTGGTCTGCGGCCAGCGAAACGTGCCAGGCGACGAGTTTTGCGCGCATTGCGAAACCATCCTGCCGATCGCCGAGGGCGACACCGTCCCCCCGCGCCGGGCGTCGGCCCCGCCGGCGAGGGTACCGTTGCCGCCGCCAGCACCGCAGCCTCAGCCGCCGCAGCCGCTGGCACCGGCAGCTCAGCGCGATGCCGAGGCATCACCCTCGTGGGCCCTCGAGGAAGGGTCGCAGGCCTTCTTGCGGCCGTTTGCGGCGCCGGCGTCAGCGCCTGTGCCAGAGTCCTTCCCTCCGCCACCGCTGCCGGATCCACCGACCCCGGCGCCCTACTTCACGCCGGTGGTGCGCATCGCCTCGTTGATCCCGCCACCGCCACCGCCACCAACGGCATCGGCGTCCGTGTTGTCCCCATCCCCGGTGCCAGCATTCGCAACAGGACGTTCGCCAGAACCAGATCCGGTCCCCGTGCCCGCGCGGGCGCCAGCGAATCCGCCACTGGCACCGTCCCCCATCGCATCGCCTCCGGAGGTCGACCCCGATGCCACGGTGCACTGGCCGGCCTCGGCCGTGGCCGCCGTGCGGGCCGCTGCCGGACAACGGCCTGAACCCGATGGTGACGACGTCCAGGAAACCCGGCAGCTCACCGAAGACGACTACGACACGCGCATCCT
>Ga0075163_10013050_pt1 | contig 10802 bp, 12 predicted proteins | sample JI1023141ADNA_FD_71478 | JGI IMG/M metagenome (GOLD analysis project Ga0075163, IMG submission 71478) | Wastewater effluent complex algal communities from Wisconsin, to seasonally profile nutrient transformation and Carbon sequestration -... | ecosystem: Engineered > WWTP > Effluent > Algae... | reverse complement strand
TGCCTGATTGTTTTTTTAATCGGCCTGTTTATGGGAACAGTTTTGGGACTGGATGGTACCTACTGGGATTAAGTGGAAGATGCGTGACCAAAAGCACTGAACATTGGCATACCGTTTATTAGCTTTAGCGTTTACCATTCAATAATGGCATCATGAAAAAAAATATCCTGCTGCTCAGCATTCTGTCCGTAGTCATCTTTCTGACCAACTGTGATTCGAAGACGGATAAACAGAAGGCAACACTTTCTTCATCAACAGACACAATACGTCAAAATAAAAGCCCGCTGGAATCCGGCCAGGAAATGGCCTTGAAAACCAAGGCTGTGCTGGGCAAGTATCTGGTCACAGCCATACAGGACAAAGGAACGGAAGGGGCTATTGAATTTTGTTCTTCCCGTGCCATACAGATTACTGACTCCATGAGCAGGATATTGGGCAGCCGCCTGAAACGGGTAGCCGAAAGAAACAGGAATCCACTAAACATTGTATCCGCAGAAGAACTTGCCTATAGTAAGGAAGTCAACGCTGCCCTTGCCCGAAAAGAAAGTCCGAAACCCCGGCTCATCGAATCCAGTAACGCCTATACCGGGTATTATCCGATATTGACAGAACCGCTTTGTCTTAAATGTCATGGAGATAAAAAAACCGACATAAAATCCGCCACCTTAACCACAATCAACCGGCTTTACCCAGGTGATAATGCCACTGGTTTTAAACTGAATGAACTCCGGGGCATCTGGGTGGTTGAGATGAAAAAAAACCAATAGATTTCAGGGCTGCTTGCAGGTGATTTCTGAAACAACCGGTTTGCTTTTTTTAAAAGCATTGGAAATACTCCCTGCTTTTCTTATTTTCAATTCATGAAAAAAATACTGCTTCTCCCTGTATTAGCCTTTATTCTCTTTGCCTGTACGCAATCAGGTGCTGCAGGCGATCCGGCCACTGCCACCAAAGAAATCAGCAATATGCTTGATTCTTTTAACCGGGCGGCGGCCCGGGCGGACTTCAATGCCTATTTCAACTATTATACAGAAGACGGTATTTTCTGTGGTACCGATGCCACCGAACGCTGGGACAAAAAACAGTTCATGGAATGGTCCAAACCTTATTTCGATAAAGGCAAGGCCTGGAATTTCACCGCTATTGACCGTCATATTTACATTGACCCTGCTGGCGAGCTGGCCTGGTTTGACGAACTGCTCAGTACGCAGATGAAAATCTGCCGGGGCTCGGGCGTACTCGTTAAACAAAATAATGAGTGGAAACTGAAGCAATATGTTTTATCGGCCACTGTACCTAACAGTCTGGTGGATACAGTCACTATCATGAAAACCGCTGAGGAAGATTCGCTGATGCGGGTGATACAAAAAAAATAAATACCCATTGAAGAAAGGCTTTTACAAAAGCTTGTTGCAGAATTTATTTTACCTGCTGCTTTGCCTGTCTCTGGCCGCTAGTGCCACCTGGCTAACGGTGTTATACAGGCAGCGTCATCCTTCAGGTTCAGCCGAAGGGTCCGGATGGAGTGGTATGTCGGATGCGCTTTCGATGGGAGTAATGGCAGGCATTTACCTGATCATGGCATTGATATGCTGGGCCATACTTATATTCCGGCAGCGGACCCGCACGCATCACCCGTTCCTCTATGACATGGCTCATCTGTTGCTGCTGGCCATAGTTGTTTTTATCTATATTGCCCTGATTTTACAATGGGGCTAACCGGATCTGTCAGAAACTGCTTATTTTCCCGCCAGGCAATTCAAACAACTTTTCCGGAGCGGATTAAACCCTGCGCCGCCTGAACAGTCTTAGCCCGACCATCAATCGAACCACCATGTACCGACCAAAGACGCTTGCCATTTCCGGCCTTATGGCCCTTTTTATTTTCCTCGCCTGTAAAAAAGAAACCAGCACCCCGGCCAATGACCCTGTGTCGGCTGTACTGAACCTGCCGGCGAATCCGTACAACTATGCCAGCATTGCCCTTCCTGCTTACCTGAACTCGCCCCCTATCCAGGGTCAGATCAATACCCCGGCCACGAACCCGATCACCAACGACGGGGCAACTCTTGGACGTGTACTCTTTTACGACAAAAATCTTTCCGCCAACAATACGATCTCCTGTGCTTCCTGTCATAAACCCGAACTCGGATTTTCTGATACCGCTGTAAAAAGCAAAGGATTTAACGGGGGACTCACCGGCCGCAATTCGATGTCGCTGATCAATGCACGTTTTTATACCCCGGGCAGTTTTTTCTGGGATCAGCGGGCCGCTTCCCTGGAAGCGCAGGTGGTGGCTCCTATACAGGATCTCGTGGAAATGGGCATGACGCTGCCAGCCCTCGTAACCAAACTTACCACACTGACTTATTATCCCGTATTATTTAAAAAAGCTTTTGGGGATGAAACCATCAACAGTGACCGGATCTCAAAAGCCCTGTCTCAGTTCGTACGTTCCATCGTTTCCTATCAATCAAAATATGATGCAGGAAGAGCCACATTCCCGGCTGCACCCGCTCCTCCGCCCAATGCCGCTTTCCCGAATTTCACGGCACAGGAAAACCGCGGTAAAGAGCTGTTCTTACTTCCCACCAGTGGTTGTGCAGCCTGTCATGGAACCGAAACTTTTGTAGCCCCCACAGAAAAGAACAATGGGATTGACATGAATACTGTAGACCGTGGCTTCGGCGCCGTATCCAACAATCCCAACCAGGATGCCACATTCAAAGTCACCAGCCTGAAAAATGTGGAACTCTCCGCCCCCTATATGCATGATGGCCGTTTCAAAACCCTGGAAGAAGTAGTGGAACATTACAGCACCGGTGTTAAAAATCATCCTAACCTTTCCCCGCAAATGAAACTGCCGAACGGACAACCCCGTTTACTCAATTTATCAGCGGAAGACAAAGCGGCTTTGGTGGCGTTTCTGAAAACACTGACTGACCGGACGGTGGGGACGGATATCAAGTACACGAATCCCTTTAGGTAAGTTGATAAGTTGACCGGTGAACAAGGTAGTTTTCTTAGAAGATTCCTTATCAACTTGTCAACCTGTCAACTATTCAACGATTGCTCCTGATCATCTCCGGATACCCCCACCCCTTCGCCAGCGCATTCACCGCCATTGCGATCCGTTTGGTCTTTGTGGCATCTGTTTTCGCGCTATCGATCCATTTACTGAAATAGCGCTGATGCGAGCCTGTTAGTGTTTGGAAGTATGCCTGAGCAGCCGGTTCATCTTTCAGGCATTCGATAAAGTCTGCATTGAAAATAAAGTCGGATTTATCTTCGGTGAGCTGTACCTCCAGCATAGCCCCCTCTTTCTTACCGATCGCTTTTCGCATTTCCGCATTCAGGGCCATAATAAAAATACCGCCTCCCATGGGGATCAGCGAGGTTCGTTTAATGGCATATTTATCTAGTTTCCCCTTCACCTTAAATTCCTTCTTATTTTCCGGTTTGAGCGCCTGTGCAATATCCACGGGAACTTCAAAATAAGTCCAGCCGGTTTTTTCTCCTTTTGAACCGAATTTTTTTATGGTTACTGTAAAACGAATCATCGGCTGATTAAGTAGTAATTTTAATAACGCGACTAAAATAGTAAAACACTAAAATAAATCCACATGAAATCCTCAAACCTTCCTTTTTTCGAACGTTTTGCCGTGAAAGTCACCAGGGCAACCGGCAAACCCGCTGCCTTTATACTGGCATGCTTTGTAATCCTGGCCTGGATCTTCACCGGACCGGTATTTGGCTTCTCAGATACCTGGCAGCTGGTGATTAATACGGGCACCACGATTATCACTTTCCTGATGGTATTTGTGATCCAGCATGCACAAAATAAAGACAGTGTGGCCCTGCAGCTAAAACTGAATGAACTCATCGCGGCTTCCAACCGGGCCAGTAACCGGCTGGTGGATGTGGAAGATCTCTCGGCCGAAGAGCTGGAGACATTAAAAAAATTCTATATTAAACTCTCCGAACTCGCAAAACTGGAAAAAAATATACACCGAACACATTCCATTGATGAAGCGGAAAACACCCATCAGGATAAACTCAAGCTGCAGGAACAGGCAAAGCGTTAAAAATATGGGAAAAGGTTGTCTGGTTTGATCAGTGGCTTTCTCAGGAAACAGAAACAACTATTTTTGCCCTTTCCTGTTAAACTTCACCATGAAACAACAAACCCGCCTTATCCTTCTTCTTTCCATTTTTTTCACTTTTACAGGCCTCCTGCAGGCGCAGAATATCAGCATAACCATCCGCTTGCAGAATGAAAAAAAAGAACCGGTTGCATATGCGTCTGTATCGGCCTTTAACCGGCTGGACAGTACATTGGCTCAACAACAGGTATCCGACAGCAATGGCCAGGTGCGGTTTCAACTCGCCAAAGGTCAGTACCGGATTGAAGTGCTGGCATTGAGTTACCAGGTCTTTGAAAAAAATATCCTGGTGGGAAGCGGTAAGGCTGATTTCCCATTTACGTTAGAAGAATCCGGCAAAACCATGGAACGTGTGGTGCTCCGTTCATCCAGGCCCCTGATGCGGCAGGAAGATGACAAAACCATTGTGGACCCGGAAAACCTGGTGGCTGCCTCGTCCAGCGGGTATGAAGTGATTGAGAAAACACCAGGATTATTTGTAGACCAGGATGGAAATATTTACATCAGCAGTCTGAGTCCCGCTGCCGTTCAGATCAACGGCCGGGAAATGCGGATGAGTGCGGCGGATGTGGCCAGTATTCTTAAAAGCCTTCCTCCCACGGCTATTTCAAAGATTGAGATTGTGCGGACCCCGTCCGCAAAATATGATGCCAACAGCAGTGGCGGGGTGGTGAATGTGGTCTTGAAGAAAGGGGTAAAGATCGGCCTGACCGGCAGTGTGAATGCGGGTATCCAACAGGGAAACTATGGCAATCAGCTGATCGGATTTAATCTGAATAATAACGACGGGGAGAAGAGTTTATCCCTCAATTTCAATTACAGTCACCGTAACAGCTATGAAAAAATTGTCACGGACAGGATATTCGCCCCTGATTCCGTACTCAGCCAGGAAGCCTATACGGCTTATCCGGGTAATACCCTTTTCGGCAGCTATGTTTACAGCTGGGGAAAGAAAAAATGGGAGTTCGAATTATCAGGTACGGCTAACCTGAATTTGTCGGATAACAAAACGGATAACCAGAACCGGATCGAAAAAATCAGTACGGACCAGTTGCTGACCAGCAATCTGAACCAGGTGACGAATCAGACGAATTCATTGGTAATCGGAAACGGGTTTGAGACCAAACTGAAAATGGACAGTAGCGGTTCAGAATGGTCAAGCCAGTTGTTTTACTATTATACCGATCATAAAACGGATCAGGCTTATGATACCCGGTATTATTCACCACTAAGTTTTACCAGTTCCGGGGACGGCAAAATGGATAATCACCGGGATTTGTTTTCGGGCCGAACTGATCTTAAACTGAAAATGAAAAAACGGTTTACGTTTGAGTCCGGATTAAAATCAACAGTTCATTTATTCAATAACAATACCCTTTTTTATACTGAAGTGAATGGCAGCCGCTCACCCGATGCCGGCCGCACCAACCGGTTCAGGTATAAGGAAAATATTAATTCCGCTTATGCACAGGGCTCCAAAACTATGGGTAAGGATATAGTTTTGAAGTTCGGCACCCGGCTGGAAAATACGAATATGCGGGGCGACCAGGAGATCCCATCTGACACCAGTTTTGCCATTCACCGGACGGATCTTTTCCCTTATGTATTTCTGAGTAAGAGCCTGATGAAAATTGCCGGCTATGATTTGCGGGCGTATCTGGTATACCGCAGGACCATTACGCGTCCGGTATATGAACAACTGAATCCATTCTCCCGCTACGTGGATGCGTATCTCTCCGAAGTGGGTAATCCGGGTTTGAGGCCCCAGTTCACACGGAATTATGAAGCCAATATCAGTGTGGATGAACGGCCGATCCTCGCCATAGGTATTAATGATACCAGGGATATTTTTACCAATGTGGTCTACCAGTCAGACACCAGCCAGCGGCAGGCCTACCGCACGTATGACAACCTGGGTAAAAATAAAGAATGGTATTTCCGGGCATTGGGCGCATTGCCGCCCGGGGGAAAATACTTTTTCGTATTGGGCACTCAATACAATCACAATTTCTATGAAGGATTATATGAAAATAAACCGCTTTCATTCAAAAGAGGTACCTGGACATTTTTTACTTATCACACACTGAAACTGGATAAATTATCCGTGATCACCCTCAATGGTTTCTGGCGGCTGAAAGGTCAACAGCAGTTTTATGAACTGGGATCATTCGGAACATTGAATGCCAGTATCAACCGGAAATTCATGAAAGAAAAACTGATCGTTACGCTCAGTGTAAGTGATATGTTCCTGACCAATAAAAACGATTTCAGTCTGAAACAAGGTTCTGTGGATGCAGCCGGATTCCGTCAGGCTGATACACGTCGTGCCGGGATCAATATCCGGTACAATTTCGGAATAAGAAAAAAGGAAGAAGGAATGAATATGTTTAATGCGGAACCCCAGCAGTAAGAGAGCAGTTAGTAGTTAGCAGAAAGTAGTTAGTAGTCTGTTCTAAGAAGAGCTGGTTATTAGGGATAAAGCAATGCTAAAAGACCAACTTAGCGATCATAAAAAGACGAGGCCCCGCTAAACCACTAAACAACAAACGACTAAACTCCTTTTAAACCTTTCAAACCTCTCTAACCTGTCAAAACCCGCTTTAACAAAATAATTCCCACGGGTATTCCATTTCTACCTATCTTTGCCCTGTTAATTTGAGTTCGACGACAGATTGTAAGTGATTTTTCTGCTACGCATTATCTGCTAATAGTTAGTCTTTTTACCCTTGCGTTTTCTCAAGTATTATTTAAAGTCAATTTTTTTTACATGAACATTTATGTTTCAAATTTAAGTTTCGCCGTAGTGGACGAAGACTTAAGAAGTTATTTTGCTGAGTACGGTGACGTTACATCTGCAAAAGTTATTATGGACAAATTCACTAACCGTAGCAAAGGTTTCGGTTTTGTGGAAATGAGCGATGATGCTGCTGCTAACAAAGCAATCGCTGAACTGGATGGCGCTACCGTTGACGGTCGTTCTATCAAAGTTAGTGTAGCTAAACCCCGTGAAGAAAGACCCGCCCGTTCTAACAACAGCCGTCCTTCTTACTCTGGTAACAACAACAACCGCTGGTAATCATATACCGTAAGTTTGTAAGAGCTGTCTCCCAAAGAGGCAGCTTTTTTTTTGCCTGCGGCAAAAGGGGGGGTAGCCACGAAAGAACACGAAAAATACAGGAATACAAGCCACGGATAACACGAATTCACACGGATTGATTTTCTCAACCTTCTACTTTGTACTTGCTTAGATTGAATTACAAAGGGATAGCCCTGAAATATGAAAAAGTAAATCCGTGTGAATTCGTGAAATCCGTGGCTAAAAAACTGCCGCCAGGCAGTTCCGTGGCTGTTTATTCGTGTTTATTCGTGGCCATTCGTGGCCACCCCTTTTTGCTGCTGGCAAAAAAAATCCCGCCACCGGCGGGATTCAATATGCTGAGGTATTTATTAAGCTCTTTGTTTTTGTTTAACAGCAGCTTTCTTAACCGGTGCTTTTGACTTACCTTTTTTCAGAGCAGAATCAATAGCAGCACTCAGATTGGCAAATGTAGGTTTGCCAACGAAAAGCACATCATTGATAAAGAAAGTGGGAAGTTCTTTCACCCCACGATTATGTCCTTCCTTAATATCATCCTGCACCTGCCAGCCGTACATACCATTCACCAGGTCATCGAGGAATTTTTTATTCTTCACACCTGCTTCCTTGCTGTGTAATTTCAAACTGGTGGTTCCGAGATTACGACGATTGCTGAATAGTACATTATGCATTTCCCAGAACTTACCTTCCTGGGCAGCGGCTACAGCCGACTCACTGGCCTTCAGGCTGCGTTGGTGAATTAATGTGAGCGGGAAATGCCGGAACTGAAACCTCATCTTGCCTTCATACTCCTCCAGCAGTTGCTTCACTACTTCATTTACTTTAGCACACTCTTCACTTTCGTATTCGCCAAACTCCACTAAAGTGACCGGTGCGTCTTTTTTACCTACAAAAATTTCACTGGGCTCAATAATAATTACATCATCTTTTTTAAATGCCATTTTTAAAACTCCTTTTTGTTCAGTACCATCCTATTTGGTGCTGACCTGATTTATATAACAAATTTCCAGCCACATGGTTGAAAGAAAGGCGTTTATGCCATTCAGTCACTCCCCCGGAACGGTTGAAGGTAATGTTTTTTTGTAGCCAGCCAAATCCGCCCAACATTAATTTCTCAACACCTTATTAAGTATATGAACACCACAATCTTAGGATTAAAAAATAGTGTATGCTAAAATGAGGGTATACGCTTAGCCGAACTGACAATTTGTTAAATTCTGTTAAAAAGAACCTCAAATCCGCTCATTTGATACCCTTTTAAAGCCTTGGGTATCCTTTATTAAACAGCAGCTACTACTTTGATAATCATCAACATATGAATTCAATTCCGGGCTTGGGTATCCCTAAAATGAACATAACTGGGTTTCACCGCACCGGAATAGCGCCTTACTTTTACATCATCAAAGCAAGTAACACTTGCGCTATTAATCCGGATTACTAACCGCTGCATTGCCCTGAAACTTTCTGCTTGTCTGCCCGATTGCCCCCCATTGAAGTTTTTAGTAACCATTTTAAAAAAACAAAAAAAGTATAACCATGAAAAAGATCATTTTAAACAACCGTTCAATTGCTATCGCGCTGCTGACCCTGTTCACCATCGCCCTTAGCCCTGTAGTTAACGCTACTGAAAAGAAACCTGTAATTGCCGCTGAAATCAAATTCGTGGGCAAAGTGCAGAACAACCCTGTATTTGAACTGACCGTACCTGGTGCCGGTGTACAGGAAGAGTATATCATCAGTGTGCGTGACGAACATGGAAATGTGCTGCACGTAGAGAACATCAAAGCAGCGGGTTTCACAAAGAAATTCATGTTGTCTCTGGAAGAAAACAATGATGGATCTAACTACAGTATCCAGTTTGTGATCAGCACAAAAAGCAACAAGAAATCCGCACTGTATTCAATCAACAACAACAACCGCAACGTAGAAGAAGTAGTGGTAACAAAGTTGTAATCTTAGAAATTTTTTTTAAACGCGAGGGCTGTATCATCAGATACGGCCCTTTTCTTTAAGTAAGAAGTTAGAAGTACGAAGTACGACTGACGTGCCTTGAAGTATATGTTATTAGGAGGGGCTGTTACCTAACAGCTAACAGCGAACACCGAACACCTACTTAGAATGGGCTGTTCCCTAACACCTAACAGCGAACACCTTTCTTTAAGGGCTGTTCCCTTACAGCTGACACCTGACACCTCACACCCGTATTCTGACAATTAAGCAGTTTTAACAAATTTCTTCAATGATTCTCACGGAGTTAAACTGTCAGTGGATAAAGAGCTGTTAAAAGCGGCAAAACAGGCTGTTTCCGGGGTTACCTTTGCCCCTCTTTGGTATTAATAAGCCCGGTGTTGTGCTATTGAAAAACTACTCTTGTCCGCAACACCTGTTCTTTTTTTGCTGAACGCAAAATTTCATTTCCTGATCCAATCCGGCAAGTATTATTCACGTAACCCTGTTACATGCTTAAAACTAAATTACACAAAGCGGGATTTATCATCACCAGTTTCATGCTCATGGCAGCTGCTTCCGGAAACAACAATAATTCTGTTGCAGCGATAAAGATGTTATCCTCTGTTGCGACAGAAGATTCGCTATCGGCTACAAAACATGTATTTGATACGGCAGGACTTTGTATCTGCCTGCCTGAATTGTCCGCTGCCGAAATGGAAAATGCCCCCCGGATCCTGTTGCAGCAAGAAGCCAGGACATATGTGTTGGCCCATTTACGGGAAAATGCTTTTTACTACGATAAGATCAAAGCCAAAAAACAGTCGGTCCTTACCCTGATTGATAAGGTATTTACCGAATACCAGCTACCTGTAGAGATGAAGTATCTTGCTGTGGTGGAGTCAAAACTTGAGAATCGTATAAGTTCCAATGCAGGTGCTGCTGGTCTATGGCAGTTTATGCCTGTCCCGGCCAAGAGTTTCGGACTCCGGATAAATGGAATGCAGGATGACCGTCGGAATGACTATAAGAGTACGGTGGCAGCCGCCAAATGCCTGCTATACCTGCAGGGTATATTTGATGACTGGCTGCTGACCCTTGCCGCCTATAACAGCGGACCTGGAAAAGTACAGTCTGCAATCCGGAAATCAGGCAGCCGGAATTACTGGAAGCTTGAAAAGTGGCTGCCCGCCGAGACCCGCAATCATGTAAAAAAATTCATCAGTGTACATTATCATTTTGAAGGGCATGGAAGCCTGGTGACCATGACAAAGGATGAAACAATGGCACATACAAATGCAGTCAGTCATTTCAGGCATAAACATGAAAACACTGATGATTCATTAAATGTTGGGGCAGAGACTCCTGGAAGTTCAGGACTGCGGTAAAAATTAATTGCCGCTACGTGCCATTTCTAATTGTTCTTTGACCAGTGAGATCCCTGCAACGGTAATCCGGATAACCATGGTTTCCTGTTGTTCGGTGGTTACTAATTCCTCACGTTCAAGCTGATGGATTTGTTGCTGGATGTCAGACCATTCCTGCATACGGCGCAAAATCAGTTCCCGGGGTTTGCAGGAATATCGTTCCGGCTG
>Ga0075163_10013047_pt1 | contig 10804 bp, 4 predicted proteins | sample JI1023141ADNA_FD_71478 | JGI IMG/M metagenome (GOLD analysis project Ga0075163, IMG submission 71478) | Wastewater effluent complex algal communities from Wisconsin, to seasonally profile nutrient transformation and Carbon sequestration -... | ecosystem: Engineered > WWTP > Effluent > Algae... | reverse complement strand
CCGTCGTCAGGACGAGCCACAGGCAGACCTCCCGCAGGCAAGCGTCCGACAGGCTTCGCAAGACCAACCGGACGCAGAGATTTTGGACAAGACTCTTCCTCCGGCGAGCGCAGCGAACGAAAATTCTCAAGCGAGCGCCCAGTACGGAGATTTTCCGACGACCGCAGCGATAGCAGAGGCGGCGAACGTCCGGTACGGAGATTTTCCGATGACCGCAGCGATAGCAGAGGCGGCGAGCGCCCAGTACGCAGATTTTCCGATGATCGCAGCGATAGCAGAACCGGCACTCGTCCCTACAGCAGAGGCGCCGAGCGTTCTTCCTCGCGTCCCACGTCGGGAGGTCGTCCGCAGGCAGGTGGTCGCACGCGACCGGGTGAAAAACCGACATTTTCAAAAGATTCTCCAAGAGCCTTGTCTGCACGTCCCGCTTCGACAGATTCGCGTCCGGCATCAAAAACTGCGTACAGTAAAAATGCTCAACGTGCAAATGCTGATGCTGCTACAAGCCTTGCCGGAAGCACCTCGGCGGTAATGCGTCTGAATAAATTTCTTGCCGATGCCGGTATTTGCTCGCGCCGTCAGGCAGACGAACTTATCGAGCAAGGGCACGTGAAGGTGAATGGTGTCGTCATTACCGAACACGGCACTCGCGTTCACCTTGCCGATCTCGTAACGGTCAAAGGTGAGCCGGTGAATGCCGAGAAACATTTGACGTATATTATTCTCAATAAGCCGAAGGATTACATTACGACGACCAGTGATGAAAAAGGGCGCAAAACCGTCATGGAGTTGATTCCTATTCACTCGCGGGTCTATCCCATTGGGCGACTGGACCGCCACACCACGGGCGTGTTGCTTTTTACCAATGACGGCGATCTCGCACATCGTCTTATGCACCCCAGCTATCAGGTTTCACGGATGTATGCCGCGTACTTGAACAAACGTCTGACCATTGCCGATGCACGGAAAATTGCGGGTGGCGTGAATATTACGGTGGACGACGGCGAAGACTACGTGAGTGGCGAATGTAACGTTCTGATTGACCCCGACGACCCGCACTCCGCAATCATTGAGCTTGCTGAGGGAAAAAACCGCGAAGTGCGTCGTATTTTTGAGACCTTGGGCTATGAAGTGGAAAAACTCGACCGCCGCGAATACGCCGGTATGACCACGCGCAGTCTTGCACGCGGCGAATACCGTCACTTGTCCATACTGGAAGTGCGGGCGTTAGAAAAGCTGGTTGGGTTGGAAAACCGCCACGAACTGGAAACGACTGCACCCAAAGGACGCACCAAACTACGTATTGGTGAGCGTCCGTCGGCAAAGAAACTCTCCGGCAAGACAGTAGGCAGAGGAGCGGGCAAGACGTTCACCAGAACGCCGGAAAAAACCTACGGAAAGTCGCCTGCACCAAAGTCCCCACCAAAATCTTCCGGCAAACGCTCGTAACCTTCCATACGAACAAAATATCTCCGTAAAACAGTAACGGCGCAATGAAACAAATTCATTGCGCCGTTATTATTTTTGAGGGCGAGTTATTCGACCTGCTGTTATTTTTTATGAACCATTAGCGGATAACGCTAAATTTCTGAGTTACCACGCCGCCATTCGTTACGACTTGCACAAAATATACGCCTGAAGCAAGATTCTGCGTTGTAACGCGGAACTCATATGCGCCTTGCTCTTGTGTTTCGTTCATCGTTACCGGAGCCACCAATGCGCCGAGGGCATCAGTAACGCGAACACTTACGAGCGACGGGCGCTCAAGCGTGTAGCGCACTAAGACTTCATCCGTAGCCGGATTCGGCGATACGCCAACCGAACCAACGCTATTGCGCTCTTCGCGGACACTGACGAGTGTGCGACCTGTTGTCTGACCGGCACGATATTCAAAGCTGTTCGGGTCGTATTCAGCCCAGCCACCGTCCCAACGGCGCACTACACCCGAAGCACCAAACGCTCCGCGATAGCTAACACGCTGAAAGTATGAGTCTTCAATATTTACTGCGTCATTGGTATTGGTAAATGCAGCACTTGCAAGGAATGGTGAATCTGTTGTCGGACGTGGGTCAAACGAATTGGTTTCAATGCGGAAGGGATCGCCGAGACGTGCGCTATTCGGGGAAGCAGCATTAACAACATTACCAAACGCAGCACTAGCGAGCCAATCAGCTGGGATTGCAGGGGAAGTGCCGTCGCGGCGGAGTGCTTCGCCTTTTACGCCATACCAGCTATTATTGCGAATTTGAAGCGAGTCGCGCGAAGCAGCACCTTGTCCGGACGCGCTGAGAATATCAATACCACGTGCCCAACCCAAGAAAATGGAGTTCAAGATGGAGGTACGAGCATTACGGCGAATTTGAGCAGCAGCACCGAAATTTGAGTTGTATTGGTTTGCCCCACGACCGGTTGTCCACGAAGTATCTTGCAGAGGACCAATCGCTGTAATATTTGAGAAAACTGGACGAGTAAGGGGCTGATTAAATGAACCGCTTGCATCATTATCCATTTCAAATGACTGGCTCACCGAAACATCGGCACGTTGAGCAAAACGCTGGGTAACGCCGAACTGCACACGACCACTCCAGCCATTATCACCGTCGAAGTCGTCATCAAGAGTGCCGTTGGCAATAAGATAGCGAGCATTAACCGTACCACCGAACCACTCAAAAGCATCGTCATTGCCATAGCTACACTGCACATATTCAATCGTTGTGCCGCGACCGACACCGCCCATAGTGAGCGAGTTCAGTTCTTGATTCGGCGCAGCCGCAATACCGGCAAATTCGATGCGCACATAACGCACAACACCGCTATTGTCGTCGTCGTTTGTGCCACCAAAGTATCCAGCACTGTCGGCAGCAAGATTTGCAATACCGCCCTCAAGCGTTGAGAAACCGCCCGGATGATTGGTGCGAGCACGACCGCAAATAAGCAGACCGCCCCAGTCGCCCGGCTGGCGCTGACCCGGAGGTGCGGAACTGGTCATTACTACAGGGCGCGAAGCCGTACCTTCCGCAAAAATTTGACCACCGCGATTAACGCAAATAGCGGAGTTCTGACCAACGGTATCGCCGATAATGACTGTACCCGGCGGAATACGGAGCGTACCATTGACGTAGTAATAGCCGTCAAGTGCATAAATAGAATCTGCTGAAAGTGTGCGCGTCGCGCCACGAGCAACCGTGCCACGAAGAACAGCATCAAAGCTGGTAGGAAGGGGGCGCACGACCGTTATCGGACCATTGACTGTTTGAACAGAACTCGGTGTGCCATCTGCGTTCAACAGAGTCATGCGCACAAAAAGCGTCGTTGTGGAAATCGAAGGAACGCGGAAACCGCCATTAAACCGACCGCTATAACGTGACCCGCTTGCAATGGTGTTCAGCGAATCCAAACGGCTTGCGGTAATTGAGGTGAAAGGACCTTCTTGCGCGGTGGCATATTCAAAGCGAAAACGGCTTTTGTACGTACCGGTCGAATCCCACACAAGGTCAACCGACGTACCGGCGCGAAGTGTGGTTCCGGTAGCCGGTTCGGTGAGACGCAAGGAAGTGGGCTGCGCAAAAGTGGCGATGGTGCAGACCATAAAAAGTGCAAGAAACGCACCGGTCAGCAAGGGGAAACGGTTTTTCATAGTGAAGAGAATCGGATGATGAAAAAAACTGAAAAAGATGAAGTAGAATTGGTATCGGAGGAGTGGTTGTCTGTGTAGTCTCAGCAATGTTCAGATTATTGGCTTGTATTTGAAGTAGTTGGAAGAACTACCAAAACCTTTTACTACAAGTAACAGCGCAAATCTACACGCCGAACATTACCTGAGTGTTATCAAGAGTATTAAGGCTACATAACACAGAAGAAACACCTCATTCTCGCTATCGCTCAAACACCCCTCTTTCTGCGAAAGCGTGGAGTTTTGTGGCAAAAGCGTATCTTCAGGAAACGAAAATGCCCTCAACAAAACTTGTTACCAAGCTATTGAGGGCATTCTTGTTTTTCGTATGGTGGTTGCGCGAGAGATACAGACAGAAGTTTATCGAATACGGTAGCTCAAGCTCAGGCTGTAGGTAGCACCGCGAATGTTCGATGCCGTGATAACGCCGCCTTGCTCCCAGAGAAGCGGTTGATTGAGAATATCGCGGGCAGAGAGCTTCACTTCGAGGCTACCGAAAAGCGGCTGAACAAGGGAAATATCAACGACATTCCGTGGAAGCTCGTAGATATGAGGGTCTGTGAAGCTAAACGCTCCCAGTTGACCAACCGAAACAATACGACGACCGGTAATATTATAGGCGATATTGAACGAGGTTTTTGTCGTCGGTTCAGAGAAGAACATCCCGATATTGATAGTGTACGGAGCTTGTCCCCACATCGGGCGGGTGTCGTTCAATCCGCCTTGCGCAACGGTCAACTGCGACTGCACGAGAGTCAAATTGGCATTCACCACGAAGTTTTGCCCATATTCCCCAAGAAAGCTAAGGCTTTTGCGTGCTTCCAGCTCAATACCGTAGTTGAAAGCAGTACCTTGTGCGTTCGTGAAGGTTCGTGTAAGCTCACTTTGCTGCGGAAAGATTGTTTCTTCGATCGCATTGGTGAAAATTTTATAGAAAGGGTTAATCGAGAGCACTTCGCCCGGCGCGGGAAACGTTTCGAGGCGTATGTCGTAATTCTGAATCAGTGCCCGAATCAGTGCCGGATTGCCTTGTGTAAGAGCTTGCTGTTGGAAATCAAAGAACGCAAAGGGCGCGAACTCACGAAGAGAAGGGCGTGTGAGCGTTTGTGAGGCAGAAGCACGAAGATTCGTGCTATTATCTAATTTCCAGAGGATATTCAGCGATGGCAGCACATCGAGGAAAGGAAGGTTTACATTGACGGGCGAATCGTTGATAGCGAATCCGGTAAGATTCTGCTCATTGTATTCCAACCGTGCTCCGGCGATAACACGAATCTGTGCGCCCGCTATTTCCAGCGGTACATCAGCCATTGCATAACCAGCGATAAGATTTTCTGAAGCATTGTAGGCATCGCTGAGGCGTGTGTCTTCAGAAATACCAAGACCGTCTAAGCGGAAATTAGCAGGGGAAAACAAGCGGTCAACGTTATCAATCGGCGTAGCAAAGTCCACATCAATACCGGCATTGCGAGGCTCGATGATAGTAATGGAGCGGGCAGTAAACGTGCGCTTGCGCTGCTCGAAGAGTCCGCCGGCTTTCACCTTGAACGCTTGGAGAGGAATCGTAACATTCACCGCACCGCTCAAAGAATTTTCGGTTAAGTACGAGAAAAATCTTCCTGCTCGTGTGCCGTCGCCCTGCTGTGACTGAATAATTTGTGCTTCAAAGGGCGCATCCGGATTAGCAAGTTGGCGTGCATAGCGAATACGGCGGAAGTCGGGTTCGTCCCGAACGGATGTGGAATAGCTCAAGCGCCAGTCCAAAAGAAGATTTCCTGCATCTTTGAATGTGTGTTCGCCATTAAGCTGTCCCGAATACAATTCTTTTTGCACAAACTGAAAACTACGAAGCTGCAAATCGAGAAATTGATAGCCCACGTCCTGACCGTCCAAAATAACCGCTTCATCATCGCTAGAGCGATTGTAAATGTTCTTGAAGCTGATGGAAGAATGATCACCGATTTTATATGCCACGTTAAACATTCCGCCCACATTCACCGAGCGGCTTGCTTGCTGACCTTTGGTCTGAAAAAGATAGGAACGGTCGGCAAGAATACCATCGCGAATAATGGTGTTTAAGCCAAAACTATTACCATAATTGAACGACGCAATCACGCCTAAATCGTTGTCGGCAACATTGTAAACATTCGTAAACGAAATCCCGACCCCGCCATTAGGAGCGGCTGTGGCACGTTCTGTGCGCCAAGCATTGGAGTTCATGCGCTGTCCCAGTCCTGTCCAGCGCTGAATAGCAGAGGCATCGCCGCGATTAACACCTGCGAGCAGGTCGTTCATCTCTCTGCGGTTAGCAGGGAAGTCGCTCGGCAATGCACGGGAAGATGAGCCATTGGCAATCCAATCACCATTACTGGAGGGAGAGCCGAAGTATTTTCCGTTTGCAAGCGTTACATTGGTATTATAGGCGGTGGAAGCATTAAAACGAAGTGAGAAACCATCAGGAAAATCAATCGTGTTCAGTTGCACCAAACCACCGGCAAAATTACCCGGAAGGTCAGGCGTGAAAGATTTAGCGACATTAGCATTTTGCAAAAACTCCGACGGGAACATATCAAAGGCGAATGCTTTTTTATCCGGTTCTGTGGAACTTAGCCCTGCACCGTTGAGCGTTGTGTTATTGTAGCGTTCATTGACACCACGCACATAGACAAATTTTCCTTCTGAGAGCGTCACACCCGTAACGCGCCGTAAGGCTTGACCGGCATCGCTGTCCGGTAGTTTTTTGATTTCTGCCTCGCTAATACCGTCGCTCATCTGAGCAGCATTTTTGCGCTGCGCAAGTATTGCGGCTGCATTATCATTGATACGAGAAGCCTGAACGACAATTTCTTCCGTTTTTTTAATGGATGATTCCAGCACGGCGTTGAGTGGTGTCGTCTGTCCGTCGCTAACGACAACGCCTTCAAACGTTTTTGGTTTGTAGCCGATGTAGTTAAAACGCAGTGAATATGTACCTGCCGGAAGCCCCTTGATGCTGAATGTGCCTTTCACGTCAGCGATTGCACCCTTTTTCGTATTGAGCACTTGTACCGTTGCGCCGCGAAGCACCTCGCCGCTTTCACCGTCGCGGATAGCGCCCGTGATCGTGCCTCCTGCTGCGGGAGTTTGTGCAAAAATTACTGATGATACAGGAATAACACTCGCCAAAGAAAGGGAAACAATGAGGAAACGCAGTAACAAGCGCATACAATAACAGGAAAAGTGGGAAAACTATTGATAAAAGCGTGCCTTGAAGGCATTTGCAGGACGTGCAAAATTACGCCCACAGTATTACGTGTATATTACACGCAGTGTTAAGTTTTGGTAATATTGAGGTTCGCTGCCTAGTAAAAATTGCGGCAACGGTGGATGATACAACGATTTTCACCATTCACTTGCATTAGAGTTTGCGCATCTGCACGTTTTTTGGCAATTTTGGCGCTGCGTGCTACGCGCTACACCTCGTAAGTCCTTATTCATTTATCAGACATCTATCATGGTTGCATTTATTACCGGCGCGACGGGCTTCGTGGGAAGTTTTGTTGCCGAAGAACTTCTCCGGCGCGGCTACACCGTGCGGACTCTCACACGCGCTACAAGCAGTTTGCAGTGGCTTGAAGGCTTGCCCGTTGAGCGAGCTGTGGGTTCGCTTACCGACCCCGCTTCGCTCGAAAAAGCGGTTTCGGGAGCAGATCTCATCATCCACATCGCAGGACTGACTGCTGCTCGTAATCGGGAAGAATTTTTTCAAGGAAATCACATCGGAACAAAAAATCTTCTTGAGGCAGCACTCAAAGCCGCACCAAATCTCAAACGGTTCTTGCATTTGAGCAGCCTGACCGTGTGCGGTCCGGCACAATCGCTGGAGCGCCCCACACTGGAATCCGACCCCTGTCGCCCGCTTACAGCCTACGGCGAAAGCAAAAAAGCGGCTGAAGATGAAGTAAACGCTGTCAAAGACAAGCTCCCCATCACCATTGTCCGCGCGCCCGCTATTTATGGGCAACGCGATACGGCGATTTTTGATTACTTCAAAGCAGTCAGCAGCGGCATTTCAGCGCTTATTGGTTTCGACGACAAGCGCCTGAGCCTTGTTCACGTGGAAGACTTGGCGCGTGGTATTGTTGATGCGGCAGAATCCCCCGCCACCGTTGGTGAAACCTACTTTATTGCCGACGAGCCATTTTACTCGTGGGTGGAAATTACCGAAGTTACCAAGCAAGCACTAGGAAAAAAAGGCGTTTTGACTATTCGTCTTCCCCATGCCGTGGTAATGGGCGTTGCGGGTGTTTCCGAATTTTTCGGCAAGTTTTCCGCAAAGCCACCCGTGTTCAACTACGAAAAAGGCGTAGATTTCGTTCAGAAATACTGGATTGGCTCGACCGAAAAGGCGCGACGCGACTTCGGTTACGCCTCGCAACTGGGACTTGAGCATGGTATTCCCAAGACAATCAGTTGGTATAAGGAGAAGAAGTGGCTCTAAACCAAGATGATTTTCGCAAAGCATTTGGCGTAAGCACGAATCTGGCTGATGCGAGGCGCACGACCTTTGCTCGACGCGCCCCAAATCATTTCTGGGGGCTTGTGTTTGCCGGATTGTTCATTGGAGCGTGTTTGGCGGTGTTTGCTTTTCGCCTTGCAACGCGCTCCGCATTTGAGCGCGAGGGCGAGCAGGAGGTTCAAGAAATTTCGGACGTGGTCTCGGTGCATCGCAACGATTACGGCATAGTACATATCACGGGGCGCACCGACAACGATGTCTATTTTGGCATTGGATACGCTCACGCGCAAGATCGTCTTTGGCAAATGGATTTTTTACGCCGCGTAGGGCGTGGGCGCTTGTCGGAAATGTTTGGCAGACGCACATTGGAGCAGGATATTTTCCTCCGCGCAATGCGCTTTGATTCTACCGCCAATGCTCTTGCTCGGCATATTTCACCGGAATCTCGTGCGGTGCTTCAGGCATATACCAATGGTGTCAATCAATATCTTGCCACGCACGAAGGGCGAATTGCCGCCGAGTTTGATGCACTCGAATATCAGCCCGAACCATGGCGTGTGGAAGATTGCTTGCTTGTGCTGCGGCTCTGGGCATGGGAACTCAATAGCGGATTTACCGCAGACCTTGTGCTAACGGCAATCGCCGACACTATCGGGCGCGACCGCGCATTGCAGCTTCTGCCACTGCCGGATAACGACCCGTACTACGCACCCACTATACTTGATTCGCTGATTCCCAATCGCCCCGCGGCAAGCATGGTGAAGACTTTACCAACACTTGATTCTCTTCGAGCGGATTCTCTGCAAAAGCCCTCTACGAGTGCAACGCTTTCGCGTAATTCGGTTGTAGGGAGCGCTACTCAAAGGAGTCCTGCTCAAGGGAATACTATTCAGAAACGCCCAACCAATCCCACCGCAACTAATCTGCTTTCTCTTGCCGAAAGTGTTCGCGAAGCGTCAAATATGCGCGGTTCGTCGTTGGGTAGTAATGCGTGGGCTGTGCGGTCATCATCATTTTATCATCCCGAACAAGATTCCTTGGGGCAACAATTCTCGCAAAAACACCGTCACGGCGCAATACTCGCCGCCGACGCACATCTCGCACTGACGCTTCCGGCGCGGTGGTACGAAGCGCATTTGTCTTCGCCCACGCTGAATGTGCTTGGGCACACGCTTCCGGGGCTGCCCTTTGTGGTAGTCGGGCGCAATGACCGCATGGCGTGGAGCCTCGTCAATGCAATGGTGGACGACACCGATTTTTTTGCCGAGAGAATAGATTCCACCGACATTCGGAGATATTTTGTCATGGACAGCACAGGTAATCGTGTTTCTATGCCATTTCGTATCGTAACCGATACCATCAAAGTCAAGGATTCCAGCGATGCTGTCGTGGAAATGCGCTATACGCAGCGCTCTTGTGTTCTGTCGGACTTGCCCTACGGCATGAAAAATTTTCCGGGGTTGCAAAATGCAATTCCGTGGCGAAGCAGTCTGCAAACGCCTTCATTGCTCACCCGCATTGCTGACAGCACCAATGCAAGCACACAGCGTGCTTTTCAAACGCTCACGCGGCGCGAATGTCTGACCTTCCAGTGGACGGGGCAGCAAATGTCTGATGAGGCGCTTACTCTTGTGCGGCTTGCCAAGTCGCGGTCGTGGGATGATGTCGTGAGCGCAGGAAATACATTTGCAACGCCATCGGTGAACTGCATTGTGGCAAGCAGCGACGGCGAGGTCGGCGTCGTACCGTTCGGGATTGTGCCCAAGCGCACATCCGAGGCGCATCCGAATTTCGTGCGTAAGGGTTGGGAGCAGAGTGAAGCATGGCGTGGATTTGCACGGCTCACAGACGTTGGGCGATTGCTCAATCCGCCAAGCGGTCGGGTGGTTGCTGCCAATAACCCGATAACACGCAACGCTACCGTGAACGGTGAGCCGCTTCATCTCTCACTTCTTTGGGATACGCCGTCGCGGGCGTCTCGTATCGCTGAGTTTTTGCAGGATTTTGAGAACTTCTCCGTAACAGGTATGAGTATCATGCAAACGGATGTGGTCTCACACTACGCACAAATGCTTGTTCCGCACATTGTGCAGGCATTTGCGACCGTAACGGCATCGACAGTGCAATCGTTCCCCCGTAATCAATCGCAGAATCCCACGTCGCCGCCACTTACTCTGACTGAGCGCCGTGCATTGCAACTCATCGCATCGTGGAACGGAGCGCTCGAAAGCACATCGGCATCGGCATCGGTCTATACGGCGTTCTTGGAGCGTTATGCGTACAATACGCTTGCTGACGACCTCGGCGAGGCATTGTACCGTCAATACGTTGCCACTACACGTCTGCCGCTTCGGGCAATGCTCTCACTCACGCAAGGCTACAAGCCCGACGATTCCTTGTTTGCCGCGTGGTTCGATAAGCGCCAAACGCCCCAGCAAGAATCCCGTGATGATATTATTCGGCAGAGCTTCCTAGAGGCGGTCGCTCTCGTTCAAAAGCAGATGAATACGACCGCTGAAGTTGACTCCATTGCTACGTGGCGTTACGGGCGTTTGCACAAACTTTCTATGCGTCATATTCTCGCAAACGGCTCAGAATGGACATATCTTTCCATGCGCGGCGTGGTGAATGGG
>Ga0075163_10013046_pt1 | contig 10805 bp, 8 predicted proteins | sample JI1023141ADNA_FD_71478 | JGI IMG/M metagenome (GOLD analysis project Ga0075163, IMG submission 71478) | Wastewater effluent complex algal communities from Wisconsin, to seasonally profile nutrient transformation and Carbon sequestration -... | ecosystem: Engineered > WWTP > Effluent > Algae... | reverse complement strand
TCCGGGAAGAAGGCATCGATGTAGCAGGGCACGAACAGGGCGACACGCATCGGCAGAACCTCATGGGGGCTGCCGCAATGTGCGCGCGCGAGACTTTCAAAACTTGAGGCACGTCAAGCGACCTGCCGAAGCTGACTTGGGGCTAACCCCTGCCGTAACGGGGTTGGTGCCGCGGTCGGATGCCGTTCACGACGGACGGGGCCCCGGGTGATTGGCCGACTACGGGCAGCGCGCGATTTCGTCGGCGACCCACGGCCGGCGTTCGCCGTGGCGGTCGGTCAGCGTCTCCAGAAACGCGGCCAGGTCCTCCACCTCGGTGGCCGCCAACGCGCCGCCGCTCGCCGGCGCCGCGTGCATGACGGCCTGGGCCAGTTGCTCGGCGCGCCCATCGTGCAGGTAGGGCCCGCTGGTGGCCACGTTACGCAGGCTCGGCGTGCGGTAGCGGTGCTGCAGGTCGACGCCTGCATCGGCCGCGGTGCGCCCGCGCGCGGCGCGGCGCGGGCTGTCGTCATGCTGCCCGGAGAGTTTCAGCGGGCTGGAGCGCAGCTTGTGCAGGTCGTCGAGGCGGCCTCCGTCGCCGACCGAAGCCGCGCCGGGGTGGAAGTCGCCATCGGAGAAGTTGGGCCCGTTGTGGCAGGCCACGCAGCCGGCACGGCCGACGAAGAGCTTCATCCCCCGCAGCGCCGCGGCCGGATAGTTGCGCTCGCCCTCACGGTCGCCGCGCTGCACGGCATCGCGGTAGTCGTCGAACGGCGTGCGGCCGCTGACCAGCGTCTCGACATACGCCGCGATGGCCTTGCCGACGTTGACCACCGTGCGCTGCGGCGCCGCGCCGGGCGCCGCCTGGAAGACCTGCCGGTAGCAGGCCGCCAGCTCGGGCTCGCGTTCGAAGAGCTGCACCACCAGCCGCGGGTTGCCGCCGAGTTCGCGCGGGTCCAGGATCGGCCGCACGCTGGCCATCCACAGGCTGTCGCTGGCTCCGGCCCAGCCGAACCAGCGCTGCTGGCCGAGGTTGAACAGCGCCGGCGTGTTGCGCGGCAGGTCGGCCAGGCCATGGGCGCGCGCCTTGCGGTCGGTGAAGGCGCGGTCGGGTTGGTGGCAGGTGACGCAGCCGATGTAGCCCACCGGCGACATGCGCGGGTCGCGGAACAATTGCCGGCCGAGCGTGATCGCCAGCGGCTGCCCGGAGACGCGATTGCTGGGGTCGACGCGCGGTGACGGTGGCCAGGGGCCCAATTCGGCGAGCTGCCGCCGTTCGTCGGCCGACAGGCTCGGCGGGTCCGCCGCAGGCGCGGCGTCGACCGCCAGGCCGGCCGCGGCGAGGGTCAACACCGCGCAGGCGTGCCAGGCCCGGCGCGCGAGCGGCGCCGAAGCCGCGGACCGGGCCGACACGGGTGCCATCGGGCGACCCTACACCTGTGACGGCGGCTTGTCTTCCGGGAACGCCCGTGGTTGCGCTCCACGCGGCCGTGCGGGCTGCGCTGCTAGACTTTTCGGCCGCCGCAGGACCGCCCCCTCGGACAGCGCCGCCGGCGCTTCGCAGGCGTTGCCTGAGGAACATTGCGAACCGGCAACAGGGTTCGTCACCACACCAACACTGGAGGGATCCCATGACTCATCGGCAACATGTCATCGCGCTGGCGGTCTGCAGCCTGTTCAGCTCGGCCTGGGCCCAGGACGGCGGCCAGAAGGTCGAGGTCACCGGCAGCCTGATCAAGCGCGCCGACCGCGAGACGCCATCGGTGGTGCAGACCATCACCAGCGAACAGATCAAGCAGTCGGGCTACGCCTCGGTGGAAGAGCTGATGCGCACGCTGGGCGTGGTCGACGCCAGCCTGGTCGACGATGCCAAGGCCAGCGGCTTCGTCTCCGGCCTGTCGACCAACTCGTTGCGCGGCTTCGGCTCGCAGAGCACGCTGACGCTGATCAACGGCCGGCGCGTCGCGCCGGTGGCCTCGGTGGACATCAACTTCGGGCGCGGCACGCTGGTCAGCGTGAACACCATCCCCCGGGGGGCCATCGAGCGCATCGACATCCTCAAGGACGGCGCCTCGGCGCTGTACGGCTCCGACGCGATGGTCGGCGTCGTCAACTACATCCTGAAGAAGTCCTACAACGGTGCCGAGCTGACGGCCAACGTCGGCTCCAACGACAAGGGCGCCGGGCAGACGCGCCAGGCCAACGTGACCTTCGGGTTCGGCAACATCGATACGCAGCGCTTCAACGTCTACGGCGGCATCGACATCTACCAGCGCGACCGCGTGGCCACCGGCGAACTGCTGGACAAGGGCTACTGGGACCTGATGAACAACTTCCGCGCGCTGACCGGTGGCGCGCCGCGTTTTTCGTACGACACCGCGGCCTCGAACCCGGGCAACTTCTACAGCGTGCCGGCCACCTTCCCGGCCACCGCCACCAATGGCGCCATCCGCACGCCCGGCAACAGCGTCAGCGGGCCGCTGTTCCTCGGCGGCATGCCGGGCTGCCCGGACGAGCAGACGGTCGGCAAGGGCATCGACGGCCGGCCCTCCTTCTTCCTCGCCAGCGACCCCAGCTGGCCGGCCGGCATGTGCCGCCTGAAGGCCGACGACTACGCCGAGTGGATCGGCAAGCAGGACCGCCTGAACGGCGCCTTCCGCGCCACCTTCCAGCTGACGCCGGCGATCACCGCCTACGCCGACCTGATGCTGTCGAAGACCAAGACCACCGAGAACGACCTGCCGACCGCGCTGACCACCTCGCTGGTCACCTCTCGCAACCCGGTGGCCGCGACGTGGCCCAAGCTGGACGGCACCTTCGTCAGCGCCAACGCCATCATCCTGCCGGTGGGCCACCCGGACAACCCGACCAATGGCAAGGCCAATGCCCAGCCGGTGCAGGTGCTGTACCGCTTCACCGACCTGCCCAACCAGACCATCTCCGACCTCAAGACCACGCGCCTGGTGGCCGGCCTGGAAGGCTCGCTGGGGGCCTGGGATTTCGACACCGCGGTGCTGCTCAACCGGCAGGACAACACCTCGATCCGCACCAACCGGCTGCGCGCGTCGCTGCTCACGTCGGCGATCCAGAACGCCAGCTACCGCTTCGGCAAGCCGAACGATGCCGCCGCCATCGCCTCGATCTCGTCGGACGCGGTGGTCGAAGGTGAATCGACCGTCAACTCGATCGACTTCCGCGCCTCGCGCGAGCTGTTCAAGCTCGGCGGTGGCAGCGCGGCCGTGGCGCTGGGCACCGAGTACCGCCAGGAGAAGCTGGTCTCGACGCCGAGCGACACCTACCTCAGCGGCGACTTCATCAATCTGGTGGCCAACGGCACCGACGGCAAGCGCAACGCGACCGCCGCCTACGCCGAACTGAGCCTGCCGGTGCTGAAGTCGCTGGAGCTGCAGGCCGCCATGCGCCACGAGCGCTACAGCGACTTCGGCAACTCCACCACCGGCAAGCTCGGCTTCAAGTGGGGCGTGCTGCCGTCGACGCTGGTGCTGCGCGGCACGGCGGCCACCGGCTTCCGTGCGCCGTCGATCTCGCAGATCAGCAACTCCTTCGTGGTCTCGTTCCACAACTCGCAGGATGCGCGCATCTTCGACCCGGTGCGCTGCGACTCGAGCAATCCGAGCGCACCCGTCAGCCGCGCTCCGGCGCCGATCACCCGAGACTGCAACGTGCTGAACTACACCGCCGTGCCGGCCGGCACCGGCACGCCGGGCAACCTGCCGACGGTGATCAGCGGCAACCCGAGCATCCAGGCCGAGACCTCGCGTTCGGCCACTTTCGGCCTGGTCCTGTCGCCCACCAAGGACATCGACTTCAGCCTGGACTTCTGGCACTTCGAGCGCGAGGACGAGATCCGCGTGCAGCGTGGCATCGACATCATGCGCGAGTACATCGCCAACCCGGCCAGCGGCGACGGCATCGTGATCCGCGACCCGAACCCGGCCACCTGGCTGCCCGGCGTGCCCGACAGCGGTCCGATCCTGTCGCTGATCCGCCAGTACGGCAACTTCCGCTGGAGCAAGACCAGCGGGATCGACTACGACCTGAGCGTGCGCCTGCCGGCCACGTCGCTGGGCAAGTTCACGGTCAAGTTCGAGGGCACGCGCACGTTGCGCTACGACCGTCAGGTGCTGGCCACGTCGCCGATCGACCGCATGGTCGGCACCACGTTGTCGGACGTGCCGCGCAACAAGTTCAACCTGTCGCTCAACTTCAGGCGCGACGACTGGAGCGGCTTCGTGCGCCTGAGCCACACCGATGCGCTGGAGCGCACCGGCTTCACCTCCACCTGCGAGTCCAGCACCAGTGCCAGCAACACCTACCTTCGCGAGAACGGCTGGTGCGGCGTGACGGCACAGAACTACTACGACATCGGCGCCACCTACAGCGGCTTCAAGAACACCAGCATCACCGCCACCGTGCTGAACCTGTTCGACTCGTACGGCGGCACGCAGGACGTGCCGGCGGTGCACAACTACTACTACGCCAACACGCCGACCTCGCTGGGCCGGCGTGTCAGCGTGGCGGTGACCTACAGGTTCTTCTGAGCCACGAGACCCCGCACCGCGACCCTCGTCGCCCGCCGTGGCGGTGGGCGCGATGGGTCGTGCTGTCGCTGTGGCTGGTTGTCGTGGCGGTGCCGGCGCAGCCGGTGGCCGAGGCGGTGCTGCGGCCGCCCCCGCAGTTGCGTGCCGAGGGCATGCCCGAGCTGCTGCGCCTGCCGGTCGTTGCTCGGGCCGCCAACGACGCCGACCCGCCCGCGCACCGGCTGGTTGGCTGGCATCCGAACCGCGCCGAACTGCTGCTGCTGACGCGGCGCGGGCCGAGCGTCCAGCTGCACCGCCTGAGCGCGCCGCGGCTGCCGCCGCAGCCACTGACCCAGGGGCGCGATGCCGTGGAAGGTGCCCTCTGGGAGCCGTCTCGCGGGCGGTACCTGGTGTTCCGGCGCGACCAGGGCGGCGACGAGGCCTGGCGCCTGTACCGGCAGTCCGGCGAGGGCGACGCCCCGGTGCGCATCACGCCGGCCCAGGGGCGGGTGGCCGAATACCGCTTCCTGCCCGACGGCCGCGGCCTGGTCTACCTGCACGAACGGGTCGACCGCGACGACCCCGATGCCGAGCGCGTGGCACAGAGCCGCCTGGTGTGGGTCGACCCGCTCGCGCCCGAGCGCAGCCGCACCGTGGCCGAAGTGCGCGGCGGACGCTTCTTCGGCCTGGCGGTGACCGCCGATGGGCGGGTGGTGGTGTTTCGCCGCCAGGACCGGCGCACGGCCCGGCTGGCCTTTGAGGTCGTCGACCGGGTGTCCGATCCCGATCCCGAACTCGAGAGACCTGCCGACGGCCCCGTGAAGGCCGGTCCGGGCGACGAGGACGACGAGCCGCTGTGGAGCATCCAGGCGCTGCGCGGAGACTTCCGCCACCTGGTGCGCACCGGGGCCCGCAGCGGGCAGCGGCAATCCCTGCTGACCGGACAGGGCGCCGAGCTCGACCTGGTGGCCGCGCCAGCGGCCGGGCAGGCGCGGCCGCTGGCTCTGGCCTACAACGAGCACGGCCTGTCGGCGCTGCGCCTGTGGAACCCGCGCGAGCCCGAGACCGCGCCCTGGCCGCTGCCGGTGACGCTGCCGCCCGGGGTGGTCCGCGCGCTGTCATGGCACCCGCGCCACCCGCTGCTGGCGATCGAACATGCCTCGGCGCAGAGCGCCGGGCGCCTGTTCGTCTTCGACCTCGAACGCGGCACGCTGGAGGACTGGTCCGGCCACGCCCGCGAACCCGGTCCCGACGGCATCTTCCCGAGTTTCGGCACGCTGCGCTGGAAGAGCTTCGACGGCGAGCCGGTCAGCGCGCTGCACGTGGCCCCGCCGGCGCGCTTCACCGGGCCGCGGCCGGTGTTCATCAGCCTGCATGGCGGGCCGGCGGCGCAGGCCCGGCCGGCCTACCTTTCGGCCACCGAACGCCACCTGGTCGAGCGCCTGGGCATGCACCTGGTGCAGCCCAATGTGCGCGGCTCCACCGGCTTCGGCCGCCGCTTCGTCGAGCTCGACAACGGCCGCCTGCGCGAGAACGCGGTGAAGGACATCGGCAGCCTGCTCGACCTGGTGGCCGGGCGTGCCGACATGGACGCCGGCGCCGTGGTGGTGGCCGGTGGCAGCTATGGTGGCTACCTCGCGCTGGCGGTCGCGGTGCAGGAGTCGGCGCGTATCGCCGGCGCCATCAGCCGTGTCGGCCTGACCCACTTCGTGACCTTCCTCGAGCAGACCGAGAGCTACCGTCGCGACAACCGGCGCGCCGAGTACGGCGACGAGCGCGACCCGGCGATGCGCGAGTTCCTCGCCGCGATCTCGCCGCTGACGCGGGCCGAGCGCATCCGCAAGCCGCTGTTCATCGTGCACGGCCGCAACGACCCGCGCGTGCCCTATGCCGAGGCCGAGCAGCTGGTGGCCGCGGTGCGCGCCAACGGCACGCCGGTGTGGTTCCTGACCGCCGAGGATGAAGGCCACAGCTTCAGCGGCGCCGAGAACCGCTTCTACCTGCACGCCGCGACACTGCAGTTCGTGCAGCGCCTGATCGAGAAGCGGCCGCTGAACTGAATCGGCCCCGGCCTGCGGCTGCGTTAGGCTTGCCGCCTGCGCAGGCGGTCCGGGCTGCCGAAGGAAACCCCATGCTCGAAGTCACCTGGTGGCTGTTCATCGTCGCTTCGCTGGTGCTGATCGTCACCCCCGGCCAGGACATGATCCTGGTGATGTCGCGCTCGGTGGCGCAGGGCGCTGCGGCCGGCGTGGCCACGGCGGCCGGCGTCAGCGTCGGGCTGGTCGGCCACACGCTGCTGGCCACGCTGGGGCTGGGCACGCTGCTTCGCACCTCTGAATTCCTGTTCATGGCGCTGAAGCTGTTCGGCGCGGCCTACCTGGTCTACCTCGGGCTGCAACTGCTGCGCAGCCCGGCGCAGGAACTGGCGGTCAGCGCCGGCGCACCGAGGTCGCTGTGGCGGCTGTTCTTCGACGGCGCGCTGTCGAACGTCTCGAACCCGAAGATCGCGGTCTTCTACTTCGCCTTCCTGCCGCAGTTCGTGCTGCCCGGCGCCGCCCACCCCACGGCCGCGGTGTTCGTGCTCGGCCTGGTGTTCGCCGGCCTGACCTTCCTCGTCAAGGGCCCGGTCGGGCTGGCGGCGGGCCTGCTCTCGACCTGGCTGCGCGAGCGGCCCCGGGTGCTGACCGGGCTCTACCGCAGCAGCGGCGCGCTGCTCGTCGGGCTGGGGCTGAAGCTGGCGTTCGAGCGGCGCGACTGACGGGCCGATCGCCTCGCGGCGATCACGCTGGCGCCAGCGGGCCTTCCGCCAGCTCGACCCGGTTGCGCCCGCGCTGCTTGGCCTGGTAGAGCGCTGCATCGGCGCGGCGGATCACGTCTTCCGGGCCTTCACCGGCCACCTGTGCTTCGGCCACGCCGATGCTCACCGTGATCGGCGGCTCGCCGCCGGTGGCCACCTGCTGCACCAGCCGCGCGGCCAGCGCCTGTGCATCGTTCAGGCCAGTGCGTGGCAGCAGCACGCAGAACTCCTCACCGCCCCAGCGGGCGACCAGGTCGCCGGCGCGCAGGCCGTCGCGCAGCACCTGCGCCACGCGCTGCAGCACGCGGTCGCCGACGGCGTGGCCATGGCGGTCGTTGATGGCCTTGAAGTGGTCGGCGTCGACCATCAGCACCGCATAGCCGGGGCCACCGGCGCGCGCCTGCGCGTGCATCGTCTGCAGGCCCTGCAGCAGGCCGCGACGGTTGGCGGTGCCGGTCAACGCGTCGGACTGGGCCTGCTCGCGCAACCGCACCAGCACGCGGCCGAGCGCCAGGCGGATCTGCGCCAGGTTGATCGCGCCACCGACGAACAGCACCAGGATCACCAGCACCAGGCTCGACCGGCCCGGAGCGTCGATCGAGACCTTGGCCGGGCCGACATGCTGCAGCACCTGCAGTGCACGCACCAGCAGCACCGAGGCCAGCAGGCCGTAGGCGGCGGCCATCACCGGTGCGAACTGCGGCGTTTCGGCGCGCCCGTGCTGCCAGATCAAACGTGCCGAAGCCAGCATCGGCAGCGCGGCACCGATGCACACCGTGGCCACGCGCCAGGCGTGCCCCTGCGGCTGCGACAGGCTGACCCCGACGATGGCCGCGGCCAGCAGCAGCAGCGCCAGCCACGCCCGGTCGCCTTCGGGCCGGCCCCAGAAGCGCGCCAGCCCGCGGTGCTGCAGCACCAGCGCGCCGATGATCAGCAGGTCGCCGAGGTTGCGCAGCGCATGGCCCGAGGGCCACGGCGGCACGTACAGCATCAGCCCGATGGCCAGTGAGGCCCAGAACAACGTGAACTGCCCCTGGGGTTCGTGCCAGCCGCGGGACAGCCGCGTGGCCATCGCCCAGCCGAGCGCATGCACGAGGAACTGCACGGCCACCAGGGCGATCAGCAGTGGCTGGTCGTGGACAGTCATGCAGCGGCGCCTTTCGGGCGGTGGCGAACCCGGCGACTGTCGCACAGCCGGCCGCTGCCGTGCCGGCATCGCCGCAGCGGCCCGGGCCCGACTCGTGCAGCGCGGCACGACCTGTGGGTAACGGTCCGTATTTCGTCGCTGTCTGTCGTGGCCCGGTGAACCGGCCCTGCGGGTGGTCCGAAGCCTGTGGTCGCGGTGCAGGTCGGCCGACACACTGCGCCGCACGTCGACCCTTCCGAGGAGATCCTGCGATGTCGTTGCCCGCCATCCCCGCCATTCCCGCCATGCCCGCTGCCGTCGGCCCTGGGCATCGCGGCGGCGTCGATGGGGATGTGGTGGCCGACGATGGCCCTTGCAGGATGATCGCGAGATGAGTGCCGCCGCTGCCCCCACCCTGCCGCGCTTGCCGGGGCGCATCTTCAGCTGGCCGCGCCTGCGCTTCACGCTGCTGGCCTCGCTGCCGTTCGGCCTGCTGATGAGCATCGGCTCGGCGACACCGACCCGCGTGTGGGTGCTGCGGGCCGCGCTGGTGGCGCTGATGGCGCTGCTGGGTTTCGGCCTCTGCGAGCGCTGGCCGGCCCGGCTGCCGCGCCGGCTGGCGCGCTGGGTGGCGCAGCTGCTCGGCCTGTTCGTCGCGGTGCCGATGGGCGCCTTCCTGGCCTACGCGCTGACCACCGGCGACCTGACGTGGTGGCGCGGCGAACCGCTGCGCCTGCAGGGCTTCATCGGGCTGTGCGTCGCGGGCGCGCTGTTCGGCCCGTGGATCGGGCTGGCCGCGATGGTGCGCCAGCGCGAGGCGCTGGTCGCGCACCAGGCCCTGAGCTTCCAGCTCGAGAAGAGCGAATTGGAGCGGCGCGCGCTTGACGCCCGCATGCGGCTGCTGCAGGCGCAGGTGCAGCCGCACTTCCTGTTCAACACGCTGGCCAACGTGCGCGCGCTGGTCAACGCCGGCTCGCCGCGCGCCAGCCCCGTGCTCGACAGCCTGATCGCCTATCTGCGCGCCGCCGTGCCGCGGCTCGACGAGCCGGCGAGCACCTTGCGCCAGGAGCTGCATCTGGTGCGCGCCTACCTCGAGTTGATGCAGATGCGCATGCCCGACCGCCTGCAGTTCGATCTGCTGGCCGACGAGGCGGCGCTGGACCTCGTCTGCCCGTCGATGACGCTGATGACGTTGGTGGAAAACGCGGTGCGGCACGGCATCGACCCGAGCGAGGAGGGCGGTCGCATCGACGTCAGCCTCGAGCGCCAGGGCGATCGCTGCCGTGTGCGCGTGGCCGACAGCGGCGTCGGCCTGGCGGCGCAGGCCGCCGGTGGCGAGGGCACCGGGCTGGCCACGCTGCGCGAGCGGCTGCGGCTGACCTACGGCGATGCGGCGCAGCTGCGCCTGAGCGGCCGGCTGCCGCACGGCGTGGTCGCCGAGGTCGAGTTCCCGGCCGAGGGGCGCGCCGCATGAGCACCGCGCTGATCGCCGACGACGAGCCGCTGCTGCGCGACGAGCTGATCGTCCTGCTGCATCGCGCCTGGCCGACGCTGAAGGTGGTGGCGCAGGCGCGCAACGGCCGCGAGGCGCTGGAGCTGTTCGAGCAGCATCGGCCGGCGATCTGCTTTCTCGACGTGCAGATGCCCGGCGTCTCCGGCGTCGAGGCCGCGCGCCAGATCGGCCGCCGCGCCCACCTGGTCTTCGTCACCGCCTTCGACCAGTACGCGCTGAAAGCCTTCGAACATGGGGCACTCGACTACCTGGTCAAGCCGGTCGAGCCGGCGCGGCTGGCCGAGACGGTGTCGCGGCTGCAGGAGCGTGTGGCCGCGCCGGCGGCCGCACCGGCGAGCAACACCGAGGCCTTGCTGCAGCAGCTGGCCGCGCACCTGCAGCAGGGGCCGTCGGCCAGCGCGCCGCTGCGCTGGATCCGCGCCACCGTGGGCCCGGTGCTGCGGATGATCCCGGTCGACGAGATCGACTTCCTGCGCTCCGACGAGAAGTACACGCTGGTGGCCTGGCGCGGCGACGGCGGTGCCGCCGGCGAGGCGCTGATCCGCACGCCGCTGAAGGAACTGGTGGCCCAGCTCGACCCGACACAATTCGCCCAGGTGCACCGCTCGGCAGTGGTCAACCTCGGCGCCATCAGCCATGTCAGGCGCGGCCTCAACGAGACGGCCGACATCCACCTGAAAGGCCGGCCCGAGGTGCTGCGCGTGAGCCGCAGCTACCTGCACCTGTTCAAGCAGATGTGAGGGGCCGTCGACCCCGCGTGGTACAAGCGTCGCCGACATTTCCGGCCAGCCCACCCGAGGAGCTCAGATGACAGCACGCAGCATGCCCAAGGTCCCGTTCGCATCCGCA
>Ga0075163_10013045_pt1 | contig 10806 bp, 7 predicted proteins | sample JI1023141ADNA_FD_71478 | JGI IMG/M metagenome (GOLD analysis project Ga0075163, IMG submission 71478) | Wastewater effluent complex algal communities from Wisconsin, to seasonally profile nutrient transformation and Carbon sequestration -... | ecosystem: Engineered > WWTP > Effluent > Algae... | reverse complement strand
AAGTCAAGGTGTCGGTCCCCCGCGAGCAACTGTCGAAGATTCCGAACATCGGCGCGCTGGTCGACGTGCTGTACGCCGCGCAGACCACGCACTAGGGCAGCCATCGTCCGGGGCGGTATCCCGCGAGGGACGCCCCGGCGCTTCCTTTTCCCTTCAGCTCTCCAGACGATGCAGCCGATCGCGATCATTGGCATGGCGTGCCGCTTCCCCGGCGCCGACACTCCGAAAGCCCTCTGGCAGCTCGCCCTCGAAGGTGGACAGTCGATCACCGAGGTGCCGGCCGACCGTTGGTCCTCGAGCGAGTTCTACGCACCGGAACCGGGAACCCCCGGCAAGATCAGTTCGAAGTTCGGCGGCTTCATCGACGGTGTGGACAAGTTCGACGCCGCGTTCTTCGGCGTGTCGCCGCGCGAGGCGGCGCAGATGGACCCGCAACAGCGGCTCCTGCTCGAGGTGTGCTGGCAGGCACTCGAGAACGCCGGGCTGCTGCCGACCGACCTGGCCGGGCGCGACGTGGCGACCTACTTCGCGATGCAGCGCAACGACTACTCGCGGCTGATGCAGGGGGTGGAGGGCTTCAACGCCTACACCGTTGGCGGCAATCAGTTCTCCATGACGGTCAGCCGGGTCGGCCACTTCTTCGACTTCCGCGGCCCCAGCATGTCGCTCGACACGGGCTGCTCGTCGGTGCTGTCGGCCATTCACCTGGCCTGCACGGCGCTCGGCAACGGCGACGCGGAACTCGCGATCGTTGGCGGCGTGCACCTCAACCTGGCGCCCCACGACTCGGTCGCCGCCTCCCAGTCGTGGATGCTCTCGCCGAGCGGCGAGAGCCGGAGCTTCGACGCATCTGCCGACGGCTACGTGCGCAGCGAGGGGTGCGGCGTCTTCGTGCTCAAGGCCACGGAAGCCGCGCGCCGCGACGGCGATCAGGTGCTGGCCGTGGTGCGAGGTACAGGCTATTCGCAGAAAGGCCACCCGGGTGCGTTCACCGCACCGTATGCCCCGGAACTGGAACGCACGCTGCGCCGGGCCCTGGAGCGCGGCGGCGTCACACCGGACAGCATCGGCTACATCGAAGGACACGGCGTCGGCTCGCCGGTCGCCGACGCCATCGAGTACGAAGCCTACGCCAGGGTCCTGGTCGGCGACTCGCCGCGCGCGACACCGTGTTTCGTCGGGTCGATCAAACCCAACATCGGCCATTCGGAATCCGCCGCCGGCGCGGCGAGCCTGATCAAGGCGATCTACATCGCGCGCACCGGGATCATTCCGCCGGTGGTGCACTTCACCTCGCTCAACCCCAACGTGGACGAATCGCTGCGCCTCCTCGAGGTCCCGCAGGCACCCACCCCGTTTCCGACGACGTCGCCACGGCGTGTCGCGCTGAGCGGGTTCGGCCTGGGCGGCACGAACGCGGCGATGGTGATCGAAGAAGCGCCGGCCCGGCCGGCGACCAGCGTGCTCCACGGGACGCATGCGCTGCCGATCTCCGCGCACACGACGACAGCGTTGTGTGCGATGGCACAGGCCTACGCCTCCGTGCTGCGCGAGCGGCCCGGCACGGACCTGACCGAACTCTGCGGCACCGCCATGCGGCGCGCCGAACTCACGCAGCGGGCGGTGGTACTCGGTGCGACCGTCGACGACATGCTCGAGGGGCTTGACGCCCTTGTCGCGAGCCACGGCGACGCCACGCAGATGGCGTCGGCCCGGGTGCTGCGCGGCGAGGCGATGTCCGTGGATCCGCGCGTCTGCCTCTACCTGCAGGGCCTTCCGCTCGAGGCGGAGCTGGCGCCGCGGCTGCTCGAGCGCTGCGCGCCGCTGTGGCGGGCCAGCGTGGCCTCGAGGCTGGGCGCCGGCATGCTGCACAACCCGACGACCATCAAGAGTGCCGTCGTCGCTGCGGCCCGGAGCTGGAACGACCTGGGGCTTCGTCCCGCCGGGATCGTCCTGGCACCGGACATGGACGGCGCCAGTGGCGTGCTGATGGACATCCCGACGTATGCCGTGCCACCGGACGCTCCCAGCGAACCCGGCGACATCGCACGACGCTTCGCGCGAAAGTGCGAGTTGCTCGTCGACCTGCCGTCGGGGCGCCTCTACGAGTCGAAGACCGGCGCGCACATCGCGGCGGCACCGCCTGGATGGGATGCGTGGATCCGCACCCTGGCCGAACTGTGGGTGCGCGGCTGCGACATCGTGCTGCATCGGCTCGAGCGACAGCGGCCGCGGCAGGTCGCCCTTCCCTCGTATCCGTTCGAACGCTCGCGGTTCTGGCTGGACGATCGCGGACCTGGGACCGGAGTCCCTCCTGACTTCAGCGGTGGACTCGCCCGTCCGGCGGCGCCGGCCTCCCACGACGCGCTGGCCGCCACGCTGGCCAGCGGGACCGAGGCCGAGCAGCAGCGCGCCCTCGTGGCGCTTCTCAGGGCCAGCGTCGCAGCAGCAGTGGCCCGTCCGGTGGCGCAGGTGTCCCCAGACGTGCCCCTGCGCAACCTCGGGCTCTCCTCGCTCGACATGCTGCAACTGATGGAGCAGGCGCACACAGCGACGGGTCTCGAGCTCGATCCGTCGAGGTTCATGGACCAGCCGTCCATCCAGGAGATCGCGTCACGCATCGTCTTCGGCTCGGGCGACGACCTCCGGGTCGTTGACCTCAGCGCGGAGGGCAACCTCGATCCGAAGATCAGGGCGGTCGGTCAGCCGGACGCCCCGCAACCAGCCCGGCACATCTTTCTGACCGGGGCCACCGGATTCCTCGGCGCCTTCCTGCTTCACGAACTGCTCCGTCGAACGGACGCCACCATCTACTGCCTGGTTCGCGGCAGGGACAGTGTCGACGGAGAGCTCCGTCTGACGAAGAATCTGGCGCGCTACGGCCTCGGCCATCCCGAGCAGGCGGACCGCGTGCGGGCCGTCATCGGCGATCTGGACCGGCCGCACTTCGGCGTCACACACGAGCAGTTCGATCATCTCGGCTACCGGATCGACCAGATCGTCCACGCCGGAGCGCTCGTGAACTGGGCCTATCCGTACACGTCACTGAAGGACGTCAACGTGCACGGAACGGAGGAGGTCATCAGGCTCGCGGCACACCTCAAGACCAAGCCGCTGCACCATGTCTCGACGATCGGCGTGTTCGCATACGGACACCCGCCGTTCGACACCTACTTCGAGCACCAGGGCCTCGTCACACCGCACGACAGCACCATGCTCGGCACCGGCTACAACCAGAGCAAGTGGGTCGCAGAGAAGCTGGTCTACGCTGCAGGCACGAGGCGCGGCATCCCCGTCAGCATCTACCGCCCGGGGTTCGTGACCGGCCGCGGGTCCGACGGCATGACCCAGACGTCGCGCAACGACTTCATCGCGGCGTTCCTGAAGGGCATCATCCGCATGAAGCAGGCGCCGGACTGGGAGGTCGCCCTGGACCTGATGCCTGTGGACTACCTGGCGTCCGCGATCGTCGAACTGGCCAGGACCCCGGCTCCAGCGGGTCGGCCCAAGGCGTTCCACATGGTCAATCCGCGCCCGCTCAGGTACGAACAGGTCTACGACCTGCTGCGGGCGCGCGGCCACGAGATCGCCACAGTCCCCTACGCACAGTGGCGCGACCAGATCCTCGCGCTCGCGCACGCGCCAGGCGACTCGGAGCTGTTCGCCTTCTGGCCCTACTACGCGGCCCTGACACCTGAGCATGCGCAGGCCCTTGGCCAGCACTGGGGCAAGGGTCTTCCGCTGGACGACAGGAACGTGCAGGAAGGGCTCGCACGGACCGACCTGCGGTGTCCGTCGGTGGAGGCGCTGGTGCCCGTCTACTCCGCCTTCTTCGACGCGCACGGTGCGACGCCGGAAGGCTGAAGCCGCCTACGACGCCGACTCGCCCGGGAAGGCCGCCGGTCGGTTCACGATGTACGGGGCGAGCCCGTGCAGGTACGCCATCACCTCCGCTGCCACGGTCGGCTCGATCCGAACGTCCGCCATTGCCAGCTCGACGTAGCCGAGTATCCTGTCGTGATGTCGCTGTTCGATAGACAGGTGCGCGTGCGCCACCCGCATGGACCGCTGTTCGGCCTCGAGATCGCCGTGGTCCCACGCACGAGCCAGGAAGGCCACCTGCTGCTCGATGAGGGCATCGACATCCACGCCGGCGAAGAACGCGAGCAGTTCGCGGTCGCCGAAAGCCCGGGTGTACATCCTGGAGAAGATGCGCCGGATCGTGTCCGGCCCGCCAACGCGCTCGAGCAGTGTGCCTCGCTCCATGGGGCATTGTCGCCCAGCTCGGCCGCGTTCGTACGCCCGCGGTGCTCGGCCCAGCGATGACCCCACTCGCCCTCGCCCCCGGTGAGGTACACCTCTGGCACGACCTGCTGGCCGCGGAGCAGGACGACGCCAGGCGCCGCTGCGCCCAGGGCGTCGTGTCCGCTGACGAGTGGGAGCAGTGCGCGCGTTTCGTCTTCGACGATGGGCGGCGCGAGTGCCTGGCGGCACGCTACCTGGTGCGCACCGTCCTGTCGTACTACGCCGACGTGCCTTCGTCCGCATGGCAGTTCGAGACGAACGCCTTCGGACGGCCACGGATCGCTGGACCGGCTGGCGGAACGGGACTCCGTTTCAACCTGTCGCACGCCAGCGGAATGGTCGTCTGCGTGGTCTCGGCGCACCACGAGGTTGGCGTCGATGTCGAGTGGCTCGGTCGGCGAACGCCGCTGCACCTGGCGGCCTCGCACTTCTCAGCCGAGGAACGCGCGGCGCTCGACGCGCTGCCCGTTGACGCGCAGCCGCGGCGGTTCCTCGAGTACTGGACGTTGAAGGAGGCCTACATCAAGGCCCGTGGTGAGGGGCTCTCGCTCCCGCTCGACCAGTTCACGTTCGACACGACGGCCGTGCCGCGTCCCACGATCCACTTCGCGGACGGGTTCCCGGACACGAGCGCCGCCTGGCAGTTCGAACGGGTCTACATCGGCGCGGAACACATGACAGCTGTCGCGATCAGGACTGACGGCGCGCCACCGGTCCAGGTGGTGACCCGGCCATTCGCCTTCGCGGCGCCCGGCCGCTGAGCGCGCCGCGGGTCGCCGTCAGGACGCTGCGGCCAGCAGCGCCTTGACCCGCGGCACGACGTCGGTCGCGTAGAGCTCGATGCTGTGCATCAGCGTCTCGTGGGGCAAGGTGCCGTTGCTGTACTTCATGTCGAAGCGCGACAGCCCGAGGGTCTGCACCGTCGCCGCGATCTTGCGAGCCACGGTCTCCGGCGCGCCGACGCACAGCGCACCGCCAGGCCCGGTCTCGCGATCGAACTGCGCACGGCTCACCGGCGGCCACCCACGCTCCGCACCGATCCGCCCGAACATCGCGGCGTAGTGCGGCCAGAGTTCCTCGCGCGCCTGCTCATCGGTGTCGGACACGTGGCCGGGCGAATGCGCGCCAACCGGACGGGTGCCATGCCCGAACTGCGCGAGCGCGCGGTGATACAGGTCGACCCACGGCGCGAAGCGCTGCGGGCTGCCGCCGATGATCGCAAGCATCAACGGCAGGCCGTGCCGTGCCGCCCGAATCACCGAGTCAGGACTGCCGCCGACGCCGACCCACGTCCGCAGCCCGTGCTCGGTCGGCGGGTAGATGCGCGCATCGCGCAGCGCCGGCCGGGTCTGCCCCGACCAGGTGACCGGCTTCTCCGCCAGCAGCTTCACGAACAGATCCAGCCGCTCCTCGAAGAGCACGTCGTACTGCGACAGGTCGAAGCCGAAGAGCGGAAACGACTCCGTGAAGGAGCCGCGGCCGAGCAGTGCCTCGGCACGCCCGTTCGACAGTGCGTCGAGCGTCGAGAAGCGCTGGAACACGCGCACAGGGTCGTCCGTGCTGAGCACGGTGACCGCCGAGCCCAGACGAATCTGCGTCGTGCGACCGGCGATGGCGGCCAGGACGACCTCCGGCGCAGAGACGGCGAAGTCGTTGCGATGATGCTCGCCGACGCCGAAGAAGTGCAGGCCGAGACGATCGGCCAGCACCGCTTCGTCGACGAGGTTCCGCAGCACCTGCGGCTGCGGGAGTGGAGCGCCGGCGGCGTCGAGCGTGACGTCGCCGAAGGTGTCGAGACCGAGTTCGATGTCGTGTGCCATGAGCGCGAGACCGGCGCCCAGTGTACTCGACGGACCGCCGGTCTCAGGCTGCGGCCATCACCGCCACGCGTCCGCCGGTCGCGGCGCCGTCGCGACGGGTGCGTGCGTGCGCGTACTTGATCCGCTTGCGCTCATCGGGCGTCAGCCGCTCGTCGCTGGCCGCGCTCGTGACGACACGCTTGGCCTCGCGGTGACGACCAGCCTTGTGACACGACGCAATCAGAACCGAATAGCAGAGGCCGTCCGCCAGGCCGTGCCCCTTCGCGTCCTCGAGCACCCGGCGCGCCGCGGCGAACTGACGCGACTCGAGGTACGCCCGGATGGCCGTCAGGGTCAGGCGCGACGAGGAATGGCCGGCCGCCCGAGCCATCGAGAGCACCGCCTCGACACCCGCGAGGTCGGCGACGTTGGCGCACGCCGTCGCGAGCGCCGTGAACGCAGGCGGGCTCAACTGCCCGTCGAGCCTGGCTCCCTCGAAGGCGCGTCGCGCCGCAGGCAGATCGCCGGCGGCGCCGTAGGCGGCGATCAGCGCCGGATAGGTGAACGCGGTCAACGCCTGATCCGTCCGCGCCCGCTCGAACATCCGCCGGGCATCGTCGGGTCGCCCTGAGCGGCCGTAGGCCTTCACGAGCGACGTGTAGATCGCGTCGGTCGCGACGTTCGCGGCCCTGGCGCGGGCGAGCGTGGCTTCCGCCGCATCGACCGCCCCGCGCGCGAGGTGACACTCCGCGACTTCGCTGAGAACGTACCCGTCCACCGCGCCCTGGGCGATCGTCCATTCGAGCGTCTCGCCGGCCACCTCGACCCAGCCGTGCGAGCGAACCACGTGAGCGATCCGCGACATCGTCCGCGTGAAGTAGGGCCGGTCGTCCACCGACCCCTGCAACTGGTAGGCGCGTCCGGCGAGCGAGGCCACGGCAGTCCTGACGCGTTCGGCGTCCGACAGGTCGCGAAGAGCGTCCGTGCATTCAGAGACGAGATCGAGCGCTGCCGAGCGTTTGTCCTGGGTTGTCATGACTAGTCCGCCACCCGCGAAGGTCCACCGCCAATGAGACGAATCGACTGCCGGATCGCGGAGGCCTCGGCAGTGGAGAAATGGATGCGGCGAAGGCGCCGGAACTCGGCCGGCGTCCAGTACGCGCGCATCAGACCGACATCCGAGTGCGAGCGTTCGGGCATCAAGAGGTGCGCCACTTCGTGCGAGATGACACCGGCGAGCACCATGTAGGGCTCGACCCGGCCTTCGGCCGCGATGCGCATCGTGCGCTGACCGACGACGAACGCGATGCGGCCGCCGTGTTCACGCGTGATCGGGGCGTATCCCGCGATGTGCGCGGGAATCTGCTGCCGGTCGGCCATGTCGTCCGAGAGAACGACGATGGTCACCGTGGCCTGGGGGTCGGTCGGCCACTCGGCTCGTCCCGCCGCGATCTCCGCGGGACGCACGACGTTGCGCCAGTCGAGAAGGACGCCAATCGAACGGTAGGTCTCGCTCACCTGACGCTGGGCCTGCTGCAACTGCTTGCCGTCGAACTGCGAGTAGTCGTGGATACGGATCGACACCGCGCTCATCGATTCGCGCGGAGCCGCGGTGAGCGCAGCGGGCGCAGCACCGAGCAGCAGCAACATGAACACCAGACGCCGGGACAACATGGTTGATGAATCCTCCTTGCCCTGACCTTTGAGCAAGAGGGACGCCACGCACGTGTTCAGCGTTTTTCCTAAGAAATCAGGCGATCACACATCGGACGAACCGACACAAATGTCTGAATCGAAAGAGAGGCGGGTCACATTTGTCGGAGTGGGTGCGCCGCCGATCCGGGCGCCCGGGCGGCTCAGTTGTCGGCCTGGCGTGTGATCTGGGAGAGACGGGCTACGCCGCGGCGAATGATGTCGGCTTCTGCCCTGGAGAACGCGCGGCGATCCTCGAAGCGGAACTCCCAGGGCTGCCAGTTCGCGCGCATGATGCCGTCGTGCGAGTGCGGCCGGTTCGGCATGAGCAGGTGCGCGAGTTCGTGCGCGACGACGCCGGACAGGACACGCGCGTGCGCGACCATGGCGCTCTCCGCGATGCGCTGGGTGCGCGGCGCCACGATGAACGCAATGCTGCCGCCCGTCTCTGGACTCACCGCGGCATAGCCGGCGACGTCGTGCCTGATGCCGATGCTGCGAGCCATGGCGGCGCTGACGATGAGGACCGACAGCGTTGCGGCGGGGTCGGGCGGCCAGTCGTCGAGTCCGGCCTTCACGCGCTCGGGATGCACCGGGATGCGCCACTCGAGGATCACGCCGACCGCGGAGTAGATCGCCGACACCTGACGCTGCGTGTCGAGCAACTCGGGGTCGCGAAGTCCGGCGTAGTCGTGCAGGCGGACCGAGATGGTGCGGACGGCCGCGTCGGCCGAGGCGGTCGCAGCCGTGGCTGCGGCGGCGGTCACGGCCGTATCAGCCGCTCCCGCTGTCATCACCATCGCCCACGTCAGAGCCGTCAGCACGCTCATGCGAAACCTGTCCGCAGCTGACGAGAGCAAGATCGACACCGGGCCCTGATGAGCCCGGACGAACGCGGAATCTCACGGGATTTCGATCGCGGCGCGCCGCGGCGGCGTCAACGGTTCGCCGATCGCGCACCATCCTGTGTCGGCGGCTCGACACCGGGCGCATGAGCGCCTCACCACGGCTGAGCGCAGGGGCGCGGTACGCGTGCGAAAGAGACGGTTCAAGCGCTGACAGGCCGGGCCGATTGCCCGAGTAGCGCGGCGTGCGGGCGCACGCCACCGCTCACCGTTCGTGCCTGAGCCTCACGGTCATCGCAACGCCCGTCGACGGCTCGTCACGGTTGGCGACGTACTGCACCTGCTCACCGGCGGCGCGTCCTGATGCAGAGGGTCCAGGCCGATCCATCTCGAAGACGAGGTTGCGACCGAACCGTTGCCGCAGTTCTTCAACCGCTCGCGGCGGGAAGCCACCGGCGCGACGCCCGCGCCCCTTGAACCCGAGCGTGTCCGCCAGGCGCTGCGTACTGAGCACCACGAACAGCTCATCGACGCCTGGGGTCGTGTCAACGTCCAGCCAGCCGTTGTCCGGTACCTGGTACGACCTGCCCCTCGTCACGACGTTCGCGCCACCGACGCCATCGCCGGTAGAGACCAACGTCCATGGTCGCGATGGGCCTCGCATGGCGACGTTCAGAAAGCCGTCCACGCTCGGATCGAGCACGAGCCGCACGCGGTCTCCCGCCTTGAAGACCCGACGCGGATCGACACTGACTTCGTCGCCAGACTCGAGCTTCTGAACGAGACGCCACCGGAGACCCGCATACGGCGCCGACGCTGTGCCTGGTGCGAACAGCCGACGCAGGTCGAACGTGCCGGCCGACACGTCGCCCCCCGGCGCTGACGCGACGTCGGCCAGGGCAGGCGGCGCAGGAGGAACTGGCGGGACCACCTCACGCGTGGGGGCGGAGGCGGCGACGCTCACCGCTGCAGCAGGAGGCGCCGCAGGCGGCGCTGCCGGTGAGACGCCTCCCGACGACGCCGGTGTCGTGCCCGAGGCTGTGGGCACGAGTGCGGCGGAGGACAGCGCGCTACCGGCGACTGCGGCGTCCCGCGACGCCGGCTCCCTGCCGCTGGCGGCGTCAGGACGACGACCGACGAGCGCGTAGGCCACCACGGCAATCAGCACAACCGCGACACCCGCGGCGATCGGTAGCACACCGCCGCGACGCGTCGCTGGCGGCGACAGCGACGAAGCTCCGGACGCAGGCAGCGACGGCGGAAGCGTCGCGGTCTCCTTCGCCAGGGAGCCAGGCAGACGAACGACGGTCGACGCATCCGCGCGTTCCGCCCGCTGCTGCACCACGCCGTCATCGAACGCGGCCAGCCGAACCCGCTGGCTCTGGAGTAGCACCTCGAGGGCGACCCGCATGTCACGCGCCGACTGGAAGCGCTCGTCCGGACTCTTCGCGAGTGCCCGCTGGAGGATCAGCTCGAGCTCCGGGAACGCGTCCCGCCAGGCGCCGCGTGCGGCCGCGGGCGGGTCGCTCAGCACCTTGATCAGCACGGCCGAGATGGAGTCGCCCTCGAACGGACGCGTCCCCTCGAGCAGTTCATAGGCGAGCGCGCCCATCGAGAAGATGTCGCTTCGCGCGTCGACCCGCTCGGCCCTGAGCTGCTCCGGCGACGCGTAGTGCGGCGTGCCCATCACCAGTCCGGTCCTGGTGATCGGGTCTGTCGACTCGACCCGGGCGAGGCCGAAGTCGAGCAGCTTGATCGACCCGTCCGGCAGCAGATGGACGTTGCGCGGCTTGATGTCCCGGTGGATGACCTGCTCCTCGTGGGCATGCGTGAGCGCATCGAGGATCTGGACCAGGATCGTCAGCTTGTCACGAAGGAGCAGGCGGCCGTCGGCGATGGCCGCAGACAGGCTCTGCCCCTTGAGGTACTCCATCGCGATGAAGACACCGCCGGAGAACTCCCCGACCTCGTAGACCGTGACGATGTGCGGGTGCTGGAGCCTGGCGCAGGCCTGCGCCTCACGGTAGAGCCGTTCGATGAACTCGGGCCCTTCCATCTCGACGCGGACGGTCTTGACCGCCACGTGCCGCTTCAGCGACGGGTCGAAGCCCTTGTAGACATCTCCCATGCCGCCGGCGCCGAGACGCTCGTCGATGCGGAATCGA
>Ga0075163_10013042_pt1 | contig 10809 bp, 8 predicted proteins | sample JI1023141ADNA_FD_71478 | JGI IMG/M metagenome (GOLD analysis project Ga0075163, IMG submission 71478) | Wastewater effluent complex algal communities from Wisconsin, to seasonally profile nutrient transformation and Carbon sequestration -... | ecosystem: Engineered > WWTP > Effluent > Algae... | reverse complement strand
GCCCGGCGTGATCGGGAGTTTCAAGCCTTAATCAAACCGTCCGTGGAAACGGGGTAGAACCCCTGTAGGTACAAGATTACTTCGGCTGATATCAGTTCCTGCCAAACGCGAAGCCATGTGCCTGCGTAGATTCCACTGCGTCCCGTACTGGACAGGTAGTCGACTAGTCGAGCTTCCAATCCCTCAAACGGGACATGTGGCCAAGTGTAGGACCAGGGCAGGTTATCAGCGAAGGTAGTGTTGCTCACGTGGAATTCGTGATGCTCTGTCCTGACGACACCCAAGGCATCAAGAACGGAGAGCAGGGTGGCCGTAGCTTCATGGGTTGGAGTGACGCGTTGACGAAGTGGATGGGCCCGTATAAGCGCAAGCAGATAGAGCGTACCTCGCCCTCCAAGATGAGCTATGTCCTTGATGATCGGTGCGTCGGGACGTGCCGCACATAGAGTGGCTGATAGGTTGTGGTTCATGGTCCCAAAGAGGATTGAGATGTCCAGCGGTTCGCGCACATTCGGGGCGCTAGTGTCCGCATCGGTTGTAACGCGACTAAGAATACCTTAGTATTCAGGCGCCGAAAACTTAGCCATCCTTAGCCGACCTCAAGGGGGCGGCAGTGGCGGAGCGCAAGGCAAATTCAAAGATCTTCTCGACTAGGCTGGCACAAGCACGCGAGCGTGCCGGCCTGTCTCAGAAGCAGCTTGGCATCCTTGCCGGCATGGATCCTTCCGTGGCCAGTCCCCGAATCAATCAATACGAGCGTGGCCGACACGAGCCCCAGGCTAGAACTGCAAAGGAACTGGCTGAGGTGCTTGGTGTTCCTCCCGCATTCCTCTACACCGATGACGAACTGCTGGCAGAGCTGTTGTTGCGATGGGGCGATCTGAGCCTCAAGGCCAAGAAACAGCTACTTAAGGAAGTTGAGGCAGAGTCGGCGAAGAAAGTTCGCGGCGCCCGTTAGCCCATGTGCTACCAGTCAGGTCTGTCCGGTCGTTGAGATCGGGAGAGTGTTGACGATTAGGGAGCGTTATCGAGGGTAGGGCGAGTGATCCGACCCCATAGGAACGTTGGCCCTTCGTCCGTCATTGCTCGCTTTGGCGGGTAAATACCTAGGTGATTTTGAAGCGGTAATACCTAGCAGCTTATATATGACGTAGTTGTTGGCGATCGCTCGCGCGTGGACAAATGGTCCTGACTGAAGGCGATGCGATGCACGAATTTGAAAAGCGAAGGCTTAAGTAAGCACCGGCCGGGAACTAGTTGCCCGCCTCCTCGCCTGAACTCCGCTCGTGATGTCTGAGCCATTCAAGCGCAGCGCTCTTCGTCGGATCAGAGTCCCCGACTTGCTCAACAACCACGTCCGGCTCTAAACCATTGGGAAATTCTTTACCCGTACGATCAACGTCAATTGCGTTCGTAAGAAAAAGTGCGCTGCCATCCGGCAGACTTAACGCGACATTCGATGTCGATAGTCCAGCAGTACGGGAGCCAAACATGCGCGACCCAGGCCGGCCGCTGAAAGCAATCGCGACCGCCTCACCAGAGCTAGCGGTCTTAGGGCCCACTAACACTGCAACGGGCAGATCATGCTTTACATCCAGCTCGCATCCGTTAACCAAGCGTAAGTCCCAGGGGTCATCATTGCCATCGCGATCACGAAATGAGCCGTAGTGCCCAATACCTAACAGTGCCTTTAACCCACGTAACATTGGCCACATATTTCCGCCACGGTTATTCCGCAGGTCGACGACCCAGCCGATCGAAACGTCCGTAGCTAGTTGACTCAAACGATTGCAGACTTCATCTGCAAACTTGTTAGAAGCCTCTGGCCCTGTCCCAACGAATCCAGGAATAGATATGTATCCGATATCTTTCACTATTTGGTGCTCGATACGCCCGGTGGCACGACCAGTTGTTCGCCGCCGTAAGGCTTCAGAGGGAGATATCAGAAAGCTGTGCCTATCGCTCAACTGCGCTAAAGCAGATCTGATTCTTGGGTACGCAACGGCAGGCGGCGCGTTTCGCAAGTCTTCAGTCAGCGCGAGACCGCGAACAGCCATGAAGTCGATCTTGGCCGCATACAGCGCCTTAGCTTCCATAAAATTTAGCGCAGTCTCAAAAACTTCGAAAGCAGTCACTTTGGGGTCAACAGATGGCATAAGCGTCACTTTAAAGTCTGCTATTCTTGCTTTCGCCACTCCCTGGACTATCGCTCCCAACAAAAGACCCGAGCTTTCTTCAGGCACAAACAATCTGATTGTCGGGCGCCCAGCGGAACTTTTTCCAGTAGGTTCGTTGGCACTTGTCGCGAACACAGATTGCCGACCTTCAACGTCTGCTCGTGCCCAGATAGCAGCAGTTCCATTACCATTTAAAATCTCGATGCTGGCTGTTACTTCAAGCTCGCGCCCACGATAGCGAGCTACATCAATGGTGCCAATGACACCACCAAATGGTCCACCCCCTCCAGACATAGAATCGATTAAAACGACAGCGCCTTCGTCAGACTCAGGACTGCCGACACCGCTCGTTAGAAAACCGGCTCCACCGGAAATAGCATTCCATCGAAAGCTTGATTCATCATGCTGGGCCAACGCCGCCCCAAACGCCGCATCGGAGAACGAAATAAGAAGCGCGATGGTTATCAAGAACGAACGCAAGCGCGACTCCAAAATGTATTAGGGCACAATGCGTGAATGAGCAATCTCGCGGTTATGGCGGCGAGCTCCACCATCAACTAACTGTCATTTCTGCGAGACAAGGCCTGCTTGATAGCAATGAAGCTGATTGGTAAATAAGCTATGTAGCAGATGACCGTAGCCAAATGCATACTAACTTTCATGTCAGCACCAACGTTCGCGCTAATAACATATGCAGACGTGCGCGAAATAGCCGCAGCAATCGCACAATACAGGGTTGCCCGCCAGAAGAAGCTCCACCAAACGGGTAGTGTCCGCCAAAAGCTCTGGTCCACAGTGCTTATGCTCTCAGTATGTTCAATATTACTCATTGTTTCGCCTATTCCTAATGCCACGTCGTAAGTGCTGTGGCGTACAGCACGCAAACTACAGGCCTCCGCCGATGCTACGCTTGGGTCGGGCGGTTCGCCACCCCGGCTACCGCATTGCCACCTTATTGTGACCCAAGTCTCAATATGCCGATTCCGGGGGGTGAGCTAAAAATCTGCCACACATCATTTTTTCGCTATAGGGAACGGTAGTTGTATGGCCAGTAGTATGCTGGTTAGACTGGAGGAAATCTGAAGGCATCTGGCTTACGACAGCGGTTGCCTGCCAGGGCATTTGGCGCGATGGAAGTTTACGCAAGGAGAGCAGAATTAGCGCTCAAGACAGGCGGCACGATCTTTTAGATGCGTGTGATAACTTGCTTTTCAGAGTTGCGGAGGCCATTGGGCCGCCCGAACGTTGCCGCGTGCCGCATATTTCAATGGGCTGTGCATTGAACGCAGTTGTTCTGCAAGAAGCTGCCAGAAGAACTTCGACCGCTGCGGCTGATGCCTATTATGCCCGCGCAGCCAAACACCTCACCCGCGCGATCGCGATAAATGATTCAGTGCCATCGAATAGTTCCTTGTACAAAGGGACTACAGGCTTGGGTTGGGCTGTGCAAATATTTGACGAGCCGGGCCGTTTGCCTTGGCGGGAAGAGTTTTTGCAGTACTTGGATTTTGAGCTTGCTTCCGCGTTGCGGGCCTCAGATGAAATTGAGCTCGACATCGTCAATGGATTTGCAGGCATTATGATCTACGCCCTTGCGAGAGAACAATGTGCCCCGGGATATGCCCCGATGTGGACTGTCATAGCCGATAAGGTCTTTCAAATTTTCTCGCATTGGCTGCAAATTATTGACTATGGGGCAGAGGCTTCCGAATACCGGAACTTAGGCTTAGCTCATGGTATTCCAGGCGTCATTTCGGTTGCAGCGGCCGCTGCCGCGCGCGGCCTGCTTTCCCCCCAAGCTGTAGATGTGGTTGTTAAGTCACTTGGCCGACTTTGGGAGTTGCGACTGCCGGTAGGTAACAGCTTTTCTTATGAAGTTGGAAAGAGCCAGCGAGCGCGACTCGCTTGGTGCTACGGCGGGATTGGGATCGCGGCAGTTTTTCGTAGCTCTGTGCAGATATCGAGCCATTCTATGGATCGGTTCGAGATGATTTGCGACGCTTGTATGGATCAGTACTTTGAACACGACCACGGGCTAAAGGATGCTTCAGTCTGCCACGGGCACGCGGGTGTGGCTTTAGCGTTTTCGGCCTTTGCAAACACCAAAGGTATTGAACCCAATAGAGCCAAGCGGTTGACCGATCTTGCTGACCGTGCCTCCGAGACTGCACTCGCTCAAGAGAAAAAGTCCGCTCATGGTCCCGTTTTTTTATTCTCAACATCATCGGGTTACCGCGAGCACGCGAGCTTCCTTGAAGGGAGCCCTGGAGTTGCACTGGCTCTCAGCGCTGGCCAAACGCCCAATAGGTCAAGTTGCTTAGATCTTCTCGGTTACTTCTGAAAAAAGTTTAAGTAGATTCTGTCTGTTGCAGACCGCGCGTAAGCTCGAGTCAAGAACAAGGATTACAGAATGCGTAGAGACCTATTCCGCAGTGAGGTTGCCTCGAGCAATTCCGAGCCGCTTCTCGGTCCTATCAGGTTGGCCTCGCCAATTAGTCATTCCGTTTGGGCGCTAAGCGCGCTTCTGTGCATTTCAGTAGTGCTTGGGTGGATGATTCTAAGTAGCTATACCCGAAGAGAGCGGGTCTTAGGGGTAGTAGTTCCGGAGCATGGACTTTCAACCATGTCAGCACCGGTCGCAGGAAACATATCGCGGGTACTAGTTGATGATGGCGGTAGCGTGCGAGCAGGGCAGGCTTTGTTGGTCATTACTTCGGAGCGCTATACCGGCGCAGGGCTAAGTGTCGAAGGAGCAATCAATCGCGATTTGCAAGAACAAGTTAAGACCATAGGACAGACGATCTCCAACGCGCGCTTACAGGCCCTGCATAGCGGAAATGATCTAACGCAGCAGCTCCGATACGTCGAAGTTCAGGCCGCTCGTACCGAAGAACAAATCTCGATTGCCGCAGCCAATTTACTAGAGCAGCAGGCGCTGCTTAGTAAGATGTCGCAACTTCTGGAAAAAAGCTACATCTCGGGATTCGAGGTTCAGAGGCAGCGAACTGCCGTTGCTGAGGCAAGATCGGCTGTATCTCGATTGAAAGCGACACAGGTTTCGGGAGCACGAGAAGCCCAGGAATTGCGCGGAAGATTAAACCAAATTTCTAGCGATCTCGAAAAGAACCTCAACTCCGCAAACATACAGTTGGCACAGACCTCTGTGGACCAGAGCAGAAATAACGCAGCAAGGATTTCTGTAATCCGCGCTCCGGCAGACGGTGTGATAACCACACTCGTAGTGAGGCCGGGTCAGACCATCGCGATAGGTCAGTTCCTCATGAGAATTGTTCCGTCAGGTACAGAAATGGAAGTTGAAGCTCTGGTTCCTAGCTCTGCTATCGGGTTCGTGGCGCCTCGGCAAGCAGTCGCATTGCGGTTCAGGGCGTTTCCGTTTCAAAAATTTGGAGCTATGGCAGGGACAGTTCGCTCGGTGGCAACTACAACAATGAGTCCGGACGAAATAAAGGCCTTGTACGGAATTCAGAGCCAGGCGGCAGAGCCAATGTACCGGGTCCGAATAAAAGACATACCCCAACACGTCAAGTTCGACTCTGGCAAGCGCCCGATCATGCCCGGTATGCTCGTCGATGCTGACATCATGGTTGAAAGACGGCAGATCTATGAGTGGGTACTCGGTCCAATTTACTCATTGCATAGCAAATCTAAGGGGCAAACCGAATGAGCCGCTTACTTGAATCGGGACATGCCGACATCGCATTTCACAAGCTTTCGGGTAGGACGTCCATAATTTTATGGTGGGCAAATGCCGCCTTCTGATTTCGCTGGTGCATTCATGAGTCGCCTTAGCTTTCGCGGGCGCAGACAAACTCCGGTTATTCTTCAGACCGAAGTATCAGAATGCGCATTGGCTTGTCTTGCGATGATCGCCGGTTACTACTCACGGGACGTGAGCCTAGTTGATCTGCGGATAAAGTTTGATCCTTCGCTGCGTGGCATGCGACTTCAAGAACTGATGAGCATTTCAAATGCCATTGGGCTGATTCCTCGCCCGGTACGCGTCGAGTTAGATGATCTAGACCAGCTGAGTACGCCAAGCATTTTGCATTGGGATATGCGGCACTTCGTCGTCCTTAACCGCGTGACTGACAAATGGATAGAGATAATTGATCCAGCTGTAGGTCGTAAGCGGCTAACGATCAGTGAATCTTCGCGACACTTCACGGGTGTGGCTGTTGAATTCACGGAAGGTCCCAAGCTAGGCCGCAGCCCAGTCCGGCCGACCGTCTCCATAAGAGCTCTTGCGGGCTCGATACCGGGATTGGGCAAAGGGCTGGCTCAATTGCTCTCACTAGCTCTTTTGCTAGAGCTCTTCACACTACTATTGCCACAGTACATGAGATTGGTAATTGACCAAGTTGTAGCGGACCGAGACTCTGATCTACTCCAGCTACTTGGAATCAGCTTTGGCATTCTCTTCGCATTTAAAATTATTGCCGAAGCCTTGCGTACGTGGATAATGATCTGGCTTAGTACAAGCATCAATGCCGGTTGGACCGGCAATATTTTCAATCATCTGATTCGACTCCCTCTAGACTATTTTTCCAAGCGGCATCTTGGTGACGTGCTCTCAAGGTTTGGCGCCATTTCGGTAATTCAACAAACGATAACTACTAAGTTTGTTTCCGTCATTCTTGACGGATTCATGGCCATTGTCACTGGCGGGATGTTGCTCTACTACAACAAGACAATGGCGCTAGTAACCCTGGTACTAGCAATGGGCTACGTTGGTGTGCGGGCGTTCTATTTTCGATCTTTACGCGAAGCAAACCTACAGCAAATCAACGTCTATGCAGTACAACAGGGCGCGTTGATCGAAACGCTAAGAGGTATTCAGTCGATTCGCCTCAATAACCAAGAATCAGAGCGTGGCGTGCGATATATGAACGCGACAGCAGATGCGCTGAACATGAGCGTAGTTATTCAGCGTCTAGGACTCATGTTCGATTCTGCAGGAGGGTTGATCTCGGGCGCGCAGAAAGTTTCGGTGGTTTGGATTGGAGCGTCTCTAACTTTGAATGGCGAGTTGTCTCCAGGAATGCTGGTCGCGTTTGTTGCATATGCGGACCAATTTATGACTAGGTTTGTTGGCCTGGCGGACTACTGGGTGCAGTTCAAGCTGTTGAGGCTTCAGGGCGAGCGGCTTGCAGATATTGCGCTATCCCAACCCGAGAAATACGTTGAAGGAAGCTATGTCGGCCAATCGGAGTCACACACGCTCCGCTTCGAGGGTGTGACATTTCGCTACTCCGGCAATCCAGAACCAACACTTGACGAATGTTCCTTCGATGTTTGCGCAGGTGAGATTGTCGCAATCACCGGAGAGTCAGGGGCCGGCAAAAGCACGATCGCTCGCGTCCTACTTGGAGCCGTTGATTACCAACATGGCGGCGTCTTTGTTGGGGGCAGCGAACTTAGAGCGCTTGGAAAAAGACGAGTCCGCGCATTGGTTTCAAGCGTTATGCAGGAAGACCGGCTTTTCAGCGGTACGGTTTTCGAGAATGTTAGCTTCTTTGATCCTGAGGCTACTCTTGAGAAGGTTAGGACTGCAGTGCGAGTCGCGAATATGGACGAGGAGATTAGCAAGATGCCGCTCGGTTTCCAGACAATGATCGGGGACATGGGATCATCGTTGTCCGGCGGACAAATTCAGCGTTTGCTATTGGCGCGTGCCATTTATAGAGGTGCTCCAATCTTATTGCTCGATGAAGCAACAAGCCATCTCGATTTGTATAACGAAGCGAGAATATGTGCCGCAATTCGCGGCCTTGGAATAACTACTCTGATTTTCGCGCACAGGCCGCAGACGATCGCATCGGCAGACAGAGTTCTGCTGCTTCGCTCCGGAAAATTGCATGAGATCAGTAAAGTGGCGAGTGAAGAATAGTGCCAAAAGGGAATGTGTAAGAGATTGGTTGTCTTCGCCAAATCTATTGAGAGGGGTGCAGCTTGGCCGGAACAGCTCTAAGGAAGTTCAAGTCTGGTAATTTAACAGAAGGGCATGGATTCAAGGCTGATAAGTTCGGGGTTGTCCGTGTCCCCGTCTTGTCGTCATCGCTGCTAGACGCGCTAGTGTCTGAGGATGAGTCTGGCCTCGAAGCCATACTCCGTTCTTTGTTGCAAGACGCTTACATAAGAGAGGCGCTCTATCTCGCTTCTCATTCACTCTACCAACGAATTTGTCTATGGGAAGAAGGGGAAGGTGAATACAACAAGCTTCCTCATACAATCGCACGGTACATATTGCGAATGGCTTTCCGTGCGACCCCGTTCGGGACGTTTACGTGTGTGGGAACATTCGATGGGCACGCCGACACGACACGCATTAGAGCTCCAAGGCGGAGTCGGCTTAACCGGTTGGTTGAAGTTGACTCTTCAATACTGGGTCGAATCGCGCGCATCGCGCAGGCCGACAATGAAGTCCAGCCACACCTAAGATATTTTCCAAACGACACAATTTACGCCGCAGGGGAACTGATCTCGTATCTGGCATACAGTTGGGGGCCAAACGACAAGCGAATCTACCGCAAGGTTGACATCGAGCGGTCTGAGCATCTGGATTTCGTAATTAGCGCAGCCACCAACGGGTCTACGAACGACGAACTTTTCACCAAATGTTTGAGTGAATACGGAGCTAGCGTCACCGCAACGGAGGTTCGGGAATTTCTGAGGGATTTGATCGCGGACCAAGTTTTGTGTGCGGATCATTTAGTTGATATCACTAGTGCTGATCCGCTAGTGCACTTACTTAATTCTGTGAGCGGAGCGCCCGCTCTCACCAGCAAGCTGGGAGCATTAAGGGACGCCCGCGATCAGTTACAAGGCACGAGAGCGCTGAAGGTCCCTGATGATTACGAGCCTATGCTTGGCTTCATGAAAGCGATAAGCCTATCCAAGAGTGAACAGAAGAATTCCATCAAGGTAGACTTGTTTGATAATGTTGAAGCAGACCGAAGTACTGTTTCACGAAGTGTTGTCAGCGAAGTGGAGAAGGTTTTAAACAGCTTGGCTTTGGTGGAAAGACGGGCCGGACCTCTTAGTAGATTTATGAAGCGATTCTCCGCGCGTTTCGGAGATTCAGAGGTTCCGCTACCGTTGGTCCTCAATCAGCTAGAGGCACTGGGCTACTCCGATAGAGATGCGGCTGCCCCAGCGCTTGCTCGCCTAGTGGGAAAAACGTCCCCAAAAGCTGGTGGAGGTAGTTTCATCGATTCTGTACTCGACCAAGCACTTCGAAGTGGGCTTGCGGGGGTGGAGTATCTGGATATAGAGAGCCAACTAACCGTGGCGCGGGGCAAGGTTACGCCACTCGGGACGCCTCAATCTACAGTGGTTGCGTGGATTTCACTATGGCGAGACGAGGAAAAGCCTACACCTGTTGTTGAGATTCGTAGTGTGGGCACTCAGGATCCTGGGCGCGTAATGGGACGCTTCGCCCGAGGGCTACCTGATATTGCAACTTATTTGAAACAGTCATCCGAAACTGCGGACGTATTGGACTGTGAGATCGTCCATCTGCCCGAAGATAAGCTTGGAAACATCTGCATGCGCCCCGTCACTGCGGGGCATGAGCTTCGTATTAGGGGCGGTGCCGCCTCCGGAGCCAAGGCTATAACTCTTAGCGACATAAGAGTTTCAGTTGTCGACGACGTCGTAAAGCTGCGGTGCGTTTCGATGGATAAATTCATCAATCTGAGAATGAGCAACGCACACGCATTTGATAAGCCAGCAAATTTATCCCTCTATCGATTCTTGAACCACGTCTCACTTCAGGGTCCGGCGACTGAACTTCCAAATCTTCGTCGCAAAGTTCCGAATGCTACTTTTGTTCCGGGCTTGCGAGCCAATGGAGTTATCCTGTCTAGGCCTAGCTGGAGAATCGACAGAGACATTGTTGACGCATTGAGATTACTAACTTCCGAAGCAAGGATCGCGCGTGTAGCTGAGCTACGCGTAGAACTTAGACTGCCATTATGGATCGCTCTCGTTCAAGGCGACAATGTGATTCCCTACCATCTAGATACGCCCTGGATGGTGGACGATCTAGTAAAGAATCTGTTGCGCGGCGCTGGTGCAATGTTGACGGATGTGTTTCCTCAAGGAATGAGGCCAACTTTAGGTCAGTCGGAAGCGCCTCACTTTCATGAGCTACAAATCGCACTAAGAACTCCCACGTCAATGCAACGACACATCCAACCAGTTGCGGCATCATTTCAAGACGCATGTAGTCCGATATGGGATAGGTGGGTGTTCATCGCGCTTTACGTGGCGCCACACAACCAAGATTCAGTGCTCTTGAAGCTCGCAGCTAATCTAGAGCAACTTATCAAGGACGACCTAGCTGACAGATTTTTCTTTATAAGGTACCACGACGACGTTGGTACGCACTTGCGGGTCCGGATATACAGGGATGCGGGCGACGCACTATCTATGGCGATTCCAGCGCTGAAGGAAACGCTCGCTGTACTCGATTCAGACCAACTCCTACTTGCGACAACAGTTCAGCGGGTTCTACCCCGTTTCCACGGACGGTTTGATTAAGGCTTGAAACTCCCGATCACGCCGGGCAACTCTACGACGCATTCGCGGGTTGTGGAACCGCTCCAGGTAA
>Ga0075163_10013041_pt1 | contig 10811 bp, 9 predicted proteins | sample JI1023141ADNA_FD_71478 | JGI IMG/M metagenome (GOLD analysis project Ga0075163, IMG submission 71478) | Wastewater effluent complex algal communities from Wisconsin, to seasonally profile nutrient transformation and Carbon sequestration -... | ecosystem: Engineered > WWTP > Effluent > Algae... | reverse complement strand
GTATGCCGCCGCATCCCGCACCGTCCGGGCGATGGGTCCGTTGGTTGCGAGGCCGGTGGGATCGCCATACATGGGGCCGGCGGAGATCCGCCCCCGGCTCGGCTTGAATCCGACCAGACCACAGCACGATGCCGGTATGCGGATCGAGCCGCCCCCGTCGCTCCCCTGGGCGAGGGGGACCAACCCCGCCGCCACCGCGGCCGCCGCCCCGCCGGAGGACCCGCCCGCCATTCGGGTGGTGTCGTATGGCGTGACCGCCGGCGGCGCGATGGCCGACTCGGTGTAGCAGGGAGTGCCGAATTCGGGTGCGTTGGTCTTGCCCAGGCTGATCAGGCCCGCATCCTCGATGGCGCGGACGACCTCGTCCGAGTGCTCCGGGACGTATGCCGCATACCTCGCGCTGCCGAACGTCGTGCGGACGCCGGCGGTGGCATTGAGGTCCTTGATCGCGGTGGGCACGCCCCAGAGCGGACCTGCGTCGTCGGGCCGACCCGCCCGGGTGAGGGTGTTGGCCCGGGCGAGCGCGAGGTCCGTCGTGCGGGTGACGAACGCGCCGACCCGGTCCTGCCGGGCGCCGAAATGCTCGACGAGTTCGTATGGCGTGACCTCCCCCTCCGCGACGGCCGCTCCCAACTCCAGGGCCGTGAGGTCGTGTAGCTCGCGCATACCCGCCACCCTCCCATGGCCTCGGGTGCACCGCTCCGGAGATGTTGCGTCTGGTGGACTTGCGCGGTCCTGGCGCGGTCGCGGTGCTCCGATCGCAGGCGTAGCGTTGCGAGACGTGTCTACTCGTTGCGCGGCAGCGCCCACTGCGAAACGCATGTTGGTTCTTGGCGCATTGGGAGTCGTGTTCGGCGATATCGGCACCTCGCCGCTCTATGCGATGCAAGTGGTGTTCAGCCTCGATGGCGGCATCGTCACCCCGACCCGCGCGAACGCGCTCGGGGTGGTCTCGACGATCTTCTGGTCGATCATGCTCGTCGTCAGCGTGAAGTACGTGCGATTCGTTCTGCGGGCCCACAACGACGGCGAGGGGCCCGCTGGCGCGGGGACTTCCGCTTTTCGGCGTGCAGGACGGCGACTTGCTTGGACTCACCCCCGCTGGCGCGGGGACTTCGACGCGCTCCGCTCCGGCTTGCTCAGCCCGTAGGACTCACCCCCGCTGGCGCGGGGACTTCCGGTCGGTCTCCCACGCTCCGAGCGTCTTCGAGGACTCACCCCCGCTGGCGCGGGGACTTCGCCGCCATGGCCTCCACGTGCGCCTTGGGCATGGACTCACCCCCGCTGGCGCGGGGACTTCCCCCGCTCCGGCGGGATGTTGTGCGAGATCGAGGACTCACCCCCGCTGGCGCGGGGACTTCCTCTACCCCTCCCCCGGCAATCGGCACGGCGTGGACTCACCACCGCTGGCGCGGGGACTTCGTTTCGAGGGCGGCGAGCGTCGCCCCCGACGTGGACTCACCCCCGCTGGCGCGGGGACTTCGTTTCGAGGGCGGCGAGCGTCGCCCCCGACGTGGACTCACCCCCGCTGGCGCGGGGACTTCGCTCAACGCGGCGACACCTCCTGCTCCCATGCGGACTCACCCCCGCTGGCGCGGGGACTTCCACCCCGCTTGCTGCGTCCAGGGAGATGCCGTGGACTCACCCCCGCCGGCGCGGGGACTTCATCGACGGGAGCGGCGGCGGTGGCGTCACGAAGGACTCACCCCCGCTGGCGCGGGGACTTCAAACCGCCCGTGTAGGCGTGAGCGTTGCCGAAGGACTCACCCCCGCTGGCGCGGGGACTTCGCGTCGTCGCGGCCTGGCCCGACGATCGTGCAGGACTCACCCCCGCTGGCGCGGGGACTTCTAGACCAGCTCCACCGACCAGCGGCCCTCCGCGGACTCACCCCCGCTGGCGCGGGGACTTCGTTTGCCGAGCATCCATCCGGTTACGCTGCCAGGACTCACCCCCGCTGGCGCGGGGACTTCGAGGGTTGGATTTACACCGGCACGACAGCCGGGGACTCACCCCCGCTGGCGCGGGGACTTCGAGGGTTGGATTTACACCGGCACGACAGCCGGGGACTCACCCCCGCTGGCGCGGGGACTTCTGACGGTGCCGCCGCGCGCGTAGAGCGTCCACGGACTCACCCCCGCTGGCGCGGGGACTTCGGCGAGGGGCTGACCTGGCGGCTGCTGCAAAAGGACTCACCCCCGCTGGCGCGGGGACTTCGCCGGGGCGAGCGCACCCGGAGACGGTTGCAAGGACTCACCCCCGCTGGCGCGGGGACTTCTTGCCGAGCAGGCGGCACGAGTCGATCGTCACGGACTCACCCCCGCTGGCGCGGGGACTTCCCGGGCAAACCCTCACCGGGCAGCCCTACCTCGGACTCACCCCCGCTGGCGCGGGGACTTCGCGCGGGGCTCGTCTTCCACTCCGCGCCATATGGACTCACCCCCGCTGGCGCGGGGACTTCCAGTAGTACGGGGCGGCGATCAGGCCGCGCCAGGACTCACCCCCGCTGGCGCGGGGACTTCTCCGGGTGCAGAACGCGCACCACGTCGCCCACGGACTCACCCCCGCTGGCGCGGGGACTTCCGCAGGAAGCCAGACCGGGCCAGCACGTACTCGGACTCACCCCCGCTGGCGCGGGGACTTCGTGTTCGTGCCGCCGTTGTCGCGGATCGTGCAGGACTCACCCCCGCTGGCGCGGGGACTTCTCGTGAGCGACGAGGGTGAGCATCGTGGAGACGGACTCACCCCCGCTGGCGCGGGGACTTCGTGGTGGTGGCCGGGGTCGTCCCGTCGCCCCAGGACTCACCCCCGCTGGCGCGGGGACTTCACATCGGGCGAGGTGCGCACCAGGAGGCCCGAGGACTCACCCCTGCTGGCGCGGGGACTTCAGCGCGCGGCCCGTCCCGCCCGGCCACGCCGAGGACTCACCCCCGCTGGCGCGGGGACTTCACCTGGATAGACGTTTTGACCACGACGGGCGAGGACTCACCCCCGCTGGCGCGGGGACTTCATCACGTCCAGCGTTGAGCGCGTGGCCGCCAGGGACTCACCCCCGCTGGCGCGGGGACTTCCTCCATGCCGACTCCACGCTGCTGCGTGTCGAGGACTCACCCCCGCTGGCGCGGGGACTTCCGGAGTAGGAGCCGCTGGAGACGACCCACACTGGACTCACCCCCGCTGGCGCGGGGACTTCCCTTCCTGACCAGCGTATCCTGGCACGACCGTGCTTGGACTCATCCTTGAAAACGCAGGTAAGAGTCCTCCAGGGAGTTTTTCTGTGCCCTCACCACGGCACTTCAACCTCAGCCACCGCCCCGAGCCGGTGGGTCACTGTAACCAATTGCAGGCCGTCAAAGTCATTGACTTCGTATGGATGGTCACCTACCCGCCGAATCTCAAATCCTTGATCATTGTGCTTCTGTTCAACTAGCGCCGCATAACCGCGACCTCCCGTGATCAGCCCGTCGCTAAGGGCTGACCACAGCTCGTCGCGTATACGCGCCGAAAGTCGGCCCACGAACATGCCGGGTAAGATTTCAATCATCCACTGGTTGAGGGCGCCGCGAATGCCAGTAGGTACAGAGGAACTGACAAGAACACAGAGTGGGGTCATCTCAAAGTCTCGTCACGACCGTGGCGATTGTACTCAGCTTCCACCAACTCCCCGTCACTGCCCCAAAGCGAGAGCGGATTAATGTCCCAGCCGCTCGAAACACCGTCATCGTGGACTTCGAAGAGGTTGTGTAGATCGTCCACAATCCGAGGTAGGAGGCGAAGGAGTGTGAAGTCGTCGCGGAGCGACCGCATCACGTCACGGCCCGGATTGGCGGACTTCGCTTGCCTGAAGGCCAGCGGGATCGTGACCTGGGTTTTGTAAAGGTCTGCAACATCTAGGACGAATGCCTTGCCGTTGCCTTCATGCACTACTCCCAAGCCTGGGCTCATTCCCAGTCCACAGATGACCCCGAGGCAGAGACCGTAGAGCGCGGTGTTGGCGTAGTTCAATGCAGTATTCACCTCGTCAAGGGGCCCTCGTCCATCGCTTTCATCCTTGCGTCTTCGCCAGCTTCGGAGGCGTCGTTTCCGGGCCTCAAGTTGGTAGAACGCTTTCATGCGCGCGCCCTCAAGCCCGCGTAGTTGTTCAAGAGTCACGGGTGTGCCGTCCGTATTCAGCTCGGGAATCGCGACTTCGGGGAACCGCATTCTTAGCATCCGCTGTGCGATTGCTGTCCTGATCTGTGGCACCGCAGACGCACGGGCCTGGGCGTTCAGCAGGGCCACAGACTTGGAAACTGGTGAGAACGATGAATAGCTGCGCACACCGCCAGCGCCGACGAAGACCACGGCGCAGCCGTTGCGGGCCAGCGCGTTAGCGGCGGGTGCCGTGATGCTCGTCCCGGGTCCAAGGAGGAGGCACGTGAGTGTGGCCACCGGCAGGTACGTCGTTCTCACCTCACCAGCTTCTGACTCCACACGGGCATGGGTGCCGTTGTCGTCTTGTTCGATGCGGCACAAGTCCAAGTAGAGAAACGAGGTGCGATCCGCCATCCGGACCATCGAGAGTGCGGAGGTCCGCGCCGCATTGGGGCGCGCCAATCGGTTGGTAGTGATCATTTCTACCCCCGCTTTCGCGGGGACGATGCGGCTCGTTTGGCGCACATCGACTCACCCCGCATCCAGTGCAGGACCATGAAGAAGTCAGCCGCCAAATCAAGCCCTGGCGACGGTGAGCAAGCCGCAACCATATGCCTTGCCGCGACCGACTCCGTCCAGCCGGAGCTGGTCAAGGACGGACGTATCGTCGACACTGGCCACGCCGTCCAGCGAGTCGACGACAAGTTTGTGCCGCGCCGCGCCGTGTCCGGCGTAGGTCGTGTCACGAGCATGCACCATGACTTGGATGTCCCTCAGCGCGCCACCGAGGCGTAATCCCACCCAACGGTCGAAGTCCGCGACGGTCACCACTGCTGCGGTCTGACGACAGTTGGTGCGATCTCTCCGCCCAGAGTCCAGCGTCCGCTCCGAGGGCTTCTCCAGAGGAGAGCGTCTTCCGGAATCGGAGTAATACCGCGTAGTGCGACTGACGGGATTGATGGCGAGCCGGAAGAAAACGCGCTCTCCCGGCTCGCAGTGCCAAGCCTTCGCGGAGACCTCCGTGCAGCGAGACTCCTCAGGAGTCAATTCCGGGCGCACCAAGGATTGGACCAGGATCGTTGGCTCCCCGGTCGCGGCCAGAAGGTCACGCCTATACAGGATTCCGGCGGCCGCACGTCGCGCGTCCGGGTGGCCAGGAAGGCGGGGTGCGAAGAGGCGGCTGACTGAGCGATGCGCGGCATGATGGTCGGTCCAATCGACTGGGAGCCCGTCCGATCCCGTTAGCGATGCTGCTGGGAACTGGGTCCAGTAGACACCAGACTTTCCCGGTGCTGATGGCTGGGCGCTAAGGCGTGACATCAAGATTCTCCTTTACCCAGGCCAGTTGACACTCTCGCGAGAAAACCGACGGAGGAGTGTATCCCGCGGCGTGATCAGTGACCGCGTGAACGTCGTAATTGCCAGTCACTTCGTATCCGCCAACACTCACGGATCCTCCCCTACGCTCCGGATGACGGATAACGACGGGTAGCTGAGTGAAGAGTTCTGTCGAAGTAAGATGACTCGTTCCGAAAAGAAAGGGGAAGGTGGGGGCACATGACTTTCGGCCGAGATATGGCATGAACTGTGGCTTTCTGATCGCATGGAACCATCCATCAATAAAGGTGGGGAGCCCCTCAATAGCGACAATAAATTCCGAGTGGGAAAGGAAATCCTTCCGGGATACCGCTGTAGGGAAGTTGCCGCCAGCCCTCTTCGACGGGAATCGTGCCGTGGACGCCGTGCCTATCCGAAGCCAACGCTCGGCAAAGGGGGTTTCCAGGATCGGCAAGGGCCCCACAACTTGGAAGTCCTCCGCTGTAGGATTGCGACTGTCCACCCGCACATGAAGACGGAACATGTCGCCGAGCCTGCGAAGCTCCCTTGCGCACCCATAACCGGTATCTTGCTGACCCAGTGCTGCGCCAAGCAGGCCGGCAATTGCAGACTTTCTTGGCAGCGCTTCGCTGGGGGAGGCCGAGCCCATGTTGAGTTGATGTCGATAGCCGCTCCACGACATTAGCGGTGCGCCCAGGCGAAGTACGAGCAGGCTCATCTCAGGCGCCGGAAGGGAGGGCAGCAAGCACCTTTGAGGCGACTTCCTCTGCAATCTCACGGAGATTCGCAGCCGTCCTACTGCCCTCGATCTCCAAAACAAATTCTGGTGAGTAGACAATGGTGTCTACGTAGTTTGACGCTTGAAAAGTGCGGGCCAGAGACGCCTGGTGACTTAATGCGCGGACGCTTGATTCCTTGTAGCCACCTTCCCGCGCGCGGGAGACCGGAGTTTCGAATCCGTAGGCGTTGCGGAGATGCTGTTCCTCCACGACCACGACGTAGGGAAAGGTGTGGGCGTTCGTGTTGGTCAGTTTGCCGCTCGGCAGGGCGGTTATCAACGCTTCCACCAGGGCGATCAGTTGATCGCGGGCCGAGGGGGCGGAGATGGAACTCCAGGAGCGCACCAACTGACCGGGATCGACCGTGAACGTGGAGTAATAGACACCGGAGGTGAAGTATGCCAGGCCCAAGTGCCCCGCGCCTGAGTCCTGCTTCGGCTCGTCGGCCTCGTAGTCGTCAACAGCTGTGAAGTAATCAATCGTCAACGACATCTCGTGCGTAGTCACGGCATGTGAGACTGCGACAGCCCCCTGAGTTGACTTGTCCGCACGGTTAGCGAACATGCGGCCGAACGCGGCGATGTCGAGAGATGGGGACTTGAAGTCCTGAATGAAGTCGTCGACGTCGGGATCATTGCCGCCGCGCTGGGCATCGGCAAGTGCTTGGGCCAGCGTGTCGAACTCGGCATCGGAGAAGAGCAGGATGTTGTCCTTCTTTGTCGCCGCCGGAGCACTGTCTGAGCCATCCGCGTCTTCCTTGGTGCTTTTCGCCAAGCTCCGAACAACCGCGGATGCCGCCTTCTTGGCGGCGGCCTCGTCAAAGTCTTCGCCGGCGATCTCTCTTGCCCTTCGCACGACATGGACAACAGCGTTGCTGTCCATCGTTCGAAACGATGCTGGTGCGCTCGCCATCCCTGAAACGGATTTGCGAAACTGAATGCGAGCGGGGCGCTTGGTGGCTTGCGATGAGATTCGGGCCCGTTGAATGCCGCCGTCGAACTGCGACTTCGGTAGCCCGTTCTGATCGCGATTCAAGTTATGCATCGGGAGTTCGCGCAAGAGGTGCACGGTTACGACTGTCATTGCTTTTCCAGCTCCTGATCTATAGGAATGGTAAGTATGGGCTGTTCTGGATCGACGGAGTAGAAGTCGAAAATGATGCGATTGCGCCGGTCACGCGTTCCCGTGCCGCCGTCGTGGCCCCACATGGATAGGGTCGTCGCGAGTTCGAAGAAGTTCACGGGAATTGTGGATCGCGAGCATCTTCCGATCAGGCCGTCAAGGAGGATCGCGGCAGCGTCTAAGTGGAGTAGGGGGAGGGTCTCAACTTGCTCGGCGATGGAGTCGCCGCCTTCCTTGTGGCTTAGCCGATAGAACGAGTGGCCGAGCGATACGTTGCCCTGCGGAACGTCGTAGTTGATTGCTCGGATTGCAGCCGCGCGGATTGCACCCGAGCGTGCATGGGCGGGCAGTGTGGCCACGAACCTACCGGCCGAACGTATCGCCCGAGGCTCGCCTAGGCGGACGATTCCGGCACGCAGGTCGGCGAGCCACCCTGCGTACGCGCTGGAACCCTGGCGATTGCGAGCCTGAATGCGGCGGCTCGTTTCCCGCATCAGTTCCAGTCCTGGGGGTTCGGCGGATCCCGTGCGGCTACCCGGCCGCGCCGGTGGGTCGGTGGTCATCAGGTGGCCTCCTCGCTTGACGGAAAGGACTTGTTCAAGAGTGTGAGCGTGCGTCCGGCGTACCAACGCTGGGCTCTTGCGACGTGACGTATCTGCGACGGGGTGCCCAACGGGGCAGTTGCCAGTTCGAAGGACACGAGAGCTGCCCGTCTGATCTCGGATGCGAGGCTGCGCATGGCTTCATCCGTGAGGCCTCCCTGTTCCTGCTCTGCCATCAGTGTCTCGACGGCGGGCTGGGTTCGAGACCAAAAGGCAGATTGAGTAGTGGCAAGCCCTGCTGGCGTCTTGGAATCCCCTGTGGCCCTTCGCAAGCCGAACGCCATAGCCGATTTACACTCGGCAGCAAGAGCAAGGAGTCGCTGTATCTGCTCAAGGGCTTCGCCGCCAGCAGACATAAAGACAGCCGGGACTGCGGACCAGTCTGCCCACTGTCGGTTCCCTTTCCCATCAGTGGTTTCGCTGTAGAGGCCGAATTGCCAGTTATGCATTTCATCGTCGCGCGGGGACAAGAGACGCGCGCCGCTGCGCCATCCTCGTATGGCGGCGGACACGCCGTTCTCCTGCCGGAACCACTTTTCGAATCCCTCGCTCGTACTCAGACGGGCACCCCACGATCCGCGTGGCTTTCTCTCGGTTCTTCCCTTGACGGTGACTTCTGTGTAAAGGCGGGTCGGGTCGCCTTCATGGACGAGCCCGAGGCTCTCTTTCGAATCCATAGCCAGAAGGGGGACCGGAATGGTCGAGTCTTCGCCGATGACGAAACCCAGTGGAACGCCCTCCTTGACGAACAGCAGAGGCAGCGTCTTCGCATACGTGAAGCGGCACACCGAATCGATGGGGCTGATCGCGAAGTCCTGAGGGAGCGAGCGGGGCTCATGCGGCCGTGTTGGGCTGAGGAAGAGTGGAAGGTCGTCGCGCTCGACCCAGGAAGTTGGGATGTTTGCCCAAAGTGTGCGGGCCAGGTTAGTCGGATCAACCAAGTGGATCGCGAGGGGATTGGTGTGCCAGGTGCCCGAACTTCCTTTGAGGTGCTTGCCACCCCAAGGGTCTTGCCCGTTGCCATTCTTGGTTTGGAACCAGGCCGTGACAAGGAGCTGGGCAACGACGGGCCACGTCGTGGTATTTCGCGTGTCGCGCCGCACCGCCCAATCTAGGGAACTGCTGCCCGGCTCATGTGGATGCAATTGAATGAGCGGCTTGATGATCGACTCTATCGATCTATTGGGCGCGCCCAGCAGGCCCAGGTCTGCGGGGGAGCGGTCCCATCGCTGCAGGAACGGCCTATCCCCATTTTCCTCCCCCGTAATGTCGAATAGAGGGGAGAAGGCAGCCCCGAAGGCGTCGACTCCCGACTGAGGAAAAGCCGCCTCTTCAGGCCAGTCGCTATCGGGAACCATGCGCAAGATGACCGCGCCAATCGCATACAGGAGACGTAGGAGGCTGTCTCGGTCAAGGGGCGTAAGGCTTCCCGCCAGGCCATGAAACCGATGGGCGTCAGCGAAGAGCTCACGCAGCGAAACCGTGACTTCCTTCTGGCCGTCCCAGACGACACACACGGGGTTGTGCCAGGCGTTGAACGGAGCGCTCACTCCGAATCCATTTCTCCTGCTGGCACAAGCCCAAGCACTGGGTGGTACCTCAGGTCGACCAGCTCCTTCAGATCGAGTGGACGCGTGGAGCGGAGCGACGCCCTGGTTGGGCTCCACACTCGGCCGCCCAGTGTTTTGTCCACGGCCAACGCCACTGACCGGCGCCAATTCCAGGGGACGGCTAGTTGGTGACATATGAGCCAATCTGGTTCTTGCGAACCCGACTCTAGCGCCTCGACGCCCGGGTGTCCATGGATCGGGACCAGTGCTTCGCGCAGGGGATCCCAATAGGCACCCTTGCGGCTGCTGTCGACGACGAGGACGCGCATGGGCTCAAGGTCGATGTGGCGGGTGCGCATGAGATCTTCATCGTCCGGACGGTGCGTCAGATTGACCAACTGCCCCCAGGTCACACCGGGTCGCCCCCGTCGCGCCTGCGAAAGGAGTCCCTCACTGGTGTTGAGAAGTGCCTTGGACGCATCCGCGGCGGACCGCCGAGCCGACGTCTCGATGATCTCGCGGGCCGCTTCCGCCTGAATGCTGACGTCCTCGTCCAGTAGGGCACCCGGGTCGGCGTCATAAGCGATATCCACCCAAGTCTGTGAGAAACCCATCACGTCTAGGCGGCCATCGTTGGTCGAAACGTGACTCCGCAGGGCCGCATGCGTGCGGCGCAGGACGGCAGTTAGGTAGGGGAGGGACCCGGTGGGGGAGACGATTTCTCCGTTAGTCGTATCACCGACGGACACGACGTGCACCCGTCTAGTGGACTCGGTCAGCCTCGTGCGCCTCGCGGGCGCGTCGAAACGCCATGCACGCCCCATGCGTTGGAGTAGGTCCGGAGCTGGCGCGAGATGCGTGGACAGGAAGTCCACGTCGAAGTCGAGCGATGCCTGAATGGCCTGCGTTCCAACAACAAGCACCGGCCTTCTGCCGGCATCACGGTGGTCAAAGCCTCGCGTCTGGGCGTCCTGTCCGAGGCGAACTTCGAGGTGCTGTGCCACTGCCTGCCGATGGCCGTGTAGTAGTCCTGAATGAAGGCAGACAACCTCATGCGTGTCGGTGACAACTGGGTTGCTCGCCAAGGAATAGGCGATCTCGATGCAATCCCCCACGGTGTTGACGACGATGGCAATCGGGCTGTCTGGATGCTGGCGAACCGTTTCTACAGCCCAATGGATATGGGCCTCCACGCGGGCGGCCACGGACTCCACCATCTCTAGGTTGACTACGGTGACGGGGGGCGAAGCGACCGTCTCAGCCGGCCTACGGACGAGATATGCACTCG
>Ga0075163_10013039_pt1 | contig 10812 bp, 9 predicted proteins | sample JI1023141ADNA_FD_71478 | JGI IMG/M metagenome (GOLD analysis project Ga0075163, IMG submission 71478) | Wastewater effluent complex algal communities from Wisconsin, to seasonally profile nutrient transformation and Carbon sequestration -... | ecosystem: Engineered > WWTP > Effluent > Algae... | reverse complement strand
CTTGGCCATGGCCTCGTCGAGGTCATCCGGGTTGGCGGGCGCAATCACATTGCGGCCAACGAGCAGGTAAGCCAGCGTTGCAGCCAACGCGAAGACGTCAGAAGCCCCGCAGGCATTGCGCGCCCCGCGATAGAGCTCCGGCGCCATATAGCCCGGCGTCCCCATCACGGTCCTTTCTAGCGTAAGACCGGTAATATCAGCACGTTCCGCCTTGGCAATGCCCAGGTCGGCGACTTTCACCTCACCGGAAGCTGCGACCAAGATGTTCGCAGGCTTGATATCCCGGTGCCAAATGCGTCGACGATGAGCCTCAGCAACCCCCTCGGCTGCCTCAAGCATGAGCACGATGGCCTCGGGCAACGCGAGAGGTCCCCGGCGGTGGACCCGACCGTGCAAGTCCTCTCCGTTCACAAACTCCATGACGATGTAGTGCAGCCCGCCGACTGAGCTAACATCGTTAACCCGAACAAGTTGCGACGACTTCAGGGCGGCGAGAGTATGGGCTTCGTTCTGAAACCGCTCCGCGTCGCGCTCGTCGCTGGGGCGACGGAGCTTGACCGCCACCCAACTGCGCAGGTTGCAGTGGTAGCCGAGGCGGACGGAGGCCATGCCTCCTTGGCCCAGCGTCTCCACCAACACAACCGGGTCAAGGAACGGCAATCCCCCGCGCCGGGGCAGGCCCTTCATCAGGGAATCCTGATTGGGATCCTCGACAACGTCTATACGGGTTGGGTCGGCCATGATTGGTCCAGCGAGGAACGTAACAAGCAAGACTGTCGTTGCAAGATCTTGGGACTACCCCGAAAGGAGTAGCGACCTAACAAGCGCAGGGCAGGGGCCACAACCGCAACCTGACTGGAACAACTCATCGAAGTCGGGGAGAAGCAACGGCGTGGCCCCCCTAACATCCGCGGCACCCACTCCGAGAATCGGCACCAACCGAGACCTGGCTGGCATCCATAAGCACCGTCCGAGCGGGGCGTTATACGCGCCCGCGAAGGCACCATGAGAGCCCGCTGCTAGCTTCGGCCGCGTGGCATGCGTCGCGATCGCTCCGCGCACTGGGACGCCGCGCGGGCCGCCCGCTGCCGGAGCGCTGCAGCACCAAGTCGACGGGCAGCCAACAAGGACGCATGCACGGCCGCGGCAGCAGCAATCGCATCGCGCACAACCACAGCGGACTCCTCCTGGGCCCCATTGACTGCGGCCTCCGCGCGACGCAACCAGGTGATCATCTCCTTCGGCAATTGTCCGACCGGCAGGCCGCGATAAAGCTGCAAGGTCAGTTCCAGGTCCCCCTGGGCGGTCTCCGGGACGTTCATCGGCCACTCCCTGGCGCCGCCAGTTTCCCGGTAGGAAGGCCATCGGCCGCGCGCTGCAGTTCCACCACAAGGGCCTGCCGACTCTCGGCATCCCGAGCATCAACCGGCCGCCAGTCCACCAGGGCCTTCAAGACCTCGCGCTGGCCCTTGTCCGGAAGGAAGACCTGCTCGGCGGCAGCCAACAACACATCATCCTTGGACTGGAACGTAAGCCCGTGCTCACGCAACCGGCGAAAGGCTGCGCTGCAACGCTCGCGGGCGGCCTCGCCCTTGCCCACAAGCCAATCGTCCAGACAGGCTCGAAGGTAGACCATGCGAATCATGGGTTCATGCTGCAGCCATTGCATCGCCCCGCCGACCATCTTGCCATGGTAGGCATCCCGCAGGAGCTTCTCGGCCCGTGCCGGATCCCGACGCTCCCAGGCGATCAGCGCCCGCCACGCACGCGCTTGCCACAAGTCAGGAGCCCAGCGTAAGGCCTCATCCAAACACGCCTCTTGGGCCGCAAAATCAAGGTCGTTGCCGAACCTGGTCACGCGGAATTCTGCATACTTGGTATAGCCCTTGAGCATCGCCATCAGGTCGTTGGCCGGCATACGGTCGGCGTATCCCTCCCACTGCATGGCTTCGTGAATCTGCCCCAATGTTCGCTGCAGACCATTGCGGAGACTCGGCGTAGGGTCACGAGCATCGGCTGTGCCCAGGGTCACTACGGGCACTCCAAAGAGGATCACATCGGAGACATCACCGCCGAGCTGCAGACGCTCAATGGCCTTCCAGCTCGCTTCGACGAGCTGTCCTGCAGCTTCCGCATTGCCATCGTGCAGCTGCAACAAGGAGAGCGACTGGTAGGCGGGCACCCAGTCGGCGGTGCGGCCCAGAGCCGCTTCAAACCATGCCTTGGCATCGCTGGCCTTCTCCAGTTCCAGGGCAACCATCGCCTTGCAGTGGAGGAACAACGGACAACCGGGGTCCTGCGTCGCTGCGAGTTCGAGCTCTTCCATCACCCGGAGCAACGCTGTCCGTCGCGAAGTCTCGGTGTGAGCACTTGCCCGCAGGTCAAGCCATGTGGTCTTGGCCCGCTGATACGCCGTTGCCCCGGCAACGCCCGGCTCATGAACAGGACCGTACGGACTGGGCACCTGGCAACCGGCCAGCGCCATAACGAGAACACAGAGAACTAGGCGGGTCTTCATTTCGATAGAGGTGCCCGCCAAGTTGTGGCGGGCAACGACCAGCCTCAACGACGCTATACCCCCCACCGTTGCGCTGCCAAGAGGGAAGTCGCAACAGCAGAGCCCGACGCCGCGTTCGGCACCGCATGAGTGCGAGAACGCCGGCCCCGCCCCTGGGGCCAATGACCCTTGAGCCCCGAGGCCCCGCCTGGCGTTGTTACCTGACGATCGGCAAATCCGCAGAACACTGGTTCCTGCCAGTCGACGAAGGTGCGAGCTTCTTGATTGGCCGCGGCCGGAATGCCGACCTCGCGGTCGAAGACCCGCGCGCCTCCCGGGAACACTGTCTCATTACGTTGCGCCAAGGGAGTTACTACCTTGAGGACTTGGGCAGTGCGCGCGGCACTCTACGCAACAACCGACCAGTCCGAGGCAAGCAACAGCTTGCGCCGGACGACATCATCACCGTCGCCTCTGCATGCCTGCACTTCCACTGCCTCGCCGACGAGGTGCGCGACCTGTGCCAAGAGCTTCTCCTCGACCGTCGGCAGTTGCCACCGGATCCCCTTGGCCCTGAGAGACCAATCCGCAACCCTGATGCCGGCGCCAGCGCGAGCCCCGTTCCGGCCTTGCCGCTTGTAGTTGCAGGACTCGCAGCAATCTGCATCGCGTGGATGAGTAGCGTCGTTTGGCCGGCATGACCACGCCGAACGAAGCGACCCATTTCATTCCAGAGGACCCCGCCCACGCTGAAGAGTTCGTTCGGCGTATCGCCAAGGGAGTCCGTGTGAGCTTGCCTCGCCACGTCGACCTGGAAGATCTGGTCGCCGCCGGTTACCTGGGCTACACCGAAGCGCTTGGGCGCTGGCAACCAGGGAAAGGAGCCCAGTTTCACACCTACGCTCACTACCGGGTCAAGGGTGCGATCATCGACGCCGTGCGCTGCATGGCTCGCGTGGCCGCGCGCTTCAAGCCAACCGATTTCGGCGACCAGGATGACGCAACCATGAACCACCAATGTGCGGGCACATGGCACGCGGCCGCGGAGCTGCGCACGGAGGTCGCCCGCATCGGCAGGCAGCACTGGGGACAACTCGGAAGTGAGGCCGAAGTCAGGTCCACCTCAACTCCCCACGACGCAAGCCCAGACGAGATTGCCGCCCACCGAGAGCAAGTAGAGCTACTGCAGACGGCCCTCGCCTGTCTCAGCGCCGAAGACCGCCAGTTGCTGGGGTGGATCCACCACGACGAACTCAGCCTCGCCCAGATCGGCGAGCGTATCGGCAAGGACAAGGCTGCCGTGTTCCGTCGCCATCAGGCCGCACTGGCCCGGCTGCGCACGGCCTTCCTCGCCACAACCACCCTCCCTGTCGCCGCAATCGCATGAACCTCCTCAAGAACCCGCTCAGCGTCATCCAACGGTTTGCGGACGTTGCTTTCGCGTTGGCCATCGGCCTGGTCATCGGCCTGATGTTGATGCCGGTATCCCCGGTAGTTCTCGACAGCCTGCTCGCGGTCAATCTCGGCACGGCCATCCTGTGCTTGATGGTGGTGATCTACACACCGGACGTCTCGCGCCTGGCCACCTTCCCGACCATTCTGCTCCTTGGCACACTCTTCAGGCTAGCGCTCAACGTGTGCAGCACTCGCCTGATCCTCACCGATGGTGAAGGGGGCAGCGCCAAAGCAGGCCACGTGATCGAGGCGCTCGGTACATTCGTCGCAGGTAACGAGCCGGTGGTCGGTGCGGTGATCTTCATCGTACTTACCCTGATCCAGTTCCTGGTCGTCGCCAAGGGGGCCGAACGTGTCGCGGAAGTCTCTGCCCGTTTCACACTCGACGCGATGCCAGGCAAACAGATGGCCATCGACGCCGACCTTCGCTCAGGGTTCATCACGGAGGCCGATGCCCGCACTCGCCGCGGCACATTAGAGAAGGAATCGCGGCTCTATGGCGCGATGGATGGCGCGATGAAGTTCGTCAAGGGCGATGCGATCGCCGGCATACTCATCTGCATCATCAACGTGCTCGGAGGAATCGCCATCGGCGCGAGCCGGTCCGATGGAGCAATCGACTGGGGCGACATCCTTTCTACATACACCCTACTCACGATTGGCGACGGCCTGGTGGCCCAGATTCCCTCCCTAATCATGTGCATCGCCGCCGGCCTGGTTGTCACTCGCGTAACGGACGGCAACGATAACGGCAGTGGCAGGCTGGCTCGCGACCTGCTCGGCGAGATCATCGCGCACCCACGCAGCCTGTGGGTTGCTGCCGGGCTGCTCACTCTGGTCGGGGCCAGTTCGCCATGGACAGGCTTCCCATGGCCACCGTTCCTGGGACTCGGAGCGGTGATCGGCAGCCTCGGTTGGATGCAAAGTGCATCGCAAAAGAAGAAGGCACTTTCAGCCACAGGCAGGAGCAACGGCCCTGCTGCCCCAAAACCCAAGTTGGTGCGATGGGACGTGCCCATCCTCGTCGAACTAGGGCCCGACCTGGCAAATCGCTGGGGCATGACCACCGACAACCTGCCATCCTCGCTGCTTGAGCCGATTGAGGCGCTGCATGAGGTCTGCCAGTTCTACGGGTTGCCGCCACGTCGTGTCGTCACGGTGCGCGCCGAGAACTCAAAGACCCCAATCAGCAAGACGATGTGTCGGATCAGCGTCTTCGGCAACCACGTTGCCTCGCTCGACCTCCCCGCCGACCGGCTCATCATCGCGGGCAATCTCTCGATTGAGGATTCGCAAGAACTGGGTGCCACCTCCCTGTCCTGCATCGGCGGCCTTCGCGGCTACTCAACCGTTGCCAAGGACCATCAGGCCAAGCTGACGAACAAGGGCATCGAGGCCATGGACGAGGCGATGCTGTTGCGCCGGTTCTTCGACCTGTCGATCCGACGCAACCTCGCCGATCTCTACCGCATTCAAGATCTCGCCGACCAGATCGAGCTCTTGCAACAGAAGCGCGCAGAAGTCGTCGAGTGCGTAACGCCAAAGCTGTTCTCACTCGCCCAGGTGCACGAGCTGCTAGTGCAACTGCTGCGGGAGCAGGTCACGATCCGTGACTTGCCGAGAATCCTCGCCGCAATGGCCACAGCGCCGGGCAAGCTGCAATCACCTGGGGGCGACAGCCTCCTGGCGCTCGTTCGCGCACCACTCATTCGCACCATTTGCAGCGACCTGGCCTTCGACGGAGTTGTGCGGGTGCTGACTTTGGCCAAGGACGTCGAAGACCTGGTTCGAAGCGCAACCGACTACCCCGAACACGGCGACGACATCCGTTGCGCAGTCGGTGCCTTTGTAAATCCCCGCCAGCTATCTCGGCCGGTGCTCGTGGTTGACAATGATATCCGCGAGCCACTTGTGCAATTACTGCTGCCTGTACTGCCCGAAATCGCTGTTCTCTCGATGCACGAATACGAACTCAGCTGCGCGAGCATTGGCTATCTCAGCCAAGGCACCATCCGGCTGCCGCCAGCCCCCATCTCCGCCACTCCGTCGCTTCCAGCCAGCGCGTAGAGCGCCAATTCCGAAGCAAGACCGCAACGATCCTCACTGAAGCATCGTTGATAAGAGCGAACAGAAGGTGCCGCCGTGCGGCACCAACCCATCACCAACGACCATGAATCGCGTAGCTAACAATCCAGGTAATCACGCCTCTTCAGGCACCCATCACAATCACCGCGGGAACATCCGGATCACGGGTGGCAACCGACTGCACAAGGCCGGCAAGAACGGCAAGAAGGACAAGATCGGCGGTCCCGCCAAGGGCGACGCCGCCGCAACCAAGATCAAAATTGACGGCAAGACGATCAAGGCGGGCGACTACGACATCACCGTCAACAAGGACGAGGTCATCGTTCGCGATCGCAAGACGGGCAAGGAGTTCCGTGCCTGGGGCGACCCACACCTGACTACGGGTGACGGCGATCGCATGTCGTTCACCAAAGACAATCTGACCATCGACCTTCCCGGTGGCGTCAAGCTCACGATCAAGCCAACCCCCGAAGACGCCAATGGAGTGGCCTGGATCGATCAGGTTGCGGTCATGGCCGGGACCGAAGGCGTCGTCGCGGAGGGCGTGCACAGTGAACAGGGACCAACAATCGGTGCGGTCCAAGATGCTGGTGTAGTCGACGAGCTCCACGGTGACGGCACCGTCCTTAGCACCGGCGCGGAGATCGACGATGTGATCCTCAGCGATGGCACCGAACTCACCGGTGGCGATCCGACGGCTCGATGGGGCGAGCACAACCTCGATGGCCGCGGAGGCACGAGCAAGTACAACTTCACGAACTTGAAGACGGCCCAGGTCGAACCTCAGGAGCCGGCAGGCAACGGAACCGCGTCGACGAAGAAGACTGGCATTCTCAACCCCAACAGCGACTACGCGCCGCTCATGAACGCTCTCGCGGATCTAGACAAGCAGCGGGCCGAACTTCTGAAGGCGATCGAGAATCCACCGCGCGAAGATGGCAAGATCACTCAGAAAGGCGAAACAGATCAGAAGGTCGCCTTGCTTCAACTGCAAGACATCGACTCGCGAAGGCAGCAGCTCAACAGCCTGATCACAAACCTGATGGCCCAGGATTCCCAGACCAAACTCAGCATCCTCCGCAACCTGCGCAACGGATGATGGCTGCGACCTTGGCTACCGTGTGCAACAATAGCCACGGCCACGGTAACTCAGCGATTCTGCGATACGAGGGCGGGCGCTTCCACCTGTCGGCGCCCCGCCCGTCCCCTTTCGCCGTAGTGGCACCCGCCGCACAGCGACGGCAGGTCGCCGAGCTGGGGCGGAACATGCAGTTCGACGCAGCGTGGGACGCAGGCGGAGTATCCCTCAGTGGCAAGGACCGAACAGCGGCCGAGGAAGCGCCGCGACTGCGCGATCAACTGGTCCCCCGGGCGTAATCGGCCACCGCCGCAATTGCCCGGATTGCCGAGCACTCGCTCGCCCGTGCCCCAGCCACCCCAGAAGCGCCAGGATCGGCATCGCCCAGGGAACCGAGCAGCCGGCACGGTAGAGCCGCCAACACCCAGCACTCCGGCCGAGTTTCTTCCTGCAGAACTCGGATTGCGCACCACAGCGAAACCCACCCCGGTACGGCTTCCAGTAACCCAGCACCGGAGAGACCCAGCCCGATTCCATCACACCAGAGTCCGCTCTCCTGCTAGGGTAACACGGCCTCGCCTCGCGCAGCTGTCTCACCAGCGCCCGATCGCACCTCGCCCCATGCGACCCGACGCCGCCACCATCCCTGTTCACGCCCACCTCCTGCCCCGCGCTAGCTGGCTGGAGAACCTCGTCCACCCCAGCGCCTCTCCAGAAGAAGTGCGCCGCGGTCGCCGCTGGCTGCTGCTCGCCATGGCGATCTACGCGGCAGTCATGCTGCTCGCGATTCCACAGGGCATCGGCAGCTCGTGGCGCGAATGTGACACGCAGGCGATCGCTCGCAACTTCCTCAGCGAAGGGTGGAATCCGCTGCGGCCGCTCGTCGATTGGCGCGGCGACACGAACGGAGCCGTCGAGTGTGAGTTTCCGCTCTTCCAGTTGATGATCGCGACGACGATGGCGGCGGTTGGCGAAGCAGAGTGGCCTGGGCGGGTGCTCGCGTTGCTCTCGATGATGGTCGCGACCTTCAGCCTGCACCGCCTGCTCGAAGCGCGCGTCGGCCCAGCCGGCGCGCTCGCTGGTGCAATGGTGTTCTTGAGTGGTGGCCACGCGGCGTTGCTCGGCGGGCGAGTCATGCCCGATGCAACGAGCACCGCGTTGGTGCTGGCTGGGCTCACGACCTACCTGCGCTTCCTCGTGACCGGCAGCGGTAGCACGCTGCTGCTGGCAACCGTGGCGACCATGTTTGGCGCACTCGCCAAACCGCCCGCGCTGCAGATCGGGTTCTTGCAATTCTTGTGGACGCTGGCGCTCGCACCTCGGCGACTGCGCGAACTGCGAGTCTGGCTCGCCTTTGGCACGATCCTGGGTGTGGTCGCACTGTGGCTCTGGCACGGCCGCGGCCTCTATCAGGAAACGGGCCTGACGTTCGGCGTGGTTTCGGGTGGCGACACGAAGTTCCCCGATCTCAAGCACCTGCTGATGCCTGAACTGCATTTGCAGATGCTCAAGACCACCGGGCGCTACGGCTTTTCGGTGCTCGGTGCGCTGGCGTTGGCGGCACTGGTCGTGAGAAGGCGGTTGGATCGCATCGACGCGGGTCTATTGGTCACGGTCACGCTGGGTTTGGTGGGTTCGTTCCGCTACAGCCACACCTCCGGTCTAGGCTCGCACTATCACATTTTTGCCGCGGTAGCTGGCGCCTATTGTGTTGCTCGAGCATTTCCAGCGCGCGCCGGGAAACTCGCATGGTTACTGCTGCTCGGCGCGGTGATCGGTCAGGCCACGGTTCACTTCAGCAACGAACGCGCCTGGCGGCAAGCGGTGCTGAACAACCCGCAGCTGCCGCTAGCCGCCGCAGTGCGCGCCGCCTCGACGCCTGACGAACTGGTCATCGTGCACGGCAAGGAAGCCAGCTTCGACCATTCGTGGCAACGTCCGTACAACTTCGAAGAGCCAATGATGCTCTACAACGCGCGCCGACGCGGCTGGGTCGTGGCGCTCGATGCCGTGACCGGCGAAGGACTGGCAGCACTTCGGCAACGCGGCGGACGCATGTTTGTCGACCAGGCTCCACATGCCACACCTGCCGAAGCCACGCAGTGGCTCGAGACCAACGGCGAACTCGTCTCGACGCAGCCGGGAGGTCGGATCTATCGATTGCCAGCCCTTCCCGACCAGGAATCAAAGAACGTGCCGTCGGGTCACTAAACGCGGATTCAACTCCATGGGCCCCTTGCGCGATCACGCGCATCAGGGGACTGTCTGTCGCAAACCCGTGAACCACGAAGAATACGAGATGATGTACCGCGCCGAGGACCACCACTGGTGGTACACCGGCATGCGCAGCATCACGAAGGCCGTGCTCGACCGCTACGTCCGTCGTGGCCAGCCCCTGTCCATCCTGGACGCCGGCTGTGGCACCGGCTCCACCATGAACTACCTCAAGGATTATGGTGAGGTGACAGGGGTGGACATGGCTCCCGAAGCCGTGAGCTTCTGCCGCGAACGCGGACTCAAGCGCATTGGGCGAGCATCGATCTGCGAATTGCCTTTTGCGGACGCGTCGTTCGACCTGATCACGTCATTCGACGTTGTCTGCCAGTGTGAGCCTGATCTGGCAAACGATGCCCTGGCCGGCTTCTGGCGCGTCCTGCGCCCAGGTGGCCTCCTGCTACTGCGGATGCCTGCCTACCAGTGGCTGTTTGGACGACACGACGAACTCGTCCATAACCTGCGCCGCTACACGCGCGGCGAAGTCGCTCGCCAACTGCGCGAACATGGCTTCGCGATCGAACGCACGAGCTACGCCAATTGCCTGCTCTTCCCGATCGCCGCGGCCAAACGGCTGAAGGATCGGATGCTGCCGCCCAAGCAGGAGTGTTCCGATGTATCCGTCACCGGTGGCTGGGCGAATTCGCTGCTTGCAACGCTGCTGCGCGCCGAAGCGCCGTTGGTCAGCCGCGTGGGCCTGCCCTTCGGGCTCACCATCGTAGCTCTGGCGCGCAAGCCGGTCGGGTAGCGGTCAGCGACGGAGGTAACGGCCACTGGCCTCGTCCCACCGCCAAACGGCGACTCCTTCGCGCACGATCTCTTCAAGACGATGCTCGTCCACCAGCGCGACATCGCTGTTGGTGATGTATCGCTCCGTCCGCAGCAGCCGCCACGGTCCGTCCACACCGTTCCGGCGCAGCGCCACCGCAAGGCCCCAATTGAACACGGGCACGTCGCGCTCGGCGCCAACTTCACCCGGCGCGTCGACCAGTGCGACCTCGACGCCAGGCCCAACTTCGGCGCGAACCGCGCGAGCAGCCTCGACGACGGCGACGCCGAGTTGCCCTCCGCGACGAACCTCGGCGATATCGACCACGTGGTCACCAATCCACGCGGCCCCCAACACACCGAGCGCCACGATCCACGACCTGGTGGGCTTCGCCTGCAACAACAACGCAACGGCCACCAGCGCCGCCGGGAAATACGCATAACGAACCACAAAACCGGCGGTGAGGACCGGCGGCACGAGGTCGATCACCGCTGCCAACAACAACGCACGCCCCACGGCATTGCTGCGCCAGAGCAGCCAGACAAACAGCGCGGCAACGGCCCCACAGGTCACCAGGCCAAACAAGAGGCCTAGGCCGCCATAAGCACCACGCAAGCCTTGGATAGCCGGATAGCGCACCAGCTCCGGCATCAA
>Ga0075163_10013038_pt1 | contig 10812 bp, 6 predicted proteins | sample JI1023141ADNA_FD_71478 | JGI IMG/M metagenome (GOLD analysis project Ga0075163, IMG submission 71478) | Wastewater effluent complex algal communities from Wisconsin, to seasonally profile nutrient transformation and Carbon sequestration -... | ecosystem: Engineered > WWTP > Effluent > Algae... | reverse complement strand
GACCTCGCCTACAAGAACGACGCCGTGCTCTCCTGGGAAGACGGTGTCGAGAAGTCTCAATTTCGATATGTAATCGGCCTCGGCCGGACCACGCCCCAAGACGCCCTGCGCGGCGTCTCGCTGGCCTTCGACGTGGTCGAGGCGTTGCACGGTCTCTCGGCCGACCTCTTCGCCCCCATCTCGGCGTCGCTGGCCGTCTCCTCGGGCATCGTCACCACCGTGCGCGACGGGCAGGGCCGGCTGCTGCGCTACGCGCCGGTGGAGTCCGCCCTCGCCATGGCCGACAAGCTGGCCAACGACGGAAACGCCGGTACGGTGCGGGTGACCGGGGACGTGTATCGCCTGGTGCGCCGCGACTTCCGCATGGACGAGGAGCACTCGGAAGAGGTGGTGCTGGAAGACGGCGTCCGCATGCGCTCCTATCGCGCCATCGGGGCCCGCACCCGTGAGGAGCGCGCCGTGGACACGCGCCACAGCCTGGGGGCCGAGGGCCTGGTGGGCCGCATCGCCGAGCAGGAGACCATTCGCGCGCTGTATCGCGAGGCCGAGAGCACCGGCCGGGCCGTCTTCGCCGCGGTCGTCGGCGAGCTGGGCGTGGGCAAGTCCGCGCTGGTGTCGGCGGCGCTCGACTCGCTCGACCCCATGCCGGGCATCCTGTCCACGGAGTGCGGCTTCGGCACCAGCGACCTCCCGTTCTCGAGCCTGGCGGCGCTCATCCGCGACATCTTCTTCATCTCGGACGACGCGGAGCGGGCCCAGGTCCGCGAGCAGATTCGCTCCTCTCTGCAGGCCGTGGTCATGGACGGCGACCGGCGCGACCTGATCGAGCGCGGTGTCCAGACCCTCCTCGGCAGCGCCGACGAACGCGCCGCCGAGCTGACCCACGAAGAGCGCACGCGTGACGTGGTGCACGCCATCGAGCTGCTGCTGCGTCACCTCGCCAAGGGCGGGCCCATCGTGGTCTGGCTCGACTCGCTGCAGTGGGCGGACAGCGCCTCGCTCGAGCTGCTGCGCACCATGAGCCAGGGCATTCACCGCAGCCCCGTGCTGATCCTGGTGGCCACGCGCCCGGAGGCCCGCACCGCGGCGGCGCTGCGCGGCGTGCCCGTCATCGAGCTGGGCGAGCTCGACACCGTGGAGCGCCGAGAGATCGTGCGGCGCTGCTTCCGCGGCGCGGAGGTCCCCGAGGACGTGGTGCGCGCCATCGTGGAGCGCGCGGGCGGGAACCCCTTCCACATCCAAGAGCTGGCCGACGCCCTGCTGGAGCGCGGTGTCGTTCGTGTCGTGGACGATACGCAGGGAGTATCAACAGTAGTCCGCGACAGCAGCGTGCCCATCTCGCTGCCCAGCTCGCTCGAGGGCGTGGTGGCCTCGCGGCTCGACGAGCTGGAGGAGACCACGCGCCGCGCTCTGCGGTGGCTGGCCGTAGCGGGGTCGGGCCTCGAAGAGCGTCAGCTCGTGAAGATCGCCGGCGCGGAGGTGCAGGCCTCCATCCAAGAGCTGCTCGAGCGCGGCTTCCTCGTGCGCCGCACCAACGGCACCCTGGCCTTCGCCAGCGGTGTGGTGCGCCAGGTGGCCTATGAAGGCGCCGAGCCCGACGACCGCCGCCGCATGCACCGACGGGTGGCCGACTACTTCCAGTCGGTGCCCGGCTCACCCGCTGCGCGCATCGCTCACCACCTCGAGCAAGCCGGCGAGCTGGCCGCTGCGGCCCACGCCTACCTGGAAGCCGCCGAGCTGGCCAGCGCCATCTTCGCCAACGCGAGCGCCCTCGGGCTGTACGCGAAGGCCCTGCAGCTGTTCACCCACGACCCCGAGGCGCGCTTCGCCGCCCACGCGGGCCGCGAGCGCATCCTCCGCTTCCTGGGCCAGAACGACGAGCAGGTGCGTGAGCTCGACGCGCTCGAGTCGTTGTCACGGCACCCCGAGGTCGCCCCCGCGCTGCGGGCGTTCGCCCTGAACCGGCGCGCGCGCTTCGAGATCGATCGGGGCTCGCTCGCCCGCGCCCAGCAGCACCTGGACGAGGCCCGCACGCGCGCCATCGCCGAGGGGGACCGCGGCGCCGAGATTGATACCATTCGCATGCTCGCCGAGGTGGCGCGCGATCGCGGGGCCTCGGCCCGGGCCCTGGCGCTGTGCGACGAGGCGCTCGGACGGGCGGGTGTGCTGCCCGACTTCCTGCCCGCGCGCGGGCTGGTCCTGATCCAGAAGGGCATCGTGCTCGAGCGTGCTGGCCATGCCCGCAAGGCCCTCGAGACGTACGCGGAGGCCACCGTGGTGTTCCGTCGGCTGGGCATCAAGCGGCACGAGGCCCTGGCCCTCGACCACCTGGGCGCCGCGCTGGCCTGCCTCGGGAGCTTTCAGGACGCCGTCGCGGTCACGCGCGCGTCGCTCAGCTTCGACCGGGAGACGGGCGACCGGCTGCGCCTGGGGCGCAAGCTCGCGCTGCTGGCCCTCTACTACGACCAGCTGGGCGAGGCCGAGCGAGGCTCCGACTTCCTCACGCACTCGCTGCAGGTCCTCGGCGCGATGGTCTCGATGGAAGCCACGCCGGGGCGCAAAGAAGCGCAGTGCGCGATGATCGAGCTGCACCTCCGTCGCAGCGAGCCGGCGCGCGCCGCCGAGCTGCTGCAGGAGCTGCGCGTGCAGGTGGCCCAGTACGGCCCGTACCTCGAGGCGCGCGAGCGCGTCTTGACGGCCCGCGTGCTCCTGGCCCTGCCCGACGCCGACCACCACGCCGAGGCCGAGCAGGCGGCCGAGACCGCGCGCGGGCTCTGCTTGGCTCACGACTTCATCAGCCTCGAGGTGGAGGCGCTGGCGCTGCTGGGCTGGGTGCGCGCAGCGCGGGGTGCGCGGGCCGAGGCCAGCGCCGCCATCGACGCGGCCAGTGCCCGCCTCAACGCCGACGTGTCGGTGGAGAGACAGGCCGGCGTGCGGGTGCTGCTGGCGCGCGGCTACGAGCAGCTCGACGCGGCCGACGAAGCGCAGCGAACCTGGCAAGCCGCTCGCGAGCTGGTCGTGAGTCAGGTCGAGCGGGTGCGTGGCGAGGCCGCCCGGGAGCGCTTTTCAGCCACCCCCGAGGTCGCCGAGCTGCTCGCGCGCTGACCACTCGAGGCGCCACTTCCGAGAGCGCATCCACCCTGATTCGACGTTCATCAACAGGGTCTCTATCCACAGCATGTGAAAACTGTGGGAAAATATCGGTAACCGCTTGGAATGAATGTGGAATTGCAGCGGTATTAGGGTGTGCTACACTTGTGGACACGCGTATCATCCATGCCGACCCTGAGACCCTCTGCGCCGCCCCCGGACACGACCCCCGAGCAAGCCTTGCTCGTGGCGCTCCGGTCGGCTCGTCCCGAGCAGCGGAAGCAGGCCGCGGAGCAGGGTTTGGCCATGGACCGCATGCTCACGCGGGATACGCAGGTGCTGCTGCTGAGACAGCTCTACATCGCGCACGTAGAGCTCCGGCAGCTACGCCGCGCCGCCGAGATCGCCACCCGCGCTGCGCGCCTCGGGCCACTCCAAGACATCGCCTGGCATGACGCCAGCCGGGCGCTCGCGGCCCTCGGTGACAGCCACGAAGCCCTGCTGGCCCAGCGGCGCGCCACGCGCTGCGCGCCTCCCGAGCGGCGCAGCTTCCAGCTGTGGGGTCTGGCCACCCTCCAGCATCATCAGGGCGACATCGACGCGGCGCTCGCCACGCTGCTCAAGGCCATGCGCAGCGCTCAGCGCGACCGCGCGTTGCTGCGGGCCCACGCCGCGTACATCCGCCTCGACGCCGGGCGCCCCGCCCGCAACTTGCGGCGCACTCTCGATACGCTGCGGGCGTCGCCGAACGCCGAGGGCTACGGTCGCTTTCTGCTCGGGATGATCGCGCACCTCATGGGCGACGACCGCGAGGCCGTGGTGCACCTGCAGGCGTTCCTGCGGCGCAATGCCGACGCCGGCATCGCCAAGGAGCTCACCCTGCGCGAAGAGCTGCGGCGCGCGCGCGCGGTGCTCGCCAAGCTCGTCAGCGACTGAGCGCCCCGGCGAGCGCGTGCGGGCTCTCCGCTTCACCGCTTTCGGAAACGTCTGGTATCTTCCGCGGCATGAGCCAAGCCACCCCGGTCGACGCCGGCCCCTACGCCGCACTGTTTGCAGGAGACGACGAAGCCGCGCTGCGCTCCGCCATGGCCGCGTGCAACGCCGAGCCGCTCGACCTCGCGGCCATCGCGCTGATCGCGCGCGTGCTCGGGGAAGCCGGGCGCCGTGAGGCTGCCGCGGCCGCTCACAAGCGCCTGAACGCGCAGCTGATCAACCGCGGTGACCTGCCGGGCGCCACCGCGGCGGCGCTGGACGCGCAAGCCGCCGGCGAGGCGGGCGCGGGCGACGCCTTCGAGAAGATCGCGCAGGCCTTCGGCAAGGGCAGCAAGCGCCTGGCCGACGTGTCGCCGGCGCCGCCCCCGCTGCCCACGCGCAAGACCATCGCCCCCGACCTGCTGCAGGCCTCCGGCGACGCGCTGCTCGACCAGGCGGAAGAGGTGCTCCTCAACGTGGCCGACGCGCCCGACCCGGTCACGGCGGGCAAGGTGCCCGAGCTGCCGCTTTTCTCGGCGCTCACCCCCGCAGCCCTGCGCGAGCTGCTCGAGGCCTTCGAGCTGCGCGACGTGCCCCGCGGCGAAGAGGTCATTGCCCAGCACGCGGAGGGCACCGAGGCCTACGTGGTGGTGCGAGGCTTGCTGGAGGTCTCACGCACCGAAGAGGGCGCCACGCTCGCGCTCGCCCACCTCGGACCCGGAGCCATCTTCGGGGAGATGGCGCTGGTCAGCGACGCCCCCCGCGCCGCGGCCGTGCGCGCCATCGAGACCAGCCAGCTGCTGTGCGTGCGCCGCGAGACGCTCGAGGCGCTGGCCGCCACCACGCCGGCCATCGGCCAGCAGCTGGGCGAGTTCTGTCGTGCCCGCATGCTGGCAAACCTCGTGCGCTCGAGCGCCATCCTGGGCGCCGTGGGTCCCGAGGAGCGCAACCAGATCATCGACCTGTTCGGCACCCGCTCCTTCGAGCGCGGCGAGACCCTGGTCCGTGAAGGGGACGAGGCCGCGGGGCTCTTCCTGATCGCCAGCGGCGGGGTCAGCGTCATCGGCAAGGACGCCGACGGCGACGACATCATCCTGGCCGACCTGGGTCCGGGCGACGTCGTGGGCGAGATCTCGCTCGTCCTGCGCCGCCCCGCCACGGCCACCGTCGTGGCCGCGCACCCGACCATCGCCCTCGAGCTCACGCGCGACCGCTTCCAGGCCGCCATCCGGCAGCACCCCATGCTGCTCACCGAGCTGTACGACGTGGCGGTGAAGCGCGAAGAAGAGACGCGTAGCGTGGTGGCGCAGGAGGCGCTCGACGTCTCGGACGTGGTGCTGATCTAGGGCAGGCCAGTACCTCTGTCGTCGTTGACGGCGACGGCGACGGCGACGAATCGGACAACGGGCAGTGACGCCCGGCGGACTCGGATGTCGAGAAATGGAGCCTGTTTCAAGGCACTTGGGCACCCCCGGCTGAAGCGGCTGAAGCCGAGGGCAGCAGACCATGCCAGGGCGACCTGAAAGTCCCCTCGCGGGGGGACTAACTCGGCATGCAGGTCACCATCGAGGACTAGTGACAAGTCGATCGCCGTCGCCATCAACGCCCACGACCGCGCCCACGCCCACGATCTCGATCTCGTTGACGGGGTCCGGGGCGGGCTTTGGGCAAAAAAAGACCCCCGCCGATGAGGCAGGGGTCTGGTGCCGATGAGTGGAATCGAACCACTGACCTAGCGCGTATGAAACGCCCGCTCTAGCCATCTGAGCTACATCGGCAACGGGAGGCGGAGTATAGGGGGGGCGCGAACGCTGTCAATGTCGGATCTGCGCCCCCTCCGAGAGGCCGCCGAGGAGCGCTGCGCCCGGGGCAGGACGCGTTGCGTGGTGGCTCGCGCACCGACTCCGCGGCTCACGCGTGGTGGTGACTCACGTTGTCGCCGTCGGTCTCGCGGAGCATGAAGAACGAGCCCGACGACAGCAGCGTCAGGAGCCCGAGCGCGTGGAAGGCGTCGTGCAGGGCGCCCACCAGCTGGGTGCGGTTGGACTCCGGGACGTCGCCCAGGAAGAGGGCCACCACCAGGGACGCGGCGGCCACGCCGAAGCTCAGCGACAGCTGCTGCCCCGTGCTGGAGAGGCTGCTCGCCTGGCTCGCGTCCCGGTTGCTGACGTCGGCGTAGACCAGCGAGTTGATGGCCGTGAACTGCAGCGACGAGAACGAGCCCTGCAAGAAGCCGAGCGCCAGCACGAAGCCCAGCGGCGTGCCCTCGGAGACGAGCGAGAAGGCGTTCATGGTCGCGCCCAGGAGGAGGGTGTTCACCATCAGGACCCGGCGGTGACCGAAGCGCTCGAGGACGCGCTGCGCGAACGGCTTCGTGACCAGCGCCGCCGCGGCCTGAGGCATCATCAGGAGACCGGCCTGCCACGGCGCGAAGCCGAGGCCCAGCTGGTAGAGCAGCGGCAGCAAGAAGGGCATGCCACCGATGCCCAGGCGCGTGACGAAGCCGCCCAGCACCGAGATACGGAACGTGCGGATGCGGAAGAGCTCGAGCCGCAGCAGCGGAGCCACCACGCCGCGCGCGTGCAGCCAGTAGGCCACCAGCAGCACCATGGAGAGCAGCGTCATCCCGGCCAGCGGGAGCGGCGGCCAGGTGTGCTCGCCGAACACCTCGAGCACGTAGGACAAGAGCGCGATGCCCGCGCCGAACAGCACGAAGCCGGTGCGGTCGAGGGGCGTCGGGCTGTCGCCGCGATAGTCCGGCATGTAGCGACGGATCAGGAAGAAGCCCACGATGCCGATGGGCACGTTGACCAGGAAGATCATGCGCCACGGCAGCCACTCCACGATGAGGCCACCCGCCAGCGGGCCCAGCAGCGGGCCGATCAGCGACGGGATGATCACGTAGTTCATGGCGCCGATGATCTGGTCGCGCGGGAACGTGCGCACCAGCGTGAGCCGGCCCACCGGGGTCATCATGGCGCCGCCGATGCCCTGGATGACGCGCGCGGCCACCAGCATGGGCAGGCCCACCGACGCACCGGACAACACCGAGCCCAGGGTGAACACCGCCACGGCCCAGGCGAACACGCGGCGCGTGCCGTAGCGGTCCGCCATGTAGCCGCTCACGGGGATGAAGACGGCGAGGCTCAGCGTGTAGCTGGTGAGCACGGCCTTCACGGACAGCGGTGGCACGCCCAGGGAGCCCGCGATGGACGGGACCGCCGTGTTGACGATGGTCGCGTCCAGCATCTCCATGAAGAGCGCGGCAGCGACCAGCAGCGGGATCACCAGCGGGACGCGCGTGCCGCTCTCGTCCGTGGGCGGGGCCGTCAGCCTGGGCATGTCGTGCTCAGGCCGGAACGATCTCGATGTACGCGTGATCCGAGCCGGGCCGGATGCGACCGAAGAACTCGCCGGCGATGAAGCTGAGGCCGTACTTCTTCTTGAAGGCGTGCTTCGCGACGGCGATCTCGCCCGGCTGGAGGATGCGCGCCTTGCCGGCCACGGTGGCGCCCAGGTTCTTCTTGCCGTTCACGTTGCAGGGGGTCATCTCGACGGACGGGTTGGCGGAGAGGCGCTTCACCTTCCACGTGTCGCGCTGCGTCCAGACGTACGCGCGGCCGTCGGTGACCGCCACCCAGATGGGCGTGGCCTTGCGCTCACCGTTCTTCCGGAAGGTGGTGAGGTTGATGTACTGGGCCTTGTCGATCGGGTCGAAGGGGTGCGTCATGGCGCGGCCAGGCTAGCACCGCAGGGGGCCGACTGCATGAGGGGTGCCGGGAACGTCACCGGCTCAGCGCAGCTGCCAGCCGGCCACGGTGAGCGCGGCCCAGCCCACCAGAAACGCGAGCCCGCCCAGCGGCGTGACGGCGCCGAGCACTCGAATGCCCGTGAGGGTCATGGTGTAGAGGCTGCCCGAGAAGAGCAGGGCGCCCACCGAGAAGGCGATGCCGGCCACGCTGGCCGGGCCGGGCGCGCGCGTCATGAGCACCGCCGCCACGCCGATCGCCAGGGCGTGCACGAGATGATACTGAGCAGCAGTGCTCCACCACTCGAGGCGCTGCGCACCATCTTCCAGCTCCGCCATGCGACCCCGCAGGCCATGGGCCCCAAAGGCGCCGAGCGCCACCGCGAGGAAGCCATGCATTCCAGCCATCATCATCAGCACGCGCGTCATGCCGTCGAGCTTGACCCCGGCCTCCGGCCCCCGCCAGCCGCTTGGAGGGACACCCACCCGAAGTGGAGCGCGTGGAGGGACACCCACCCGAAGCGGGACCCTTCGAGGGACACCCACCCGAAGCAGCTCCCTCGGATGGGTGTCCCCAGAGTGCACGTCCCCAGAGTGCACGCTCGGATGGGTGTCCTCGCAGGGGTCCTCGCTGCGGGGCTTGGGATGGGTGTCCTCGGAAGCGGGTGCGGCGGGCGGGGGGCCGTGACCGGGCCTGGGCAGGCGGGCTCGCTCGCGGCGCTCAACGCGGAGGCGCAGGCGGGGGCGGTGACGGAGGTGCTGCACGGTGTGACCATCCAAGACCCGTTCCGCTCGCTCGAGGTGGACTCGGAGGACACCCATCGCTGGGTGGACGCGCAGAACGCGCACACCCTCAGCACTCTCGCGCCGCACCAGCGGCCGGAGCGCGAGGCCCGCTTGCGCGAGTTGCTGTCCATCGATGCAGTGGGTGAGGCCCAGCTCGAGAGCGACACCCTGTTCTTCTACCGCCGGTCGGGGGCCGAGGAGCAAGGCGCCTACTTCGTGGCCCACGCGCCGGACTTCACCCCCGCGCCCACGCCCGTGCTGCGCGCCGAGACCTTCGGCGAGCGCGCCTCCATCGACTACGCCTACCTCTCGCCCGGGGGCCGCTACGTGGCCTTCGGCGTCTCGCAGAACGGCGACGAGCGCTCCACCCTGCGCGTGCTCGATCTGCGCGAGAGCAGCCTGCTGCCCGACACCATCCCGCACGCCAAGTGGAGCAGCCTCTCGTGGCTGGGCGACGACAGCGGCTTCTACTACACGCGCTACCCGGCCGAGCACGACGCCGACTTCCCGCACGACGACCCGGCCCGCGTGGACACCTACGGCTCGCGCGTCTACCGGCACCGCCTGGGTGAGGCTCCCACCGCGGACCCGCTGATCTTCACGGCCAACGACCCCACGCACTTCCCGAGCGTGAGCGTCGCCCCCGACGGGCAGCACTTGTTCCTGAACGTGTCGCGCGGCTGGTCCGCCAACGACCTGTGGCTCGCGCGCCGCGGCGAAGGCGACCAGCCCACCGACGTCACGCCCATCATCGTGGGCGAGGACGTGCGCACCGACGCCACCCTCCACGGGAGCCAGCTGCTGCTCGTCACCAACCGCAACGCGCCGCGCTACCAGGTGCTGCGCACGCCGCTCCTGCTGAACAGCCCGGCCCTCGCGGACAGCTCGCGCTGGCAGGTGCTGGTGCCCGAGTCCGAGGCGGTGCTCAACGAGTGGGTGGTGCAGGGTGAGTCGCTGGTGCTGGCCTACACGCGCGGTCTCGACGCGGCGCTGGTGGAGCTTCCCCTCGGGGGTGGCCTGCACAGCATCCCTCCGCTGCCGCGCGATCTGCCGCTCCCCGCGGGCGGTGAGCTGGGTGAGCTGACCACCGACCGCGCGGGCCGCCACGCGCTCTTCTCGTTCTCAGGCTACCGCACGCCGCCCGCCATCTTCCTGCGCAGCGGCACGGCAGACCCCGCGCCGATCGTGCGCGTCACCACCGACGTGGACCTCGAGAGCTTCGACTACGAGGTGGTCCACGTGCGCTCCGCCGATGGAACCCAAGTGCCCATGCAGCTGCTCTCCCGCCGCGGCATGGCGCGCGACGGGAACAACCCCGTGCTGCTCTACGGCTACGGCGGCTTCAACGTGTCCTTGCTGCCCGCCTTCCAGCGCAACCTGCTCTACTGGCTCGAGCGCGGCGGCGTCTACGCGGTGGCCAACCTGCGCGGCGGCGGCGAGCTGGGCGAGGCCTGGCACCGCGCCGGCAGCCGCGAGAACAAGGAGCGCGTCTTCGAGGACTTCGAGGCCTGCATCCGCCACCTGCGCGAGTCGGGCATCAGTCGGCCCGCGCGTATCGCCATCACCGGCGGCAGCAACGGTGGCCTCTTGATGGGCGCCATGCTCACACGCGTGCCCAGCGAAGTGGGCGCCGTGGTCTCCTACGTGGGCCTCTACGACATGCTGCGCTACCATCACTTCCCGCCCGCCGAGATCTGGGAGCCCGAGTACATGAGCAGCGACACGCCCGAAGGCTTCGCGGTCCTGAACGCGTACAGCCCGTATCACCGCGTGCCCAGCGAGGTCGCGCTGCCAGCCACGCTCATCGAGACCGCCGACCACGACAGCCGCGTGTACTGGGGGCACTCCACCAAGTTCGCGGCGCGCCTGCAGGTGAGCAACACCTCGGACGCCCCGGTGCTCTTCTACATGGAGCGCGAGCAAGGCCACGGCGCGGGTCGCCGTCTGAGCGACACGGTCGCCCGCTACACGCGCTTCTACACGTTCATCGAGCACGCGCTGGAGGTCGAGTGACTCCGAAGTCGATGTCTTGGTGCGGCCTCGCGGCGCTCCTGCTGCTGCTCGGCGCATGGCTGCCCGTGCCTGCGGCGCGGGGAGACACGGTCGCGGGGAGCGACGCACCGCCGGCCCTGCGCACGGCCGACGCCGACCTACGCGGTGGCACCTGCACACCCGGGCCGGGCCACGTGGACCGCGGCGACGACTACGTGGAGCGC
>Ga0075163_10013037_pt1 | contig 10813 bp, 13 predicted proteins | sample JI1023141ADNA_FD_71478 | JGI IMG/M metagenome (GOLD analysis project Ga0075163, IMG submission 71478) | Wastewater effluent complex algal communities from Wisconsin, to seasonally profile nutrient transformation and Carbon sequestration -... | ecosystem: Engineered > WWTP > Effluent > Algae... | reverse complement strand
AGAAGGTATAGCCACTGCATTAGAAATATATAGTTTTTTTTCAGAAAAGGCTGATACTCGTAATTGGCAATCTCTTCCGGCTGATATATATATGGCTCGTATACCCCTTGAGTTAGGAGAGAATAAAGTTGCATTGATTTTGTCTAATGATAGAAATAAAGAAGACTCTGTAACTGTTACTGTTAAAGGAACAGGGAAATTGCAGTTTTATAATTATGCTTCGTTAAAATAGGCGCAGATGGTTATGATGTATGCTGATGTCGAATATAACAAAATTCCCGAAAGTTTTTAAGGCTCTCGGGGATTGTGTTCCTTGGAATGTGGAAGCTTTGATAGAAAATAATACTTAGTCTAATATTTTGTTATACATTTGGACTACAAATAAAATATAAATATATGTCAAAACCATTTCCTATTAGTATAAGAGAAACTGTTGTAGAACTTAGATCTCTACAAAGAAAATCTGGAGAGCTTATATCCAAGCGCTTACAGATGATCATAGAGATTAAGCGGCATGAAAAAACAGGCATATCCAAAAGGGATCTTTCCGCTATAACAGGCATTAATCATAATAGCATCGTTAAATGGAGAAAGATGTATGTACAATTGGGACTAGATAGTTTACTAAAACATGGCAGGACTGGAGGCTTTAAAAAGAGTGTGGTTAGTAGAGAGGAGCATAAAAAAATTGAAACAAAACTAAAAGATGCTAAAAATGGTATAAGAGGCTACAAAGAATTATTGGAATGGGTAAAAATAGCATTAGACAAGGATATAAAGTATATCACCTTATTAAAATATGTTCAACGACATTTTAGTACAAAAATAAAAGTAGCTCGTAAAAGTCATATTAAAAAAGATGAAATGGCAGTAGAGGCTTTTAAAAAAACTTCAGTAGGAAATGCCAAGAAATAGCACTGCAAAGCAATACAAAATATAGTGCCAACAATTTGTTTTTTCAGGATGAATCTAGGTTTGGATTATTTACAAGAAATGGAAACGCCTTAACCTGTAATCGTTAGAACTTAATCTGACAGTTACGAGTTTTTTTAAGGCATATTCGATAAAAATGAATTTGTTGATAAAGAAGCAGTCGATTGTGTATCAACCGCTTTTCCATTTCCATCGGTCAAGTTATTTCTAGTGAGTTGCTCTCCAGCAGTGCTCATTTCTGCTTCGCTTGACGGGTTAAAATTAAGGCTTTTGTAAAATAGTTGTTGTACATCTTTTTGCTTGGCTAAGTCTTTACTATCCTCAAAAGTTTGCATAGGTGTTTTACCAAAATAATACCTACCACTATGTGGACGTTCTTCATTATAATAGTTTACCCAACAATCGATATCTGTTTGTAGTGCTTCTAAACTATTGTACATCTTTTTTCTAAAAGCAAGCAATAGTATAAAATTCTTCTTGCATGGTGCGATGAAAACATTCACTCTCCCTATATTAATATGTATATAAGTTGAAGTAATTAGTGGCTACTTTTGTATTCTTTTTTTAAATTACAATCTTATGAAGCAATTTAACGTACCCATTATATATCGTAGCCCATTAATTAGTGCTATCAAACAATACAGAAGGCAGTTAGATAAATTAAAAAAAGATTTTACCCCTACAGTATTAGATTTCGGTCCGTTAAAAATTTATTTAGCTCGGCATTTTGGGTTTTGTTATGGTGTAGAAAATGCAATTGATATTGCTTTTAAAACCATTGAAGAAAATCCAGGAAAACGCATTTTCTTATTGAGCGAAATGATACATAATCCGCATGTAAATGAAGATTTATTAGCTCGAGGTGTGCAATTTTTGATGGATACTCAAGGAAATGAGGTCATAGATATAAACACATTAACCGCAACAGATATTGTAATTATTCCTGCATTTGGCACAACCTTGCAAATGGAGAAAAGACTGAACAGTATTGGTGTACAAACAGAACAATATAATACAACTTGCCCTTTTGTAGAAAAAGTTTGGAATCGCTCAGAAGTAATTGCTAAAAAAGGTTACACCATTATTATACATGGAAAACCTAAACACGAAGAAACACGAGCTACTTTTTCGCATGCTGCTGCAAGCGCCCCTACTCTTATTGTAAATGATATGCAAGAAGCGAAATTACTTGCTCAATTTATTTTAAAACAAAAACCTGCTGAAGCATTTTATACCGTATTTAAAGGAAAATATTCTAAAGGGTTTGATATAGAAAAAGATTTAAAACGTGTAGGCGTAGTCAATCAAACTACACAATTAGCTTCTGAAACACAAGCTATTGCTGAGTTTCTAAAGACAGCTATAAATGAATATTATGCGTCAAATTCTACAGCTACTGAAGAACATTTTGCAGATACAAAAGATACACTATGCTATGCTACAAACGATAATCAAACAGCTGTACAAGGCATGTTAGAAGTGGGGGCTGATGTGGCATTTGTTATTGGAGGATATAATAGCTCCAACTCCACACATTTAGTAGAGCTTTGCGAAAAAAAACTCAAAACTTATTTTATAAATGCAGAAGAAAAAATAATTTCACCAAATGAAATATTACATTTCAATATTCACACTGCGCAAGAAGAATTAACTAAACATTATTTACCCAATACAAAGCCCCTACGTATTTTAATTACCAGTGGAGCTTCATGCCCAGATGCATTAGTAGAAGATGTAATTAGAAAAATAATTGGCTATTACCCTACGTCAAAAAGCATAGAAAGCATGATGGAGCAGTTTATCTAATACATTTCAAATTCTATACATTATAGCATTTTCTACAACGTGGTTCGTACAAATCTTTTTCTCCTAACAATACTTGATCTTCTTGCTTTGTTTTTCTGTAAGAAATATGTGCAATATTTCCACATTGCACACAAATAGCATGGAGTTTGGTAATATAGTCTGCAACAGCTAATAGGTTAGGCATTTGGCCAAAAGGTTTACCCAAATAATCCATATCTAGCCCTGCAACAATAACACGTATTCCTTTTAAAGTAAGTTGTTCGCAAACTTCAACAATAGAACCATCAAAAAATTGAGCTTCATCGATACCTACTACATCTGGATTGTCAATAAGAGTAAGGATTTGTTTAGCATTCTCCACAGGTGTGGAGATAACCGCATTTTCATTATGCGAAACAATTTTTACTTTATCATAACGCACATCTATAGTAGGTTTAAAAATATGCACCTTCAATTGCGCTATAGTAGCACGTTTTAATCGGCGAATTAATTCCTCTGTTTTGCCAGAAAACATAGATCCGCAAATCACTTCAATCCATCCCCGCTTTTCGCCAGCTACATGGGGTTCTATAAACATGGTAAAAAAATTAAATACAAATAATGAATAACAAAATATATCACCCTAAAATATAGTTGAAGGGTGACGACATAAAGTAAAACGCTCCAACTTTTTTATATCGTTTCTCTTTCTACATAAAAACAACTCACTTACTAAACAAGCAAAAGTAATAGATCCTGCTCCGATAATTAAGTATCCACATCAATCTGGAAAAGAAGAAACTAAAAAATTTAGTAATTGATTATACCAAAATAATGGTGGTTGATAAGCCGTGCCGGGTACTTTTACAATTGCATGCTCATCACACATTGTGACCATATTAATATTTCCATTTCCAAAAAATCATAACTGTCACATGCGCAAAATTTGACAACAGTAAACTCATTTTTATTGCATGAAACTAGTAGTATTTTAGCCACTTCTCATCATTTAATGTTTATTTAATTTCCTTCAATCTATTCTGTAAACTAAACATAGCATCTCTAAGCCTAGCTGCTTCTATAAAATCTAAATTACGAGCAGCTATTTCCATTTGTTTTTTTGCTTGCTGAATGCTTTTTTCTATTTGTGGAATGGTTTGATAAACGCCTTCTTCTTCAGCAGCTTGTGTATAGGTATCTTCTCCTATACTTTCATATTGCTTAATATTTAATACAGCGGTTTGTGCAAAAATTTGATCTTTGCTTTTGATGATTGTTTTTGGAGTAATGTTATGTTGTATATTATATGCAATTTGCTTTTCTCTTCGTCGAGTAGTTTCATCTATAGTTCTTTGCATACTTTGGGTAATTTTATCAGCATAAAAAATTACCAATCCGTCTACATTACGAGCTGCACGACCTGCAGTTTGGGTTAGCGATTTTTCGTTGCGCAAAAAGCCTTCTTTATCTGCATCCAAAATAGCTACCAGCGACACTTCTGGAAGATCTAATCCTTCTCTCAATAAATTTACTCCAACCAAAACATCAATATCTCCTAAACGCAGTTGACGTAATATTTCTACCCGCTCTAATGCATCTACTTCACTATGTATGTATTTTGATTTTATGTTGATGCGATGTAAATATTTATTCATCTCCTCTGCCATGCGTTTAGTTAATGTGGTTACTAAAACACGATCGCCTTTTTTTACTCGCTTATCAATTTCATCTAATAAATCATCAATTTGATTTATGCTAGGGCGCACTTCAATAGGTGGATCTAACAATCCGGTTGGCCTAACTACTTGCTCTATAACTACGCCGCCCGTTTTTTCTAATTCATAATCACCCGGTGTAGCGCTTAAAAATATGGTTTGATGAAGCATGTTTTCAAACTCATGAAAGTTAAGGGGTCTATTATCTAAAGCACTGGGTAAGCGAAATCCATATTCTACGAGTGTTAATTTTCTACTTCTATCTCCACCATACATACCAGAAACTTGCGGAATGGTTTGATGGCTTTCATCAATCACACATAAAAAATCTTTGAGAAAATAATCGAGTAAACAGAATGGCCGAGTGCTTGGTGCACGACGGTCGAAGAAACGAGAATAGTTTTCTACGCCATTGCAATAACCCAACTCTCGCATCATTTCTACATCGTAATTTACTCTTTCGCTAATGCGCTGGGCTTCTATTTGTTTGCCTACACTTTTATAATATTTTACTTGAGCAGCTAATTCATCTTGTATTTCATATATGATTTGCTGCATCATTTCTTTAGGTGCTACATATAGGTTAGCGGGAAAAATAGCAGCATTTTCCATTGTACCAATACGTTTACCGGATTGAATATCTAATGTTTCAATTGTTTCTATTTCATCTCCAAAAAATGTAATGCGATAGGCAATATCCATATAAGGTAGATTAATATCTACCGTATCACCTTTAACCCTAAAAGTTCCTCGAGTAAATTCTATAGTTGTTCTGTTGTATAATGCATTGACTAAAGCATGTAAAAATGCTTGTCTACTAATAGTTTGCCCTCGTTGTATACGAATAATTCCATTTTCATATTCGGTAGGATTTCCCATACCATAAATACAACTTACAGAAGCTACAACGATGATATCTCTGCGGCCGCTTAATAATTCGTTGGTGGCGTGTAGGCGTAACTTATCTAATTCTTCATTAATACTTAAATCTTTTTCAATGTAAGTATTGCTTGTAGGCATGTACGCTTCAGGCTGATAATAATCATAATAGCTTACAAAATAACCTACTGCATTGTTAGGGAAGAATTGTTTAAACTCGCCATAGAGTTGTGCAACTAATGTTTTATTGTGTGTAAGTACTAATGTTGGCCGTTGTACATTTTGGATAACATTGGCTATGGTAAAGGTTTTTCCAGAGCCTGTAACGCCTAATAAGGTTTGATATTTTTCACCCTGTAAAATACCTTCGGTAAGTTGTTGAATGGCATTGGGCTGATCGCCAGTGGGTTGATATGGGGCGTGTAGTTGAAAAGACATAAATCAATTAGCCAATTTATTTATGTTGAATGTTGTATGCTATATGTTGTATCTATTGATGTAATATTTCTTTCATTCAAAATACAACATTTAACATTCAACATAATATTAACCTGCTTCTACGCTATTTCTTTTACGAGTTGATGTAATTCTTTAATACTAATATCAGCCTGATCGGATTTATCGTAAACAGAAAGCAGGAAAACAGTTGTATGATTTATAAAAACATAAGTAATCACTCTTGCCCCACCACTCTTCCCTTTGCCTTTAGAGGCAATACTCATACGTATCTTATAACAATCTTTTATTATTTCATCGCCTATTATTGGATTATTTTCTAATTGGCGTGCTAATGCTGCAACATCTTGTTTAATAGAACGATATTTTTTGGCAAGCTTTTTTAAATCTTTATCGAATTGTGGAATAGTTACTATTCTATAACTCATCTAATAAATTTTTTATTGGCTTTGCTTTTAATTTCCCAGCTTTAATAAGATTTAACTCTTTAACTGCTTGTTTAATACCTTGCAAAATTTCTTCTTTACTAGAGTCTTTATCTGACTCTACTTTTTTAATAAAGTCAAGGCTTTTAATTAGCTCCATAAAAAAGGGATATTTTTTATCAGGTATATGTAGAACAATTTGCTTCATGTTAATTATTTATCTGACTGGTGCACCAAAAATAATTTTCATTTAAAATAAGATCAATCTGCTTCTGCTACTACTTCTTTTACTTCAGGTATCATACGTTTCATCATCGCTTCTATACCGCTTTTTAAGGTAATCATGGATGAAGGGCAACCTGAGCAAGAACCTTGTAACATTAATTTTACTACGCCGTTATTATACTCTTTAAATTGAATAGCTCCGCCATCCATTTCTACAGCAGGTTTCACGTAATTTTCTAATATTTCTTTTACTCTTTTTACTACATCGCTATCATCTGCATTAGCGGTATTGCTGCTTGTAGCGGTTTGTGTATTTAATTCTTCTTCATTAATTACTTCTTTTCCCTCTTCTAAATATTCTTTTAAGAAGGTACGTATACTAACCATTACGTCATTCCAATCTGTATCTGTTGTTTTGGTAAGGGTTACAAAATTGCTAGCAATAAATACACCTTTTATAAAAGGAAAACCGAATAATTCTGTGGCTAATGGCGAAGGTTTTGCTGTTTCTATATCTGGAAAATCAGCACTCTTACCTGGATACAATAATTTATTGGCCACAAACTTCATCGTTTCTGGATTGGGCGTCATTTCTGTATAAATGCTTACTATGGTATTTCCTGTTTTTATCATAAAACTTCTTTTTTATGTTGAATTTTAAATGAAAGAAATCAGTTTTTATCAAAAACTACATAAATTAATACTGTAAGGCATTACAGAAAACAAGAGATGCATTGTTTTATAATATTCTTAATCATTCAACATTCGAAATAATAATACAAAACTACTATTTTAATACAGTAATCAAGCCTTTTATAACAGCACCTAACTTTATAGCTTCTAGTATTCTGGTTTCGCTACCACCATGTTGTATTATAGATTGCTCATGCGTAACAATGCAAGAGGCGCAACCATTTAAGGCCGAAACCACTAAACTTATTAACTCAAAAAATTCTTTGCCTAATATAGGATTAGCCATTATAGTCATTTTTATACCTGCAGGTTGTGTGGCATAATAGTCTTTTTGTACAAAATGACGAAAACGATAATAAATATTATTGATATTCATTAAGGAGGTACAAGCAATTGTTTCTGCTACTTCTTCTTCAGTAGCACCTTCTTGTTTAGCTAATGTGGTAAATGACTGTTGTAAAAATATAAATTCTTCATTTATAGCAACAGCTAATGCTAGTAAATACGCTTCCTTTTTTTGCAAGTGCTGATTATTTCGCAACACATTGCCCACATTTATTTTTAGATCCTTAATGTAACGAGCTTCTACCTTTACAAGCGCTAATAAATTTTTAGAAAGCGTATAATCACTCAACAATAATTCGTTAAGTAGATTGATAACTGTTTCATTTTGTATAGTGGTATTTGTGTTCATTTAATTTTTACTTAGCTGTGCTGTAAGTGTTTCTTCTCCTTTGTGCCAATTACAAGGGCAGAGTTCATCTGTTTGTAGTGCATCTAATGCACGTACTACTTCTTGTATATTGCGCCCCACGGCTAAATCATTTACACATACCCAACGTATAATGCCTTGTGGATCCACAATATATGTAGCCCGATAAGCAATTTTTTCTTCTGCGCTTAAAATACCTAAAGCTTCAGCTAAAGATTTTGAAGTATCTGCTAGCATAGGAAACCTAAGATCTCTTAAATCTTTATGGTCTTTTCTCCATGCTAAATGTACATGTTCGGAGTCGGTGGACGCACCAATAAGTACTGCATCTCGATCGGTAAAATCGCTATACTTTTTATTGAATTCTGCTATTTCAGTTGGGCAAACAAAGGTGAAATCCTTAGGCCACCAAAACATGACCATCCATTTGCCTTGTTTGAAAACTTGCTCATTTGTAAGTGTATCAAATTCTTTTCCTTTTTCAATAGATACTACTGCTTTTTTGCTAAATGCAGGAAACGTGCTGCCTACGGATAAAATTGTATTACTCATGATATGTATTATTTTTATTGTTCTGTAAAGATCGGATATATATAATAAAAAACAAGAAATATAGAACAAGGAACAAGGAAGGAAGAATTATGAATACAAAAAATTCAATGTTCTTCTCTCCTTGCTCGATATTCAATATTCTAAAGCGGTTCTACTTTGTAACCTTTTTGCTTTAATAAATTAATTACACCTGAACTTGCAGCTAAATGAGCAGCACCCACAGCTATAAAACAGGCATTTTTATGTATAGCTTTTTCCAAAATGGGTATCCATTTTTTGTTTCTATCATCTAAAAAAACTTCTTTAGAGTAAGCCATATCTGGATTATTTACAGCTACAGTGTATAAACTATCTAATTTTTGCTGTTTGTATAGTTGTACTAATTGATGGGTAGATTGTTTAGCAGTTTCAAAAGAATCAACTATACTCAATAACATTTTCCGTTGTGCTGCATCGGTCATCTTATCTACTACAGCCATTTGTTCTTCGACAGTTTCTAATCCAAGAATTTCTTTTTGTTGGGCTTTGGCCATTTCTATGAAATTGAGTTCATAAGAAGCTGGTAGCATACAAGGCAAGCATCTGGTATATAAAAAACTTACTAACGCAAAGGGTTTCATTTTTTCGAAAAAAGATAAAGGAACGCCTGCAGTATTGTTAAAGAAATTACCTATTCGAGCATATTCTGCATCGTTTTTAAAAAAACTGCGCAAGGTTTTATTATCAGGCAACATGCTTAACTGTAGAGCTTCAGTACTAAAAGCACTATCACTTATGTCCATTTCTAACAAAAGTTTTTCGCTTTGTGTAAATTTTTGTTTTAGCACTTCACTCATTTGCATATCTTTTTCACAAATAAGATGGATAGTGCCATATAAATAAGAGGGTTTAGTCAATCCATTTCCCGAAATTTTCCATAATAGTGATTGCTGTTGTGCAAAAGAGGCATTGCCTAATAATAAAGAGATAAATAAGGTGGCTACTTGTCGCATAAAAGTTTTTTATTTACACCGAAGGTATTAAGGTTTAAATCAACATTTTTAAAAATAGTTCTTATAAAAATGTTATTATTGATTATTAGCATAGCTCCTCATTTATGGAAAAAATTATTTTAGTTTTTATAGGTAGCGGCCTTGGGGGTGTTACCCGATATGGATTACAGCAGTGTATACATAAATATTATCAAGCTATATTTCCGTTAGGAACATTATTTGTAAATGTATTAGCGTGTTTTATATTGGGGCTCATTATAGGTATTGCAAGCCATAAACAATTATTTTCTTTTAACACTAATTTGTTTTGGACCGTAGGATTTTGCGGTGGCTTTAGCACATTTTCTGCTTTTAGCAACGAAGCTTTACGGCTTATACAAAGTGGATCTATATTATATGCGCTTCTATATATTCTTTTAAGTATTGTGCTTGGTATAAGTGTTCTATATGTAGGAGCATACATTACCAATACCTTGAAATAAGTTTATTAATTTTACCGCACCCTAAATCTTATCATTATAGATACGCTCTTCGTTTATGCAAACATTCTCCATCACCCTACATGGCGGTGCAGGCGCTATTCGTGCACAAGATATGCCTGATACGCTACAAGCCGCCTATACACAAGCCCTGCAACAAGCATTAGATGCTGGATATACTATCCTAGCTAATGGCGGAACAGCTATGGCTGCTGTAAAAGCAACTATTCTATATTTAGAAGACAATATTTTATTTAATGCGGGTAGAGGTGCTGTATTTACTAAAAAAGGATTACATGAATTAGATGCAGCCATCATGAATGGTAAAACTCTAGAAGCAGGTGCTGTAGCGGGTGTACGCAATGTGCGTAATCCTATTGAATTAGCCGAACGGGTAATGTTGCATAGTGGACATGTTCTTTTGTCGGGCAATGGTGCTATAGATTTTGCCATTCAACAAGGTATTCCATTAGAGTCTGATCATTATTTTTTTTCTCAGTATAGATATGATCAATGGGTTGCTATACGGGATAGTGAGTTTTATCAATTGGATCATAAAGCAGATACTTTAATGGGGAAGGATAAAAAGTTAGGAACAGTAGGTGCTGTAGCGTGTGATATGCAAGGCAATATAGCCGCAGGTACTTCTACCGGTGGCATGACGAATAAAAAATATGGTCGCATAGGAGATAGTCCTATCATAGGTTGTGGCACTTATGCTAATAATAATACTTGTGCTATATCTTGTACAGGCCATGGCGAAATATTTATTCGCACCGTAGCAGCGTACGATGTAAGTTGTTTAATGGAGTATAAAGGATTTACTTTACAACAAGCTATGGAAGAGGTTGTACATCATACATTAATAAAAATGGGTGGTGAAGGTGGAATGATAGGTGCTGATGCAACAGGTAATACAGCATGGGTATTTAATACAGCAGGCATGTATCGTGCAAGGCGTAATAGT
>Ga0075163_10013036_pt1 | contig 10813 bp, 4 predicted proteins | sample JI1023141ADNA_FD_71478 | JGI IMG/M metagenome (GOLD analysis project Ga0075163, IMG submission 71478) | Wastewater effluent complex algal communities from Wisconsin, to seasonally profile nutrient transformation and Carbon sequestration -... | ecosystem: Engineered > WWTP > Effluent > Algae... | reverse complement strand
GTCCAACATTTTTTAATGCAATTCCGAAGTGAACATTTTTTCTTTTTAGTTCTTTATCTTTACCAAAAGCTGTAACATATTGAATTCCTCCATCAAAACAAACACCACTGGCTTTTAAGTTGGCAATGTTTTCAGAAATTACCTTTACATTAATACCACCAAAGATGCTATTTGAAAACTCCTTTGCATAACTTAAGTTCATATTAAGAAACTGCGGTTTAAAAGTACCTAAATTTCCTTCTGGTTGTTCTACAGTGGTAACATTAATGTCTCCAAAATCCATGGCCATTACCCCAAATGCCAATGCACTAGCATTACCAAGCTTTTGGCTGAATCCAAATGAATTAATACTAATACCTGTTCCTACTAACCAATTGGTGCGAGCAGCAAGTATTTCTGTTTTTTCTGTATGGGCAACACCTGCAACATTTAAATATTGAGCTTCTAAACCCATAACAGAAGCAGAATTCGCACTTCCCCAACCAGAACTTCTAACAAAAGGATTGATAAGCAACTGTGTTCCACCAGCCTGTCCAGCGCGGTCTGAATTACCAGCCATCACTGTGCCAACTAATAAAATACCAGCAGCAAATGTCTTTAACCTTAAACGATTGTTTGATATCATAACAATACTTGTATTTAATTTTATTAAAACTGATCTAAGTCAATTGGACGCAACGTTCCAAAGAATTTAACTATTTTTTCACCAACATCTGGAACGTTAACATGTATCAAATATAACCCACTAGCAATTGGTACATTTCTTTGATTTTTCAAATCCCAATCCAATGAGGTTTTTGGATCATCCTTTTGAAATCTTCTAATTAGTGTACCATTTACGGTATATATACTAATTACACAGTTTTGAGGTAAGTTAGTAATCTTTACAATGTTGTCTAAAGTATTGTTTTCGTATGCAGAATAGGAAAAATAAGGATTAGGCACTACATTGATTAAGTCAAGTGCATTTTCAGCAACCCCTTCTCCTCCTTTAATAGTGGCTAAATCTCCAGTTCCAAAAGAGTACAAAGGAAAATCTGCATTTTGAGCATTTGATCCTGCGCCAGGAGCTAATGGATCATATTTAGAATTTAAAATTGAATTACCAGCCCAAAACCTATTGTATGGACGAGCTACTCTAATTTTTAATTTAACATCAGTACCTAAAAATTCTGTATTGGGAATAACTAATGGAATCCCAGCCCACATACAGTCTTCATAAACAAGCACCTTTTGTGGTAATGAATTGGCCGATAATCTAGTTCTAATAAATTCACCTTTGTCGTATATAGGCATGTCATCTCCTGTATTTCCAGAGTGACCAAACACATAAATTATATGTTTACCTCCCATTTTTATTCCAGTAGTTGTTCCATTGGAAAAATTATCTGCAAATGATGAAGTTGGATTCCAAATCATGTCTCTACCATTATCAGCAACCAACCATGAATCTTCACCAAAAGCCATATTTAATCTTTCACCAGTTTCTACACAAATTGCGTAACCAGGAAACCAACTCATTCCAGTTGTACCAGAACCATCATCTTTCCCATCTTTACCTCTAGAAGCCGATTTTCTTAAATCAAATTTAGCGGCACCACCTTCTGACAAAGACACATCATCTTGCATTTCAATCACAGGACATCTTGTCCATTTTGATTGGTCTTTGGTAACTACAATATCCACGCTTCTAATGGTTCTCAAATACTGTCTTTTTTTGGCAGCAGGTCCAAATGTTACATTACTCCATGAAATTCCATTCCAATCACTAGATGTTAATATGTAAGGCGCCCATGTTCCGTCTAATATTTGTTCATAAAACTGACCATCATCAACCCCAATAAAATCGTTTCCAATAAAGGTTGTTCCTGGAACTGGGTTAGGGTAAGTTTGTGTTCCGCTACGTATCCAATTGAATGCTGATTGCCCATCTTGATCAGGAAAGCCAATTAACCAAGCTTTCGTTGGATCCTCCAACTCATAGCTGCTATTAATGAAACCATTTTGGTTATCAGCCATATCAACACTTGGCGCAACAGCCTTGGTAATTCTCACAGATAAACCCCACTTCAATATTAACTTTTCATTTTCAATATTTATGCAAGTGTCTGAAGAAACTGAATCGCTTGTTATAGTGTTTGTTAAAACCCAAGCTGCGGTATCAACGGCAGTCAGTATATCTTTAACTCTTCTAACAAGATAAGTTGTATCATTTATGATACCTTGAATGGCATATACATTGGAGTTTAATGGCACATTAGCATAAACAAACTCAATATTTTTAGGCTCATCAAATCTGTTTCTTCTTGCTGCAGTAACTGAGTCAATTGAACCACCTTGTAATGATATTTTAGGCACCAATGCATGGCTAACAAACTTAAGTTTGAACTCGCCATCAGGTACATTCAATGGATCAATTACCTTTACATCAATTGGGCCAGCAGCACTTTTATAAACAGGTTGATCAACTTTGCCTTTCTCTAAAATTTCAGAAATTGTTTCTTCTGTTAACTCAAGATTTTGGTAACCACTGCCTTGCCCTTCAACCCTTTTAATTTGTGGGCCATCACCGTAACCGGATTGAGCAGTTGTTCCGCCATTTTCAGGTGAAGTAATGTGAGGTATCCCAGCAACAGGAGAAACACCTTGTCCTTTAGCATTTTTTGCACCAGAAATGTATGGTTTCTTTTGACCATCAAATGACGAAGGGTCTGTTTGATTATACTCTTTAAAATTATTTGCACCATAAGCTATAGCCAAATAGTAATAAGTCTTATGATTTACCAGTTTTTTATCGGTACCAGCAGCAAATTTATCTTCTGTCATTTTAAAAGAATGTCTTATCCCTTTATTATAACCATCAATTGTTGGGTTCTTCAATACTGGCTCATTGGCATTTAATGCAGGATTAAATGAGAAATTAACCAATTGTCCATATTCATTTTTTAAATCACACTGTGCAGCGAGTCTTGCTTTTGAAGGATCATTTAAATCAGATTCAGAACCAGTAACTGTTCCATCTTTAACTTGATAAATTAGATACCCTTCGAAGTCGTAAGTTCTATCATTTCCAGCAATTGCAGGAATTAAAGGATCCAGTTCTTGATAGCGCTCGCCTCTATTATTAAAAGTTACCACATCAGGATTAGAAATATAAAGTAATAGCTGGTTATTCAGCTCTTGAATACTTAAATCTGGAGCACGCGGACCTTCCAACACAGCAAAACAGTTGTCAAATAAAGCTTGTGCTTTTTTATCGGCAACCCTCACTAACTCTACAGATGCTTTAGCGCCACCAGATTGAGCTTGTGCCCAAACACATCCAGTAGTAACAAAATTAACAGCTCCTGGCTTTAAAGTGAAAGGACCAGCAGAGTGAATAAAACGCCAGTCTGCTGCTTCAGCACACTGCCAATCAACATTTGCATTGGCACTATCAGAAGTCCAAGGGAAACCAAATTTGCATGGAACAGATCCGCCTTTGCCTGACCCACCATAAGTTAAATTGTCTCCATCCTTCCATTTTGATTGCAAATAGTTATAAAAATGAGTAGCTTGTGAAGGGTTTCCTTGCACAGAAGGATCATTTTTAAAAATCATAAAATACTCCATCCCCAAAGTTTCGTTCCCAATGATACCATCACCGTATCCACTTCCGCTTATAGTTTGATTAAGCGGTCTATCTGTTTCTACACCATTAACCAAATAAGGATCTGCCTTAGGTCCTTTAAAAAAGTCAACAGCAGAACATGGAGGCTTGTCGCCATAGCTATTTCCAGAACCAGTTCCGTCTTGGTCATCGCTGTTATAGCAAAAACCCAAACCATTTTGAACATCACATCCAATGTAATCATCATTATGAACACCTAAATCTGGGTCATTCCAACTTCCAAAATAGGTATTTGAGATTGTTACGTTGCTTCTATTGATGATTTGGTATTGATAAAAAGTCATGTCGTTAATTTCGTCATTAGTGGCGAAAGCAAAGGCTTGGGCTCTAATTTCAAGACCCATAGGCTGACCTCCTGATTCACTATGGATATTTCCTTTATCGTTAAAAACCCAAAATAAAGTTTGATCACCAAACAAAAAGTTAGAGCAACCACCACCTGAAGAAGCCGTGTTAAAAATATCATATTTCGGATAATCTCCATCTTCGGGGCGATACAAACCATCTCCATTAATGTCCCAAAAAGGGGCCATAGTTAAATCTTCGTTAAGGGTAACATCACCATTTCCCGGGTAATCTGTGATACTCGAAGGAATAGAATAGCCTGGGAAATCAGATGGAGAAGACAAGTAAGCTGCATAATCTGATACATCTTGGCGATAAATTTGAAACATTTTATCCCATCTTGAACAACCAGTACCATCAATAGATGCATTAGTTACATCCAGTGGACCAGGCCAGAAATCGTTACCTGTTTGACGATATGTTTGTGCTGCTGTTCTTAACTGACCACCTTGATCTAAACCACCAATCCAAAGTGCAGCAGCAAAATAAGAGTGTTTTCCAGATCCTTTCGGCACCTCGTAACGAGCAACCTCCAAACCTTGATCCCACCACATATCGCCTCCACTTAAAATTAAGGCACGTACGTTGTTAATACTTAAATCTGCTTTAGCTGTTGCTGGTGTACAAGCAGCTGTTGTTGCGCTTGACCCTCCAACTTTACCTCCGTTTAGGCCAACATTTTCTTTTGCTGAAATTACTGACGCACAAAGAGATAGGCTCAGGGCCAGCAATGTTTTCGTTCTTTTCATTTTGTTGTTATTTATTTGTTTAACAATATGATGTGCCAACATATTTATTGTTATTAAAAGTCTAGTGTTACACCTAATCTCATTCTTCTAGGAAGCGAGTAATTATTAGGATTATTAATTTTAATATTGTATTGATCTACAAATGCAGTAGGACTTGGGAAGCTGTTGATTACAGATTGAGAAGCTGCATCTGTTAAATAGCCATCATCCTCTGGGTTACCAGTTGCACGATAAACATCAATAATGTTTTTGGCATTTAATACATTCAATACTTGTAAGTAGATGTTTAAATTTCCTTTTTTACTGTTTTCATTGTCTTTTTTACCAAATACTACCTGGAAAGATTTTTGAATTCTCATATCGAAACGATATTGGAATGGTAAACGAGAGCCATTTAAACTGCCTGACAACACCGAAATTTTAGAAAGGCCGATGGCACCTTCTTGAGAGATATTACCTTGACGACTGTATGGTGTTCCTGAAGTGGCACGGAAGGTTAAATTAGCTCCTGCATTGGCAAAAATATCTTTTCCATTTATTCTGGGGCCATTGTATTCTTTACCGCTTCCATAACTGTAATCAACATTTGCCACAATATTATGGCGTTGATCGAATGAAAGGGGCACTGTATTTCTTAAATTTGGTTGAGTAGAATTTGAAATTATATTTTGAGCATCACCATCTGAAGAACCAGTACCGTTGGCAAAAGATAAAGTATAGTTAGCATTCATGGTAACGTTATTAGTTCTTCTTAGGTCATACGCTACTGAGAAACCTGTAACAGTTCCAAAATCAATATTTCCAAAAGAGGTGTAAGAAACTGGGTAGGCATATGAAAAGCGGGTAATTTGAATCATATTTCTTAACTCACGATAAAATGCAGATAATGTTAATGCTGAATTTTGTTGCTCATTTAATACTTGAGTAAAACCTAATTCGTAATCAATTGTTCTTTCTGGTTTCAAATTTGGATTATTCAGTACACCTCCTGTGTTAATATCCATAAAGTAATAATCAAAAATATCCATTCTTAATCTTGATGGTGGGCGCTGTGTAAGCACATCATAATGCGCAAAGAAATTGGCCATATCTGATATTGGGAATGAGAAAGCTACACGAGGCATAAAATTAATTTGTGGATCGTAATCTTTAAATGAATTTTTTGGATCGAATGATGAAGATCTGATACCAGTGTTGCTATCATCTGTAGCACCATCTTTAGGATTGATTAAATAAGGGGTCATTTGACCATTAGATGTTTGTTGTGCCAATACTCTTGGGTCAACAACTTCAACACCTTCTGTATTATACCATCTGTTATTGCTTCTATAACCTACAATTTGAGTAGGGTCGGTAATGCTATTTACATAAACAACATAATCACTTCCAATATTCGTTGGGTGAGTTACCGCTGCTCCGTTGATTTCAGTTACATCGCCTGCTGTTCGTGTGCCATATAAAGAGAAGGGATCTTTTAATACCTTTTGGTTGGCATCAAAACGGTCGATACGTAAACCAACATTAAATTTTAAATCTTTAAAATCAAACCTATCTTGAATATAACCAGCCATATAAATTGGGTTAAAAGAACCTACCGGACGAGTTAAATTTCCTTTTGCATCTTTTTGTGTAAAGAAATCTTCAAAAGCTACATTAGAGGTTTTATTTCCTAAATAATCGTAACCATAATAATCAACATAAGCATTACCATTATTCAATAAATCATCGGCACTAAACATATCTAATGTAAAGTCTTCTGGTTTCATATTGTGAATATCAACCCATTCGTTGTTGGCATAGCCAAACTTTTCGCGGAAGCTTTTTGAAAACTGTGATTCTTCGTTTTCATTATAGCCTCTTTCGTAGTTAATTGTATCGTAAGTTCCACCTGTAATATAAGTTGGTTTTGTTAAGTCAATATCTGTAACAGCTTTGTTAGCCAACTGAAACATTAAACCCCATAAGCCAATTGGAGTAATTGAATATCTGCTTTCTGAACGCTGCTCATATTCAAAACCAACTTGCAATGCGTGGTTTTTTACATCGGCAGAAAAACTGGTGTTTACACGAAACTGACTATTATTGTCAATAGAGTAACCCCCATATTGGCGACCAGTATTGTACCACAATCCATTTACATTAATTGGTCTATCACCATTAATTAAACCACCATTTGCCTGGATTCTATTGATGTTATCATAAGCAAATGCAGGATCATCGCCTTGTAAAGCATAATAATTAGAGGTAAAAGCAGCACCTGTTGGGTTCTTAATTGTGTCAGGTGTAAAAGTAACTAAAGTATCTTGCCATCCATTTTGTACAAATGCTTGTCTGGCTTGTTCAAATGCATAAATTCTTTGTTTGTATGTTTTAAATTGGCCTAAATAACCATAATCAAAGAAGTTGTCTTTATGGTTATCGTCTTGCTCAATATTTTTCACTTGGGTATATGAAGCCTGTAAAGTATAGTAAGCATTTTTTAAATTAGCTGCTCCTTTATTGGCTCTTGTAGTATCATCTACAGAATTGAACTTTTGTTGTAATCGACCATAAACACGCCAAGTTTTATCTATTGATTGTGCATTGTTTTGTGGATTAAACAGCGCGTATTCATAAATAAAATCATGTTTGTTGTTATAATCAACCGAACCACCAAAGGTTACATTTAAATTATCGGTTGGTTTATAATCTAACTTACCATTTAAACGCACAAAATTTGAACGTACGTTTTGTTTAGCTTTAATTTGTTCCATATCAGCTTTGGTTACAAATTGAGCGCTTTGCACTAAATTAGCAGTACCATTAGGATTCGGGCGTAATGGATTTTTTTCTAAATCGGCCAAAGCATCATCTTTTATTTTCCACATGCCAATTGCAGATGGATCGGGGTCTCTTTCTGTAGAAATTTCACCAGAAACGATAAAGCCAATCAAAGCTTTTTTATTCCCAAGTGAGTCTTTTTTAGTTAAAATCGGGCCACCAACAGAAAAACCTAAGAAGTTGTACCCAAATTTATCGGTTAATTCTGAACTGATAGCCTCAACCCCACCGAAATAAGTACTTTGAGGGCCTCTGGTGGTAATGTTAACAATACCAGAAGTAGCATCTCCAAAAGAAGCAGGCACACCACCAGTAATAACAGATACTTGTTCAATTGAAGATTGTGGTAATCCAGCAGAGCCAATAACACGCATTCCATCTATAAATGTTTCCGAAGATTCTGAACGACCACCGCGAATATTTACTGCATCACCTTCATCAACTTGGGCAACACCTGCAGACTGAGCAACAACCGAGTTGATGTTTTTGGTTGCCATTTTATCGTAATCTTTTTTGGTAACTGTTTTAGAAGTACTGGCGTTAGGGTCGATTAGAGGAACTGCGTAACCAACCTTTTCAAAAACTTTCAATTCAACTCCTGGTAAAATGGTTGCAGTTACGTAGGCTGTTTTAGCATCAATGATGTTTACGTTGGTGATTTCAATTCCAGCATAACCTGTATAACTCACTTTAATATTGTAAACCCCAGGTTGAATTGGTTTGATTAGCGCCTCTCCATCAATAGTTGCAGCAGCAGCAGCAACCTGTTGATTACCTGCCATAACCACCACCGTGGCAAATGGTACAGTTTCTTTAGTTGTTCCATCAACTACGGTAACTTTTACGGCACCGCCCTGAGCCAAGGCACCAGCCAGAGTGCCTATTACCATCACAAAGATTAAGTAGATTTTCCTTATCATAATGTTATTATTGTGTTAGATTAACATCGCTATTCAAAGCGGGTAAAGATATGTAATAATTATTTTTTTATCCAAATTTAACAAAATTGTTTTTTTAATTATTTTGTCTAAACCCTGTTATTCAGTATGTTTCATACAATAAAATTGACTAAATTGCCGATTAATTTTTAGTATATTTTTACTTAAAAAGTTAAAAAGGCCTTACTTTTTGAACCAGCGAAACAAGAAAAACTCTTTTTTAGGCTCATTTACCCTTCTCGATTTCTTCTTTGATTCTTTCATACGTTTTCTAGTTTTTTTTGTTTGAATTTTTTGATGTCTTTTTCTTCCTGCCTCATCTGATTTTATTCTTTTTTTTTCTTGGGCATCAAATGCTTGTTGTTCCTTTTTAGATCTCGAATTTTCGGGCTCGCTGCTCTGTGCCTTACTTAGGGTAATAAATGCCGGATAAATGCAGAGCAACATAAGAAAACATAATTTTTTCATTGATGATAGAATTAAAATTTTCCAAATTAACAAAAAATAGTTGGCACATCTTTTTAGTTTTTAAAAATGAGTTTTGCTCAAGCTCATTTATGTACAAGAGACTTAAATGTTAATTAATGTTGCCTAGCTTGTAAAATTAATTTTGTGCTACCTTTGCCTCAAGCATGAAATTGAAAAATAAATTTACGATTTACTCTATTTTTTTTGTACTATTTGCCTTGTTGCATAGTGGATGCAAAAAGCGTAAGAACACTGTTATTCCTTATGTTCCAGTAAATATTTATATTTATCCATCTGATCCAAACTTTAATAAATTAAATACACCAGGAGGTTGGGTTTATTTAAATGGAGGCTCAAGAGGAATAATTGTTTACAGACGCTCCAATGAAGAATTTGTTGCCTTTGATAGACATTGCACTTATGATACAGAAAATGCTTGTGGTCAAGTTGAAGTTACTTCTACTCAGATAACAGCCATTGACAGTTGTTGTATGTCGGAGTTTGTATTAACCGATGGTTCTGTTGTTAAAAGTCCTGCTAGTGCTCCTTTACAGCCTTATCAAGTTAATTATAATGGCAACGAATTACATATATTCAATTAAAATTAATTTGAACTTAGTAACTATCTTATTGTTTTAATCTTTTGAAAAAATCCAAAAATATTATATGGAATTAAAAGACAAATATTGTAATAGCCTAACAAGCTATTCGCGCTTTGTGACACGTGAAGTGAAAATAGGTGATGTTCCTTTAGGAGGAACGAATCCCATCAGAATACAAAGTATGACTACCACTGATACAATGGATACAGCAGCTACGGTAGCGCAATCTATTAGGATGATTGAAAGTGGTTGTGATTATGTTAGGATTACTGCCCCAAGTTTAAATGAAGCAAAAAATTTAGAACTCATAAAAAAGGAATTGCGTTCTAAGGGATTCCACACCCCATTAATAGCAGATATTCATTTTACACCAAATGCAGCAGAGTTGGCTGCCAGAATCATTGAAAAGGTAAGAGTAAATCCTGGTAATTATGCTGATAAGAAGAAGTTTGAGGTTTTGGAATATGATGATATTACATACCAAGCAGAATTAGATAGAATTAGAGAACGATTTACACCACTTGTAAAGATATGTAAGGAATATGGTACCGCCATGCGTATTGGTACAAATCATGGATCGCTAAGTGACCGTATTTTAAGCAGGTATGGCGATACACCTCATGGAATGGTAGAAAGCGCGATGGAGTTTTTGCGCATTTGCGAGGCCGAAAATTATTACAATATTGTGCTTTCTATGAAAGCAAGTAATCCAAAAGTGATGGTTCAAGCTTATCGATTGCTTGTCAATAAAATGATAGAAAATAATATGAATTATCCTTTGCACCTTGGTGTAACAGAAGCGGGTGAAGGAGAAGATGGCAGAATAAAATCGGCAGTTGGCATTGGCACTTTATTAGAAGATGGTTTAGGAGATACTGTGCGTGTTTCATTAACTGAGGATCCTGAATTTGAAGCACCTGTGGCTATTGCTTTAGTGAATCGTTATTCTGGTAGAACCAAAGATGTGCCCACCCATCTTGATTCAAATATTGAGTTTATTGAAAGCAATAAAATCTCTTACTACTCGCCATTTGAATATAATAAAAGGACAAGCAAGGAGGTATTAAATATTGGGGGATCAAATGTGCCAAGAATTATTTCTGATTTGAGCAATAGATCAGAAATAAATCCCGCTAGCCTTTTTGGTATTGGTTATAATTATGCTGTATCGCTCGACAAATGGAATCTTACAGATATGGCCAGTGACTTTATTTACACAGG